>Ga0163153_10001598_pt1 | contig 35573 bp, 35 predicted proteins | sample OliLakLV19MP6IB1_FD_148629 | JGI IMG/M metagenome (GOLD analysis project Ga0163153, IMG submission 148629) | Freshwater microbial mat bacterial communities from Lake Vanda, McMurdo Dry Valleys, Antarctica - Oligotrophic Lake LV.19.MP6.IB-1 | ecosystem: Environmental > Aquatic > Freshwater >... | reverse complement strand
GATTTGGCGGGGGCGGTCGTGACCGCGACGATCGCGGCCCGCGCGGCGGCGGCTTCGGCGGTGGTGGCGGCGGCGGCGGCGGCGGCGGTCGTGACCGCGGCGACCGGTAGGACACCAGACAATGGCTCAACAGAAAATCAACATCGCCAACTTGCCCTCGCGCCGTCCGTTCGGGCGTCGCCGCAAGGTCTGCCCGTTCTCGGGCGACAATGCTCCGCCCATCGACTACAAGGACGTGAAGCTGCTCCAGCGCTACATTTCAGAAAAGGGCAAGATCGTGCCGGCGCGTATCACGGCGGTCTCGAACAAGAAGCAGCGCCGCCTCGCCGTCGCAATCAAGCGCGCGCGTCACCTGTCCCTGCTTCCCTACATCGTCGTCTGAGGAGACAAGGACAATGGACGTTATCCTCCTTGAGCGCGTCGAAAGTCTCGGCGCAATCGGCGATGTGGTGAAGGTGAAGAACGGCTTCGCCCGCAACTTTCTCCTTCCCCAGGGCAAGGCCCTTCTGGCGACCGAGCCCAACCGCAAGCGCTTCGAGCGTGAGCGGGCGAACATCGAGGCTCGCAACGAAAAGGCCAAGGCCGCAGCCGCCGGCGACGCCCAGTCGATCGAGGGCGCGGTCTATGTCCTGATCCGCCAGGCCGGCGAAACCGGCCAGATGTACGGGTCCGTCTCGGCGCGCGACATCGCCGAAGCCGCAGCGGCCGCCGGCCATACCTTCGAGCGCCGTCATGTGTTGCTGAACCAGCCCATCAAGACGATCGGCATGCACGAAATCTCGATCCGCCTCCACCCGGAGGTCACGGTGAAGGTATCCGTCAACGTCGCCCGCTCGTCGGACGAAGCTGAACGCCAGGCCAAAGGCGAGAATGTGATCGAGGCCAACCTGGCCGCCGATCGCGCTCAGGCAAGCGAGCAGGCCCAGGAGCTGGCGGCGTCGGCCGCCGCCGCCAACGCCGAGCGCGGGCCCGCAGACGACTGAGTCCGGACGTCAGCTTCGCAAAATCGAGGGGAGCCCTGCAAAGGGCTCCCTTTTTTCATCTGGAGACACGCTATCGAAGTCAGTCTCTGGGCTCGCCCGAAACCCTCGCTTTCTTGCAAGGACGATGATCGGGGCTAGGCCAGACCATGTCGTCCGCCCACCAGCCCGCCCAACGCGACCTGGAGTGGCGCCAGCTTATCATTCACAGCGACAAGGAACCCTTGAGTATCTTAAAATCAAGCCGCGATTCGCGATGTCCGCCGCGCTACGAAGTGCCATGCCAAAAGACCACGACCTCACGCCTTCGCCGGCGCCCCCGCACAATCCCGCCGCAGAGATGGCGGTCCTAGGCGCCATCCTGTTCGACAACAACGCCCATCAGCGCGTCTCCGACGCGCTGAAGCCGAGCGATTTCTACGCTCCCGCCAACTCCTCCATCTTCGCTGTCGTCGACAGAATGATCTCCGGCGGACGTGTCGCCGACGGAGTCACTCTGCGCGAGCATTTCGAGCGGGACGGCCAGTTGTCCGAGATCGGCGGCGCGCGCTACCTCGCCGACCTGCTCGACAGCGCGGCTTTTGGTCCCGAGATCACCGACTACGCCCGGCTCATCCACGATCTCGCCCTGCGGCGGGAACTGATCCAGATCGGGTCGGAGATTGTTCAGAAGGCCACCAGTGCCGATCTGTCCGAGCATGGCGAAGCGCAGATCGAAGCGGCCGAGAAACTGCTCTTCACGCTCGCCGAAAAGGGCGTCGGCTCGCAGGGCTTCCAGACCTTCAACACCGCACTCGCCCTGTCGATCACCACCGCAACCGCCGCCTTCAAACGCGAGGGCAAGATCGCCGGCGTCGCCTCGGGCCTCGACGACCTCGACCGCATGCTGGGCGGATTGCACAAATCCGACCTCGTCATCCTCGCCGCCCGTCCCTCGATGGGAAAGACGGCCCTGGCGGTCAACATCGCCTACAACGCCGCCCGCAAGTGTCGGCGGTCGGCCGGCCCCAACGGCGCCATGAAGACAGACGATGGCGCGGTCGTCGGGTTTTTCTCTCTGGAAATGTCGGCCGATCAGCTAGCGACCCGCGTTCTCGCCGACATCTCCGAAGTGCCGTCGGACAAGATCCGGCGAGGCGACCTCACTCCGCGCGACTATGAGCATATCCGCGAAGCAGCACGCACGATGGAGGGTCTGCCCCTCTACATTGATGACATGGGCGCGATCTCAATCTCGCAGCTTGCCGCGCGGGCCCGCCGCCTGCAGCGCACCCATGGTCTCGACCTTCTCATCATCGACTACCTTCAGCTTATTACGTCGACGGGCGGCAACCGCAATGACGGCCGCGTGCAGGAAGTCAGCATGATCACCAAATCCCTGAAGGCGCTGGCCAAGGAGCTCGCGATTCCGGTGATCGCGCTTTCGCAGTTGTCGCGTCAGGTTGAAATGCGCGAGGACAAGCGGCCACAGCTGTCGGATCTGCGTGAATCCGGATCGATCGAGCAGGACGCCGACGTTGTCCTGTTTATCTATCGCGAAGCCTACTATCTGGAGCGTCTCGAGCCCGACGAAGACGATCCGAGGTACACCGAGTGGAAGGACAAGCTGGCCGCCAAGTTCAACGTGGCCGAGATCATCATTTCCAAGCAGCGGCATGGGCCCATCGGCAAGATCGAGGTGGGATTCATTCCTTCGCGCGTCCGTTTCGGCAATCTCGACCGCCGCTATGCCAGTCCGACCGACAATCGCTGAGTTGGCCGACGGTATGGCAGCGAGGGTCGAGATCGATCTATCGGCGCTGGTCGCCAACTGGCGGATGCTGGCGGGTCGTGCAGCCCCCGCTTATGCTGCGGCGGTCGTAAAGGCCGACGCTTACGGACTTGGCGCCGATCAGGTCTCTCGGGCCCTGGCACGCTCAGGCTGTCGTCGCTTTTACGTGGCGACCCTTGAGGAAGGCGTCGCGCTTCGCGCCTCCCTCGGTTCGGGGCCGGAGGTCGCCGTCTTTCACGGGCCGCCGCCGGGCGCGGTTCCGGACTTTGTTGTCCATCAGCTGGAGCCCGTTCTGAATTCCCTGGAACAGATCGAACTCTGGATCGACTCCGGCGGAGCGCCGCATCCCGCTTCCCTCCACCTCGACACCGGGATGAACCGACTTGGCGTGGGCTCTGCGCAATGGGTCGAGGCGGCCCGGCTTCAGCCGCAGCCGACGCATCTCATCAGCCATCTCGCCTGTGCCGACGAGCCGGACCACCCCATGAATAACCGCCAGCTTGCAGAATTCAGGCAAGCCGTATCGCACTGGCCCAACGCGCGCCTCAGTCTCGCCGCCACTGCCGGCGCCTACCTGGGCGCCGATTTCGCGTTTGATGAAATTCGCCCCGGCATCGGACTCTATGGCGGCGGACCAACTCCGCGGGAGGGCAAAGGTCCGCGCCCCGTTGTCCGCGTGACGGCTCCCATCCTGCAGCTTCGCACGGTTACCCGGGGGGAGACGGTCGGATATGGCGCGAGCTGGACCAGCGACGGCGATCGAACGCTCGCGACGGTTGCGATAGGTTACGCCGACGGTTTCTTGCGCTCCGCCTCCAATAGAGGATATGGCGTCGTCCACGGAGAGAGACGGCCCATCCTCGGCCGGGTATCGATGGATCTCATGATGCTGGACGTGACTGGACTTCCCGCCGCCATCGGCGATCCCGTGGAGCTGATCGGGCCTGCGCTCCCGATCGGTGACCAGGCCGACGCAATGTGCACGATCGACTACGAACTCCTGACCCGCCTTGGACCGCGCTTGCCCCGCATCTATGCAGGCGCCGAATGACGTCGCCACTGCCCATGGCCGTCGGCGCGGGGACGCCGGTCGATCACACGCCCGCTTTGCTTCGCCCCTTCCGGCTGATTGGCCGCACCGTGTTGGCGGCTCTCCGCGAGATCGGAGCGATCTCTCTGTTTTCGGCCCAGGTGTTGATCGCGTGCGTGACGCCGGTGGTCTACCTGCGCGAGGTGCTGCGTCAGTGTATCAAGATCGGGTTCTTTTCGTTGCCTGTTGTCGGTCTGACTGCGGTATTCATCGGCGCGGCGCTGGCGCTCAACATCTATACGGGCGGATCGCGGTTCAACGCCGAGCAGTTCGTCCCGAACATCGTCGTGCTCGGCATCACGAGGGAACTTGGGCCGGTCCTGGCGGGCCTCATGCTCGCGGGTCGGGTCAGTGCGGGCATCGCAGCCGAAATCGGCGCCATGCGGGTCACCGAACAGATCGACGCGCTGCTCACGCTGTCCGCCAAGCCGTCCCGCTACCTCTATGCGCCACGCGTGCTGGCGGCGATCCTGACTTTGCCCGTGCTGGTGCTGGTCGCTGACATCATCGGCGTCATGGGGGGCTATCTTGTAGGCGTGGGAGCGCTCGACTTCAGCGGCCCGGCCTATCTGCGCACGACCTGGCAATTCGTGAGTTCCGGCGACATCGTCTCCGGACTGATCAAGGCGGCGGTTTTCGGCGGCATCATCGCGCTGATGGGCTGCTATCAGGGTGACCGCTCGAAGGGCGGCGCCGGCGGCGTCGGTCGGGCGGCAACGCTCGCGGTAGTGGGAGCCGCCGTTCTCATCCTCGCGTCCAACTATATTCTCACGTCCATCTTCGTGAGAGTGGGGCTGTGACGGTGGTTCGCGACAACGCTCCCATTCTGCAGCTTCGGGGCCTGCGCAAGGCATTTGGCGCCAAGCATGTTCTGCATGGCGTCGATTTGTCTGTTAAGCCCGGCGAATCCCTTGTGGTCATCGGCGGGTCCGGCACCGGAAAGTCCGTCACGATCAAGTGCGCGCTCGGCCTGATGTCGCCCGACAAGGGCGAGGTCCTGTTCGACGGCCGCGCCGCAACGGACGCAAAATCGATCGAGACCATGCGCCGGCGCACCGGCATGCTGTTCCAGGGCGGTGCACTGTTTGACAGCCTGACGGTCTGGGAAAATGTCGCCTTCGCCCTGATCTATCGGGACGGATTGAATCGCGCAAAAGCGCGCCAGCGCGCGATCGAGACACTGGCGAAGGTGCGCCTCGGACCATCGGTCGCCAATCTTCGCACAGCCGAACTTTCGGGCGGCATGCAAAAGCGGGTCGGTCTCGCACGAGCCATCATCGGCGCGCCTGACCTGATTTTCTTCGATGAGCCGACGACGGGTCTTGATCCGATAACCGCCGACGCCGTCAACAATCTGATCGTCGAACAGGTGAAGGCGCTGGGCGCCGCCGCCATCACCATCACGCACGACATGGCTTCGGTCCGGAAGATCGCCGACGAGGTCGCCATGCTGCATGAGGGCCGAATCATCTGGCGGGGGCCCGCAAAGAACATCGACGCGAGCGGCAGCCCGCATGTCGATCAGTTCGTCCATGGCCGCGCCGACGGTCCGATCCAGCCAGCGCTGTAGCCAGACTTCGCGACCTCTTGCATTGTGAATCACGACGCAGATCGTGCGTGCGAGACCTCCCCGCCCTCCTCATGGACGACTGACGACCGCAATGCCCAAGTCGACCACCGCTTTCGTCTGCCAGTCCTGCGGCGCGTCCCACCCCAAATGGACCGGGCGCTGCGAAGGCTGCGGCGCTTGGAACACTCTGGTTGAGGAAGCTGTCGGCGCGCCTGGCGGCCTGCCCTCGACCCAAAGCGGCGCCAAGACGCGCGCCGGAACGCTCGCTTTCTCGCCCTTGGCATCGACCGACCCCCCGCCGCCGCGCCTCTCCACCGGCATAGCCGAACTCGATCGTGTCTTCGGCGGCGGCATTGCGCGTTCCTCGGCCGTCCTCGTGGGCGGCGATCCCGGCATCGGCAAATCCACCCTCCTTCTCCAGGCCGCCGCCATGATGGCGGCCTCGGACGTCAGGACAGCATACATTTCCGGTGAGGAAGCCATCTCCCAGATCCAGGCCCGCGCCCGACGCCTGGGAGTCGCGGCGGCGCCAGTCCAGCTCGCGGCCGAGACCGACCTGCGCATCATCCTCAAGGCGCTCAAAACCACCCAGCCGGAAATCGTCGTCATCGACAGCGTGCAAACCCTCTGGTCCGACGGCTTCGAGGCGGCGCCCGGCTCGGTCGCGCAAGTACGCGCCTGCGCCCAGGAACTGACTCGTTTTGCGAAAAAGTCCGGCGCGTCGGTCATACTGGTCGGACACGTAACCAAGGACGGCCAGATCGCGGGCCCCCGTGTGCTGGAGCACATGGTCGATGCGGTCTTCTATTTCGAGGGCGAGCGCGGCCACCAGTTCCGGGTGCTCCGGTCGGTCAAGAACCGCTTTGGCCCCACCGACGAGATCGGCGTATTCGAGATGAGCGAGGCGGGGCTGATCGGCGCCAAAGACCCCTCCGCCATGTTCCTAACCGGCTCGGACGAAGCCTCTTCGGGCCGCGCCGTTTTCGCCGCAATGGAGGGTTCGCGGCCCATGCTGGCGGAAGTGCAGGCGCTCGCCGGTCCCGAGGCTGCAGGCTCTCCGCGCCGCGCTGTCGTGGGCTGGGAGACGTCGCGCCTCGCCATGCTGCTCGCTGTCTTCGAGACACGCTGCGGCCTGCGGCTCGGAAATCGCGACATCTATCTCAGCGTCACTGGCGGCTATCGCATCGCCGAGCCCGCAGGCGACCTCGCGGCTGCGGCGGCCCTCGCGTCTTCCGTATTGGACCGCCCGACGCCTCAGGGATCAATCTTCTTTGGCGAGGTCGCCCTCTCTGGCGCGATACGCCCCGTGGGCCGAATCGAGCCCCGGCTGAGAGAGGCCGCGCGGCTGGGCTTCACCCGCGCCTACGCGCCGCCAGGGGCGCCAGAACTAGTCGACGGAATGGTTGTCCATGGAGTATCCAGACTCCAGGAGCTCGTGGACGTGCTGCAAGGGGAGTAGTCGGGTGGCGGATCTGTTCCAGGGGCCCCTATCGGCCTTCGACATCATCGTGCTCGCAGTCATCGTGGTCTCGGCAGTCATGTCGCTGGGACGCGGACTGATTCGCGAAGCCTCGTCTGTTATCTCGTTCATCATCGGCGGACTGGCAGCTTACTACGCCTTGGTCCTGCTCGAAAGGCCGCTTGCGTCCGTCATCCCGGACAGCCTGCCGGCCATTACCCCGTCGGCAATTCTGGTGGTGCTGGGTTTTCTCGCCGCCTATTCGCTCGCGGCGTATCTGGGTGGACGGCTTTCAAAGCTCATTCATTCCTCGCCCGAAATCGGTCTTGTCGACCGGCTTGCCGGAGCGGTGTTCGGCGTGGCCCGGGGGGCGCTCGCGGTGATCCTGTTCATACTGCTGATGCAGCAGGTGCTCCCTGCTGAAGCCACGCCAAGGTTTGTTGCCGAGTCGCGGTTTTTTCCGTATGCGGATGCGGCGGCGAGCTGGATTCGCGATCACGTTCCCGGATTCGTGGACCGCGCGCGTGAAACGATTGAAGCGCCCGTCTCCCGCTCGTCCGGATGATAGGGGGCTGTCTTTGGTTCGGGAGGCTTGGTTGGCCGCTCCAGTCGAAATCGACGCCGCCGCAGGACCCCCTGGAATCGACGACGACTTCGCCCCCGACGGCCCCGGCTTCAAGGACGGCATGCGCCACAAGTGCGGCGTGTTCGGGGTGTTCGGCAGGGACGACGCGGCGGTCCTCACCGCGCTTGGCCTTCACGCGCTGCAGCACCGCGGCCAGGAAGCCTGCGGCATCGCGACCTACGACGGTCGCACCAATCGCTTCAGCGTCGAACGGCACATGGGCCTCGTCGGCGACAGTTTCAGCGAGGAGACCGGCGCCGTGTCGCGCCTGCCCGGGCGGATGGCCATCGGTCACAACCGCTATTCGACGTCCGGAAAAGTCGTGCTGCGCAACATCCAGCCCATCTTCGGCGATCTCGCGAGCGGCGGTTTCGCCATCGCGCACAATGGCAATCTCACCAACGCACGCGCGCTTCATGCCGACCTGGTCGAAAATGGCGCCATCTTTCAGTCAACTATGGACACCGAGGTCATCCTCCAGCTCACGGCGCGCTCCAGCAAGAACAAGATTCAGGAGCGCTTCATCGACGCGCTGCGCCATCTCGAAGGCGGGTACGCCCTGGTAGGCCTCACCAATGGCAAGATGTTCGGCGCGCGCGATCCCTGGGGACTGCGCCCGCTGGTGCTCGGGGAGATTGACGGCGCAGCCGTGCTTGCCTCGGAAACCTGTGCGCTGGAGGCGATCGGCGCAAGCTTCGTGCGAAACATCGAGCATGGCGAAGTGGTCGTCATCACCGGGGACGGCGTCGAAAGCCTGATGCCTTTCCCTCAGCGGCCCGCCTCTCCCTGCGTTTTCGAATACGTCTACTTCGCGCGGCCAGACAGCATCCTGCACGGCCGCAGCGTCTACGAAACGCGGGAACGTTTCGGACGGGCGCTGGCGCGGGAGTATCCAGTGGCGGCGGACGTCATCTGTCCCGTACCTGACGGTGGCAATCCGGCTGCGCTCGGTTTTGCCGAACAGTCCGGCATACCCTTCGGTTTCGGCATTATCCGCAATCACTATGTCGGCCGCACCTTCATCCAGCCGACGCAGACCGGCCGGCAGCGCTCGATTTCGAAGAAACACGCACCCAACAAACCGCTGCTGGACGGCAAGCGGGTCGTGCTCGTCGATGATTCGATCGTGCGCGGCAACACCTCCCAGAAAATCGTGCAGATGGTGCGCGACGCTGGCGCGGCCGAAATTCACTTTCGGGTCGCGAGCCCGCCGATCAAGTATCCCGACTTCTACGGCATCGACATGCCCTCCAAGGAGGAGCTCATCGCCAGCGCCATGTCGATCGAGCAGATGCGCCGCTACCTTAAGGTAGATAGCCTCGCTTTCATCTCGCTTGGCGGTTTCTACGAGGCGCTGGGCGCCGGCAAGCGGAACGATGCGTCGCCACAATTCGCCGACCATTGTTTCACCGGCGATTATCCCACGCGCCTGATTGATCGCGACCACGACATGGCGCGCAAGGAGCAGCAATTGTCGCTGCTCGACGACTGACCTTTGCGCCTGCGATGAACCGAATCGTTCTCGTCACCGGCGCATCCAGGGGGATTGGCCGGGCCGCCGCCCTGGCCCTTGCGCGCGCGGGCAACGATGTCATCGGCGTCGCGCGATCGGAAAAGGCGCTGACCCAGCTCGACGACGAGATCAAGTCGGCCACGGGAGAGGCGGCCACTCTTGTTCCGCTGGACCTGCGCGACGCGGCAAGCATCGACAAGCTTGCATTGAAGCTGCTGGAGCGTTTTGGCCGGCTCGATGGGTTGCTCGGCAATGCCGGCGTCCTAGGCACGCTCGGGCCGCTGGAGCAAGTCACGCCATCCGCGTTCCAGGAGACGATCGACGTCAACTTCACCGCCAACTGGCGCCTCATCCGCGCCCTTCACCCTCTTCTGCGGGAGAGTCCGGCGGGGCGCGCGCTCTTCATCACCTCGGGAGTCGTGCCGCGACCGAGAGCTTACTGGGGGCCATACGCCGCCTCCAAGGCCGCGTTGGAGGCCATGATCCTGTGCTATGCCGACGAAACGGAAAAGAGCGCCATCCGCGTCAATCTCTACGACCCGGGCCCCACCCGCACCGACATGCGGTTCAAGGCGATGCCGGGCGAGGATCGCGGGCAGTTGCCGACGGCCGAAGAGGTGGCCGCCCCGATACCACTCTACCTGTCCGATGCCTGCCAGGAACATGGCGCGCGGATCTCATATCGTGAGTTGTCGCGCGATGCGGGGCAGGTCTAATCGACCCATGCGTTGGCTGATGATTCAATCCTTGTCGGCGAACGGGTTCTTGCCCTGCCGCAGGATGAGCCGGATGGGCACCCCCGGCAAATCGAATGCCTCGCGCAATTCGTTTACCAGATAACGCTTGTAGGTTTCGGGCATGTCCTCGGCTCGCGACGCCATCAGCACGAAAGTCGGCGGGCGGGTCTTCATCTGCGCCATGTAGCGCGGCTTGATGCGCTTGCCGCCTGGCGCCGGCGGCGGATGCTTCTGGATCACATACTGCAGCCAGTCGTTGAGATCGCGCGTTTTGACCCGGGCCGACCAGTCCTTGTGAACCTTGAGGCAGGCGTCCATCAGCTTGTCGAGGCCGCGCCGCGTCTCGCCGGAGACGGTTACCAGAGGCGATCCCCGGGCGTGCGGCACGCTCTCCGCTGCGAGCGCTTCCATCTCACGCTTCACGTCGCTCGGGTGCTCGACGAGATCCCATTTGGTGATGGCGAACACCAGGCCCCGCCCCTCACGCAGCGCCAGATTGGCGATCTGCAAATCCTGTTTCTCGAACGCCTCGCGCGGATCCATCACCAGCACGACGACATCGGCGAAGCGGATCGAGTGTATGGTCTCGCTGGTCGACAGACGCTCAAGCTTGTCCTGCACGCGTGTCCGCTTGCGCAGCCCGGCCGTATCGACCAGACGGATTTCGCGTCCGTTCCATGACCACGCCACGGTGATGCTGTCGCGGGTGATTCCGGCCTCAGGTCCGGTCACGAAGCGATCGTCGTTTAGCAGCGCATTCAGCAAGGTTGATTTGCCGGCGTTCGGACGCCCCACAAAAGCGAGCCGGATCGGCTTGTCTGGTTCAACGGGAGCCTCCGCGTCAGGATCGAAGGCCTCGTTTTCCTCAACGGCGCCGGCTTGGTCGAACTCGACCGAGCCAGGCCCGATTTCCAGCCGGGTCTCTACGGCGACAAGCGCTTCATAAAGTTCGCCCATTCCCTCGCCATGTTCGGCCGAAAGCGCCGCCGGCTCGCCAAGTCCAAGGCGCCAGGCTTCGGCGAGGCCGGCGTCCCCCTGCTTGCCTTCGCATTTGTTGGCCGCGAGGATGACGGGCTTTCCCGATTTCCGGAGCAATTGCGCGAAACGCTCGTCGAGCGGCGTCACGCCGTCCCGCGCGTCGTAAAGGAAGACGCAGACATCGGCCTGATCGACGGCAATTTCCGTTTGACGGCGCATGCGCGCTTCCAGCGAGGAGTCCGTCACGTCCTCAAAGCCAGCCGTATCGACCAGCCGCAGATCCATGTCGCCGATCCGGCCCGTCGTTTCCTTGCGGTCGCGCGTCACGCCAGGCTGATCGTCGACCAGCGCGATCTTGCGGCCCGCCAGACGATTGAACAGCGTCGATTTGCCGACGTTGGGGCGACCCACGATGGCCACCGTTAGCGGCATTCTCAATTCTCCAGATGGAGCCAGCCCAAGCCGATACACCTCGTGAGTTGCGCGCGATAGGCCTTAGAACCTGATGCGATCGGCCTGAATCAGGTCGATCTTTGAATCAGTCTCTATACCAATGAAACCAGAGCAACCTTCTAGCGGATCGCGACGAGCTGGCCCTTGTCCGTCAGGACGAAGATTTTGCCGTCGGCGGCGATGGGTTCGATATAAAGGGGGGCGCCAACCTTCAGCTCGGTCAGCGTCTCGCCGGTCTGCGGAGACAGGGCGACCAGCATGCCCTCCGAGGAACCGAGGACGAGCCTGTCCGACGCCACCAGGGGTCCGGTCCAGACAATCCGGTTCTGCTTCTTCTTCTCGTTCTGGAACTCGGCGAGGTTGCGCACCCAGATGACGCCGCCATCCACCTTGTTGATGCAGGCGACCTGGCCTGCGGTGCTGACGATGAACAGATACTCACCTATGATCACCGGCCCAAGGCGCGAGCCGAACAGCATGTTCCAGATGCGCTGACCGCTGCGGGCGTCGATTGCAGTGAGCACGCCCGAATGACTGGCGGCGTAAACCACATTGTCCTGAATGACCGGGCGGCCGGCGATGTCGTTGATCGCGGAGAGCGGCGTGAATCTGCCGACAGTGGTCAGCGTGTCGGTCCAGAGGCGACGCCCGTTCGCCGGAACATAGGCAATCAGCTCTCCCGAGGAGTACGGCGCGACCAGTAGTTCATCGGAGACGGCCGGGCTTGGCGCGGAAAGAATGCGGGCGGACTCGGCGATGGCCTGATCCGTCCAGATGATCTCTCCCGTTTCGACGTTGAGCGCGTAAAGCTCGTTGTTTGTGCTGGTGACATAGGCGCGGTTTCCAACGACCGCAGGCGACCCCGACACCGGACTCTCGGTCGGACGGCGCCAGACTTCCGCTCCATCGGACACCGACAAGGCCACGACATACCCAAAGCCTGAACCCACAAGCAGCTTGTCTCCGGCGACGGCGAGTCCGCCTCCGACCGAAAACGTGTCGCGCTTGAACTGGCCTTCCAACTCTCTCGACCAGACCCGGGCGCCGCTTGTGGTATCAAAGGCTGAAACCTGCTGATTGGCGTCGATGACGAACACCCGGCCGTCCTTGACGACCGGCGGCGCCACCAGCCGCTTCTTCTGGCTCGATCCCGCGCCTGCGTCCGCGCGCCAGTCGATGCTGAACTGCGCCCCAGCCGCGACGTGACCTGAGATCTTCGCAGGACTGACCCCGGCCTGCGCCCAGTCTTTGGATGCAGCGGCAGGCGGCAGGGTCACTGTGGTGGCCGCGAAATCGACATCGGCGACGAGCTTCTCGTCCAGAATGCTCATATTCACGCGGCCAGCGCGCTCTTCTTCGGACGCCTTGTTGTCGCCACCGCCAAACAGGCTGCACCCGGCGAGCATCGCGCAAACAACCGCGGACGCCACGAACTGACGATAGGGCTTCATTGGTTGGTTGTACCCGTCTGTTCGTTTTGATCGGCAGGAGCGGCAGGCTGCGGCGTTGGGGGTGACGCGGCCGGAGCGCCGGAAAGGGTTGTGGAAGTCGAAGCCGGCGCCGGGCTGGCGGCCTTCGGCAAGACCATCAGGGTCTGCTGCACCCGCCTCTGCATCTCGCGCGGCGCATCAAGCGCCAGCGTCAAGGCCTGATAGTCCCTTCGGGCTCGCTCGATATCGCCGGTTGCGAATGCCTTGGCAGCCAGCAATTCTCTCGAGAGAGCCGCGAGTGGGCCGTCCGTCTCCGTCAAGGGCGAGACGATCGCCGTCAGTTCCGCGAGATCGACGTCGTCGGCTTTGAGATAGGCGAGTTTGAGCGTCGCAAGGTCGGCCAGCAGGCCTTCTTCCTCTCCCGCAGCGGCGGTCAGGTGCTGCGCGATGGCCGCCGGGTCCCCTCCAAGGTCTTTCTCGATCCCGGCGAGGAGATGGTTCGAAATTTCGGCGAAGCCGCCATCGCCCTTGGCCAGCTCCACCAGCTGGGTCTTGGCGACCGCCAGGTCGCCCGCATTCAGCGCCTTGGCGGCGGCCGAGAACCCGATCGCTTGCTCTTCGATCGCGCCGCGACGGGAAACATTCCAGAATTCAAACGCGGCCACGCCAATTATGATCGCTGCGACGCCTCCGATGACGAACGGCGCCGCCCGCTTCCAGACCCGGGAGGCCTTCTCCTGACGGAGGCTGTCCTCAACTTCTTCAAAGGCATCGGTCAAGCTTGGGGAACTCCGGCGTTGGCAGGGTCAACTTAGCCGCGCTGGGGCTCGCGGGCAATTCAAGAAGGCTGTGCGGGAGCGGCGCCTTTGAGCGCATAGGTCTCCGCACTGGTCGGAAACCGCCGCGCCCGCACATCCCCGGCGAAACCCTCCACGGCCCGCGCAATCTCGCCGCGCAGATCGGCGTAGCGGCGAACGAATTTAGGGGTCCAGTCAAACAGGCCGAGCAGATCCTCCGTCACCAGGATCTGCCCGTCGCAGGCGCTGGACGCTCCGATACCCACGGTCGGGCATGAAACGGATCCGGTAATCTCACGGGCGAGATCCTCGGCGACCCCTTCGATAACCATGGCGAAACACCCGGCGCCATCTGCGGCCTTCGCCTCGGCCATGACCCTTTGACGTTCGGCCTGCGTACGGCCCTTCGCCTTGAACCCGCCATCAACATGGGTCGCTTGGGGACGCAATCCGACATGCGCCATGACCGGCACGCCCCGGTCCACCAGATGCCTCACGGTCGCGGCGGCGTATTCGCCCGCCTCGATCTTCACGGCCTGGCAGCCGGTTTCCTTCATCAGCCGCGCCGCATTGTGAAACGCCTGTTCCAGGCCCGCCTCGTAGGAACCGAAGGGCATATCGACCACCACGAAGGCTTGCGTCGATCGGCGCATGACCGCCTGTCCGTGCAGGATCATCATTTCGAGTGTGACGCCGACCGTGGTCGGTAAACCATGCACCACCATCCCCACCGAATCGCCGACCAGCAGCAAGTCACAGCGCGAATCGAGCAACTCGGCCATCGGCGCCGTGTAGGCCGTGAGGCACACCAGGGGAATGGCGCCCTTGGCCGCCGCTATGTCCTTGACTGTCTTGCGTGAGGTTCCGGATTGAGCAGACACGTCAGCAAATCCTTGAATTCACGCCGCCGCAGGGTGGCGCGGACGCAGATTGCTCTAGCCTACCACTGCCACGCCGAACAGGATGGGATGGAGATAAAAGGCGATTGCCCCATAGACCGCCGCTCCGGCCAGGACCGCGACCACATCGCCCGTCAGCTTCGGATTGACGCCGACGGGTCCGAGGTCGCCGCGCCGTTTCACCGCGATCCGGTCGATCACGGCGTAGAGGAGAAAAGACCCAAACAGGATGATGGAGGCGAGGTCGCCGTTCGCGACAAGGTGAGCGAGCGCCCAAACCTTCACGGCCGCCAGCATGGGGTGCTTTACGGCCCTCTTGATGTACCCCGCAGGTACGTATGCCGAAACCAGAAGGATCAGCGCCGGTAGCATCAATGTCAGCGCGACATGCCTCGTCCAGACGGGCGGATCCCAGATCGGAATCCACGGCTTGAGGTTGCCATACCCCCAGACTATCAGCCCGAAGCCTGCGAGGGTCACCAGCGAGTACAGGCCCATATAGGGGCCGGGGCCCATTCGGGCCTTGATGTCGCCTGCACCGCGCGCCCGGAAAGTTGAGTAGAAATGCGGGATGAAGAAGATCGCCAGACCGGCGAGAAAGGCCGTGAGATACATGATGGTGCCCCCGTGCAGCAGGAAGCATTCAGATCAGACCCGCCGTCCGCGCACAATCGGCCCTTTGACTTCAGCGCTCCTGCATGACCCCCGCGGCCAGCGAAAAGGCCGCCACGGCCAAGGCGGCCAGCACCACCGTCATCGCCTGGGAGCCCTCCGTGACAACGACGTCCAGGTTGAAGTCCCTGACACTTGGCACGACGCCGACTGCGGCTGAGGCCCAAGTCCCGACCAGTGGGAATACGGACATCAGCGCTGGAAAACTGCCGGCGGCGACGCCGAACCCCGCCATCCCCGCGCCATAGATCGCAACGCGCCTCAAACCAGGCGAGCCATCGGTCTTGTCCATCACCCGCCTGGTGAATCCTTCGTCGGCAATCGCTGCTTCGTCGGCCGCGAACAGCCGCTCCAGATCGTCGTCCATCTCACCACGCTCCTCGAACCTACGCATTCTCATGCAATCTCATAAGCGGACAGAGCCTTTTGTAGTTTCGCCCGGCCTCGCAGAACCCACGATTTAACCGATCCCAGCGGCGCACCCATTACCAGGGCAGCTTCCGTGTGTGACAGTCCCGCCCCCAGACACAGGGCCACGGCGGATCGCTCGCTGGCTTCCAGCGCCTGCATGGCGCGTGACAGGTCCAGACGCTCTGCGGGCGTATCTTGGGTCGCACCAACATCGTCAGCCTCGACTACCGGAACGGCGGCCCGTCTCGCCTGCAGAAATTCCCGGTAGGCGATCGCGCACACCCAGCCGCGAAACGACCCGCCCCGCCAGGTGGCGCGACGCCGCCAGGCTGCCAGAAAGGCCGCCTGGGCGATGTCGTCGGCGTCGCTGGCTGAGCGAGTCAGGCGGCGCGAGAGTGCTCGAATGCACTGCTGTGGCGGCGGACGAGCTGCTCAAATGCGCCCCGATCGCCCTGCATGGCGGCCCTTGTCAGATCCACTTCGCTTGCGTCCGGCCTCGCCACGGCAGAGCCTAAACGGATTTCTTGTCGCTGGCGAAAATGTGAAGCCCGAGAAACGCCAGACCGAGGAAAAGCGGGAAAACGGCAATCCCAAGCATGGGCCGGATCGCGTCCGGCTCCTCGGAACCAACAATCCCGGCAAGCGCGCCGACAGCCAACGCCAGCGCAAGAAAGACAATGCCCCTGCGAAGGTCGGCGAGCGGATGGCCAAGTCGCGCCATGGCGTCCATGGCGGCCGGCGTGATCTCCTGTCCCTTCTCGATGGCGAGACGAAGCGTCTGAAACGCTTCTGCGCGTTTTCGCGAAGAGAACATCAGCACGAGCCAGACGATCAATACGAGCGACCCGAAGAAAACAATGGGAATAAAAATTTCTGCCTGCATGGAGCGGAATCCTTCAGTTCAGCAGGCCCAATCGCCCGGTTCTGACTGTAGGAGGATCACGAAAGCCCAAACGGATGCAGCGCCCGAAATTAATTCCGGGCGCTGCGAAAATGCGTGACGGCGAAGACAGCCTGCGGGCTAGGCGCGGCGGCGCTCGAGGCTTCGGATGTAGCGCTCATGTTCCTGTACCGGGTCGAGTACTCGCTCTTCACGCGCGGCGGGCCGGAAATTCTCCCGCGTATCCTTCTTGGCCTTGGCGGCTTCCTTGATCGCCTTCTTGCGATCCTTGCGCTCGGCCCGCTTCTTGGCGTCGACCGAAAGCTCATTCGCGAGACGATCGGCTTCGGCGGCTTCAGCGGCCTCGATCCTGCCGCGCTCCTCAGCAGCGGCGGCTTCCTCGCGCGCACGTTGCTTGTCGTGCTTCTCTTGGAGGCGCTGCTGGCGGACCGCCTCGATCTTGGCAAACCGCTCGGCATCATGATCAACCGGCTCGGCGGCTGTCACGGATGGCTTTGGCTTGAACTTGGCGAGGAGCGCCTGTTTCGCGGCTGCCGATGCGGCCTGCCGTTCAGAAAACGTCGATTGCTTGGGTTGCATTAGGACTTTCGGTTGCACGCTGAGTCGATGACTAAGTTCGCCGCTACATAGTGCGGCCGGGGCCTTTCGTCCAGATGTCACGGCATTAAGGCGCGTTTATCCGGTCCGGGCAGCCCAACCAAGCCTTATGTTAGCATTCGATTGCGATCGGTGGGCGACGCCTTTGTCGCGGACGGACGGGCCGATTCCATCCTCTCGATGCGGGGCAGATCGTGACGGCGTCGATCGCGCGCACGACCGACTAGGCTTCCCCAAGGCGCGTCAGGAACGTTTCGAGGTCGTCCAAATCAGCGCAGAATGGATAGTCCTTGTCGCCGAAAACAATCTCAAAGCTGTCATTGCGGAGCATGTAGCCGCCATGCGCGCGAATTCTGGCGTCAAGCCTCTTGGCCTTCAAGAGATTGAAGCCGTGGCGCGCGGCGGCGCGGCGAACACGACGTTCCAGCGAAGCGAGATCGTGGCGTGTCATTCCTACCCAATCATTTCTCGACCCTTCGCCGCCTTTAGTCGTCGCGTGCCAAGGTGGCGTTACTTGGGTTGGCGAATACCGTGGAAAATGACGTCCAACTCGCGCCAACCCACCGTCCGTCTCTGTCCCATGGTCCACCTCCGATCACACTAAAACACCTAAACTCGGTGTCCGTGAAACCGGCAGCAGCCCAGTACGCCAGAGAGAACGGCGTCTTTGTTCCGGACGCACTCAAAGATCTGCAGGCGGCTTCAGGCATTATCTCGCGGGCAACGTCAAAGCGCGTTCGAGGCGATCCGGTGTGCATTGGCCATGACGGAAAATGTGATGGTTGTCGCTGGAATTGACGGCAGCACGGAAGCATCAACGATGTGAACCCTCTCGATCCCCGCAATACGACCCAGCACATCAGTCTCCAGCCCATGCGGCGACCGGCGCATGGGCAACGAACCTCCAGCATGAAAACTTGAACCGGGTGCGCCCAAGCGGCTCGCGGCGCCGATGGCAAGCAACCCAAGCGAACGCGCAACTTTCGCGTATGCCGCCTTCGCGCGTTTCACCACGCTTGCGACATCAGGGTTCTCGATCAACCGCGCGGCCAGTTGCTCTCCGCCACCAACAAGTTCGACGGCAATGCGATGCGAATGGTCGGAATGAAGGAAGATCTGCGAGACGATCAGGCGCCGGCCCAACGCATCGAAAAGCGGGTCGGCGAAAGGCAACACGCCGCCATAGCGCCGTTTCATGTCAACTGCGTAGAATTCATTGTAGGTATAGAGTTGCGCGTGAACCGTGTGTGGAGACACCGCTGGGTCATCCAACTCGATGAAAACTTCCGTCATCGCGTGCCGTGCTTCCTTTGCGGGATCGACGGATGAGTTCCAGAGATGCACGAGCGGCAGAAAGAAGTGCTGGCTGTCGTGAAGAACGAGTTCGCGTGCGCCCATGGCATTCAGGACGATCTGTGCAGATGGAAGAACGCCGCCAGCAAGAAACAATCGCTCGCCCTCGATGATCTCAATGGTTCCATCGGCTTGCTTGCAGACAAGGCGGACTAGCTGCGCCGTTTGCTCAAAGGAAATCGCGCGCAGCCCGCTTCGATATTCAAATCGCGGATCGCGCTGCATCGCCGTCACCGTCTGCGATGCTTTGAATATGTACTCGAATGGGCACCCGTGCAGGCAAAGGCCGCATCGGCGGCAGTCTGCAGATGCGGCTTGGCGGGCGGCTCCTCCAACGACGTACATGCCCTTCAACACGGCGCGCTTGTCGTCGATGCGCTTCAGCAAGGATGCCGCCTGCCCGCTTTGCACCAGCAGTCTGGCGCCTGACATGCCGAACGCCGGAAAGAAGTCCTCAAGCGCATCACTCGCGCCTGCAACGGGCATGAATCGCGCGACCGCCTTGTAGTGAGGCGCAAGGTCTTGGGCGCTGACGGGCCAATTAGCCAGATCTTCCTGGCGATACGGCAGCACCGCCGCACCCCAGGCATTGCTTAAACCGCCACGCGCAAAAGAGGGACGGAGCCCGAGCCAGGGTGGCCTGTTCCTGAGAAGGCGGACGGCGTCACGGACAACAAAGTCCGACCCGTACCGGCGGATTTCGTCGTCGCCCTGTTGAAGTTGGGGCGCCTTGTAAGCGGCCAGCGCGGCCTGGTTCCAATCTTGCGGCTCTCTAGCCGCAAGTTCGGCGCGGCACGCTTCGAGTAGTGGCTCCAGCTGCTCGCCGACATCAATCATGGTTACCGTGCGGCCACGCTCCAGCAAGGCCTTGGCTGCAGACACGCCCGAAGGGCCGGAACCCACGACGATGTCAGTCACTGGCCGCCCCGACACGCCCACGCTCCATCGAATTCTGCACGGTCTCGCGAGTCGCGCGAGCCATCTTGCGGCTGCTTTGGGCGCAAGTGATAGTCACGGCATCGTGGGAGTCGAGGCCACATGATCAACCGTCTGCGCATGGGCGGCACAGAACATATCGTGTTCTGGGCGTTGATCGTTCTGTCGTTCGTCTTGCGCGTGTACAAGCTTGATGCGCCGCTTTGGTTCGACGAGATCATGACGTTGATCCATTATGTACGCCTTCCCTTCGACCAACTGATCGCCGACTACTCTTCTTTCAACAATCATTTGTTCTACAGTCTACAGGCCAAGGCTGCCGTTTCGGCGTTCGGCGAGAGTGCCTGGGTGCTGCGTCTACCTGCCCTGATATTCGGTGTCGGCGGCGTCTGGGCCTTGTGGCGTCTGGCGCGTACAACTCTCGGCGCCAGCGAGTCGCTTCTCGCCGCTGCCTTACTGGCGCTTTCTTACCATCATATCTGGTTCTCGCAGAATGCGCGGGGCTACACAGAGCTGATGTTCTGGTGCCTTGCGGCGCTGGTAATTTTTGTTGAAGCGATAGGCTCACGCTCCTGGCGCGCATGGGGAATGTTTGGTCTCGTGCTGGCGGCCGCGATGTACACGCACCTGACCGCCGCCTTCTTTATCGCAGCGATGGGGCTCGCCTATGCCGGCATGCTGGCGGCAACCTGGTTGCGGCTGCGTATTTCCGAACGCTTTCGCGCCCCGACAGAACGCACGGCGCAACTCGCTCCGCTGTGGGGTTTTATCTTTGGCGGCGTAGTCACCCTGATTCTCTGCGCGCCCGCGATACCGCAGATGGCTGCGCTGGTTGGTTCGGTCAGCCAGAGTTCTGAAGTAGATCTGATGCAGGAATACCAGAACCCCCTGTGGACCATCCTGGAAGGCATCCGCACGCTCGGCGGATCGGGCGGCCTGATGATGATCGCGATCCCGGCTGCGATCCTTGCCGGAGCAGTCGGGTTTGTGGGTCTGCTTCGTCGTGCGCCTTTGATTGCTGTTGTCGGTGTCCTGCATGTCGTCCTGACACTTGTCGCCTTATTGGTCATGAACATGCGCATCTGGCCGCGCTTCTTCTTTACGGACATCGCATTTGCCTTCCTCTTCATCACGCACGGCCTGTTCATTTGCGCGGGATTTTTCGGAAGGCTTGCGGAGCGCATCGGCTGGCCCGCAATCTCACCAGGCCGCCTGTTCGGCGTGGCCGCCTTCGCGACGATTGGGGCCTCTGTCCTTCTCGCTATCCGCAATTACGATTTGCCCAAACAGAATTTCCCGGGCGCGGTCGAGATCGTCGGGGATGCGCCTGCTGACAGTGTCGGTGCAGTCGGGCTCGCCGGCGAAGTTTATGCGCCATACCTCAACACCGGCTGGCGCGAGATCAGAACGGCCGAGGATCTGTCAACGCTGACGCCCTTCGAGGGACGGCGATGGGCTGTGGTGATTTTTCCGTCGCGAACCGAGCTGGAGCGCGCGGACGTGCTGAGCGTTCTGAGGCGGGACTTCACACTCGTGCAAACACTCCCGGGCACGCTGGGCGATGGCGAAGTGGTGGTCTACGCCAGCAAGCCGATCAGCCGCTGACTTGCCAGACCTGTCTCGCGGGCGGCGGATCCAACGTGATGGCGTGTCCGGCCTTACCGCTCGCATGAACGGCCTTGCCGACTTCGATTGCGGGCAAGCCGTCAAGCCCCGTGGCTATGGCTGTCAACCAGCTTGCGGTAAAGCGCTTCGATCTTTTTGTGGTTATGGTCGAGCTGGAATCTATCTTCGTGACTGCGCGCAAGGGCTGCCACCGCCATCGACGCTCGCATTCCGGGGTCACGCGCCAATGACAGCACGGCCTTTGAAAGTCCGTCAATATCGCCAATTCGCAGGACGCGCCCGACGCTGTCATCGACCAGTTCGGTAACGCCGCCGCAATCAGTTGCGATTGCCGGCAGGCCAGCTTGGAAGGCTTCGGCGATCGTGAAAGGCAGAGCCTCCCATCGCGAGGTAAGAAGGAACATGTCAGCTGCAGCAAGATGCAGATGAGGCTCTTCGCTGCGGCCGAGGAGTTGCACATGCCCCTGTAGGCCGGCTTCCTTGATCTGTGTGCTGGCCATCATAGCCAGGGGGCCATCTCCAACAATGGCAAAGCGCACGTCAGGCTGCTCTGAAACAACCAGACGGGCAACCTTGATCAGGATGTCGATCCCCTTCTGCTCTGTGAGGCGTGCGATCGTCGTGACCAGAACGCGGCCATCATCGCCAAGCAGCTGGCGACGGAGCGCCAGAATACGTTGGGGGTCGAGATCTGGAGGCTCGGCAAGGCCAAGCCCAATCACCTGGAGTTTTGATCTCGGAACTCCGCCAACCGTAGCGAGATCCTCAGCGCTGCGATTGCTGACGCACACGATCTTGTCGGCGCAGCGCTTTGCGATTGTTCCAAACCGGCGCGCTCTCGCGGGCTGGGAGCCGTGATAGGTTACGACGATCGGCAGGTTACCGCCGATCGCTGCAAGTCGGGCGACCAAAGCTGGCGCGGATTCGTGAGCATGGATCACATCGACGGGGTTGAATTGCAACCAGCGACGCAAGCCGCGAGCGCTGAACGCCAGATATTTGAAGCGCTCCGTGATGCCGGCGCCGTCTCGATCGCCGGAAGCACGGTGCACATCTAGCGAAAGAAATCGGGCGTCCTTGGAATCATCAAGCCAGAGTCCGGGAGACCCGGCGTAGTGAACGTCATGCCCTCGCTGACGAAGCCAGCCGCCAAGTGAGAGCACATGCCGGGAAATTCCCCCCATTCCGAACATGGTGGCCATTTCAAGTACGCGCATTCACTCGCTTCCGGTAAATCCGGATACGGCCATTTCGGTCTCATCCTGCTGGTTGTTGAACGACATTGCCGTTACGATCGCAACCGACGTGCCGACGACGTACGCACGTTAACCTCGTCACGAAGATTCTCCGGCGCCCTGAACATAACCTATCGCCTCGCCCAGCGACCACGCGGGAATGACAGCCATTAGCGCACCAACCGTAGGCAAGAACTCCCCTGGGCGTATCCCATGCGTCAGAAGAAGGCGGGATTGACGAACGAGCAGAAGAAAGGGGAGCATTGTTGCGGCTGCGGCGGAAGCCCAGGCGCGACTGCGGGACCAGCGTCGGCCTCTCTGTATGCCAAAGACCCGGCCCCATTGAAGCCGTTCCGACAGGGTCCGTGAGATCGGCGCATTGGTCCGAGAATGCAGTACGACGGGCTTTGGCGAAAGCCATAGGCGATAGCCTCTATCCCGGAGCGCCCAGTTCACAGCCGTCTCCTGATAGCGCTCGATCCATAGCTCGCGCACGCTCTGAAGCGCGTCCCTGCGATAGCAGATATTTATGTCCGTCAGGTATTCAGCCTCCCCTTCTGCAAACGGCGGAACGTGACGACCATAGTCGCAAACGAAGATAGCGCGGTTCATGGCCCCCTTGGCGACGTTGATCACCCCACCACCGATGGCGGCAGCTTCCCGCTGCGCATGTTCGCTGATCATGGCCTGGGCCCAATCGGAGCGCGGCGCGCCGCGGTCCTCAAGCATGCCGATGAGTCGCCCATGGGCGGCGTCGAGCCCTGCGGCGCGGCGCTTGTCGAAAAGTTCGTGCTCCACGATTGGATCGATCACCGTTCCGGGCGGCGCCAATGATCCAAGAGCCAGGAACTTGAACCGGGGGAATTGCGCCGCCAAACGAGCGACATCAGCGATCGTGTCATCGTATGGAACGATTACATCCAGCTCGGAGTGGCCGTCCTGTTGCGATAGCGCGGACAGGCAACGGGCTAGCGCCTTGCCCCCCTCAACGACCGTCACCACGACTGAGAGTTCAGTCTCGTGCTGTTTGGTGTCTAGCACAAGATGGCTCCCATTTCACGGACTTCCCACGCATCTGGACGTTCGTGGCCCTACCCACTATGGCCTCTATACTTAACCTTGACACAAAAACTACTTAACCTGAAATATGCCACCGCAATGAGAGCTTTTCCATCATGGCAGATTTGTCCCTTGATGCCGGAATTGACTCCATCTGCTGGTCCAATGATCGTGGGTTTGATCGCTTCAAGCGAGGTACCCAACGATTTCATAGGGCCATCCAACCGCTGGTTCTGGCGGCCGCCCACGCCACACGGGGGCAAGACAGCAACAAGCGGGCCAAATGAGATGCGCATTTTTGGCCGCGCAAACTACTGTGCCAACACGGCACGCCGCATGCTGCCTGTACCAAGGGCACATGCTTGCGCAAATTCTATCCTCAGCAAGCGACTCTAGAGCTGAATCGAATACCCGGCGACCACATGGCCAGCCATCCATTCGGCATAAATCCTGAACTGGACCGACGAGCATTGAACTGCGGAAAAGCTTGAGGGCGCGGAAGTGATACCGCATAAAAAAGTACCGTACGGTCGCTTCAAGCCGACCGATGCCGTCGTCTTTGCTGTACCCGCGCGCACTTCCTCGAAGGCGGTTGGTCGTTTGTGCGGAACTCGCTGCATCCCTCGGGGAGCGTGACCATGGACGTCAAATATGTCCTTCGGCGCCGAGAAGCCGGCCAACGTGACTCTCTGTCGATTTTGACCTATTCCGCCTCCTGCTGAGACCAACAGACGGGAGTGCAGCACTTTGGTTAAAATGCAGACTCTGGTGATGGCTTGCCTTATAGTATTGTCGAACATTCTCGCTGTTGCTTGCGCACAGGATCGCGCGACAATTACAATTGATCACTCCAACTACCAACAGGTCATGCGTGGCTGGGAAGTCACGGCGGATATGACCGATGACGACCACCCGGAAGCGGTGTCGCTATATCGTGAACAACTATACGACATGGCTGTCGCGGATATCGGCATCGACCGACTGCGGCTTGAGATACGCAGCGGCGCCGAGAGCGACAATAAAGCGTGGAAACGCTTCAGTTCTGGCGAAATCAGCTATGAGGCCTGGCGGCCCTTGCGCTATCCGACGGTCAACGACAATAACGACCCACGGGTCATTGACTGGACAGGTTTCGACTTTTCCGAACTTGATGACACAATCGAGGCCATTGTCCTCCCGATGAAGCGTCGCGTCGAGGCGCGGGGAGAACATCTGTTTATCAACCTCTGTTATGTCGCCTTCACCGTGCAGATCACGGAAGGGAATTACGAGCACGCTGATCCAGAAGAGTATGGGGAGTTCGTTCTCGCCACCTACCTGCACGTTAAAGAAAAGTACGGCTTCACTCCTGATTCCTGGGAGGTCCTGCTTGAGCCGGACAATGGAACGCGCCAGTGGAATCCAACGATCATGGGCGAAGCAGTTGCGGCGGCCTCAAAAAGGTTAAAAGAGAACGGTTTCATTCCCGCTTTCGTGGCGCCATCGACCACGGACATGGCGCATGCTGTTCCCTGGATCGAGGCAATCGCCCGGGTTCCTGGCGCGATGGAAAACATAGTCGAATTTTCATACCACCGCTACCGCAACTCAAGTGCCGAAAACGCCAAAAAGATTGCGGCTATTGGCGACCGGTTCGGCAAATCGACATCGATGCTCGAATGGTGGTTCAAGAACGGGACCTACAAAGTTCTCTGGGAAGATCTCGTCAAAGGTAAGAACGCGTCATGGCAGGGCCAAGTCATCCGGACACTGTTCGACGTGAATTTCGCAAACCCGGAAAAGCCAACCGTGTCCATCGCAAGCGATACGCGGATGAACCTGCAGTACTTCCGCTACATCCGCTTTGGCGCGCAGCGGATCGGAGCGCTTTCCACTGACCCCGACAACACCCGGCCGACGGCCTTCGTCAATCGCGACGAATCTCTGGTGATAGTGGTCGACACGAAAGGCCCCGTCACGATGACTATCCGTGGCGCGACCGAGGGCAAGTATTCCGTCAGTTATGCGCTTGATGAGCGCAGCGTATTGGAGCCAGAACCTGTCCTTACCGATGCGAACGGCGACCTCATCGTCCGAATGCCGGGCCGGGGCGTCATAACCGTGCGGTCCGCTGTACTAGCGAAGGAACGTTAGGTGACAGAATTTTCAAGGCGTATCTCGTGACCTCGCAGCTGCTCCCCATCGACCGCGCTGCTTGAGACTATCCGCAACCATACGCATTCCGGTTTCGAAATCGACCTTCGGCTCATAGCCTAGGTCCTCGCGCGCGCGGACAATCGAACACGAGCCCCGGGCGCGCAGCATAGCGAGATCCGAAGGGGGTGGACGATACACGATTGGCTTTCCAACGCTGGCAAACGCTCTCAACCAACGCCGGCCGGCAGCGATCGTCCCGTGCGGGAAAACAGATCGAAACACGCGAATTGCTTGGCGCAGGGCGTTCGGGGCGGCGGGGCGCCTTGTAGACCCCGACGCCTCCGGTATTTCTGGCATCGCTTCAAGGCTTGCCGCAGGTTTGCCGAGCAGCTGTGCGTGCGCATTGTAGAAGTCGCGCCATGCGACGGGATGGGCGCCGGAGATGATGTATCGCGCTCCCGAATGCACCTTCTGGCGAAGCGCCAAAATCGCCGCAGCGACTAAGTCGTCGATATGGACCGCGTGGCAGAAACCATCCTGGCCAGCTGGAAGTACAACGGCCCCGATCCGAAACTGATCAAGAATCTTTTCAGTCCACTGTGGCGACCGAGGGCCGTAAACAATTGTCGGCTGAAGGATCGTATGGGGCAGTGGCGATCTGGCCAGCCGCTTTTCCATGGCGCGCTTCGTCTGTTTGTAGATCCCGCCGGGGCCGTCTGCGGGCGAATCCTCTGTAATGTTCCCGCCGGGCCACCCGTCATAAACAGCGATCGAGCTGAATTGGACGAAGGCCTTTAGGCTTGCCGCAGCCTCGCAGGACTGCAGCAATGCTTCAAACTCGTTCAGAAGTTCCGTGCCGGGCGCGGAAAAGTCGTAAGCAAGATTCACAACCGCGTCGGCCCCCGCCACGAGATTCGCCGCAGCCGACGCAGACTGGGCGCATTTGGCAAGCTTGACACTCCCCAGATCATTCCAGGGGTTGCGGCCCATCGATCTGACAATGACCGTAACTCTGGCGCCTTCGAGTTCCGCAAGCGCGCGTACAAGACGCGCCCCGATAAAACCGCGTCCCCCGTTTACGACAATTTGCTTTCCAGCTAGCGATGTCAGATCGGCCATGGTTGCACCTTGAGGACGACTGGCAGGGGTCCAAAGTCCCCTGCTAGATCCACATCAAATCCGCAAGGACCGTCGACAATGCTCCGTTGTAACACCAACGGCCCCAAGGCTTGACCTCACCCAGTCGCGAGCGGTGATTGAGGTGACCTGCGGATCATTGGCGAGGAAATTCAAAGCGTCGCGGCAGGCTTCGACAATGTCCTCGGCGCGCCGCCAGGCCCAGATGTTCTCCGCCGAGTTCAGCTCCGGGGGATAGCGATAGCGCTGCCTCGTACACCACGTTCATGGACACGACCATGTGACAGTTCACAGGCGTGGAATAAATCCACCTCCGATTCCGTTTTCTGGGTGTTATCCAGAAGGAGCCCCTGATGAGACGAACCCATTCTGCCCTTGCGGTTATCGCTCTTGTGTTGGCGTCAGCCCCGGCGCTGGCGCAGGAGTCCCCGCCGACGGACGACAACGCTGCGGTCATGGCTTTTGCCCAAAGCGGCGCCATAACCACCGCGACGCCCAACGGCGTTGCTGTCGCTGGACCGATCGTGATTGCGCCCAAACTGCCAGAAGACATTCCTCCCTCGATTCACGAGCAGATCCGTCACCTGAAGGCCCGCCTTGACAACGCCTACCCTGACGTTGGCGACGCGCGGAAGTTCACCTTCATCGCGGACTATCTGGACATTGACTTCCGCCGGCTGTGGAACGCCTATCATCCCGAACGTCCCGACCGTCCGTTGATCGAGGCGCGGCCGATCGACGCCCGTCCTGTCGATCGCGTGCGGCCAGTGGATCCGCAACGGGTTCGCCCGGCGCAGATCACTCGCGTCGCTCCCTCCAGGCCCGCGCCGCTTGTACGCCCCGCACCTGTTGTCCGACCGTCACGCCCACGCTGATGGGTCGTAGGCAGAAAATCTCTTGCCTTTGCCGGATGGGCCTTCCGCCTGTCCGGCGCTTGCGTGCATGATTCGAACTTAGACCCAAGGGGGATCCGTGAAAAAGAGACTCGCACTCGGCTGCGCTGGCCTTGCCGCAATAGCCGCGCCAGGCGCGTTCGCGCAGGCCAGTCTTGCAATCAGCTCGGAATACTCCTCCGGCGCTTATGGCGAGACGACTGACACCACCCTGCTCTACGCGGCAGTGTCGGCGGGCTATGCGTCCGGCGGCTGGGCTTTTGATGCGACGCTGCCCTGGGTGCAACTCGACGGGCCGGCGACCTTTCTGGGCGCCGACACACCTCTCGGACGCGGGGCCACAACGCGCGGACCAAACGACCAGGTATCCGGCTTCGCGGATGTCGGACTGTCCCTGTCCAGAACCTTCGCTCTCGGCGCCGAAGGCACGACGCGGCTCGACATCACAAGCCGCGTGCTGTTGCCGACGGGCGACGAGAAGAAAGGTCTCAGCTCAGGGGACGCGCGCTCCTCTCTCGGTCTCGATCTCTCGCAGGATGTCGGCGACTGGACGTTGTTCGCCGGCGGAGGACATCGGTTCAACGGCGGCGCATATGAGGATGGCTGGTTTGGCTCGGCCGGGCTTGCCTGGACAGGCTCGAGCATCTCCACCGGCGCCGCGTATGATTTCAGCGAATCATCGACCGCCAGCGTCGAATCGGCGAGCGAAGTGTCGGTCTGGATCGGGTTGCCCTTGGGCAAGACGTCGCGCCTGCAGATCTACGGCGTAGCGGGCCTCAGCGAAGGCAGCCCCGACCAGGCCTTTGGAGCCCGGCTGGTGTTCGGAGGCTAGTTCTTCCATCCTCTTCCGATCAGGGCGCGCTCGGCATCGACGTCCATGCGGGGGCCAGGCTTGAGGCCGGCGACAGCGGCGGCGACCAGATCTCCACCCCCGGCGGCCTGATAGCCACCAGCCCCGCCAGGCCGCTGCGCCAAGACAACCACACTCCAGCCGCGCTCACCCCGGCAGGCGACCCCGTCGGCCGTGACATTGCCGGGCTTTAGGCCGATCTCGAACTGGCGGCAATGGCGGCCATCAGCTACGGCAAAGCTTGCAACGACGACAGTGTTTCCGGAAACCGCGCCGCTGGGAGCGCCCTCCATGACGCGTGTTAGCTCGGTTCCGGCGGACGGGCCATCGCGCCAGCGAACGAGGCCGTCATCGCTTCCGCCGACAAGGGTTCCCGAGACAACGCCTACGGCGAGACATGCCGCCGCCGCAACCGGCCATGCCCATACGGAGGCGGGGGGTCGCGCGCTTCCCCGACGGGAAGTCATCGAATGCACAACCGCGCGCTGCGGCGCCGCTAGCATTTCCGCCACCCTCGCAAGGCCGGGCGACAACGGCGCGGCGGCCATCGCCTCGAAATCTTCGTGCGCTGCAGCGCGCGTGCGCCGGTGATCCTCCACAGCCGCTCGCAGTTCCGGATAAAGAAACAGAGCCTGTTCCACGCGCTTCGTGTGTCCGGCGTCGAGCTGGCCATCGGCATAGCCCATCACCTCTTCCGGGGTCGGCTTCACGGTCACCGCGCGCCTCCCGCAGGCTCACTGGCATCAAGCGCCGCCCTGATCTTCTCGCGCGCCCGGGAGAGGCGGCTCATCACCGTGCCGATCGGCGTCTTCAGCATGTCGGCTGCCTCCTGATAGCTCCAGCCTTCGACCAGAACGAGACCGACAACCACGCGCTGTTCTTCCGGCAAAGCAGCGACGGTGCGGGCGATGTCAATGCGGTCGGTCGCCATTTCATGATCTTCCCCAATCGTTCCGGTGGCGTCGACTTCTTCGAGATCCAGGTGCGTCCCTCGCGACCGCTTCGCCCGCATCTGGTCGATCCAGAGGTTCTGCGCGATGCGGAAGACCCAACTATCCATGCGCGTACCCGGCGTGAACAGGCGCTGCCGCGTGAGCGCCCGCTCCAGTGCGCTCTGCGTCAGGTCGTCTGCGTCCGCGACGGCGCCAGTCAGCACAAGGGCAAAGCGCCGCAATCTCGGCAGCAGGGCCGCGAGTTCATGACGGAACCTCGTTTCATCCGGCTCGGACATGCTTTTCAAAGCTACAACGGTTGGGCCGCGCTGTTTCATCCCAGGGCAAGACAAAGGAATATCTGGTTCAGCCGCTTCGTTGTAGTCTCGACGCGTTCCGTGACGGAGACCGGCATGTTCCGGGCCGCTATTCTTGGGGGTTTGACCATTCTCGCTGCCGGCGCAGCGGACGGGCAGACGCGCGACCGCCTAAGCCGAATCGACCCCATTGACCGCATTGACCGCGCGGAACGGGCTGAACGCGCCGGACGGGCGGAGCCCATCAACCGTGGTTCGGACCGCATCTCAGAACGGCGAAAACTACAGGCGGCGGAGACTGCGCAAGCGCCTCAGCGGACGGCGCCAGACCAGGCGCCCTCCGATCCGCTCCTTGCGGATACGCGACTGATGCGGACCCGTGACGGGTTTGCGGCGCGGCGCGGAGAGATCCTGGCGCTCAATCTGTCCGATGGGGCACGGACTACAGCCCTGAATGCCGGAATGACAATGATCTCGGAGGACGCGATCGGAGCCGCAGGGCTTCGCCTTGCGCGACTCAACGCGCCACCGCCACTTGATTCGGGCGCCATGCTCGACCTGTTGCGGACAGTCGATCCTCAGGGCGTTTTCGATTTCAACCATGCCTTCGCTGTGTCTGGTCCATCGCCGGCGCCGCAGCTGGCGCACACCGCACCCAGCCAGACAGCAGGCGGCTCAAAAGTCACACTTGGCATGATCGATGGCGGCGCACTCTCCTCGCATCCCGATCTTGCAAACGCCACGCTTCGTCAGCGCGCCTTTCCGGAAGGCTCCAGTCTTGCGCCCACCGATCACGGCACGGCGGTCGCGGGACGGCTGGCTGAAACGCTCGGAGTTCCGTTCACTTTGCTGGTCGCCGACGTGCTCACCGAAACGGGCGCGGCCTGGACAGGGGCCGACGCGCTGGCCGCCGGCCTTGCGTGGCTCAGCCTGGAAAATGTGGACGTGGTGAACGTGTCGCTCGCAGGTCCGCCCAACGAAATCGTCGAACGGATCGTCGCCATTCATATTGCCAAGGGCGGTGCAATCATCGCAGCGGTCGGCAATGGCGGTCCGTTCTCGACGCTGATCTATCCAGCAGCCTATCCAGGCGTCACCGGCGTCACGGCAGTTGATGGCCAAGGTCAAGTCTATCCACTTGCGACAACCGGCGTCCATGTCGACCGCTCCGCATTGGGCGTCGATGTTTCGGTCGCGGTGCTTACGGGGCGAACGATATCGTCCGGCACGTCGTGGGCGGCGCCTGTTGTCGCCGCGGCCATGGCGCGGGGGACGATCGCGCCCTCACCCACTCTTGCCGCTGCGCATTGAAGTCGGCGAAGCTGTCAGTCCAATGCGTAGTGGTCTCTGGATTCGCCAGGTTTCGGCCCGGGGAGAGTCCAATGCGCGACTTTCCGTTGAACGGCATCGATTTCCAGCCTGGGTGATCCGACGCGCGGTCTAGGTTACCTTCGGTTCACGCCGAACCTACACGACGTTGAGGAGTTGCTGGACCGGCTCGGAATCGAGGTGAGTTATGAGATCGTCCGCTACTGGACAGTAAAGTTCGGCCCGCTTATGGCCGCCAAGCTTCGACGTCGCCGGCAGCCATCCTCCCGCGCTGGCATCTCGACGAGATGATCTGCAAGATTAGCGGCGAACGGGTTCCCTTGTGGCGCGCTGTCGATGACGAAGGCGAAGTGCTCGAAGCCTGCGATGGAAAGACCTGCGATCGCGGACCCGCATTGAGGGTTTTGCGAATGGCGATGAAGCGATGTGGCGCTCCTAAGATCATCGTCACCGACAGGCTACGCTCCTATGACGCAGCCATGAAGGACATCGGCAACGCCAAAGTTCAGTAGGCAGGTCGTTAGCTCATCAATCGCGCCGAGAATTCACATCAGCCGTCGCGACGGCAAGGGCTGGCGATGTCGCGATTTCTCCAGATGCAGGGCCTGCAGAAGTTCGCCGCCATCCACGCGTCCGTGTTCAATCACTTCAACCAGGATCGCAACTTCGACCGCCGGTCCAATTTCGAGGAGAGCCGCACCGCCACGCTCGCCGAATGGCGTCGACTCTGCGCGTCCTGAATCACGGAGCTTGCTGTTTTCGTGAACCAGCTCGCATTCCTTTGCCAATGCCGGAAACGTCGTTATGCCGAACAATCTGGACATCTGTATATTGACACGATTAGCTGCTTCCCGAAACAAGCCACAACGCGGTGTGCCCATGATCCGATTGTTTATGCCGCTGCTTGCGCTCGCGATGGGCTCATGTGCTGTGACAGCGCCACCACACTCGCGGGATGGCGGGCGCACGCTCCCGAACATTGTTATTCTTCTCGCGGACGACCTTGGTTATGGCGACCTCGGCTCGCAAGGCGGACGAGACGTAAGGACGCCAAATCTGGACAGGCTCGCCTCGGAAGGCGTCCGCCTGACCGACTTCTATTCCAACCACCCGGTTTGCGCACCCAGTCGTGCGGCGCTTCTGACGGGCAAGTACCAGCACCGGTTCGGGTTCGAAAACAATAGTCCGATGGACGCGCGGAACGGCAACGGACTGCCAGAGGCCGAAATTATCCTGGCCCAGCGGCTTAAGGAACGCGGATACGCCACCGGCATGATTGGCAAATGGCACCTGGGCTTCGCGCCGCATCAGTCGCCCGTTGCGAAGGGTTTTGACACGTTCTACGGCCTTCTCGGTGGAGCGATGGCTTTCGTCCCCAGCGGCGCCAGCGGAAGCAAGACAGTGATTCGCGGCAGAACGCCGGAACCGATGCCGGCGCACCTGACCGAGGGCTTTGGCGCCGAAGCCGTCTCATTCATCGAGGCAAACAAGCATCAGCCGTTCTTACTCTATGTGCCATTCACGGCAGTCCATGCGCCCCTGCAGACTACGGACGCCTATCTGGCTCGGTTCGCCAATGTGGCTGACCCTCAACGCCGCACCTATCTCGCCATGCTGGCCGCGATGGACGACGCCGTAGGCGGCATCATTGCAGCGATAGACAAGAACGGGTTGGGTCGGCACACGCTGATCATGTTCTCGAGCGACAACGGCGGACCGACGTGGCAGACGACGTCGGCGAACGGACCGCTCAATGGGGCGAAGGCCTTGCTCCTGGAGGGAGGCATCCGCGTGCCGACCATCCTGCGATGGACGGGGCATTTGCCGGCAGGAAGTGTTCATGAATTTCCGGCAATGGCGTTCGACTTGACAGCAACGGCATTGGCGGCGGTCGGAGCGTCGCGTGATGGTCTCGACGGACAGAATCTTCTTCCGCACCTTAATGGAGAGTCATCGCTACCGCCGCACGATCAGCTGTTCTGGCGCGCGGCGTCGCAGGGCGCAATGCGGGAAGGAGACTGGAAGCTCCTGAAGGTCGGGAACGACAGCTATCTCTTTAATCTTCGAACGGACGTGGGCGAAACCAGAGATCTGGCGGCGACCGACCCCCAGCGACTTGCAAGGATGGAGGAGGTCTTTCGAAACTGGTCAAACCAGATGCGTCCGCCGGCCTGGGGCCGAACGGTCGAGGAGGAAGCTGCGACAGGCCGTGTGGCTGAGTTGAAGGACCTGGTGGACGACATGATCGCCGGCAGGCCAACAAATCCACGCGACCTGCTGTATGGCGGCGGACCCGAATGACGACCCAACTCATCCGGCTTCAACAGAACCGGTTCGTAAAATCTGGGCACGAGGCTGCGGGACGTTTCGGCCTGAGATCGCCATGATGGCCGAGAGGCGCTGAAAACTCGCATTTGACGATCCGGCAACGGGACCGAAAAACGCTCTGGTTCAAATCTCAAGATTCGGGGTAGCGCTTCATCACTACTCACGCGGCGATTTACAACGCGTTCGATTTCCAGCGCCATCTCACCAGCAGGTCGACACTCGGCACTTTCAGATGATGTGCGGACACCGACTGGGCGAAGGCCGCAGCTTGAGTGCGCCTGCACCCGCAATGGAATTTTCTACGCGAACCGGTTATCCTGACTATCACAAGTTGATAGTTCTCGGTGTTTGGCTTCGGAATTGGCCCCGGACAGCATCGTCAGGATTTGGGACTGGTATGAGCCACATCTTGCTTGCAGAGGACGACGCCAACGTGGCGGCACTGCTCAGGGCATACCTGGAGCGCGATGGGTTCCGTCTGACGGTTCACGCTGATGGGCCGAGCGCGCTCTGCAACGTGCTTGCGTTGCAGCCAGACCTTCTGTTGTTGGATATCATGCTTCCAGGGATGGATGGCTGGGAAATCTGCCGGCAGGTTCGCCAGCAATCGGCCGTTCCAACCATCATCCTCACTGCAAGAATTGATGAGGCGGACCGGATTGCCGGGCTGCGTCTGGGTGCGGACGATTATATCATGAAGCCATTTAGTCCGGCAGAGGTCGTCGAGCGTGTCAAGGCTGTGTTGAGGCGGGGGCAGGCTTTCACCCCGGTCGAGTCTGAAAGGGTTCTGCGTCATGCGGGTGTTACCTTGACGCCATCGCGATTCGAAGTGCTCATCAACGGATCGGCGCTTGCGCTTACCCTTTCAGAATTCCGCATCCTGGAAATCATGCTGTCCGCTCCAGGACGCGTGTTTACGCGTGATCGCCTGCTCGAGGTCCTGTCGAAGAGCGAGAGCGATGTGATTGATCGCGCCATTGACGTTCATATCGTCAATCTGAGACGCAAGCTCGAAGCGCGGATCCCGGGTACGCGGCTGATCGAGACGGTCCGTAGTATAGGATACCGCTTGCGGCGAGAAGACGAGAATGAGTGATGCGGCGCGTACTTCGTTGATGGAGCAGGCGCGGAGGTTGCCTCGCCCGTCCCTGTTCTGGCAGATCGCGATCCTGTGCAGCGCCATGATCTTCGTGACGATTGGAGCCACCTGGGCGCTTTCTGATGTGCTGGCCGAGCAGTATCGCTCCGTCCTAAGCAGCCGCTATGGCGTCGATATGGAGGTTGCCCACGACATGTTCGTGGATTCCTTGCATCAGTCGCTGATGATTGCAGCGGCGATTGGCGTCGCGGCATCATTCTTGGCAGGGGCCATCTTTGTGCCGCGCATTCTCAACCCTTTCCATCAGATGGCGGCCCAAGCCGACCAGGTGAGTTCCGGCAATTTCGGCGTGCGCGTGGATGTGTCCAAGGCTTCGCGGCGTTGCGAAGTTCACGCGCTCGGCAGTGCCCTCAACCGCATGGCGGCACAACTCGAACATATCGATTCAGCCCGCAAACGGATGGTTTCGGACCTGACACACGATCTGCTGACACCCCTGACAAACCTTCGCGGCTATGTCGAAGGCGTGCGTGAAGGCGTTGTGGCAGGCACACCGCCCATCCTCGCGATGCTCGAAGGAGAGATCGGGCGCCTGATCCGCCTTGTTGGTGACCTGCACCAGTTGACTCTTGCGGAGTCTACCCGTCGCGGTTTGCGACTGTCGCGGGTTGATACAGAAACGGTCCTGACTGAGAGCGGCAGTTTCGTTGCCCAGGACGCCTCTGCGAAGGACGTTCGGATCGTGCACGCGGTCGCGCCAGACGCCGGCACACTCTTTGGGGATGCTGATAGTGTCGTCCGGGCATTGCTTAATATCATGCAGAACGCCACGCGCTTTGCCGCGCCGGGAAGCAAGGTGCGGCTCGCCGCGCGACTGCACGACGGCCAGATCGAGATTTCCTGTGCAAACGAGGGTCCACGGATTGCGGACGCCGACCTTCCACTGATCTTTGACCGGTTCTACCGCGCCGATACTGCGCGATCGCGCGAAGGAGGAGCGGGCCTCGGTCTCGCGATCGCGAAAGAGCTGATCGAAGCTCAGGGGGGGTCAATTGCTGCGCGGTCTTCTGACGCGGAAACTGTGATCACAATCCTGCTCCCCCAAGAAAACGTCATCGAACGCTAACACGAACCTAATGATAGGCTCATTAAAGCCTGACCTGCACAGGCTAAGCCCAACCCGGTCCGCGAGCGAGCCGAGTGGGAGTCAAGACGATGTCGAGGTCAGACAAGCCGATTGAACAGTTTCCGGCTGTTTGGGGCTGACCCAGCCCCCTGATCCGGGCCGCGCATTACGAGAGTCCGTTCGCCTTTCTTTCTGGTTTTGGGGTGGTGATCAAGGCCCGCTGAGCGGAGCCGTGGCGTAGCTCAGGCGAAGCGGGCCTGGGTGATCGGGCGCGCCGCGCGAAGACGGCAGGCGCCAACCCGCCGAGCGACGTGTGCGGCCTCGCCGTGTTGTA
>Ga0163153_10001596_pt1 | contig 35609 bp, 36 predicted proteins | sample OliLakLV19MP6IB1_FD_148629 | JGI IMG/M metagenome (GOLD analysis project Ga0163153, IMG submission 148629) | Freshwater microbial mat bacterial communities from Lake Vanda, McMurdo Dry Valleys, Antarctica - Oligotrophic Lake LV.19.MP6.IB-1 | ecosystem: Environmental > Aquatic > Freshwater >... | reverse complement strand
GCCCGGGGCGAGCGGGGGCGGGGACGATCGCGGGCGGCACCGCCGCCGCCGAAGGCTCCGCCTTGCACCGCGTGCCCCGCTGGCGATTGGCATACCAGGCGTCGTACCGCGTCGTGACGCGCCCCTTGTCGGGGATGGGCACCACGACCCGGGCCAGGAACGCGAGCGGGTCCACGGTCTCGGTGCCCGCCGTCGGGCCTTCGGACTTGTCCGACCGATAGGTCACGGCCTTCGCAGCCCGGTCGTACGTCAGTCGCTCCAGCGCGACGGGATTCCGCGCGCACTACCGCGCGAGCAGGGTGGTGTCCAGCCACTGCGTCCAGATCACGAGGCGCTTGGCGTGACAACTCGGGCAGAAGTAGCGAGCCTTGCACGAAAACGCGAGCAGGTACTCGTGCGCACAGTCGTCGTAGCGGATGCGGGCGAAGCCGTGCTCCAGCACGCCGCAGGCGAGGAACTTGTCGGCGATCTGCGCCACGACGGGACGCCAGGGAACATCGTGCGGTTGATAGACCGTTGCCTCGCGGGGTGGGGCGGGGCCGGCCTTGGTATGCAGCCCCTCCGGCCTGGCGTGGTACCGGTGCTGCGTCGTGAAGCGGGCATCCCGCCCGCGCATGCCCGGGTCCGCGATGAGCGCATCACCCGGGAGTGAGGCCAGCTGCTTCAGATTCGCTTCGCTGTGATACCCGGCGTCGGCGGTGATCACCGACGTGGCGGTGAGCAATCCCGGCACGGCCCGCAGCGCGTCCACGACCGATCCCAACAGCTCCTCCTCCGAGCCCGTCCCGTGCGCCTGGGCCTCGACAATGATCTGATGGCGGGCATCGACCGCGGCCACTCCGGTGTACCCCTGGATCACCCCCTTGCCGGTGGCCATCCTGGCGCTGTCATTGTCGGTGCGCTTGCTCTTCCGGAGCGTGCTTTTCGGTCCGCGACGGTCCGCCGGATGGGCCGCGAGCCAGCGGCGCAGCTCGGTGGCATCCCGTTCGAGCCGGGCGATCCGCTGGCCCGCCTTCGCCGCCAGGTCGGGTTCGCTCGGCAGGGCATCGGTGGAGCGATGCCGCTCCACCATCAGGGCCGTCGCGGCTTCCAGTGTGGTGGCATGCCGGGCGAAGTCGGCCCGGGTCCCACTCCGATGCTTCGAGGCGTTACTGGGCAGCGTGACGCCATCGATGGCGCACATCTCGCGCCCGATGAGTCCGTGGGCATCGCAGATCTCCACGACCGCCGCGACCACCCGGGCGATGTCGTCACCCAGGGTACTCACGAAATGCGCCAGCGTCGTGAAATGGGGGGCCGTATCGCCGCAGAGGCAATAAACGTCACGTGCTCGCGACAGGCGCGCGCCATGCTGCGGCTGCTGACGATGCCGCGCGAGTAGGCGAAGAGCACCACCTGCAGTAACATCCCGGGCGGAGAGGCCGTGGCGCCGGTGGCGTCATTCCGGAAGCGCGCATCGAACGCGGAGAGATCGATGGCGTGTTCGAGAAGGTGATGCAGGGCATGCTCGAAGGTGCCCGGCAGCAGCTGGTGGGCAAGGTCCACGGCCACGAAGCGCGGATTCGTGTCGATATACTTGCAGCGGGCCATGCGGGCACCGGGAGGAGGGGGCGGACACCATCAGTCTCTCGGGCTGTCCTGCAGCATGCGTGCCGCCGCATCGAGAAGGAATGCGGGTTATTCTACAGCCTCGATAGAGTGTCCTAGCGAAACACTGGGAATTGGCTATGGCGCCCCAGTTCCCATCTTCCCGCCACAGGACGTAGATTGCCGACTATGAGTCCGTCTCTCGAAGTCCTCCGGAGGAAAGTCGAGGCACCCATGCGGCGGCACGGTGTTGTGCACGCTGGAGTGTTCGGCTCTGTCGCGCGCGGTGACGATCGCTCGGGCAGCGATGTGGATTTCCTCGTCGAATTCGAGCGCGGGCGCAGCCTGCTCGATTTGGCGGAGCTTCGCGTCGCACTCCGCGATGCCCTCGGGCGCGAGGTGGATGTTGCCACGCGCAACTCCCTGCACCCCCGCCTCCGCGACCGTATCCTCCGCGAACTCGTTCCCCTCCTATGACCTGCGCGGTTCCGCTCCTGCTCGGTGAACTACTCGAAGCGACCGACCTCATCGCGCAGTACACGGCAGGCTCAACTTCGACGATTTCGAGGCGAACATCGAAAAGCAGGACGCAGTGGTGCGTCGGCTCGCGGTGATCGGTGAGGCGGTCAAAGGCTTGCCCGAGGCGTTCCGTGCGCAGTACCCCGAAGTCCCTTGGCGCAGTATTGCCGGCGCCCGGGACATCTTGGTTCATGAGTACTTCCGCGTCGATCTCGCACTCGCCTGGGAAATGGTGCGGACTGAACTTCCCGAGCTCGCCAGGCAGGTGCGGCGGATCATGGCCGTAGAAGGTCTCGCGAGCGGCGGGGCACTCTAACCCGCGCTTGCTGCGGTCGACCGCGCTGCACCTGAGCGCCTTCGGCGCGGTGCGCGGCCGCCGCAGAAGCGCAGAACGTTCGACCGCGTATCATGGAGAGCTATATGGTCGAGGCATCTGCAGTCGGGCATCGGGTCCAATCCCTCGGGGAAGAACTTGCGAACAGTATCAGCCACGGCGTGGGATTCCTTGCCGCGGTGGTCGCCCTGCCAGTGCTCATCCTCGGCGCGGTCCGGCACGGTCCGGCAGCCATCGTGGGTGCATCCGTATTTGGTACGGCCATGGTACTCCTCTACCTTGCCTCGACGCTCTACCACGCGCTCGTCCCGAATCGCGCCAAGCGCGTCCTCCAGATCCTCGACCACGCAGCCATATACCTTCTGATCGCCGGGACCTACACGCCGTTCACACTGGGCGTACTTCGCGGCGCTTGGGGTTGGACGCTCCTGGCGCTTATCTGGACCCTCGCCCTGGCTGGCGTTGTTCTCAAGAGCATCGGGGGTGTTCGACACCCTCGACTTTCGACCGGACTCTACCTCGCCATGGGTTGGCTGATTGTGGTCGCCGCAAAGCCCCTGTGGGACGCGATGCCAGGCTGGGGCCTCTTCTGGCTTGCGGCCGGCGGCGTCGCGTACACGGCAGGCGTGGGGTTCTACGCAGCCAGCCGGATCCGGTACGCTCACTTCGTGTGGCACTTGTTCGTGCTTGCGGGCTCTGCCTGTCACGGGATCGCCGTGCTCCGATTCGCGGCCTAACCCGAGCTTGGAGACCGACGAGGCCGCCGGTCATCAAGACATTCCCGTAGCGTTGCCGGCGCGTAGCGGCCTCGCGGCCAAAGCTCAGGCCGCGACTACAAACAGGGAGATATACCGATGTCCACAGTGACGCCATTCCTGATGTTCAACGACCAACTCGAGGCGGCAATAGCGTTATACACCGTTATGTTCCCGGACTCTAGAATCAAGAACGTCGCACGCACCGGAAAAGACGGCCCAATCACTTCCGCCGCATTCGTCATCGGTGGTCAGTCCTTCATGGGCTACAACGGCGGCCCGTACTTCAGTGTGTCCCAAGGGTTCTCGCTTTTTGTCGACTGCGAGGACCAAGAGGAGGTTGACGAGTACTGGAACAAGCTCGTCAACGCCGCCGCAACCCCATTGCAGTGCAGCTGGATTACCGACCAGTGCGGTGTCACGTGGCAGATTGTTCCGAGGCGTTTCATGGAACTCATCAGCGATCAGAACCCTAAGAAAGTACAGGCGGTGACGGAAGCCATGATGACGATGGTGAAGCTCGACGTCGCAGCACTCGAGAGAGCGTACAATCAGGCATGACGATCGGCGACGCCGACACGTTGTTGGTCGTCCTGACAAACACATGCAGCGGGCGATGGCCCGATCCGCTCCGCGCATGCCCGCGGTCCTGGTGCCGCGCCTTCGCGCCTGAACCGCAGGCCGTCAGGTGGCGAAGACCCAGCCCTCAATCAGCGGTAGCTCTCTCGGTGGTGGCCGATCGTGACGACGGTGACGATCAGCGCCTGGTCCACGATTGCATACAGGATGCGATAGTCTCCTTGGCGGAGGCGATATTTCTCCTCACCACTGAGTTTCTCGCAGCCGGGCGGCCGAGGGGCGGTGCCGAGGGATTCAATGCGGTGAACGATCCGGCGGCGGTCTTTGAACGGGATGCGCTCAAGCTCTTTGGCGGCCGATTGTTTGAAGCGGACGCTATAGCTTGCCACGCTGCTTCATGTCGCGGATGAGATCCTCGAAGGCGAGCGTGGGTTCCTTGACGCGATCGCGAAAGGCCTGGAGATCCTCGGCGTCCTCGGCCAGGGTGTTTCGCACCGCAGCGTTGACCAGGTCCGAAATACTTTGCTCGGTCTCCGCGGCTTTGAGCCGCAGGGCCTTGTGCAGGCTGGCATCGAAATACACGGTGGCGCGCTTCGCGGTAGGCATGATGCGGTGCAACGTTATGACGTTACAACGTCAAGTAGCCACCTCGCAAGCGCGTGCTGCGGGCAGGGCTGACGGACCGGGCGACCGGGCCGTAGCTTCCCAACACGGCAGCCGTCTTGCCTGGCCCCGCCGCAGCGCCGCAGGTCGTTGGCCAGACCTGCGGTTGGCAGGCCGGCGGGTCCGATATCGGATCGACGGCATCGCGCGGCAGCGCAGCCGCCCAGCTGGTGGACCTGATGGCTGGACACCTTCGCGAGCCAACAGTGGCCGACATCGGCTGAAACCTTCCGCTGAGAAGACCACGTACCATTGACGATGCACTCACTGCTCCGGAATCATCCGCGACTCGCGCGCCACCTCGCCCTGGCCGCCCTCCTGATGACATTGCCTGCCCAACCCGGGCGCACCGCTGCGGCCGAGGTTCGGGTGGACATTGCTGCTCTTGAGCGCTACATCGCGCAGCAGATGCAGCGCAACCGGATTCCCGGTGTGGCGATCGCGATCGTGTCAAATGACTCGGTGATCTACGCCCGGGGATTCGGCAGCGACGGTTTCGGGGCGCCGGTCACCGAGCGGACCGGATTCGTGCTGGGGTCCATGAGCAAGTCGATCACCGCGCTGGCCGTGATGCAGCTGGTGGAACGGCATCTGGTGCAGCTGGACGCGCCGGTGCAGCAGTACCTGCCCTGGTTTCGCGTGGCAGACGCCGCCGCCAGTGCGGGTATCACGGTACGCCATCTCCTGCACCACACCAGCGGCATTGCCACGAAGGCACCGCGAGCCAGCGGCGCCTCGCGCACGCTCACCGATCAGGTGCGCGCCCTCGCCGACGTGACACTGAACCACGCGCCGGGCACGGTGCACGAGTACGCGAGTCCGAATTATCTGGTGCTCGGCGCGATCGTGGAAGTGGTGTCCCGGCGTTCCTACGCGACGTATGTGCAGGCGTCGATCTTTGCGCCCCTGGGCATGCGCGACAGCCACGTCGAGCAGACGATGGCGCCCGACCGCAGCAGTCCGGGACGCCTGTCGGGCGGACATGTGTACCGGTTCGGCTTTCCCGTACTCCGCGCGCTGCCGCACGAGGGGAGCCGGCTTCCGACGGCCGCGTTGATCAGCAGTGCTGCCGACATGGGGCGCTTTCTCGTGGCGCAGCTGGGCACGGATTCCGGCAACCTGTTGAGCCCGGCCGGTTTTGCGCAGATGCACACCGGTGGCGCGCCGTCGGACGGGTATGCGTACGCCTTCGGCTGGCGTGATGGCACGATCGCCGGCGAGCGCGCGGTGCATCATGGCGGCATCGTTCCGAACTTCCGGGGCAAGATGGTGATGCTCCCCGATCGACGCCTGGGCCTGGTGGTGCTCACCAACGTGTCGTCGGCGATGCCGTGGCCGATCGCTGCCACGAGTCATGTCATGGCCGACGAGATCGCCGCCGCGCTCATCGGCGTGCCACTCCCCGTGCCGTCGAACAAGCATCGCTGGCTGTTCGGCGCGATCGCTGCCGCGATGCTCCTGATCACCCTCAGCCAGCTGCGCGGCCTGCTGCGGCTACTGCGAATCGGGAACAGTGGCGACCGCGCGCGGCGCGCCGGAATGTCGATTGTCGCGGATCTGGCCTTCGTGGTAGTGGTCGCGTTTGGCATCCCGAGGTTGGCGGGGCTGTCGTGGCACGAACTGCTTTCCGCGGCCCCCGACGTCGCCTGGTGGCTGATCATCGCGGCCACGCTGAGCCTCGTGACCGCGGGGGCGCGTCTGGTGCGCCAGCCACGGTAGCCGGTGCCCGGGTCCATGGGGGCCCCGAACCCCTGGCCGCGCGTCAAGGGCGGCCAAGATGCGGCTCCTGGTACCCGGCGTTGCCATTGATCCCGTTTCATTCGTAGAGCGCTGTCATCGTCACGTGACCGCTGGGGAGATCGCGAGCGAAAGGATGGCGTTCAGGCACGGGGTTGGTCTCCAGTGCCGGTATCGCTCCTCCGCCCCTTTGGGGGTGGAGACGTGTCACGGATGTCCGGACACCTTTCGCCCATGTGCCCGGGTTGAACCGGCAGAGATGTCGCAGGCCAACACGCGCCTGCTGCAGTCGGGGCTGACGGCCTCGCTGTCGAGCCCTGGCTTCCCAAGACGGTGGGGGTCGTACCTGGCCCCGCTGCAGAACCGCAGGTCACCAGCGCACCAACGCGATTCATCACCCACCACCACGGGCAAGCCCATGAATGCAATCATCCAGTCGCAGGCCGCCGACATTCCGCACGACATGACCACGACCGGCTTTGACATGCCCGGCTTTTACATCGTGGAGAACATGGGGGTGGTGCGCGGTGTCGTGGTCCGGTCACGATCGGTCTGCGGTACCATCGCGGCGCGGTTGCAGACCCTGCTCGGTGGCAACATCTCGCTGTTCACGGAACTCGCGGGACGGACCCGCCAACAGGCGTTCGACACCATGCTCCACCAGGCGCATCTGGCCGATGCCGACGCCGTGATCGGCATCCGGTATGACGCGAATGAACTGATGAAGGAGGTGACGGAAGTGCTCTGCTACGGGACGGCGGTCCTGCTGGAGCCCCTGACAGGCTGACTTCACTCCGCCGAGGTGGATGTGCGGCGCGGTCGGTGGCCGGGGTGCGCGCCGAGGTGCCGATCGGTTGCGTCCCGGAGCACGAGACCCGGTGCCTGGAGCGGGTGTACGCCGCCGGTCGCTCGGGATCGCTGGTCCTCGATGGCCAGCATGGCTTCCGCTATCGGACGGCCGCACCCGGCCATCTGGTGGTCGATGTTGCGTGGGGACTCCCGGCATCTTCGCTGACGGACGGGCTGCCGGCGGCGTAGGCGGTCCCGGCACGCCGATCCGTCGCCGTCAACCACGATTCCAGAACCTTCTTCCCCTGGGTTTCATGCCAACTGGATCCACCCTCAGACGGTTCGGTCTGCACGGGTGCGCGGCCATGCGCGAACGGCATCGAGGCGTGGTCGCCCTGCTCATCCTGGTCACTGGGGCGCTGGGGCTGGCGTCGCGGTGCTATCCGACCGCCATGCCGGCATTTGTTGCCACGTATGCTGGCGATACCCTCTGGGCTGCCCGGGTGTTCTGGTGCCTTGCCCTGCTCTTTCGTCGACAGGCGACGGCTCGCCTTGCCATCGTGACCGTGGTGATTGCGTTCGCAGTGGAGGGTAGCCAGCTCTACCACGCTCCGTGGATCGACACCCTGCGCGACACCCTGCCCGGTCGCCTCGTGTTGGGCAGCGGATTCCTCTGGAGCGACCTGGTCTGCCATGTCGTCGGGGCCGGGATGGCGGCGGCGCTGGATACCGCGATGGCACATCGTCGGTCGGCCCCGGTTGGGGGGATCCCCTAGCCGACACGGGTGGGGAAAGGCATCTTGGCTGACATGCCCGGACCCTCACGGCGGCACCAGGCTCCACGATTGCTACGCCTTCTCGAGCCGCACTGTCTTCAAGGGGGTGATCAGCGGCGGCGGTCGCGGGATGCTGCACCTGACGCATGATTGCCGGACACTGGGGGAGTCGGGACACGACGGGCAGGCAGGAAGGTCTCGGCAGGAGATGATCGATCGATCGCTGTCTGATCTCGCCAACGCCCCCTTCGGGACCACAGATCTGCTGTCGCAGCAGCCGGTGGTTGGCTCGGCGGCTCGGCGATCTGGCCGAAACGCGTTGGGCAAAGTTCTATCCGGAACAGTGAGAGGGGGAAGGGGGACGGATGGAGTCTCTGGAACTTGGCCTGGTCCTTCTTGGGACAACCGCCACGGCCTATTTCGCATGGCCCCACCTGAAGGGTGCCCTCCGCTTCGTCACCGGGCGGTGGGCTTTGGCATTGATGGTGCCGTGCCTGGCCGGTGCGCTGGGGGCAGGCTACGTCATCGACCTGGCAAAGGCCGGTGATCACCCGGAGCGGATAGGGAGCGCCCAGCTGGTCATGACGATTGGCATGCTCGGCTTCCTGTTCGCCATGGTGGTCATCGTCGTCCTCGCCGTCCACGAGTCCTACGGGGGGTCGGGCCCCGACCGAAAGACTCGTCAACGGAGCGACCAGCCTCGCGTCCCGCCGGCCGACCCTGGCCCCCGCGCGCTCCCTGAATCCGGTCTCCCCAAACAGGATGCTACTACGGTGGGAAGTGGCAAAGTCGGTGACCACGCGCGACGGCTCCTGATTCTGCTGGGTGCCGTGCTGATCCCAGCATCGAGGCCAATTCCCCTCGCGGCACAATCCCCGGCCACCTTTTCCGACGCCCACGTCCACCTCAACGACCCCGCTGCCTGGATCCGGATGATGGACACCTCGGGCATCGACCGGGCAATCATCTTTCGCGGCCGCGACATCGACAATGCCGGCCTCCTGGCCGCCGCACGCCGCTGGCCCGGTCGTTTGATCCCGTTCCTGTCGATCAGCCCCGAACACCAGGAGTATCGGGCCCGCTGGGCTGCGGAGGACATGTCGCTGGTGGCCGAGGCCGACTCGATGCTGGCTGCTGGCGGGTTCTTCGGCATCGGGGAGCTTTCGGTGAGCCACTTTCCCGGTGCGGGATTTCCCGAGGCCGATTTCGATCCGGACGGCCGGGTGATGCGTGGACTGATGGAGGTGGCGCGCCGCCGCGGCGTGCCGGTCACGATGCATGTCGAGGTCACCCGGCTGCGCGAATTCGAGGCACTGCTGGCGGCCTTTCCCGACGTGACGGTGATCTGGGCCCATGGCGGGTATACTCCGGTGTTCCTGGCGGAGCGATTGCTGGCCGGCTATCCCAACCTGATCTATGAGCTGAGCGCCCGGACCTGGCCGGAACACCCGCGTTCCGCCGACTACACCATCCTCCGCAATGGAGTGGATGTGTGGCCACAGTGGCTGGCGCTGGTGGAGCGGATGCCCCGCCGGTTCATCGTAGGAACCGATGCGTCGCTGCGCTCGGTGGACAGCGACCGCGACAAGATCACGAGCGTGCTGGGGTTCCTGGCCCAACTCAGTCCGGCGACACGGGATCTGGTGGCACGGCGGAACCTGGAGCTGATCCTCAGGCGGGATCGATAGGCCATGCTCACCTTCATCAAGACCCTCCACACCGTTGTCTGGGCGCCCGTGGTCGGGTGCATTGCCGGCGTGTTCGTGGCGGCACATGCCGACCGCCTCGACGTGGCCGCGATCCTGATCGGCATCGTGATGGTCGAGGTCGCGGTCCTGGCACTGAACCAGCTCCCCTGCCCCCTGACCGACATGGCGGAGCGTTGCACCGACGAACGGGAGCCCAATTTCGACATCTACCTGCCGCGGTGGCTGGCCCGCTACAACAAGGAGATCTTCGGGCCGATCTTCGGCCTGGGAATCCTGGACACTCTGGTGCGCTGGTTGCTGTAGGCGCCGGCCCCTGACCCCTCACTACATTTCCCATTCCCTCTCCCCCATTCCCCGATGTCCCGTGGCCCAGACCGCAACGATCTACAACTTCGAAATCGACCTCTCCGACGTGGACCGGGGGGTGTACGAACAGTTGAGCCTCAGAGTGGCGTGCCAGCCGTCGGAGACCTCCGAGTACCTGATGACCCGGGTGCTGGCCTACTGCCTGGAGTACGCGGAGGGGATCAGCTTCGGCAAGGGATTGGCAGAACCGGGGGAGCCGGCGCTGACAGTGCGCGACCTGAGTGGCGGGCTCCTGGTCTGGGTGGAAATCGGTTCTCCCGACGCCGCCCGGCTGCACAAGGCCAGCCAGGCCTGCCGTCGAGTGGTGGTGTACACCCACAAGGAGCCGCGCCAGGTGCTGCCCCAGCTGGTCGGGGAGCGGATTCACCGGGTGGAGGCGCTGGAGTTCTACTCGCTGGATCGCGAGATGCTGGCAGGGCTGGTGTCCCATCTGGATCGGCGCGTGGCGTTCAGCCTCTCGGTGAGCGATGGGCACCTCTACCTTACGGTTGCTGGTGAAACCCTCTCCGGCGCAGTTGAACGCCACGCCATCGCCCCGACTTGAGACTTGATCCTCATCGGATGCCGGGATTTCCAATGACCCGCAGTCAACGAACCGGCAGGACTGGAGGACGAGCCATGAAGAGCTGGATTGTGCAGCTGGTGGTGGTCCTCGCAGCCGTGCCGGTGGCCGCCGGCGCTCAGGCCACCAGCGAGCGGCTCGCCGAGCCGACCCGGGTCGAGGGCCTGGTGTTCGATGACCGCAACGGGGACGGCCGCTGGGAGGCGGGGGAGCCCGGTGTTCCCGGAGTCGTCGTCTCCGACCAGATCCAGGTGGTCCGCACCGACGCCTCCGGCCGGTTCACCATGGAGGCCCGCGGCTACGGACTCGTCGTTGTGTCACCGCCCGACGGCTATCTCGCGCGGGGACTGCCGTGGCGGGCAGTCGACGGGAACTCGATGGCGTTCGGGCTCACCGCGACGCCGCGGGTGTCGTCGTTCACTTTCGTGCATGCGTCGGATCTGCACATCAGCGAGGAAAGCGTGTCCCGCGTTCGTCGCCTGCGGGCGATGGTGGACTCCCTCCGCCCCGCCTTCGTGCTGATCACTGGAGACCTGGTCCGGGATGCGCTTCGGGTGCCTGAGGCAGTGGCGAGGGGCTATTACGAGCTCCTCGCCCGCGAGCTGTCCCAGTTCCCGGTGCCGGTGTTCACGGTGCCCGGGAACCACGAGAAGTTCGGAATTGAGAGACTCCAATCGGGTGTAACTCCCGATCACCCGCTGTACGGCAACCGGATGTACCGATCCTATCGGGGTCCGAACTATTTCAGCTTCACCTATGGGGGCGTGCACTTTCTCGGCCTCGATACCGTGGATTACGACGACATGTGGTACCATGGGCATGTCGATGACCTCCAGCTTGGATGGATCGCGGCGGATGTCGCGGCCCTTCCGCCAGAGATGCGCCTGGTGACGTTCAGTCATATTCCGTTCATTGGCGGCGGCGAGGTGCGGGGTGGGTATCAGGAGGCGGGGGTGGCCCCCTCGACCATCACGATTGATGGCCGCACCCGCTTCCGGCATGTGGTCTACAATCACCAGGACGTCCTGGGGCCGATCCAGGATCGCCTGGAGGTGGCACTGCAGGGGCACATCCACATGCGCGAAGTGCTCAAGTACCAGACCCAGGCAGGGGAACAGCGCTTGATCACGGCGGCTGCGGTGGTGGGCCCCGCCGCCGGTAGAGGCAGTGCCTACGGTCCGGTGTCCGGCATTACCCTCCACCGGGTTACCGCCGGACAGGTGGACGACGGGACCTTCCTGCCGCTCGATGCCGGCTGCCGCACTCCTGCCGGGTTTCCCGCCGGCGCCCCCCGCTGCACACCCGACTGACGACTGCCCCCTTGAACGCTGGAGACTCACCATGTCGAGACGGCATCAGATGCTGGGTCGGTACGCGCTGGCACTTTTCGCGGGGGGGACGATGGCCTCCAGTGTGGCTGCCCAAAGCACCAGCGGCCGCCCGCGACCCGAGGACACCGAAATCTGGCGGCCGGTGCCGCCGGTGGTGACGCCGCCGGGCATGGTGCCGGCGCCGCCACCACCGGATGCCATCGTCCTGTTCGGCGGCGCTACCCTGGCCGAGTGGGTCAACGTCCGCGACTCGGCGGACGCCGGATGGACGGTGTCGGATGGGCACTTCACCGTCGTCAAGCGCGTGGGCGACATCCAGACCCGGCGTCGGTTTCGCGACTTCCAGTTGCATATCGAGTGGCGCATCCCGACGGACATTGCCGGCGAGGGTCAGGCCCGCGGCAACAGCGGGGTGTTCCTGGCGTTTCCGGGCGGGGGCCGCGGCGGGTACGAACTTCAGATTCTTGACTCGTATCGCAACGAGACCTACGTCAATGGGATGGCGGGGAGCATCTACAAGCAGGCGATTCCGCTGGTCAACGCCAGCCGTCCGCCTGGCGAGTGGCAAAGCTACGATGTGGAGTGGACCGCACCGCGGTTCCTTCCGGACGGGTCGCTCCAGTCTCCCGCCCGCGTCACCGTCCGCTTCAACGGGGTGCTGGTGCAGGATGATTTCGAGCTGCTGGGGACCACGGTCTTCATCGGCAAGCCCGAATACCACGCATTTGACAATGCCCGCATCATGCTCCAGGCCCATGGTGATCCCAGCCTGCCGATCAGCTTTCGCAACATCTGGGTGCGGGAGCTGCCCTGAGCGACCTGGCGTCGTTCGAAACGGAACGCCTCCGGGCCGAGCGGCTGCGGCCCGAGCACGGACCCCTGATCCACGCGATGCACCTCGATCCGGTCCAGATGGCCACGCTGGGTGGAGTGCGCACGGCGGAGCAGACCGCTGAGTACATGGGGCGGAACCTGGAACATTGGGCACGTCATGGCTTTGGCGTCTGGCTGCTGCGCGAGCGGGCCAGTGGTGCGGTGGCTGGTCGAGCCCTGCTGCGCCACCTGGAACTGGAAGGAGATGGTGTGGTAGAGGTGGGCTACAGTGTCCTCGCCGAGTCCTGGGGGCAGGGGCTGGCCCCGGAGATCGCCGCCGAGTGCTTGCGGCTGGGTCGGGAGCGACTTGGCCTGGACTCAATCGTGGCGGTGACCCTGCCCGACAATTTCCGGTCGCGGCGGGTGATGGAGAAGGTCGGCATGACGTACCAGCGCGAGGTGGAGCACGCCGGGCTGCGGCACGTGATGTATCGGATCACGTTTGGAGCCGGTGCCCAGGCATGAAGATCTGGATCGACGCCGACGCCGCCCCGCGGGATGTGAAGGAACTGGTGTTCCGCGCCGCCAAGCGCCTTCAGATTCCCGCCATCATGGTGGCCAACCAGCGGCTCCAGACTCCACCCGGCAATCCGATGGTCTCGGCGGTGTGGGTGGACGGTGGCCCCGACGTGGCCGACCAGCACATCGCTGCGGAGGCGGTGGCTGGAGATCTGGTCATTACCCAGGACATTCCGCTGGCGGCGCTGCTGGTGCCGAACGGGGTGGCGGTGCTCGATCCGCGCGGCGATGAGCATACCGCGGAGACGATCGGTGAGCGGCTCTCGATTCGTGATTTCATGGAGCAGGCCCGGACGGCGGGAATGGTGACTGGCGGGCCTCCCCCGTACGATGCCCGCGCCAAGCAGGCGTTTGCCGGGGCGTTGGATCGGACGCTGGCCCGGCTGCTGCGAGCCAGGTAGCTGGGCAGGCCGTATCGGGTGGGCGAAGCAGGCGAATCGATGCTGGTTCGAAGCGCCACCACCGCAGGCCCGGCATTGCCATCGTAAGGCGGCATGCCACCCTCAGTGTCGCCAATGTGAGGAACTGCTCACTTGTATTTCATGCCTGCCTCACGGGCCCGGTGTATCCTCGAAGCAGATCTAAAGCTACTGGACACTCACTTTATTCCGGGAGATCTGCAATGGTGCTGAGGTCTGCCACCAAACCCCCGGGCCGACGCACCGGGGCCCCCAAGAAGCGGACCTACCTGGCCGGTGCAGAGCGACGGCAGCAGATCGTCACCGCCACCATTGCGATCATCTCGGAACGCGGGCTGCGGGAATGGAAAACCGCGGAGTTGGCACTCCGCGTGGGGCTGTCGGAACCGGCGCTGTTCCGGCATTTCCCGAACAAGGGTGCGATTCTCGCTGCGGCGGTGCAGCAGGAGGTGGCCGCCCTGCGGCAGGAGGTGGTGGCATTCCAACATCCGGGCAACGGCTGGGACCGGGCCACCGGGCTGATCGCCGCGGTCCTCCGATTCATCGAGTCGACAGGCGGCGGCCCCTTGGTGATCCTTACCGGGCAGCTCGCCGGGACCTCTCCCGACACGTTGCGGGAGGTCCGCGGGGCCATGGCGGTCCTGCAGCAGCGACTGACCGAGGAATTCGCGGCGGCGGTGACGGAATCGCGGCTGCAGGGGAGGGTCGCGCCGGCGGATCTGGCGGACTTGGCCATTGCCATCATCCAGTCGTCCGCCCTGCGCTGGATCATGTCGGATCGGGCCTACCCGATGCAGGAGCGCGCCAAGGCCATCTGCTCCATGATGCGCGGCGAGTTTGCCCCAGAACGTCACTGTCCAGCGTAGCAGGAGGTTGTCATGTCCGAGAGTCGGGCGATCGTGAGGCGAATCGATCCGGTGCGAGTCGTTATCGTCGCCGTTGCCGTGCTGTTCGGGGTCGTGACCCTGCTTGCCGGGGGGCGGGTGCTGCTCGGCTCCGATCCCGGGTACGTCGTCTATCGCCCGCTTCTGCTGTACAACACCACGATGGGTCTGGCGTACGTCGCGGCCGGCATCATGGTCTGGCGGGATTTGACGCGTGGCAAGCATGCCGCAGGGACGATCTTCCTCCTCAACCTGCTGGTGCTGATTGGTATTGTCGTGGTGTTCAGGATTGGCGGGGCAGTGGCGGTCGACAGCCTTCGGGCCATGTCGCTGCGCACCGCTATCTGGTTGATGCTGTTTGGCGCGACCGCATGGCGGGCGCGAACGCCGCCGCCGCGGGCGGACACAATCCTCAGATAGGAGTCATCCATGCGTACCACGGTGCTGCGCCAGGTGGTTTCATCCCTTCGCCTGCCGAGCTGGCTGCTGGCCGGTGTCCTCGGGGCGGCCTGTGCGGGCGAAAGCCAGCCGGCGCTGGGTGGACCGGTGAACGCCGCGATGGTCGGGATGGATGCGGACCCTGACGGTCGGATCAGCATCACGCTTCCGGCGATGGGGCGGCACATGGTCCTTTCCGAGATGCGCCTCATGTTGAGCTCGGTGCAGGGCTATGTCACGGCCGCGGCCGTCGGCGACACCGCCGGCATGCGGACCGCCGCCAGCGCCTCCGGAATGGCCGCGGCACGCGACATGGACCCGGCGATGGAGCGCCGACTTCCAGCCGAGTTCCTCGAGTTGGGGATGGCCACCCACGCGGCGTGGGACTCCCTGGCCTCTGAGGTCAGTCGCGGGCTCCCCGGCGAGCAGGGCCTGGGCCGTTTGGGCGCGATCATGGACAAGTGCGTGGCCTGTCACACCCAGTTCCGGATCGACCTGCAGAAGTAGTCTTCCCTGGGGTCGGCGGGCGACCTGGTCGTCACCCAGGACATTCCGCTGGCGGCGCTGCTGGTGCCGAACGGGGTGGCGGTGCTCGATCCGCGCGGCGATGAGCATACCGCGGAGACGATCGGTGAGCGGCTCTCGATTCGTGATTTCATGGAGGAGGCCCGGACGGCGGCATGGTGACGGGTGACCCGTCTCGGTACGATGCCCGCGCCAAGCAGGCGTTTGCCGGGGCGTTGGATCGGACGCTGGCCCGGCTGCTGCGAGGGCGGTGACGCTGTGGGAGACGGCGGTGGGGTGGGGCGGGCGCCGCGTTCAGCGGTGCCATCCTGGTGGTGGCGTTCCTGTTGTGGCAATACGCCCGGAAGATGATCCGCCAGGGGGTGCTGCGCTGAGCGAGAGTCCCAGCGATGGTCCAGCCGACGGGGCAGTCCTACCGATGCGCGGCCCGGCGGTACAATCGTGCCGTAGCTACCAGCCAGACGCCTGAAACGATGATTCCGCCCAGCAGCCAGAAGGGCCAGGTATCGTCTCCCGCCTGGGCCAGCCAGTACGCCTTGACCGCCCAGTACGGCGGATAGAGCCCCGCCAGCCACTGCCATGGTTCCGGCAGGAACCAGGCGCCGGTGGGGATCAACGGTCCCAGGCCCCCGATCTTGAGGTAGGCAAACGCCTCGGTCTTGTTGTCGGCCAGGGCGCCGATCGCCATGGCAATCACCGGCGCCATCAGGGCGCCGACGGCGCCCGTCGCCAGTAGTGCCGGCCACGATGGCAGGGCAATCCCGATGAGCATCCCCTCTGCTGCGGTCAGGATGAGCGAGCCTGCCACCATCGCCGCACTCACCACCAGCAGATAGTGCCTCAGCGGAACCGGCGAGGCGAGCAGGGCACGGACGGTGCGCTCCTCGCGGTCCTCCAGCAGCAGGAACCCCCCGATCAGGCCTGCCATGAACGGCGCCAGCTGCACGATGATATGGCTGACGATCAGCACATGGTACGGCGTCAGGTCCACGCTCCACCGACCGGCAACCCACTCGGTCAGGGACGGAATGGCCCACCGCATGACCAGCGAGATCGCCACGAGATAAAGGGTGGTGCCGATCAGGAACCGGTCGCGTACCAGGCGCAAGCCACTGGTGCGCAGCATGGCGCTGCCCTGGACCTGCCAACTGGCGGGGCTAGTCATCGGCCAGCATTATGAACCGCGCAAAGCGATGCCGGGCCCACCAGGCCGCCGCCGCAATGGCCGTGGCAGACATTCCCGTGGCATACCACCACTGCCACGTCTCCAGCGGCTCGAAGGCGCCAAGGATGAGCAGCATCGGTCCCTGGGTGGGGATGAGGTACCAGAACCACCACGGCTCCACCCGGAGCAGGTGCATGACGGGCAGCTGCACCACGCTGCCCACCAGCAGGGCGCCGGGCATCAGGAATGCGGTGACCGAGTCGTGGCGCGCCACCTGTCCGAGTCCGATCAGGGTGTAGAGCACACCAAGCGCGGCGAGTCCCAGTATCAGCATGAGCGGGTGCGCTGGGGTGTCGGCGAAGCCCAAGGCATAGACGATGAGACTCTCGAGCATGGCAAAGACGGTCAGGCTGACCACCTTGGATCTGAGGTATGTCGCCGTCGTGACCGGCGAGGTGCGCAGCGCCTGCAGCGTGCCCTGGCTCTTTTCAAACAGCACCAACCCCGCCCCGAAGATGTACGTGGTGCTGCCCAGCCCCAGCAGATAGAACGCGGTCAGCAGGCGGCCGGCCGATTCGATCTCGAGCAGGCGACCGACCAGTCCCATCAGCACCGCCAGCCCCACCCCGATCGCGTACAGCTTGCTGCGGGCCTGCAACCGAACATCGAGCCGGAGCGTGGCCGCAAAGACACTCATTGGAGTGTCCTGCCGGTAACCTCGACAAAGACATCCTCGAGCGTGGCTTCCTGGGAGTGGACGGCAGTGAGGGTGGGGTCGGCGAGGGCGTCAAGGAACGACGGATTTGCCGCCAGGCCATCCATGGCAAACGGAAGCACCGACACCGCCCCCGAAGCATCGGTCCGGCTGACCTCGACCACTCGCTTCCCGTAGCGCTGGCGGAGCGCGGCGGGGGAGTCGATGGCGGCAATCCGGCCATCGACGATGAACGCCACCCGGTCGCAGACCGCTTCCGCCGTCACCATGTCGTGGGTGGTCAGCAGCGTGGTGACGCCGCGGCCCTGGTGCTCCCGGATGATTTCGCGGATCCGGACTGCATTGACCGGGTCGAGCCCGGTGGTCGGCTCGTCCAGAAACCACAGCCGCGGGCGGTGCAGCAGGCTGCGGGCAAAGTTGAGGCGCGCCTTCATCCCCTTGGAGAACTCGCCCACCCGCTTGTCGGCGTGGTCGGCCAGCTCGACCAGTGCCAGGACCTCCGACACCGAAGCGGTGTCGGGACCGTACAGGGAACGGAAGTACTCGAGGTTTTCGCGGGCGGTGAGCTTGAGATAGTGGTTGGGAAACTCAAAGCTGACCCCGATGGTACGGTAGTACTCGGGACCCCAGGCGCCGAGGGGCTTGCCGGCCACCTCGACCTCTCCACGCCAGCCCCGCAGCAGGCCAATCAGGATGTTCTGGGTGGTGGACTTGCCGGCGCCGCTCGGGCCGAGGAAGCCGAACACCTCACCCGGTTGCACCGCAAACGCCAGGTCCTGGATGGCGGGAGACGCCGCGCCGGGGTAGGTGAAGGTGAGTCCAGCGGCGGTGATCATCGAGGTCCTCGGGGAGTCGGGGCGCGCGGCGTCGAAACAACAACCTCTGGCCGGCGAGGCCCGGCTGTCAATGGCATGCAGCTTATCCCCACCTTACACGCCGGAACGGTGCCGTTGGCCGCCGGAGCCACCGGCAGCTATTATCGAGGATGCTTGCCATCGCGGCACTGATCCTCCTGCAGACCCCCGACACCCTGACCCTTGAGCGCGCCCTGGAGCGCGCCCGGGCCACCCGCCCCCAACTTCAGGCCGCCCAGGCGCTGACCGCCGGCGCGCGGGCCCGGGTCGGGATTGCCGGTACCATCCCGAACCCTATCCTGACCTTCAAGCACTCCGAGACCTCACCAATCGAAGACGCGTCGATCAGCCAGCCGCTCGACTGGCTGCTGACCCGCGGCGCCAACCGCGCGGCCGCCCGCGCCGGGTTGCTGGGTGCCGAGGCCGATTCGGCCTTGATCGCTGCCCAGGTCGGGTATGAAGTCCGGGTGGCGTTCTACACCTCGCTCGCCGCTTCCGAATCCTGGCGCCTGGTTGCCGCGCAGGCCGCCACCGCCGATTCGCTGGTGGCCTTTGCCGCCGAGCGGGTGCGGGCCGGCGATATCTCGGTGCTGGAACGGGAACAATTCGAGGTCGAGGCGGGCCGGGTCTTCCAGCTCGGGTTGCGATCCTATGAAGCTCGCCTTGCGGCGGCCATCTCCCTGCGACGTGTGCTCGGAGGGGCAATCACCACCCTGGTCCCCGTCGGACGCCTCGACCGCGGCCTGGATATCACTCTGCCAATCGGCGACCAGGGCCTCGGGTCACCGCTCCTGCAACGAGCGGTGGCCGACTCGGCGGCCCAGCGCGCCTTGTCGCAGGCCTCGGCCCTCCGCCGCATCCCCTTTCCGAGCCTGATGCTGGGCCGCGAGTGGGATGCCGACGGTCCCTTTGCCAATGGCTCGCGGGCGGTGATCGGCTTTTCGATTCCGGTGCCGATCTGGAATATCGGGACCGGGCCGGCGTCGCTGGCTCGCGCCCAGGTCGATCAGGCAGCTGCCAACCTCGCCGAAACGCGGTTGGAGTTGTCACGTCAGGTGGCCGATGCGGAACTCCGACTTGGGACGGCCCGCTCGCGGGCTGTGTTCACCCGGGACTCCCTCCTGCCACGCGCCCAGCGCCTCCGCGACGGGGCCGTGCGCCTGTACCGGGCTGGCCAGACCGGGGTGATTCCACTGTTCGACGCCCTCCGGGCTGAGCGGGAAGTGGCAATTGGATACATCGACGACTTGCTGGCCTGGCAGCGCGCGCTGGCAGACTGGCTGCTCTTGCTGGGGAGATCCGAATGATCCGATTCCGTGCGGTTCCCGCGATCCTGGTGACGGTGTTGGCGGGCTGCGGAGACTCGCCACCAGGAGCCACACCCGTGGCGGCCGCCAAGGTGGCCAATCCGGTTACCGAGGCAAGCCTGACCACTGTGACCCTGACCGCCGAAGCTGAGCAGCGCCTCGGACTGGAGATCGCGCCGATCGAGAACCGGGACGCCCCAGACACCCGTCAGCTCAGCGGGGTGGTGGTGACACCACCGGGGCGGAGCTTCTCGCTCACCGCTCCCGTGGCGGGGACGGTCCTGGCCCCAGCGGACGGTGGGATCCCCTCCCCCGGGACCTCGGTGACCCGCAATCAACCGCTGCTGCGCCTCGTGCCACTGCCGGCGGCCACCGATCTTGCCCGGGGCGACGAGGACCTGGCTTTGGCTGAAGTCCGGGCCCGGCAGGCCGAACTGGAGGCCGCCAGGATCGAAGCGCTGGCGCGCGACAGCCTGGTCTCCCGCCGGGAGCTGGAGCGGGCCCAGGGGGAGCGCGAGGCGGCCCTCGCGGTGCTGCAAGCCGCGCGGGCGCGGATGGAGCGCCAGCGGACGGGCGCCAGCGGCGATCCCGGCTTGAGCGCATTGACGATTGCCAGTCCCGATGCCGGGGTCGTGGTGGATCTCCATGCCGGTCCCGGCCAGGTGGTTGCGGCGGGGACGCCGTTGATCTCGGTGGCTCGCATGGACCAGCTCTGGGTGCAGGTGGCAGTCTACTCGGGCGACCTTGCCCGGATTGCCTCCGGCGGCTCGGCCGTCGTGGCCGGAGACCCGCCGCGGGGCGCCCGACGTATCACCGCCCCGCCCACTGCCAATGCCCTCGCCGCCTCGGCCGACGTGTTCTATCAATTGGAACGATCGGCCGGGCTTCGACCCGGGCAGCGGGTGGATATCTCCATTCCACTGACCGGTTCCGGCGCGCCGCGGCTTGCCGCGCCCCTCGGCGCCATTGTCTACGACCAGCACGGCGGCAGTTGGGTTTACGTCAAGACCGGCGAGCACCAGTATGCCCGCCGCCGGGTGTCGATCGAGGGGTTTGCTGATGGCTGGGCCATCCTGGCCCAGGGGCCGACGGCGGGGACGCCGGTGGTCGTTCAGGGCGCCGCCGAGCTGCTCGGCACCGAATTCGGCGCCGGGAAGTAGCCGAATGCGTACCCTGATTGCGCTCGCGCTCAAACTCCGGGTCGCAGTCGTGGCCCTGACGATCGTCTTTGCCGCCGTGGCCACGGTGGTGGTGAGCCGGGCGCCGTTCGACGTCTTTCCGGAGTTCGCGCCCCCACTGGTGGAGATCCAGACCGAGGCCCCCGGCCTGTCCACCCAGGAGGTGGAACGGCTCATCACCGTGCCGCTGGAGTACGGACTCACCGGGACCGCCTTTGTCAAGACGATCCGCTCCAAGAGCGTGCTGGGCCTGTCCAGCGTGGTGCTCCTCTTCCAGCAGGGCACCGACATCCTCCAGGCGCGCCAGCTGGTGCAGGAACGGCTGGCCCGGATTGCCGCGACCCTTCCGCCGGTGGCGCATCCGCCGGTACTGCTTTCACCGCTTTCCTCCACCAGCCGCGTCCTCAAGATCGGGCTCACCTCGCCCACCCTGTCCCAGACTGACCTGACCACCCTGGCCCGCTGGACCATTCGGCCGCGGTTGATTGCCGTGCCAGGCGTGGCCAACGTGGCCATCTGGGGGCAGCGCGACAAGCAGTACCAGGTCATGGTGGACCCCGACCGCCTCCGGGTGCACGATGTTTCCGTGGGCGACGTGGTTCGGGCCGCTGGCGATGCGGTGCAGCTCGGCGCTGGCGGGTTCGTGGACCTGCCCAACCAGCGCCTGCCGATCTCTCAACCTCCCACCGTAACCGGTGTGGATCAGCTCGCTGTGGCCCCCGTTGCCATTCGCGGCGGAGTGCCGATCCAGATTGGCGCGGTGGCCGATGTGATCATCGGCAACCCGCCCGCCATCGGCGACGCCGTGATCAACGACGGCCCCGGACTGCTGCTGATCGTGGAGAAGCAACCCTGGGGCAACACCCTGACCATTACTCGCGGCGTCGAGGCGGCGCTCGAGGGACTGGCGCCAGCGCTCGGCGACGTGGTGGTGGACGCCGCGATCTTCCGGCCCGCCACCTTCATTGAGCATTCGGTCCAGAACCTCAACAAGGCGCTGCTGATCGGCTGCATCCTGGTGGTGCTGGTGCTGGCCGTCTTCCTCCAGGACTGGCGCACCGCGCTGATCAGCCTGACCGCCATCCCGCTCTCGCTGCTGGCGGGGGCATTGGTGATGCGGTATCGCGGCGGCACTCTCGATACGATGGTGCTCGCGGGGCTGGTCATTGCGCTCGGCGAGGTGGTGGACGACGCCATCATCGACGTCGAGAACATCCTCCGGCGCCTCCGGCTCAACCGCGCACTCGCCAATCCGCTGCCCGCAATGAAGGTGGTGCTCGAGGCCTCACTCGAGGTCCGGAGCGCCGTGGTCTACGCCAGCATGATCGTGGTGCTGGTCTTCCTGCCGGTGTTCTTCCTCGGCGGCCTGGCGGGGACGTTCTTCCGGCCGCTGGCCATGGCGTATGTGGCCGCGATCGTGGCGTCGTTGTTCGTGGCGCTGGTGATTACCCCGGCACTGTCCCTGCTGCTGCTGCGCAACGTCACCTCGATGGAGCACCAGACCCCGCTGGCACGCTGGCTCGGCAACCGCTACATGGCGGTGCTGCCCCGGCTGGTGGCAGCGCCACGGCGGGTCATGCTGGGACTGGCCGGGGCGTTCCTGGCCGGGATCCTGGTGCTGCCGTTCCTGGGGGAGGAGTTCCTGCCGCATTTCCGCGAGTACGACTTCCTGATGCACTTCGTGGAGAAACCGGGAACCTCGTTGGAGGCAATGACACGGTTGACGGTGCGCGCCAGCAAGGAATTGCGGGCCATTCCGGGGGTGCGCAACTTTGGCGCGCATATCGGCCGGGCTGAAGTGGCCGACGAGGTCGTCGGGCCCAACTTTACCGAGCTCTGGATCAGCATCGATCCCAAGGCCGATTACGACCAGACCTTGGGGGCGGTGCAGACCGCGGTCGACGGGTATCCCGGCCTCTACCGCGACGTGCTGACCTACCTGCGTGAACGGATCAAGGAAGTGCTGACCGGCGCCAGCGCGTCGCTGGTGGTGCGCCTCTATGGGCCCGATCTTGAGGTGCTCCGGACCAAGGCGGCCGAGGTGGCAGCTGCGGTCAAGGATGTGCCGGGACTCATTGACCTCAAGGTCCAGGCCCAGGTGCTGGTGCCTCAGATAGAAGTGCGGGTCCGCGACGAATCCGCCGCCCGGCTCGGGCTCACCGCTGGCGAGGTGCGCCGCCAGGTCGCCACACTGGTCAAGGGCACCACGGTGGGGCAGGTGTACGAGGGCGAAAAGGCCTTTGACGTGGTGGTCTGGGGCAGCCCGGAGATCCGCAGCGATCCGTCGGCTATCCAGCGGCTGGCGATCCACCTGCCGGCTGGCGGCACCGTGCCCCTCGACCAGGTGGCCGAGGTGCAGGTGACGCCGACCCTCAACGAGATAACCCGCGAGCACGCCTCCCGGAAACTGGATATCACCGCCAACGTGTCGGGACGCGACCTTGGCAGTGTGGCCCGCGACATGGAGGCCGCCGTTGGCCAGGTCAGCTTCCCCACCGGATATCACCCGGAATTCCTGGGTGAGTATGCCGCCCAGAAGGCGGCTCGCACCCAGATATTTGCCCTGGCCGGCCTGGCGCTGCTCGGTATCCTGATCATCCTGTACAGCGACTTCGGCACCATCAGGACCACCGCGCTCCTGACGCTGACATTGCCGTTTGCCCTGATCGGTGGGGTCATGGCGGTGCTGGCGGGCGGAGGCATCATGTCTCTTGGCGCCCTGGTGGGCCTGGTGACGGTGCTCGGCATTGCCGCCCGGAACGGGATCATGCTGGTGAGTCACTACCGGCATCTGGAGGAACAGGAGGGGATGCCGTTCGGCGTGGAGCTCGTGCTTCGAGGTGCTCGGGAGCGGCTCACCCCGATCCTGATGACCGCACTGGTGACCGCACTCGCGCTGCTGCCGCTGGCGCTCTTCGGCGATAAGCCCGGCCAGGAGATCGAGCATCCCATGGCCCAGGTCATCCTCGGTGGGCTGGTGTCGAGCACTCTCCTGAACCTGTTCTGCATGCCGGCGCTGTACTTGAAATTCGGGAAGCGACCGGCCCACGAGTGAGCTGCCGGTCGGGACCATTCGACCGCGTGCGCGGGGTGCTGCTGGCCCCTCGGTTCGGTGTGATGCGTCTGGTACTCACCTGCTTTCTCCTCCTCTCCCTCCTGACCCGCATCGGTCTCCTGGCCATGCACCGGGCACCGAGCGTGGATGGGCTGGTGCTGACTGCGGCTGCGCTGGCGCGTGGTACCGGCTTTGATTTGCTGGCCGCTCTCTGGATCCTGGCCCCGCTGACTCTCTACCTGGCCCTGGTGCCGGAACGCTGGTTCCGGTGGCGTGGACATGCGGGCGCCCTGCGCGCCGGGGTGTTCCTGGGGCTCTACGCCATGCTGTTCATTGCCCTGGCCGAGGGCTTCTTCTTCGCTGAGTTCGACGGCCGGTTCAATTTCGTGGCGGTCGACTACCTGATATTTCCCACCGAGGTCACCCTCAATCTGTGGGAGAGCTATCCGCTGGTCTGGCTGCTTGGCGGGCTGCTGGTGGTCACCCTGGTCATTGCCCGGCTGCTGCGCGGCCGACTGGCACGGCTCACGGCGGGCCCGACTGCACCGGCGCTCCGGGTTGGGTTCACGGCCTGCCATGCGGCGGGGATCTGGCTGCTGGGTGTACTGCTGGCCCCGATGTCGGGCAACCTGTCCGAGGATCGGGCCCTCAATGAAATTGTGGGCAACGGGTACCACGCCTTCTGGTCGGCACTGATCGGGCAGGATGCTCCCTACGAGGGGCGCTATGCCTCCATTCCCATCGACGAAGCCCTGACACGCCTGCCCCGACTGCTCGCGGAACCAGCCACCGTGCCCGGCAGCTTCGTGGCAGGGTCGGTGCGTCGGCGGGTGGAACCCGGCGACTCGATCCGGCGCCTGAATGTCGTGATCGTGCTGGAGGAGAGCTTCGGGTCGGCATTTGTCGGGGCGCTCCAATCCGGCGAACCCGGCCTGACGCCGCATTTCGATTCGCTGGCCGCCGAGGGGACGCTGCTGGTCAACGCCTACTCCACCGGGAATCGGACGATCCGCGCCATCGAGGCCATCACCGCGTCACTGCCGCCGCTGCCGGGCATCTCCCTGGTGCGCCGTCCTGCCTCCCAGGACCTCTTTACCCTGCCTGCGCTGCTCCGGGAGCGGGGCTACCGCACCATGTTCAATTACGGCGGGCGGGCGCTGTTCGATGGCATGGGCAGCTACCTGCGGAACAACGGTGTGGACCGGATCATCGAGCTCGACGATTACCCTGACAGCGCCTTCCGGACGGCGTGGGGTGTGGCCGACGAGGTGATTTTTGACCGCGCACTCGCCGAGATGGACACCCTGGCCACGAACGGCGACCCATTCTATGCCCTGGTCCTGAGTGTCTCCAACCACAAGCCGTATCGCTTCCCGGCGCTGGTCGTGGCGCGTGTGCCGAAGCTGGGCGGGCGGCGCAACGCGGTGCGCTACGCCGATTACGCCCTGGGTCGCTTCCTTCGGCAGGCGCGCTCCCACCCCTTCTTCGACAACACCCTCTTCGTCCTGATCGGAGACCATGGGGCCCGGGTCTATGGGGCCGCGGAAATCCCCCTGGCCAGCTACGAGGTGCCGATCCTCTTCTATGCGCCGAAGTGGATCCCGTCAGGGGTGCGGGTGGCCACCCTGGCCTCCACGCTCGATGTGGCGCCGACCATCCTCGGGGTCCTCGGTCTCGGCTACGAGTCCCGGTTCTTTGGCCAGGACATCCTGCGGCTTCCGGCCGCCGCGGGCCGGGCCCCGATGACCCATAACAGCGTCGTCTCGGTGATGGACGATTCCACCCTTGTCGTGCTCGGCCTCCATGGCTCGATCATGCTCTATCGACGAGAGGGGGGCGCCGTGATCATGGCGCCCCAGTCCAGGTGGACCGGCGCCGATCGGGAGCGGGTGGAGGATGCCATTGCGTTCTATACCGGGGCAGACTGGCTCTATCGCAACGGCGGCCAGCTCCTTCAGGCGGGCCCAACGGCCGGTCGTGCCACGCCACCGTCCGAGCCCTCGAACGTGGCTGGGACCACACGGCCCCCGGCGGATTAACTCTCCCATCGCTGGTGCGTCTCACCAGAATACGGTCGTCTCCCAAGCACAGTCCCGGGCGTGCCCACCCCTTGAGCAGGAATCCCGATGCGCACCCTCCTCCGAATGATCCTCCTCGCCACCGTGGCCCCGATCGTCGTCCCGGAAACTGCCTCGGCCCAGGCACCCATCGTCGTACGCGCCCTGGTGGGCCGCACCGGCCGAATCCTTGCCGACACGATGGGCGCGACCTTTGAGGTGCCGGCCTCTTCCGGCCGGACCTATGCCGCCTTGCGCGCTGTCTTCGAGGATCTCAAGCTGCCGGTGGAGGTCCGCGACTCCACGGTGCTCCAGATCGGCAATTCCGGATTCGTCAAGCGGGGCAGCTTTGCCGGGCGCCGGATGTCCGCCTGGTTGGACTGCGGCAGCAACATGAGCGGCCCCCGGGCCGACAACTACCGGATCGAGCTTGGCTCGGTCGCGTTCGTGACGGTCGTCGGCCGGGAGTCGTCAAATATCCGGATTGCCGTGATCGGTACCGCCCTCGATGTCGGCGAGGCGGCGCGACCGCAGATCGCCTGCTATACCAGTGGGGCGCTGGAACGGCGCCTGCATGAACTGCTGCTGAAGAAGCTGGAGGGGTAGGGACGCGTTCCCCCGTCGAGCCAAGGGGGCCGGGCCTGGGTTGGGCCCCCTCGGCCCCTCTCTTGCATAGGTGAGAGGAAGGCCCCATCGTGGGGCACCCAATTCCTGCTTGCAGGACCTCAACTTACGCGCTTCGAGGACCCCATGTCCGACTCCGCCCTGCTCACCCAGCTCGCCGCGCTGAATGCCGCCGTGGGCGAATTCCCCATCATTTCGGGTGTCGAGGATGGCCGATTTGAGGAACTGGAGGAGGTCAAGCGGGGGCTGGATGACATGCGCCTGGGGCTCTGGGGACGGCTCCAGGGGGTGCATGATTCTGATGCCGAGGCCTACTCGGAACGGTTCCGGATTCGCCGCTGCCAGGAAATCTGCACCCGGTTGAGCACTGACCTGGACCTGGGATTGATGTCGGCCAGTCACCCGGAATTCTCGGACCTCTGGATCACCCTGACCCAGCTTGCAGCCGCGATTCAGCAGCGGCGCAAGGTGGGTTAGTCAGGCCTGGCCGGCCGGCAATCGCCGGATCTCCTCCAGCACCCTGACGGCCGCCGCATCTTCCGGGCGGCCGGTGTGCATGGTGGCGATGAGGTCGTTCAGGGAGGCGGTGGGGATGGTAACCCCCTCCACCATGAATGGCTGTGCCGAAAGCGCCGCATGCCGGTATTGCACGCCGCAGGCAACCGTCATGATATCGACTCTCGGCACCGTGCCCAGCACGGTGACCTGTCGCGCCGCCACGTCGGCTGCCAACCACTCCTTGGCGAACCCGAATCCGGCGTTCCGCATGGCGCGGAGCACGCGTTCGGCGTTGGCCGGAGTCGGTTCAATCAGGATTGCGAGGTGCAGTGTCGCCGAGGTGCTCCCCCAGAGCTGAAGGGCACGGGCACCAATCAGCAGGTACCGGGCGGCCTCCTCATTGAGCCGGCGGCAGATCGAGGCGAGGACGGTTTCCCGGTCGCTCACGAAGTGCCCCGGGACCGCTGGTCCCAGCGCAGGTAGTCCTCAAACCGGTCGAAGAACAGGATCTGGTCAGTCCGCTGTCGGGGTTCCAGGTCTTTCTGGTCAGCGGTGGCCCGCCCCTCGCTGGCCCGCACCCGCTCCTCGGGACTGAGCGCCAGATCGGCGTGGAGCTGAGCGAGGCTTTGGGCTCCAAGGTCCACGGCCACCTCGGCCGGAGCTCGGCTGTCTGGCGGGTACTGGTCCTGATCCGGACCCACCCCCTCCGCCTCCCCGAACCGCCGGATCGCCTCCACAAAGACCCAACTCCGCGGCCGATCATATTCCTTGGCGAATCGATCGGCAGCGGCGAGCACCTCCGGCGGGAGGGTGATCGAGATGCGGGAGTATGGGGGGGTGGGCATCATTAATAATATCCAGTAATACTAATGCGTCAAGTGGTTGCAACTCACATTGTTACATCGACATCTATCCTTTCCTGGATTCGCGGGCGCGGGCGGTCTTGCCGCCCGGGGATGGCTGGGGTGGAACGCGAAAATGGCTGGCCCCGTGGTGATGGAATCCGAATGCCCCGACGCCCCGGCGGAGGGCTTGGGGACGCCAGGTTGCGCCGCCTCCCGGTGGGATGGTTTGTTCCGGGCATCATGGTTGATCACTCTCCAGCCGCTTCGGGCCCACGCCGGTTCCGTGCCAGCCTCTGGTGGCTGTTGGCCACGCTGCTCGGCGCGGTGACGCTCTGGTCGCTGGTCCAGACGGTGCACGACACCAGTCAGCAACGCGAGGCCGCGGTCCAGGTGGTACGTACCACGGCTGGGCTGGTCGCCACGGTGGTGGCCAGTCGACTGGAGCTGCTCGCGGCTGGCACATTCGCACCGGCGGCGCCATGGAGCAGCGCGCCGGCGATGTCCCCGGCCGACGCCGTGCGCGCACTCATCGCCGCCCAGGTGGAAGGCCTCCGCTGTCAATGCCGGTCCCTGGTGCCCGCCACGCACTTCCTGGCGTTCCGTTCCGGGGCCAGCCATGTCGAGGTTGGCCACGTCTCCCCCGCAGAAGGGGTGGGACTCTCGCAGGATCTGCTGCGGCGATTGAGCACGGGGGTACTTGGCCTCCGGCCAGGCAGCGCGGAATCCAGCCTGCGGGTCGTGGTGGACCCGGAGTTGCCGGGCCAGGTCGTGCTGCTCGTCGGGCAGGCCGCTCCAGCCGGACCGGACCTTGCGGCCTACGGCGCGGTCGTCCGGGCCGAGGTCTTGGCTCGAGCGATCATCCCGACCGACACGCCACCGGGGACACCGGCCCCTTCCAGCTTGCGGGGGATCTTTCTCGACACCCTTTCGCTGGTGGTCCAGACCGCCGATTCGGTGGTGGTCTTTGGTCGCGCCGATCCGAATCGCCCCTACATCGCCTCCGGCCAGGCCGGCGGCGCCCTGACCGGGATGACGCTCACACTCGCGTTGACCGGCCCGCAGGTGCCGTTTCGAATCATGGTGAACACCGACCGGCTGTGGCTGCTGGGCCTGCTGATGGCTTGTACCATTCTCCTGGTTGTGCTGGCGGCGGGCTCTTCACGCCGGGAGACGCTCCTGGCGCGCGCCCGCTCCGACTTCATCGCCGGGATTTCCCACGACCTCCGGATGCCGCTGGCCCAGATCCTCCTGGCCGGCGAGACGCTTGCTCTGGGCCGGGCCGACGGCGAGGCCGAGCGGGGCAGCCTGGCGGATACGATCGTGCGCGAGGCCCGCCGGCTGACGGGGCTGGTGGACAACGTCCTGCAGTTTTCCCGGTCAGGCGCGGTAGCCCCTACCGCGGCGCGTCAGGTGGTGTCGGTGGCGTCGCTGTTCCGGGAGGTGATCGAGGCGGTGGAGCTGTCGGTCAGCGACGCGGGTCAGCGGCTGCGTTGTCAGGACGGGACCCCGCTCGAGGTGCTGGGCGACCAGCCGCTTCTCCGTCAGGCGCTGGTGAATCTGGTGGACAATGCCATCAAGTACGGTTCTCCGGGCCAGACCATCCGCCTGGCGGCTGAGTCGTCGGGCGGCGACTGGGTGCGGCTGCTGGTGGAGGACCAGGGTCCCGGAGTTCCAGTTGCGGTCCGGTCGCGGCTCTTCGAGGCCTATGCCCGGCTTCCCGAGCATCAGGTGTCGGAACGGACCGGCACCGGGCTCGGACTGACGGTGGTGCGCCAGATCGCCGAAGCATGCGGCGGGTCGGCCTCACTCGAGGAGGCGCCCGGTGGTGGTGCCCGGGCGGTGATAACGTTGCCCGCTGCGAGAGGACACCGATCGGGAACCAAGGCGGCGGTGACATGAGCCCGCTCCTCCTGATCGAGGACAACCGCGACTATGCCGCCATGCTGCGTACCAATCTGGAGCGGGAGGGCTATCAGGTCCGGGTGGCCGCCTCGGGCACCGAGGGGCTGCAGGCCGCCCTGGCCGAGCCGCCCGACCTGGTGATCCTGGACCTGATGCTGCCGGGACTCAGCGGCTTCACGGTGCTGCAGCGCCTGCGCGATGCCGGCAGCACCATCCCTGTCCTGGTCATGACCGCGCTGGGCACCGAGGAGGAGAAGTTGCGCGGCTTCGGGCTCGGGGCGGACGACTATGTCGTCAAACCTTGTGGCCTCCTTGAACTGCTGGCCCGCGTCCGGGCCCTGCTGAAGCGGGCCGTGCCAGGGAGCGTGGAGCGGGCGGTCGTGGTGCGCGTCGGCGACTTGCGGGTGGACCTCGGAGCCCGGGTGGTCCACCGCGGCACCGACGTCGTGGCCCTCCGGCCCAAGGAATTCGACCTGCTCGCCGCGCTGGTCCGGCATCGGGGCCGGGTGGTCAGTCGCGGCGAGTTGCTGCGGGATGTCTGGGGATACGCGGCCGGCACCGAGAGTCGGACCGTGGAGACCCACCTCGCCGCCCTGCGACAGCGGCTCGGAGATGATCCTCACGGCTCCCGCTACATCGTCACCGTGCGGGGCGCTGGCTACCGGCTCGACGCCGAGTCCGAGGACACAGCTCCCAGCGCCTGAGCTTGCTCTCGAGAACCCGGGAGATTTTTACCTGCTTCTGACATTCGTTCCCGTCCGTTACCCTAGACTACATCAGCATCACCAACCATCCACAACCGTTTGTCGCCACCCGGGAGCAACCATGAGCCGACGCTGGACCCGCACCCAGATTGTCCTCGTCGTCCTGGTCATTGCGCTGGTGGCGGCGGTGGCCCATTTCGGCGGCGGGAACCTGGTTCGGCGTCTCTCCGATCACCTGCATGGCGGCGGCCGGTGACCCCGTCTCCCCGGGAAGGCGTGCTGCGTCGGCTGAGTCATGACCTGCGGCACGCCTGGCGCATGCTGGGCCGGATGCCGATGCTGGCCGTCGTCGTTGTGCTGTCGCTCGGAGTGGGCATCGGCATGAACGTGGCCGTGTACTCGTGGATCTCGGCCGTGGTGCTTCGGCCGCTCCCCGGGGTGCGCGACGCCTCGTCGTTCCTGCTGGTCATGCCGAGGACCGAGATGGGGACCTATCCCGGCAGCTCCTGGCTCGAGTATCAGGACCTGCGCGAGCGCCTCACCTCGGTGCGCGACCTGATCGCGTCGCGTCGGGAGCCGCTGCAGGTGGGACCGCTCGGAGAGTCGGAACGGCTGGGCGGACTACTGGTCTCGGGGAACTACTTCTCCGGCCTGGGCCTGACGCCGGCGGTGGGCCGATTCCTGGTGCCGGACGAGGTGGCCACCGCTGGGGGAGCCCCGGTGGTGATCGTCTCCTGGGACTATTGGCAATCCCACCTCGATGGGGTTGAGTCGGTGATCGGGAGTTCGTTGCGCGTCAACGATGTGGACCTGACCATCATCGGGGTGACGCCCCGGGGATTCCGCGGCACCACCATCGGGCTGGTGACCGATCTCTGGCTGCCGGCCACGCTGGCGCCGATAATGCGGCCCGGCTCCACCGAACTCGAGCGTCGTGCGGCGCGTGGCTATACCCTGCTGGGTCGTCCGGTGGCCGGGGCGGCGCTGGCCCAGGTGCAGGACGAGTCGACCCGCGCCATGGAAAGGCTGGCACTTGAGCAGCCCGCCACCAATGCCACGATCGAGGGGGAGGTCCAGGAGTTTGGCCGGGCACCGAGTGGCCCCCAGCGCACGTTTACGACCTCCCTGTGGGTCCTTCAGGGGGTGATGCTGCTCTTCCTGGTGGCGGTCTGCGGCAATACCGCCAACCTGATGCTGGCCCGCGCCAGCGCCCGTCAGCGCGAGATCGGGATGCGTCTGGCCCTGGGCGCCGGTCGGTCCCGGGTAGCCACCCTGCTGCTGGCGGAGAACCTGCTGCTGGGCGTCCTCGGTGCGGTCCTCGGGGCAGGGATTGCCTACTGGGGAACGGCGCTGCTCCGCCCGAGAATCGTGGTGGGTGGCTTCCCGATCAGCTTTCACGCCGAGGTGGACATGGTCGGCCTCGGCCTCGCGATGCTTCTTGGCATCGGGTGCGGGCTCGTATTTGGGCTGCCCTCCGCCCTGCAGCTGTCTCGGGTGGATCCCCAGGAGGCCCTGCGTGTCGGCGCCCAGGGGGCGTCGCGGAATCGGCTGCGCAACGTCCTGATGGCCACCGAGGTGGCCCTCGCGATGGTGGTGTTGATCGCCACGGGAATCCTGGTGAGCAACTTTTCCCGGGCGCTGGGGCGGGATACCGGATTCCAGCGCGAGGGGGTCCTGCTGGTGGCGTACGGCTTGGCGGGGGTCCCCGGGGAACCGGATTTCCTGCGGGCGTTCTCGGACCGGCTTCTCGATCGTGTGGCCGGCGTCCCGGGCGTTGAGGCGGTGGGGATCGGATCGTCTGTGCCACTCGATATCCATGGCATGGGGCTGGGCGAATTCGAGCTGGAGGGCCGGGCACGGGGCGACGACGGCCGGGACCTGGCGCTGGTGAGCATCGTGACTCCCGGTTACTTCGAAGTGCTCGGGCTCGAACTGCGGGGAGGGACTGGATTTGCCCCGTTGCTGGACCGGGCCGCACCGGAGCAGGTAATCGTGAACGAGGAGTTCGTCCGCCGGTATATCGGGGAGGGCGAGCCGGTCGGTCGGCGACTCATCTCTGGAGGTCAGGTCTTCCAGATCGTGGGAGTGGTCGCCGATGCCCTCTACGAGGCCTTCGACGAGCCGCCGAAGGCAATCACCTACTTCTCCTACCGCGACCGGCCCCGTGGGGGCGGCGAGATGTTCATCCGCACCCGGCCCGGCGGGGAACCGGCGCTGGCCGCGGCGGTCCTGCGGGCGGTGCGGGAGCTGGATCCTGCCTTGCCATTGTATGATGCCCGTCCGATGACGGAACACCTGGAGCGCAACCTGTTCATGCAGCGGCTTCCGGCGCAGATCTTTGCGGTGCTCGGTCCGCTGCTGCTCCTGCTTGCCTCGATCGGGATTTACGCGGTGGTCTCCTATTCTGTCGCACGCCGCACTCAGGAGCTGGGGATCCGGCTTGCCCTGGGGGCCACGGGGCCACGGGTTGCCGCCCTGGTGGTGGGCGAGACGATGGCGGTGGTGGGGATCGGGGCGCTGGCTGGCTGGGTGCTCGCCTTCGAGGTGGTCCGCCTGATGCCGGCGACAGCGCTGGATCCGGTCATCTTTGTCGGGGTCCCAACACTCCTGCTCGGGGTGGCGGGGCTGGCGAGTTGGCTGCCGGCCCGGCGGGCGGCGCGGCTCGATCCGGTCACCGCGCTGCGCCAGGAGTAGGTACCCGCTGGAGGGGGCACCTTGACAGGGCACGCCGAGGGCCGACATTCCGGGACCTGTCTTGACCCTCTTCCGCTCCTGGAGTGCCCTGATGCCCCGCCCCCTTGGTGCGACGACTTGTGCCGCTATCCTCCTGCTTGCTGCCCAGCCTGCGCCGGCCCAGACCCCCACGCAGAACGACAGCTCGGCCCGCGCCGCCAACACCGCGAAAGCGCTGCCGCTGATCACCGACCGCACTCTCCGGTTCACCACGACAGAAGCGACCTGGCTCTCCCTCGATCTTTCGCCCGATGGGCAGACGCTGCTGTTCGAGATCCTCGGCGATCTCTACACCCTGCCAGTTGCCGGCGGGACCGCCACCCGCCTGACCAGCGGCCAGGGCTACGACATGCAGCCCCGCTACTCGCCCGATGGCGCCCAGGTGGTGTTTGTCAGCGATCGCAACGGCTCAGAGAACCTCTGGCTCATGCAGGCCGACGGCAGCGGAGCCCGGGCGATGACGACCGGTGAGCGGGACAACTACCTCTCCCCGATCTGGACCCCCGACGGCCGGTACATCATTGCCACCAAGGGGAGCCAGTTGTGGCTCTATCACATCGATGGTGGCTCCGGCGTGCAGTTCACCGGGGTGTCCCGTCCCGGGGCAACGCCGGCGCCCGGTGGTGCCGGTGCCCCTGGAGCCACCTCACACATCGGCGCCGCCTTCGGAAGTGACCCGCGGTACCTCTGGGTCAATGTGCGGGGAAACGTCGCCTCCGGATTCACCGCGCTGCGTGACCCGGACCCACTGGCCCCGGAGTTTGGCCCCGACCACTCCCCGCGCAGTTCGGCACGGCAGATCGGTACCTCCCAGATTGGCCTGCTGGACCGGGAGAGCGGCCGGGTGATGGTCCGGACTCATGAGCTCGAGGGAGCGTACCGGCCGGTGGCCAGTCCGGACGGCCGCTGGCTGGTCTATGCCACCCGGCGCGACTCGGTCACCGCCCTCAAGTTGCTGGACCTGACCACAAATGAGGATCGCTGGCTGGTCCTCGGCGTGCAGCGCGACGCCAACCAGGGTGGCGGCACCAACGACCGCGACATCTATCCCGGCTCCGCCTTCACGGCGGACTCCCGGTTCGTGATCACCAGCTACGGCGGCAAGATCCAGCGGGTCGAGGTGCCCACCGGGGTGGCCACCGAAATTCCGTTCTCCGCCGAGGTGGATCAGCAACTCGGGCCGCTGGCCAAGTTCGAGTACCCGATCAATGACTCCACCCTGCCCGTTTCCCAGATCCGGGGTGCCCGGCCCTCTCCCGATGGCCGGCGGCTGGCCTTTACCGCCCTGGACCAGCTCTGGGTGGGCGACCTGCCAGCGGCCCAGCCCGGTGATACCAGCCGGCAGCGGGTGGCAAGACCGCGCCGACTCACCACCACCGTCGGGCTGGTGGAACACGCGCCAGTCTGGTCGCCCGATGGCCAGTTCCTGGCCTATATCATCTGGAATGACAGCGCCGGGGGCGACATCTACCGCATCCGCACCGACGGGCGGGGACAGCCGGAACGGCTGACCGCCGCCTCGGCGTTCTACGACAAGCTCACCTATACCCGCGATGGGTCCCGACTGGTGGCGATTCGCGGGTCGAAGATGCACCGGATGCGGATGCTGGAGGACTTTGGTGGGCACAGCAGCGCCGCCGAGATGGAGTATGTCTGGCTCCCGGCGGCAGGCGGCGTGGTCCAGCGGATCGGTTGGGTGGCCGCCTCCTCGACCGAACAGGGACGCAACGCGCCCCACATTGGGCCCGATCCCGAGCGGATCTATGTCTGGGGCGATTCTGAAGGACTCCTCTCGATGCGGTTTGACGGCACCGACATCCGGACCGTGGTGCGGGTGTCCGGGCCGGCGGGGCCCGGAGGGGCGGGAAGCAGCCCCACTCCTGACGAGGTCTTGCTCTCACCCACCGGCGACCGGGCACTGGTCTACGCCAATCGCAACGTCTACCTGATCACCGTTCCCCCCGTGGGCGGCGAGGTGCCGACCGTCTCCGTCAGCGCGTCCTCCTCGGTGCCGACCCGGCGACTGACCAAGGTCGGCGGCGACTTCATCGGCTGGAGCGCTGACGGACGTCAGGCGCACTTCTCGATCGGGAAGAGCTTCTTCCAGTACGACGTGGCGGCGGCGGACTCCATGATCCGCGACTCCGTGGCCCGATCTCGGGCCACCGCCACACCCGTCGTACGTCCCGATTCGGCGGCGGCCCGTCCGGACTCGGCCCAGGCACCGAGGGCAGGCCGCAACGTACCGGCCTACGAGGCCCGCCGTGTGGACGTGGACATCGTGCTGCGCAAGGACAAGCCGACCGGCACGGTGGTGCTCCGTGGCGCCCGTCTGGTGACGATGCGGGGCAACGAGGTGATCCCCAGTGGTGACATCGTGGTCCGGGACAACCGGATCGTGGCCATCGGCGCCAGCGGGTCGGTGCCGGTGCCCTCGGGCGCCCGGGTGGTCGATGTGGCGGGGAAGACGATCCTGCCCGGCTACGTGGACATCCACGCCCACACCTGGGTGGCGTGGGGGGTGCACCGCACCCAGGTCTCCCAGTTCATGGCCCAGCTGGCCTACGGCGTCACCACCCAGCGCGATCCGCAGACCTCCTCCGAGGA
>Ga0163153_10001594_pt1 | contig 35628 bp, 28 predicted proteins | sample OliLakLV19MP6IB1_FD_148629 | JGI IMG/M metagenome (GOLD analysis project Ga0163153, IMG submission 148629) | Freshwater microbial mat bacterial communities from Lake Vanda, McMurdo Dry Valleys, Antarctica - Oligotrophic Lake LV.19.MP6.IB-1 | ecosystem: Environmental > Aquatic > Freshwater >... | reverse complement strand
CCTGGATGAACTGGTCCGTATCATCAAGAACTGGCATGAATTGAGAGGAGTACAAAGTTGATGAGTATTTCAATTTCCAAATCGAAAGTCGTGTCGCTAATCTTGCTGGCTGTTTTAATGCTGACCAGCCTGCAACTGGCAGCCTGGGATTTTGCTAAGGGCAACTGGATCGATTTGTCCCACGCCTACGATGAAAACACGCTTTATTGGCCAACGGCTCCGGGGTTCAGTAAAACCACCGACTTTGAGGGCCATACCGACGGCGGCTGGTATTACTCCGCTTACAGCATTTCCACGGCAGAGCACGGCGGCACGCATCTGGATGCGCCGATACATTTTGCCGAGGGTATGCAGACCAGCGATGAGTTGTCACTCGACCGCCTGATCGCTCCTGCGGTAGTAATTGATGTTAGCGCGCAAGCTGCCAAAGACCGTGACTACCTGATTACCCGTGAAGACATTCAGAGCTGGGAAAAAGCTCATGGCGGTATTCCGGCTGGTAGCATCGTGCTGTTTCGCACCGGCTTTGCCTCACGTTGGCCCGATGCAGCCAGCTACCTTGGTACGGCTGAACGTGGTGCAGAAGCAGTTGCCAAGCTGCATTTTCCGGGCCTGGCGGCAGACGCAGCCGAGTACCTGATTGAGGCGACCGATATAGCGGCAGTGGGTATCGATACCGCCAGCATAGACCGCGGCCAGTCCAGCGATTTCATCGCCCATCGCATATTGTTTAAACAAGGCATACCCGCCTTTGAAAACGTGGCGGATATGAGCGCCTTACCCGCTACAGGTGCGTTGATAATTGCCTTGCCGATGAAAATTGCCGGTGGCAGCGGCGGAGACCGTTGCATTGTGGCTTTTGTCCCGGAATAACGTCTATTGCTTGATGGACCAACAGGAATTATAGCCTGAACGGCGGCAAAGTTGGCCGTTGTAGCCAGTTCTTTTCTGGCCAGGCAGATGAGCTTTCAGCAAAGTGCATGGTGAATGCCTGGCGTGAATATTCTGAACGGTTGGGTGAGCTGTAGTGCGGCATATGGTCGCTGAACATCACCAGGCTGCCGGCTGGGACTTCAACGGGTACCGCTTCGTCATGACCGGGCCAATTGGGTTTTTTCAGTTGCTTCAGGACTCCGCGTTTCGTGTTTGGATCAACTTCATAGATTTCCGACAAAGGCCGGTGCTGACCGCCGGGTTCTACCCACAGGCAGCCGTTGTCCTTGCGGGCGTCTTCAATCGCTACCCAGAAGCCAACCACGGTTGATGGCTCGGAGATCAGGTAACTGGCGTCCTGGTGCCAGCGCACTTCGCCACCAATGCGTGGTTGCTTGAAGATGTACATGCTTTGCCACAGCAGCGGATCCTGGTAACCCAGTTTTCCCAGCAATTCACGAATGACGTCCTGGCGACAAAACGCGCTGAACTCAGGCACCAGATCATGCAAGGCATGGCCGATCTTGTTGATGGCTCGCTCGCGCGATTGGGTGAGATTGCCGCCCGCATCCAATGCCTCCTCTTCCAGAAAACAGTGAACCGCTTCGGCGCTATCCATAAAATAACGGTCGCGATCGCTATCGCGGTGCAAGGTGCTGAATACACTGCGATGCGCCTCGATATCAAATTCATCCACGATACGGGCGGCAGCTTGCCGCACAGACGCGATGGCCTCGGCGCTGAAGGCGTTTTCGATGACGGCATAACCATCACGTTCAAATGTTTGTTGCAGATCCATGTTCATGCGCTGCGTAATACATTAACCGGTGCATGAGTAATCACCCGCCAGGTGGCTGCCATACCGCTCAAACCCACCAACAGCATGCCGGCAATCGGCCCGATCAGCCACAATCCCAGGCTGAACTGGTATTCCAGTTCAAACAGCCTGGTTGCCAGCAAATATCCTGCCAGGCTTGCGCCACTGGACGCCAGAACACCGGATAACAGGCCAATGGCCATGAATTCGACCGCTACTCCACTCAATACTCGCTTGCGAGAAGCTCCGAAAGTCCGCAGCAAGGCGCTTTCAAAGCGTCGCTCATCGCGGGTAGATTGCACCGCCGCCCAGAGGACGGTCAAACCTGCCAGCAAGGTGAACACGAACACGGCCTGCACCGCCAGCGCAGCTTTATCCATCACATCACGGACCTGGGAGAGCGTGGCATCCAGATCAATGGCGGTTACGCTGGGGAACTCACGCATTAATTCCAGGGTTACATTGCTCTTGCCTTCAGGCAGGTAAAGGCTGCCAATCCAACTGGCCGGGTAGGGGTCGAGCACGCCGGGTGCAAACAGCATGAAAAAGTTGGGGCGAAAGCTGTCCCATTCCACGGTGCGCTTGCTGGTGACTCGCGCTGAAACGGTTTCACCGGCAATATCAAATCTCAGTTCGTCGCCCAGTTTCAGGCCCAGTTCATTGGCAAACCCAAGCTCAACGGATACTTCGTTCTGTTCAGGACTATCGCTCCAGAGCTTGCCTGCAACAATCTTGTTGTCTTCCTGCAGCGTCTCGCGCCAACTCAGGTTGGAATCGCGTCGAGCCCATTCTTCGCCTTCGGGGTCTTCAAAAGTCATTTGGGTGACGTCGGCGTCATTGATATGCGTCATACGTGCGCGCACCAGCGGCACCAGATCAGGTGCCTGCACGCCACGTTGCTGCAGGAATTCCTGCAGGGCGTCAGTCTCATGCGTCTGGATATTGATGAGGAACTGATTGGGAGCATTATCCGGCAGGCTTTGCTGCCAGTTGTCCAACAGTTCATTGCGCACGATGGTCAACAACAGCAGAACCATCAGGCCTAGACCAAAAGCTACTAGTTGAACAATGCTTTCACGGCCCCGTCGGGAAACGCTGGCCAGGCCATAACGCCAGGCTGCACCTCCGGCTCCACGAAAGCCACTGAGCGCGCGCACCAGCAGCCAGCCCGCCAGCCCCAGTGCCACGAAAGTAACACCGGCGCCCAGCAGTATGGTCAGCACCAGTTTGGTATCACGCACCAACCACAGCAGCAGTAAGACCAAGGCCGCTATTGCTGCAATCCAGGGTATGCCATAACGCAGCGGTGGTGGATCCAAATCATGCCGCAAGACCCGCATGGGCGGCGTCCGACCCATTTGCCACAGATCAGGCAAGGCAAAGCCTGCCAGTATGCTGATGGCTGTCATGGCTCCTAGCAAAACAGGCTCGTAACCCGGTGATGGCAGGTTTTCGCCGATCAAATCGCGCATCAGCCAGGCCAGGCCATGTTGCGCGGCAAAACCGATCAGGCTGCCCAGCAAGGCACCACTCAAAGCCAGCATGAACAATTGCAGCAGGCTGCTGCGAATCACATAGGACTGAGACGCGCCCATGCATTTCATCAGGGCGATGCGGTCACGGTGGCGTTGCGCATAGCGACGGGCAGCCATGGCCACAGCCACGGCTGCCAGCAACACGGAAATCAGGGAGGACAGATTCAGAAAACGTCCGGAACGTTCCATGGCGCTGCGAATTTGTGGATTGGTGTCGTTGATATCTTCCAGCCGTTCGCCGCTGGCCAGCTGTGTATTGAGTTGTTGTTTAAACTGCTGCACCGCCGAGCGGTCACCGGCAAACAGCATGCGCCAGGAAACCCGGCTGCCGGGCTGCACCAGGCCGGTGGCCTCCAGGTCGGCATAGTTGATCATCAAGGTGGGAGCCAGGTCAGCGAAGCGAAAGCCTTCATCGGGGCGGTGCTCCAGCACCCGGGTGAGTTGCAATTGCAGGCTACCGACTTCAATCACTGTGCCGGTATCCACGCCCAGCCGGGCCAACAAGCGGGGTGAAGCCCAGGCTTCGCCCGGTTCGGGGATTTCATCAACTGGGGTGATCTCGCCCAGCAATTGCTCAGAGGTCTTCAGCTGCCCGCGCATGGGATACGGGTCACTGACCGCACGTATGCCCGCCAGGGTGTTGGCATTGCCAGCGAAAATAACACTGGGCATGCTGGCGGTGCGGGCTACTAGCAGCCCCGCGGCTGCAGCTGATGTTGCGTAGTCTTCGCTGATCACCTGGGTAGAGGCCAGGCGCAGATCAGCTGCCAGGGATTCGGCGGCGCGGAGTTCAACAGCCTGTCCCACACGGTCGGTGAGAAAGGCTACTGCCGTTAACGCGCTGACGGCCACTAGCAAGGCGGTGGCCAATACGGTCAGTTCACCGGCTTTCCAGTCGCGCAAAAGCAGCCGCATGGCCAGTCGGCTGCTGTGATTGGGTTGGCTCATACCTTGGTTACCTGATTGGGGCCAGCAACAAAGCGTCCGCCCTCCATGTAATAAATTCGCTGACAGCGTGCAGCCAGATTCAGGTCATGGGTGACAAGCACCAGCGTGGTACCAGATTCGCGATTGAGGTGAAACAACAGGTCGACAACCTGTTCACCCGTTTTCTGGTCCAGGTTGCCGGTGGGCTCATCTGCGAACAGTATGGAAGGCTGCACTACGAAAGCCCGCGCTATTGCCACGCGCTGCTTTTCGCCACCGGATAACTGGTGCGGATAATGGCGCCGACGTGCCTCCAGGCCTACAGTGCGTAGGGCCTCCCGGGCCGATTGAGCCGGTTGCGGAGCGGCAGCCAGCTCCAATGGCAACATGACGTTTTCTAACGCCGTCAAGGAAGGAATCAGGTGAAAGGACTGGAATACAAAACCCACGCGATCGGCCCGCAAGGCCGCCCGGCCGTCTTCATCCAGGGTGGTTAATTCAGTGCCATCCAGCCAGACCTGTCCTGAGCTGGGAACATCCAGACCGGCCAGCAGTCCGAGAAGAGTAGACTTGCCAGCACCAGAAGCGCCAACAATCGCAATGGTCTCACCGTGCTCGATCTGCAGATCGGCTTGATCGAGTATGGTGAGAGGCCCCTCCGGGCTGGTAACCTGCTTGCTCAAACCCAGAGCTCTTAAAACCGGGGTCTTTAAAACAGGGGTCTTTAAAACAGGGGCCCCCAATACCGGTGGGCTGTCAATTAACGGAGTTGCTTCATTCATGACTTGGTCTTCCAGTATCGGGTTTGTGGTTCCCAGGCGGGTTATTTGGTGTCTCGTTTCGGCCATTCACATTTTCCTTGTGAGCCTCGCCGGCACTGGCTTGACGCTGGCTCAGGACGACAATGGCCCTGCCAACTCGCTGACATTTCGGCCCGCAATCCTGATTGTGGGAGACAGTATCAGTGCTGCTTATGGCATGGAGCAATCCGAATCCTGGCCGGCCCTGTTATCCAGGCGTCTACAAGAAGATGGTTACGCTTACCGGGTTTTCAACTCCAGTATTACCGGTGAGACTACCGAAGGCGGGCTGACGCGACTAGCGCGTTTGCTGGAAATGCAAACACCGGTCGTTGTGATTATTGAATTGGGCGGCAATGATGGCTTGCGCGGGCTGTCGCTGGACGTCACCCGCAGTAATCTGCAAAACATGATTTCCCAGAGCACCGAAGTGGGTGCTGCCGTGGTGCTGGCGGGCATTCAGTTACCACCTAATTATGGCTTGACTTACACCGAGCGCTTTGCCAGCATGTTTGCGGAATTGGCCCAGCAGCATGACCTTGCACTGATTCCTTTTATTCTCGAAGATGTTGCCCTTGACCCCATCCTGATGCAGGATGATGGTATTCATCCCAATGCCCTTGCCCAGCCGGTTTTGTTGGAAAATGTCTGGGCTGTACTCCAACCCCTGTTAAAACAATGAGCGAGCCTGCATGAGTACGAAATTATGAGTGCGGCCAAAGCCGACGGCAGAATGCTATTAGGCAGCCTGGCCTTGATGATTGCTTTTTGGGGAGTGCTGGGTTGGTTTGACCTGGCAGCACAGGCTGAAGCGGGCTTTAACATGGATGGCAAGCACGTGGTCAAGAATGTTGAGTCCAACAGCCCTGCAGCAGAGGCCGGCTTGCTGGCAGGGGATCAGGTCCTCAGTATTGCGGGCTATGTAGTTGAAGATGCACGTTCGTTGGCTCGTTTGCCACGCATGAAAGCAGGTGACACGCGAGAATTCACACTGCTGCGTGAAGGCGTTGAGCAAGTCCTTGCCATTAGCTATGCCCCTGTTTCACAACATAAGCTGGAACTTGGCCGAGCTGTCATTGCTGTAGGCTTCTGTTTCCTGCTGTTTCCATTGTTGGCATTGTTCCGGGTCAGCAGCGACGCTACGCGAATACTGGCGGTGATGGGCTTAGGCTTGAGCCTGGCGTTTTTGCGCGGCCCTTACCTTGCCGATGCCAGTATTCGTGCCATGACAGCTTCTATCAGCATGCTGTTCGCATTGTTCGGTATGGCTGCCTTGCTGCAGTTTTTGTTGATCTTTCCCAATCGCCGGCCATACATGGATAAGACTTACGCCAAGGCCGTGATCTACCTGCCGGCTGCGGGATTGTGGTTTTTATTGGCCTGGCGTTTGATGTTTACCCCAACAGCGAGCGGTGGGCTTAATACCCTGACCGGTGTGTTGGTTGCTGTAGTTGCGGGAGGATATTTCCTGTTTGCCCTGTTCCGCATTTTGCGCAACTACAGCCAGACCGATCATCCGCAACGTAAAAAGCTGGCGTTGAATCTGATGCTGTGGGGAACCATTCTGGGGCTGTTACCGGCTTTGCTGGCCTTGCTGATCAAGACCTTCTCCCCGCAGTCAGTTTTGCCTGGACAGGACTTCTATTTTATGTCGCTGCTGCTGATTCCGCTGGCCTGGGCGTATTCCGCCGGTCGGATCAAGTCCACCAGTCGTCTTGCGATGGAGTAACTCCTTGCTGCCGGCAGGCTCCTCGCGGCAAGACCTGTTCAGCCTTGATCAGGTTTTGAATAATCAACCGGTGATAAAAATGGTTGCTGGCTGTTCCAGGTAGTTTTTCAGGCATTGAATGGTTTCAGCCGCGTCATAGCCATCTACAAAACGATGGTCGAAGGATGAGGACAGATTCATCATTTTTCGCACTACCACCTGGCCATTTTCCACCATGGGTCGATCTACCGCCTTGTTGATGCCAATAATGGCTACTTCGGGTAAATTGATAATGGGAGTAGTCACGATGCCGCCCATTCTGCCCAGGCTGGTGATAGTGATGGTGGAACCGCTCAACTCCTCCCGCTTGGCAGTATTATCGCGTGCTGCGTTGCTGACGCGGCGGATCTCAGCCGCCATGTCCTGCAGATTCCGTGCCTCGGCATGCCTGACCACAGGAACCTTCAGTCCGTCAGGGGTTTGCGTGGCGATGCCGATGTGAATGGGGTTATGTCGAATGATGACATTGCGCTCACTATTGTAATGCGCATTGCATTTTGGGAATTCGGCCAGTGCACGGGCCAGCGCCATGCCGATAAATGCCAGCGGGGTCAGCTTTTCGTCTTTGGCACCCGCTTTGTTATTCAAAAACGTGCGTAATGATTCCAGCGCGGTGATATCCACCTCTTCCACATAGGAGATTTGCGGAATCTCGCGGTTGGCCAACTCCATACGCTCTGCGATCTTCCGCCGCAAGCCGATAACCTTGATCTCGGTGGTGCCTGCGGCGCGACGCAAACCATCACTGCTTGCCGGAGCTGCGGCCGCTGCCAAGTTCTGTGTAGCGCTTTCTCCAGACTGGAAAGCTTCAAAATCCTGTTTGAGTACGCGCCCGCGCGGGCCGCTGCCACTGACCTGGCTTAAATCCACAGCGGCTTCGCGTGCCATGCGACGTATGCTTGGCGAGGTGCGTACTTTTTCATTGCGCGCCAATGATTGCTGGGCTTCCGGGGCGGCTGCAACCGTTAAGGTAGCAGGTGCTGCGGCCTGTGTTGCAGCGGGTTCGGCTTTCACTGGGGCAGCCTGATCCTTCTGAACGGCGGCGTCACCGGCAGTTTCAAACACAATCAATGGTGCACCCACCGCCACAATATCACCCAGTTCACCGGCCAGAGATTTCACCGTGCCAGTAACCGGTGAAGACAGCTCAATCGCTGCCTTGTCCGTCAGCATGGAGCAGATCGGATCTTCTTCCTTGACCACATCGCCGACTTTCACCATCCATTCGGCAATTTCCGATTCAACCGTGCCTTCACCCAAATCCGGCAGTTTGAAAATATACTCGCTCATGCTTTTTCCATCACTTTGCGGATACCCGCAATCATGCGTTTTTGCCCGGGAAAATATTGCCACTCAAAGGCGTGCGGGTAGGGGGTATCCCAGCCGGTAACGCGCTCGATCGGTGCTTCCAGTGAGAAGAAACACTCTTCCTGTACGGTGGCAACCAGTTCAGCACCATAGCCACAAAAACGCGTTGCCTCATGTGCCACCAGGCAACGGCCGGTTTTTTCCACGGAAGTCTTTAGAGTGTCCACATCCAGCGGCATCAGTGTACGCACATCAATGATATCGGCGCGCACGCCGGCAGCTTTGGCGGACGCCTGCGCGACGTGCACCAGCGTGCCATAAGTGATGATGGTCAGCTCATCGCCTTGCTCAACCAGGGCCGCTTTGCCCAGTGGCACGTTGTAATACTCCACCGGTACTTCGCCCATGGGGTGATTGGCCCAGGAAACCGCCGGCTTATCCGGGTCGCCATCAAACGGGCCGTTGTAAATGCGCTTGGGTTCAAAAAACACCACCGGATCATTGGATTCAATGGCGCTGATCAGCAAACCCTTGGCATCAAACGGATTGGACGGCATCACGGTTTTAATACCGGAAATATGCGTGAAAATGCCTTCCGGGCTTTGCGAGTGTGTTTGTCCGCCACGGATACCGCCACCACAGGGTGTGCGGATGGTAACCGGTGAAAAAAACGTGCCATCACTGCGATAGCGCAAGCGCGCCAGTTCGCTGACTATCTGGTCAAAGCCAGGATAAATGTAGTCGGCAAACTGGATTTCAGCTACCGGCCGTAAACCATTCACGCCCATGCCGATGGCTGCACCGATGATACCCCCTTCGGAAATGGGCGCATCGATCACCCGGTGTTCGCCATACTTTTTCTGCAAACCTTCGGTGCAGCGGAACACGCCACCAAAATACCCCACGTCTTCACCCAGTATGACCACCGAGCTGTCCAGTTCCAGCATTTGGTCCATGGCTGAGTTAAGTGCCTGGATCATGTTCATCTGTGCCATGCTCAGAGCCCCTCAATGGCGAGCATTTCTGCTTGCTGCTTCTTCAGGTGGGGCGGCATGGTTTCAAACACGTCTTCAAACATTGTGTGCACATCCAGGAATGGGCCTTCGGTCATGGTGCCGTAGCTACTGGCCTCTTTCCAACAATCCATCACATGTTGCTTCATTTCTTCTTCCAGGACGGATTGCTGTTCTTCCGACCAGGCACCCAACTGGATCAAATGATTCTTCAGACGCAACAAAGGATCACCCAACGGGAAGCACGACCATTCATCTTTGGGCCGGTACTTGGAAGGGTCATCGCTGGTGGAGTGCGCACCACCGCGATAAGTAACCAGCTCGATCAAGGTCGGTCCGCCGCCACTACGGGCACGCTGGGCTGCCCAATCTGTGACTGCATATACCGCTAACAGATCATTGCCATCGACGCGTATGCCCGGTATGCCCAAACCCAATCCGCGAGCTGCGAAGGGTCGTTGCTCACCACCGGCCACACCCTGGAAGGTGGAAATGGCCCATTGGTTGTTGGTGACGTTGAGTATCACCGGTGCCTGGTAAATGGCGGCAAATGTCAGCGCATGGTGAAAATCGGCTTCGGCGGTACTGCCATCGCCCACCCAACTGGCTGCGATATCGTCCTCACCTTTGATGGCAGCACCCATGGCCCAACCCACGGCTTGCGGATATTGGGTAGCCAGGTTGCCGGAAATCGTAAACACGCGGTTAGCCGCGTTCTGGTAAAAAACCGGCATCTGCCGGCCGCGGCAGAAATCCCTGGTATTGGACAGGCAGTGGCTCATCATGTTGACCAGCCCGGTCTCGCGCATGATGTACAGGGCCTGGTTGCGATAGGCCGGGAATAACATGTCGGTGTTGCGCAGGGCCATGCCCGCACCGATGGATACCGCTTCTTCACCGAGGCATTGCATGTAAAAAGTGATCTTGCCCTGCCGTTGCATGCGCTGCATGCGGTCATCGTAGGCGCGCACCAATATCATGGACTTTAATGCTTCGAACAGTCTGTCCTGGCCCAGCTTCGGGTCCCATGGTCCCACTGCCTGATGTTTGTCGTCGAGCACACGCACCAGACCGGAAGCCAGGAATTCGATTTCCGCAAGCCGGGCATTGGTTTCAGGCTTGGCTGTAGCGCCTGCAGCACTCAGATTCAGATAACTGAAGTCGGGTTTTTCTCCCGGCCGGGCCGAAGTATGGGGAATATGCAGGGTGGATTTGCCGCTCATGAATGGGTTTCCGTTTGCAAGGATCGGTTCCTCGGTATTCTTAAGGCCTCGGTATTTTAAAGGATTGTGAGTTCTGAGACGCGATTCGGCTTAAGCACCCCAATGGCACCCCAATGGTTTTGCCTGCTGCTTGGTTTACAGACCCTGCGGGCCCTGAGTATGTTTAATGGCATCAGCAAGAATTTCCAGCGCCGTTTGATGGCAGGGCGGGAGCTCCGCATCGCTTGTGCCCAAAGGCTGTACTCTGTTTCCCCAAACAACCAGTCCGGCACCCCGAGTGAGCCCGGCGCCAAAGGCGGTCAGCAGCAATTTGCTACCCGGTTGCACCCGGCCATCCTCGATGGCTTCACACAAGGCTACCGGAATGGTGGCAGCCGAGGTATTGCCGTATTTGCCGATGTTCAGAACCACTTTGTCCATGCTCACGTCGAGGAATTTGGCCAGCGACTCAATAATCCGTTCATTGGCCTGGTGCGGAATAATCAGGTCGATAGCGCTGTTATGCATGTTCAGGTCAGCCAGCACCTGGCGGGTTTCCTTCGCCATGCCCTTCACCGCGCGCTTGAAGATTTCGCGGCCATCAAAACTGACGCTGAATACGCCGTAATTTTCTGAAAAGCGATTTCCGGCCGTGCCAAAGTTCGGCACCAGCAAAGCTTCCAAAGCCTCGCCTTCACAGCCCAGGTGCGCTGCCAGCAAACCGGTCTCTTGATCACTGGGTTGCAGGACAATGGCACCGGCACCATCGCCAAACAGCACTGCCGTATCGCGTAAAGCCCAGTTCAGAAACCAGGTGATGCGTTCGGCACCGATCAACAGCACTTTCTTATGACCGCTGCGTATCATGGCCGTTGCAACTTTCAAGCCGTAAACAAAACCACTGCAGCCCGCGTTGAGATCAAATACCGCTGCATTGCTGGCGCCCATCTTTTTCTGCACGTGCGCTGCGGTGCTGGGTATCACGGTATCGGGTGAGCAGGTGGCCACAATGATCAGGTCCAGCTCATCCGCCTGCAGCCCGGCCGCAGCCAGTGCCCGCTGGCCGGCAACGCTGGCCATAGCGCTGACCGGTACATGCGATACCCGACGCTCACTGATGCCACTGCGGGTCCGTATCCACTCATCTGAAGTATCGATGACAGTGGCCATGTCTGCATTGGTCATGATGGCAGGAGGCATGCATTTGCCCCAACCTGTTATCTCAGCGTAAACAGCCATACATGTTCCCGATTGATCTGGAAAGCACCCAACTTTGCAAGCGGGTGCACATTATAAAATCCCTGCGATTAATTGCAGCCCTGGATACAAGCTGGTTGCAGCATCAGTGCTTCAGTACCACCGTGCGTTTGCCATTCTCAAACACTCGGTGTTCAGCGTGCCAGCGCACCGCCCGGTTCAACACGCCACTTTCAACGTCCTGGCCCAAGCGTTCGAGCTCTTCCGGTTTCATACTGTGATCAACGCGTTCCACGTCCTGTTCGATAATGGGCCCCTCATCCAGATCCAGATTGACATAATGTGCCGTGGCGCCGGTCAGTTTAACACCCCGTTCGTAAGCCTGATGATACGGCCGCGCGCCTTTGAAGCCGGGCAGAAAGGAGTGGTGGATATTGATGCAGCGCCCCGCCAATACTTCACAGGCATGGGGTGTAAGGATCTGCATATAACGCGCCAGCACCAGCAGCTCCGACTGGGTTTCTTCAAACAAGGCCAGTATGCGCGCCTCCTGCTGCGGCTTCTTGCCTTTTTCGATGGCATAGTGATGGAACGGCAGTTTGTACCACTCAACCAGGGAACGCTGGTCATCGTGGTTGGAAACCACGCCGGTAACGTCAATGGGTAAATGGCCATCGGCCCAGCGATGTAACAATGCGTTCAGGCAATGGCTTTGTTTTGAAACCGCAATCAGGCTGCGCATTTTTGTCTCGGCCGGGTAAAAACCAAACAGCATGCCAAACTTCTTTGCCACCTCGTTTTTGAAACTGGCGCGCATTTGCTCAAGCCCTGTCGCATCGGCAGCATCGTCTTCAAAAACGGTGCGGATAAATGATTTCTGCGCTTCGTCATCAACAAAATGCGACATCTCAGTAATCAGGCCGCCGCGGGCGGCAATGAAACCAGTAACGGCGGCAACGATGCCAACTGTATCGGTGCAACTGGCTTTAAGGGTGTAACTTGCTCTGCTCATAAAATCATTCCGTTTAAAAAGGAGCCATGTTGTTGCTCTAATTCGCGTGCGTGCGGCAGGTAGTTGAGAAAAAGTTGCCAGACATAATGCGCCAGGCTGCGCTCTATCATGACATCAAACACAAAGGGTCCGGAACCGCTGCCTGGTTGGTGGTAATGCAATATGGCAGGGGCCTGGTCCAATCGTGTGCGGGTGCAGTGCTGCCCCAGAATCATGCCCTGGTGAAAATCGAGTCCGCAGCATTTGCCTAGCAGCCAGGGGACGGTATTGCCTTTGAGTCGGAACAGAGCGATGGCTGATGTTTGAAGGCTTAAGGTGCTGAGCCCTGGCTGAACTGCGGCCTGTAACTGCTTCTGCAGTTGCTCGACGCTCAGATACTCGCTGAACAATAACCATTCTTTGGGTGCCAGACACAATACCGCTGGATCCTGTCCACTGGCTTGATTGATGCGTTCGGGCAATTCAATGCCGTGGCTCAGCAGTGCGGCATTCAGTTCGGTCCGGGCTTGCAGGCTGTGTAGGCGCAACAAGGTGACGGAGCTCAGTTGGCTCAGTTCAAAGCCATCTGTCTGGTGCACTGTTTGCATTAACCCAGCCTGTTCCAGAGCAGAATCGAAAGCGATTTGCTTGATGCTCATGATTCAAGCCGTTGGTTTTCTGGATCAAGAAAGCAGGGCGGCACGATCTTCACCGGGTAGTGGTTACCGGCATCGTATACCTGCATGATCTGGCCCAGGCGTTTTCGCCCGTCACGCAACATTCCCAGGGCAATGTGTCTGCCCAGATTGGGGCTGAATGCGGCAGAGGTAATCCAGCCCTGGGTTTCAGCCGGGGTACGTTGGCTTGATCCAGGCAAAAAATGTCCACCGGAACGGAGCACCTGGTCCTGATGCACGGCCAGCAGGCCGACCAATTGTCGCCGGTTGGACTCCAGGCTGGCCGGTCGCGTTAACGATCTCTTGCCGATGTAGTCTGCCGCCTTATTCATCGCCGCCTTGCCCCAACCCACATCGTCAGGGATGGTTTCGCCATCCGTATCAGAACCCACGTGCATAAAGCCTTTTTCCAGCCGCAAAGTCATCAGTGCTTCGATGCCATAGGGCGTGATTCCCATGGCCGCGCCAGACTCTAACAGGCGCTGCAGGAATCCGTTTGCGTAAGAAGACGGAATATTGAGCTCAAAGCTCAGCTCACCGCTGAAACTGATGCGGTTTACGCGAGCTTCCAATCCTTCAATCATTCCATGAGTTGCCTGCATGTGGGCCAAAGCAGCAGCGGAAAAATCGATATCGGAATCCAGTTGCTGCAGCAACTCACGCGAGCGTGGTCCGGCCAGGGTGAAGTTGGACCACTGAGCGCTGACATCATCGATCAGAACCTGTAACTCCGGCCATTCCGTTTGTGACCATTCTTCCAGCCTGCCCAGAATGCGACTGGCACCCCCGGAAGTGGTGTTGATGAGGAAGTGTTCTGCCGCCAGTCGGGTGACAATGCCGTCATCGATGATGACACCGCCTTCATTCAGCATCAGGCCATAGCGGCATTGTCCAACCGCCAGTCCATGCACTCTGTTCATGTAGATACGGTGCAGGAACTCCGCCGCATCAAGTCCATGAATTTCAATTTTTCCAAGCGGTGAATTGTCATACACACCAACGCTGGTACGCACCGCCAATACTTCCCGGTTAATGGCCTGGTGAGCGTCTTCACGATCTGACGGGTAATAATCCGGCCGTTGCCAACCGCCATAGTCTTCAAAGCAGGCTTGTAAAGACTTATGGGTGTTTTCGGCCGCTAGTGTCCGGCGCGGAGCGTAGCCTTCGCCGGTGTGACCGGCGGCCAGGGCGCCCAGGGTAACTGGCGTATAAGGCGGCCGGAAAGTGGTGGTGCCAATCTCGCTTATGGCTTTGCCGGTAATCGCCGATAAGGCCAAAAAAGCATTGATATTACCGGTCTTGCCCTGATCTACCGACATGCCAATCGTGGTGAATCTTTTGAAGTGCTCCACTGCCGTGTAGCCTTCGCGTTCCGCTAGCTCTGCGTCACCAAGAGTGGCGTCATGGGCCAGATCCAGCCATTGGCGCTGGCGACTGAATTGCAGGGTATTGACAGCAACGGCCGGACTTTCCAGGTTGCTGGGGCTGACCTTGGGTTGGTAAACCTGCAGGGCCTTTTTGCCGAGCTCGGAGCACAGCCCGTTGCTAACGGTTTCTGCTCTGGCCAAGACTTCGACCAGGGTACTGTCACCGGCGGCCGAACCTGTGACGAAAAATCCTTCTGCCAGCCGCTCAGGCAAGAATGCCTGGCGTTGCGTATCAAAACGCAGGCTGCCGCGGGCGTGACACAGTAAATGCAAGCGCGCTGCCCAGCCGCCAGAAACAGCCAGGGCATCACAGTTCAGTTTGAATTTCTTCTGGCCCTGTTGCAGCGCCAAACCGCGCAGTCTTTTCCCACCCCGGCTGGAGAGTATTTGCGCATTCGGGCAGACCCTGACAGCAATGTCCTGCATGTTCTGCAGCATCGCGGCAGGAACGTCTTTGCGCTGGTCAATCACAGCGATAACGTTCACACCATGATTGAACAGGTCGATCGCAGTCTGATAAGCGCTGTCATTGTTGGTGGCAATGACCACGCGTTGGCCCACGGCGACTGCATACCGATTGGCGTAGTGGCGCACTGCGCCTGCCAGCAGGATGCCGGGCCGGTCATTCAACGGAAACACCAGGCTTTGCTCTATGGCTCCAGTCGCCAGCAAGGTCGAGCGACAGCGTACGGTCCAAAGGCATTCCCGCCAGGCATTGTTGTGCCCCCGTTGCAGCAGCGTGGCGATCTGGTGGTCGTAGCTGGCTGTAACCGTGGTGCGCGGCAACAGCATGACATTGGGCATCGCTTCAAGTTGGGCCAGTACACTGGCTACCCAATGCAGGGCAGGTTTTTCATCCAGCATAGCGGTGTCCCAAAGCAGTGAGCCGCCAAATTGCTCATCCTGATCGGCGAGTATCACTCGCAGCCCGCTGCGGCCAGCCACCAGAGCAGCGGTCAGGCCCGCCGGACCTCCGCCGCAAATCAGCAGGTCACAGAATGCATTGGTTTTTTCATAGTGATCCGGATCGGCTTCCTCGGGAGCGCGGCCCAGACCGGCCAGGTTCCGCACCATGCCCTCCCAGAGATGCCAGTTGGGCCACTTAAAGGTCTTGTTGTAAAAACCTGCAGGCCATAATCGATGACTGAAATCGAAGCACCGGGCCAGGTCAAAGCCCAGGCTGGGCCAGCCCAGTTGACTGCGGGCTACCAGGCCCTCTTGTAACGGCACCAGAGTGGCGCGGCTGTTGGGAACGCGCCATGAACCCTGGCCAATTTCCAACAGCGCGTTCGGCTCTTCTTCTCCGGCGCTGTAAATTCCTCGCGGGCGATGGTATTTAAAGCTGCGAGCCACGTGGTGAATACCATTGGCCAGCAAAGCCGCCGCCAGACTATCACCGACATAGCCTTGCAGCTTTTGGCCGTTGAAGCTGAAGTTGAGGCTCTGCTGGCGGTTGATCAGGCCGCCGCTGTCGAGTCGAAATTTTTGGCTCATGGGTACTTTTCCGAAGCGGGAACGGCGTCACTCCATGCGTGACTATGGGTGTCACGACGCAGTGCAAACCATTGCCGACAGCCATAGGCATGTACCCAGCGTTCCAACTGTGGGCCATTGAGGTTATTGCGGTAATAAAGGTAGTCTGCCCATTGTTCATCGCTGCTCTGATCGGGTTGCAGTGGCCGCAGCACACCCGCTTCACCACCAAAGCGGAATTCGGTCAGGTCACGCAGTCCACACCAGGGGCAGGGGATTCTCAGCATGATGTCGCTTCGCGACAATATTCACCTGAGTCACAAAGCTGCAACATCAATGCGCCACTCCGGCCGCAGCGGCTTCGTCGACCAGGTGGCCGGTGTTGAAGCGCTGCAATGAATAAGGCTGCAACAGGGGATGTAATTCGCTCTTGGCAATGCTGTAAGCGAGGGTGTCACCACCTGCTGGTATGGCTTTGAAACCACCGGTGCCCCAGCCGGTTGATATGTAAAAATTCGGAACGGCAGTTCTGCCGACAATCGGGCTGGCATCGGGTGCAATATCGCAAATGCCGGCCCATTGACGCAGCACCCGCAGGCGGCTGAGGAAGGGAAACAATTCCACCGTAGCCGCGGCATTTTCCACCGTGGTAGTCAGCGAACCGCGCTGCGCGAAGGAACTGAATGCGTCGGCACCACCGCCAATTACGATCTCACCCCGGTCAGACTGGCTGACATAAACATGTATCGCGGCCGATGCCACCACCGTGTTGATCACCGGTTTTACCGGCTCGGTGACCATGGCTTGCAGCGCCATGCTCTGAACAGGCAAGCGTAATCCGGCCATGGCAGCCAACTGGCTACTGTGGCCGGCCACGCAGGAAACCACTGTGCCCGCAGCAATCCGGCCACGGCTGGTATTGACCGCTGTAATGCTTTCAGCAGAGCGCTCCAAGCCATTGACTTCACAGGATTCAATGATATCAACACCATGCTTTGAAGCGGCTCTGGCATAGGCCCAGACGACCGCATCATGGCGTGAAATACCACCGCGGCGCTGAATGAAACCGCCGCGAATCGGGAAGCGGCATTGCAGATTCAGATTGGGCACCTCTTGTTGCAGTTGCCCGCGATCCAGAATCTCCGAGTCAATGCCGTGCATGTGCATGGCATTGGCCCAGCGCCGGTTCATTTCCATTTCTTCCAGGCTGTGGCTTAACTCCAGCACGCCGCGCTGGCTGAACATGATGTTGAAATTCAGTTTGTGCCCGAGCTGTTCATAGAGCTTCAGAGAGTGCTCGTAAAAGGCAACGCTCTGTGGATAAAAATAGTTGGAACGGCAGACCTGGGTATTGCGCCCGCTGTTGCCGCCACCGAGATAACCTTTGTCCACCACTGCAATGCGGCCCGCTTTGTATTTGCTGGCCAGGTAATAGGCAGTGGCCAGGCCATGCCCGCCCGCGCCAATGATGACAATATCGTAGCTCTCACGTGGACTGGCTTTGCGCCAGGCGGCAGGCCACTGTCTGTGGCCCAACAAGGCATTTGCGGCCAGGCTGAAAGCGGAATAGCGTTTCATAGAATGTTCATGTGCGGCTGCTAACGGGCGGATAGAGTAGATTCATCATTGAGCATGGCTGAGTGTCAGAGAGGGGAAATGTACACGCACCTCTGGTTTTGCGCCAGTTTGGGATTGTCGCTGTTGTTCAAGTCGGTTTCAGATCAATGGTTGTCCAGCAAAGACCCTTATGGCGATGCACGAAGATCAATCGAAGAAGGTGACTCGGTAGTTACTAAGCACTAAAAGATACGGCTAATTCACAGGTTTTTTACCCCTTAAGCCCGTAGAATGCAGTCTGATGAGGTAAGTGGAAATATTCAGTGTTGAATAATCGGGTGTTTTTATCACTGCTGGGAGTCATTTTCAGCGCAGGCTGGATGAGTAGCGGACTGGCGCAGCCCGCCCGTGCGTCAGCAGACCTCAGCGCTGTGCAAGTAATCGTAGTTGCTGCCGAAATTCGTTCCTTTCCGCTGTCTGCTGAGGCCTTGGGTAATGCGCGTGCCAATGAAGCTATTGATGTGCGCTCTGAAATTACCGCCGCCATTACGGCGATCAGGTTTGATGAAGGTCAATGGGTGGAAAAGGGCAGCGTGCTGGTCGAGCTTGAAAACGCTTCCCAGCTTGCTGCTGTAGCTTCTGCCAAGGCTACCTTGGTGGAATCATCCAGCCAACTGAAACGCTCCGAAGAGCTGTTCAAGACGAATGTAGTGGCCGCATCTCAACTGGAGCAACTCAAAGCCAAGCAGGAAGCGGATCTGGCCACCTTGCATGCGGCAGAGTCACGCCTGGTGCAAACGGTAATCCGGGCTCCTTTCGCTGGCCGGTTGGGGCTGCGTCGGGTCAGCACTGGGGCCATCGTAGATTCGAACACGGTCATTACCACACTGGATGACACTTCCCGCATCAAACTGGATTTCGAAGTGCCAGAAGTTTTTCTGGCGCGTTTGCAGCCGCGGCTGACGGTCACTGCACACAGTGCAGCCTGGCCAGAGCAGCAGTTCGTCGGCGAGGTGTCATCGGTAGATACGCGCGTTGATCCGGTCAGTCGAACCATTTCGGTCCGGGCTTTGTTACCCAATGCAGATGGGCATCTGCGCCCGGGCATGTTTCTGACTGTGTCATTGCTGCGGCAGGATGTCACCGCTTTGATAGTTCCTGAAGCAGCCATTGTTCCCGAACGCAGCAAGCAGTATGTCTATGTGGTCGATCAGGCCAATGCGGTGAGTTTGCGCGAAGTGCAAACCGGCCGTCGTCGGCCGGGTGAAGTAGAAATACTGGGTGGCCTGGAAGCAGGCGAGACAGTCATCACCGAGGGCACGCAGAAGGTACGCCCAGGTCAATGGGTAGACCCCATCCTGAAACCGCTACAGGAACAGGACTGACACCCATGTTCATTTCCGATATCTCTGTTCGACGCCCGGTTTTTGCCACCGTCATATCCTTGTTGCTGGTAATACTGGGTCTGGCAGCTTTGTCGAACCTGCCGGTACGGCAGTATCCGGATATCGACTCACCGGTAGTGTCCATCGACACCACCTATCGTGGGGCATCTGCTGAGGTCGTAGAAACCAAAGTCACACAAGTGATCGAGGATGTTGTTGCTGGTATTGAAGGCATTGAAAACCTGACTTCCACCAGTCGTGATGAGCGTTCTGATGTGCGCATCGAGTTTAATCTGGAGCGCGATATCGACGCTGCAGCCAACGACGTACGAGATCGGGTTGCCCGGGTGCTGGACCAGTTACCACAGGAAGCCGACCCGCCGGAGATTGCCAAGTCCGATAGCGCTTCTGAACCGGTGATGTATCTCAATCTGACTTCGACCACTTTCAATGGCCTGGAGTTGACCGATTACGCGGAACGTTACCTGGTAGACCGATTTTCCACGGTGGCTGGTGTGGCGCGTGTGCGCATATCGGGGGCCAGACGTTATGCCATGCGGGTGTGGCTGGACCGAGAAGCTCTGGCAGCGCGCAGCCTTACGGTCAACGATGTGGAAAGTGCTCTGCGCGCGGAAAACGTTGAACTCCCGGCAGGAAGACTCGAGTCTGAGACGCGTGAATTCACCCTGCGCACTTCAACCGGCTTTGTTGATGAGGCCGATTTTCGTCAGTTGGTCATTGGCCGTGGCCCAGAAGGTCAGGTGGTGCGACTGGCAGAAGTGGCGGATGTTCGCATAGGCGCTGAAAATGAGCGCAGCATTGCCCGTGCCAACGGCCAGGATGCCGTTTCACTGGCTGTTGAACAGTTGTCCAAAGCCAATAGTGTGGCGGTGTCGCGGGAAGTAAAGGCTGAAATCGAGGCGATTCTGCCCGATCTGCCGGAAGGCATGGTTCTGGAAGTGAATTACGATCGTGCTGAATTTATCGAAGCCTCCATGCGCGAAGTGTATAACGCACTGTTCCTGGCCATTGTGCTGGTTCTGGTGGTGATTTATCTGTTCCTCGGTTCGCTGAAAGTCATGTTGATTCCGGCATTAGTGGTGCCGGTATCCGTGATCGCCACCTTTATCGTAATGGCCGCACTGGGCTATACCATCAATATTCTGACTCTGCTCGGACTGGTTCTGGCCATTGGTCTGGTGGTCGACGATGCCATTGTGGTGCTGGAAAACATTTACCGACGCATCGAGCTGGGAGAACAGCCCCTGCTGGCCGCGCTTGAGGGTTCTCGCGAAATTGGCTTTGCCGTGATTGCGACTACGCTGGTACTGGTGGCGGTGTTTGTGCCGCTGTCTTTCATCGAGGGCGATATCGGCCGTCTGTTCCGTGAATTTGGCATCACCCTGGCAGTTGCGGTGTTGTTTTCCAGCCTCATTGCCCTAACGCTGACGCCCATGCTCAGTTCCAAACTACTCAGCGGGCAGGCCTTGCGCCGCGGTTTGGCGCACCGGGTTGATATGCTGTTCCAGCGGCTCGCTCGTGGTTATCGCAAATCACTGGCAAGCATTGTCAAGTATCCATGGGGGGCCATCGTCCTGGTTCTGGGGCTGACCGCATTCTCTGGTTGGATGTTGAGCATACTTCCAGCCGAATATGCGCCGGCAGAAGACCGGGGTAATTTCGCAGTCGCTTTGCGTGCACCGGAGGGAGCCAGTTTCGAATACATGGATGACTATGCCCGGCAAATGGAAGCGATCCTGCTGAACGAGGTTGGCGAAGGAAAATCGGTGCGCCGCTTCCTCACCCGTGTGCCAGGCAGTTGGGGTGGGGCCGAAGTAAACAATGCACGCGCCATTGTACTGCTGGAAAACTGGGATCTGCGCGATGAGTCCGATCAGGATGTGGTGGCGCGGGTAAGTGAGAAGTTGGCGGTGTTGCCAGGTGTACGCGCCTTTGTGAATGCCGGCAGCAGCCTGGGCATACGCTCTGATGGCCGGCCGGTTTCCATGATCATTGGTGGGCCGGATTATGAGCAGTTGCAAGCCTGGCGCGACAACGTGCTGGCGGGCCTGGAGGGGTTGCCACAATTGGCTAATCCCGACAGCAATTACCAGGAACGCAAACCGCAGATGAATATCGCGGTTGATCGGGACCGGGCTGCTACGCTGGGGGTGTCGCTGCAGAACGTGGGTCGCACCCTGGAAACCATGCTCGGATCGCGGATAGTGACTACCTACATCGATCGTGGACGTGAGTACAACGTAGTGTTGATGGGGCGTGAATCGGATCGTTCCAGTCCTGACGATCTGGACAACCTTTATGTACGCTCCAATCTTACCGGTGGTCTGGTACCACTGGCCAATATTGTGCAGCTCACCGAATCAGCCGGGCCGGAAGAGCTGAATCGGCATGATCGCATGCGCGCCATCACGATCTCGGCAGCATTGGGGGATGATGTGCGCCTGGGCGATGGTATTGAGGCCATGCGCCAGGTGGCGGAAGAAGTACTACCTGCCTCAGCCCGCATCTCCTGGGGCGGAGAGAGTAAGGAGTACCTTGAATCCGGTCAGTCCCTGTACCTGACATTTGGCATGGCGCTGATCATTGTGTTCCTGGTTTTGGCGGCGCAGTTTGAGAGCTTTATCAATCCGCTGGTGATCCTGGTCACGGTGCCGCTGGGCATGACCGGTGCTTTGCTGGGGCTGTGGTTTTATGACTCATCGATCAATGTGTTCAGCCAGATTGGGGCCATTCTTTTGATTGGCCTGTCAGCCAAGAATGGTGTGTTGATCGTCGAGTTTGCCAACCAGTTGCGTGATCGCGGTATGGCAATCACTGAAGCCGTTGTGGAGGCTGCTGCAATTCGCCTGCGGCCCATACTGATGACCAGTGCGGCCACTACTTTTGGCGCGCTGCCCTTGCTGTTGGGAACGGGTGCCGGTGCCGAATCCCGTCAGCCCATCGGTATCGTTGTAGTCTTTGGTGTGACCATTTCCGCTGCGCTGACCTTGTTCATCATCCCATCCTTGTATGTGTTGTTGGCCAAGCGCACCTCGTCACCGCAGAAAGTCACGCGCCTGATTGAGCAACTGCAGGGCAGAATCATTCCGGTGGGCAAAGGCAGCCTGTGAGTTACCATCGAATCTATCGCTATAGTGCTATAGCACGTCCGCTGGATCCGGCCTGGCCCACCAACAAGGCCGTGTTGATTCTGATGCCGGTTGCTTCACTCGCCGGTATTTGCTGGTCCTTGTTCATGTCTCAGGGCTGGCAAGCAGCATTGATTAACGGCTTGGTATTTGCGTTTGCCGTGTTGGGTAGTTGGGCACTGGCGCGCGAATTGTTGCCGGATGATCATGCCGCTGCCTTTGTCAGTATGGCCATGGCCTTTCTGGCTTGTTTGTCTTTTTACTCACCCGGTTTGCTGACGCTGTTTGCTACTTTGGGCCTGGTGCGAGTGGTCAATCGCAGCACCGGTTTGATGGCGCGCACCGCAGACTCGGTAGTGCTGACTTTACTGGTGATCTGGGCCGTCTACGCCACCCAAAGCCCCTGGTTTGGAGCGGTCGCAGCATTGGCTTTTGTGTTGGATGCCAGCCTTAAAAACCCCCAACGAAAACAGTTACTGTTTGCTGCTTTGTGTCTGGGAACTATGGTGATCTATATCGTTGATCACGATGTGAACTGGCTGAGCCTGCAGCCACCCAATTCCCTGTTACAGTGGTTGGCCATAGCCATGAGCCTGTTACTGGGCTTGAACCTGTTGTTGTTGAAGAAGGTACACAGTCTTGGCGATGTAGGAAGCAAACGCTTGAATCCGCAACGGGTCAAGGCAGGTATGATGATTGCCTTAGTGGCCTGTTTGCAGGGCCTGGGCGACATGCCACAGATTATTCTGCTGCTTGCGACCATAGCGGGTCTTTGTCTGGGCATGGCATTCCGGCGCTCATTCCGCTCCACTGCCAAAGGCCTGAGACATAAAGAATGATGACATGAAGATTGATGACAAGAATTTACGACTTTGGTATTGACGATTCAGAGAACTCAGGAGAATGGATATGAAGAAATTTTTGTTTGCCCTGAACGCCGGCCTGACCGTCGGCTTGACCGCCGTCGTGCTCAGTTCCTCGTTGTTGGCATCCGGGCTGAGCATGAATGCCCGCGTGGAACAAGCGATGTTCGGCGATCACCGCTCGGTTGCCAACCAGGAGCGTAATCGCTACCGGCATGCGGTAGGTACCCTGGAGTTTTTTGGCCTGGCTGAAGGCATGAAAGTGCTGGAGATCTGGCCGGGCGGGGGTTGGTATAGCGAAATTCTGGCACCGGTCATGCGTGATCGTGGTGCATACGTGGTGGCCAGTTGGGATCAGGACGTGCCTGATCAGCCCGATTATCGTTACAGCCTGCATCAGCAGATGCTGACGAAATTTGCCGCCGAACCAGAGATTTATGACCAGGTAAGCGTGATTTCCTGGTCTCCGCCACAATCGGCCTCATTGGGGGATGCTGATTCCTACGATCTGGTTGTGACCTTCCGCAACACGCATGGCTGGGTGTCTGATGGCATTGCCGCAGCCGCTTTTGCCGAGTTCGCCCGCGTATTGAAGCCGGGTGGCGTAGTGGGCTTGGTACAGCACCGGGCGGCAGCGGGAACTGACCCGCTGGTGACTGCAGAAATGGGTTACGTTTCTGAAGAAGCGGTTATTGCCCTGGCCTCGGCAGCCGGGTTGGTGCTTGAGGACCGTTCTGAAGTCAACGCCAATGTTGCAGACGACCGCGACCATGAGGCAGGCGTGTGGAGTTTGCCACCCGGACTGGATGTGTGTGGTGAAATGACAGATGCAGCCGCCAAGTCAGACTGCGAAGCGCCGTTTCTTGCCATTGGTGAAAGCGATCGCATGACTCTGCGCTTTCGCAAACCTCAAAACTGAGCCGTCACTGATTTGACAAAGTAATCTTAACTGGCCACCGGACTTATGCAGCCCGGTGGCCTTGAGTGTTTTGCGCATGCAACACCTGATCCTGTTTGTCGTCTCTGTCCTGATCTGGGGCAGCACCTGGCTAGCCATCACTATGCAGTTGGGTGTGGTTGCGCCGGAGGTTTCGGTATTTTACCGGCAGATCATCGCGTCAGTCCTGTTGTTTATCTGGGCGCTGCTGCGGCGCCTGAATCTGCGCTTCAGTTGGCGTTCCCATGGCTGGTTTTTCCTGCTGGGTTGCACGCTGTTCGGCTTCAATTATGTGCTGGCCTACAACGCACAGAATTATATTCCTTCTGCGATGAATGCCGTGCTGTTTGCCACCATGGTGTGGATCAACGTGTTACTCGCCAAAGCATTTTTCGGCACACCTTTCGAATGGCACGTTGTGCTGGGTGCAGCTCTGGGCATGGCTGGGGTGGTGGTGCTGTTCTGGCCAGCATTGGCCATTGCTGAGTTCCATGGTAATACTCTGCTCGGTGTCAGCATCGCCTTGACCGGGGCGGTCATCGCTGCCCTGGGCAATATGGCCTCACACCAGGCGCAAAAAGAGCGCCTGCCAGTGTTGCAGTCCAATGCCTGGGGCATGTTTTACGGTGGGGTAATTACCGGTGTTTGGGCCCTGTTAACGGGCAAGACGTTCAATTTCGAAATGACGCTGGAGTACGCCGGTTCCTTGTTCTATCTGGCGTTTTTTGGTTCGGTTGTAGCCTTTGGCTGTTACCTCAGGCTGCTGGGTTTGATCGGCCCCACCCGGGCAGGCTATATCGCAGTGGTTATCCCGTTAGTGGCTGTGATCATCTCAATTGTGTTTGAAGGACTCCAACTGAATGCCTATATCGTTGCCGGCATCATGCTGGTGCTGGGTGGCAATCTGATGATTCTTGCCTATCGCCGCCTGACGGTGCCAAGAAGGCCGCTTTGAACTAGCTGTGCGGCCCTGGCGCTCCGCGGGAACGTAGCCATGAATTATGAAAAGGACTTACAAAAACCGTTCGCGCAGGAAACGTGCGATTCCATCCTCGTCATGGTGCCCGATGATCGCAGTAGCTGCCTGCCTGACTTCCGCTGTGGCATTGGCGGGTGCGTAGGCTTCGTCAGCCCGTGCAAACATGCTCAGATCGTTGGCGCTGTCACCAAAACAAACCACCCGCGTCAGGCCCAATTGTTGGCGCAGGATATCGATGGCACCGCCCTTGCTGGCATCGGCATGATGAATATCGATCCAGCGCCATTTTTCATTCTCCCAAGCCGGGCCCACGTAGGCCACCAGATGCTTTTCGTTGTGAATCATCTGCTGAATGGCACTCACCGCAGCGGGCATGCCTATGGCGCTGATATTGGTGATCTCAGCAGCGGCTGGTAACTGCGCCAGAGCTCGCACTGCAACGCCTTTTTGATCAACGAATTGCCGGGCCAGCATGGCTTCCAAATCGTTCTGCAAAGGGCCGTGATAGATCGCATGGCGATTGCCAGGCTCGAAGGTAAAGATGAAAGGCGAGAGCTGCTGCGCCAGTGCCGCCTCGATGACGTGTTTGATTTCATCCAGGCTAAGGTAGCTCTGGTGGGAGTAGGCGTCGCTCTGCGGGTTCCAGATCATCACGCCGTTTTTGAACACCTGTGGCAGCATGAAGCCTTGGCCATGCAACAGCTCACGCGAGGCATGCAGTGAGCGCCCGGTAGCAACGGTGTAGGCAATACCGCGTTTGGATAATGCGGCCAGAGTGTCCTGGCTGAATTTAGACAACTGGCCACTGCTGTTGAGCAATGTGCCGTCCAGATCAAAAACAATCAGTTCCATATTTTTGCCACGTGACCTATCCCCGTTGATCGGTTCAATTCTGCTAGGGGAAGTTCATCATATCAGGCTGCCTTTTCACCGAACACAGGCTGGCGCTGAATGGAGTCAGCGCAATAAATGGTAGTCCCGCAAACGAAACCATTTACGAGAAAAAATAAAATGAACCACTGATTCCGGTGACAGGCTGGTCACTTCGCCTGTCATATCTTTTCTATAAAACGCGGTGCACGCGCCAGTTTGCCAAACAGTCTTCTGCAGAATCTTTTTCACTTTCGCAACGTACTCGCTCTGCACCTCGCTTCTGACATCAATGGCCTTGATGGTCTTATCCCGCTTTACGGCGCAAATAGCTTTTACCGCGTATTTGACCATCGTCTCCATGTAACTCATCTGTGAACTGTGGCCTGTGCCCGTGTTGGGGCCGTTTACTTTGAAATAATTTGGGTAGCCTGCAACGGTGATGCCCTTATACGAGGCAATCTGTTTTTCCCATTCGTTGTTCAGATTCCGTCCTCCCGTTCCATAGACCTGGAACGTGAGTGCCTTTTGCATATTTGAATAGGCAAAAAAGCCGGTGGCATAAACAATGATGTCCAACGGGATCTCCTTACCCTCTTTTGTTCGAATGCCTGTGGGCGTAATCTTTTCTATGCCACTGATATCAACCTCTACATTTTCTCGGGCAAGGGCAGGGAGATAGGTATTGGTTGGTATCACGCGCCTACAGCCCAATTCATAATCAGGCATCATGTGCTGACGTAATTTGTCGTCATCGATGTATTTTTCAAGATTCTTCTGCAGAGTTTGTGCGTACAGATGCTTTATGTATTTGCTGATGGTTGAAGTAAATGGATAGCGACGAAACGCAATAAATCGCACCTCGTGATACGCAAATATCATAAAACGATTGATTTGACGGATCCCCGGCAGATGGGTAATAAAACGCTCTGCAGAACTGTAAGTCCTGTCTGAGCGTGGAATGATCCACTGAGCCCTGCCCATGAACACGGTCAGCTTGGCTACCTTGCTGGCAATGGCTGGAACAACCTGGGCGGCTGAACATCCCGAGCCAATCACAGCAACACGTTTTCCTGCATAGGGCACAGCGTGATTCCATTGTCCGGTGTGGAATTGTGCCCCTTGAAATGAATCCGCTCCCTTGATGGAAGGAATATGTGGGTTTGCCAGCACGCCACTGGTATCAATGATGAAACGAGCGGTATAGCGCTCGCCAGACGCCACCTCAACATGCCACAAACACTCGCTTTCGTTATAAGTCAGCTGGGTGACAGACTGGTTTGTTCTGGCGTATTTTCTGATATCAAATTTATCGATGACGTAATTCGTGTATTCGAACAATTCGCTTTGGGGGGAATATTTTTTTCTGAATTTGTAAGGAACAAAGGAAATGGAGTACAGACCGGTTGGAACATCTACCTCAGCTCCTGGATACGAGTTGTCCCGCCAGGTTCCGCCTGTATCAGAGCTTCGCTCTAACAGGACAAAGTCAGTGAGATTATTTTTCTTTAAACGTATTGCTGCCAGCAAACCCGAAAACCCGGTGCCGATAATGATGGTTTCAAAACATTGGGCCTCGAAATATTGGGTTTCAAAGTATGCGGCAGCTTTTTTCATAAATGATTTTCTTTCCGCTGAAACACTCGCAACGGAGGATCCCAGGCTTTAACATTGGATGAATCAGAATCCTGGAAAAATTTAACCCGTTCCGATGATGTGAATAGCTCTGCAGTTTAGGGATCGAAGCTTAAGAGATGCTTAAAATTCAGTTTTTGAATGTCCGCCTCGGGCAGTTTGCCCGGCCCAAGCAAGGACCAGAGTGATGGCAAATCGAAACTGGGTAGCTGACTTCAAATATGAAGGCGGGGCCTGGCTGGTCAAGAAAACCGGCCATCGCATTCCGGCCAATTTCGAATTGGCTAATAATATCTTTACCTGGATGACCTTTTACGTTCTGGCGCAGGGCTGGCGCACCTGGCGGCGGGTGACGGGCAATAACCGCCCCACAATCGCCTTTTATCCCGACAAGCCAAGGCCATGGTATTTCATCTGGCCCGTGATGCATACATCGGGAGCGCGGCTGATCAGGGATGTCTCAAAAGCTGACATTGTTTTCCAATTCGACGACTCGACCACAACCGACAATGTGCCCCCCACCATCAAACCGGGTGCGCGCTTCGTCAATTGTGCCTGCGATGACGTGTCCAAATCGCGCGTTGAGGCCGCCTTCCTTGCGGCCGCCGGCTATAATCTCGGTGTCGAACCAGAGGTCCATATCGGTCCAATGGTCGAGAAGTCAGAACTGAACGCGGCCCATGACGGGCGCATTATCGAGGGGCCGACCCCGCGTGAGCACGGCAAGACCTATCAGCGGGTCGTGGACAATGAGATTGAGAGCAGCATGGTCGAAGACCTGCGTTGCTGCATTGTGGGCGGCAGCCCGGCAATCGTATTTCGCAAGCGACGCCCGCTGGAGCGCCGCTTCAAGAACGAGAACACACGAGTAGTGCTCGACACGCCCACCAATTGCTACACGTCTGATGAAATCACCGTGATCGAGCGATTTGCCGCAGAGATTGGTCTGGATTGGGGCGGCGTCGATGTGTTACGCGACAAGGCAACAGGCAGAATTTTCATCGTTGACGCCAACAAGACAGACATAGGCCCACCCATTGCACTCGGGCTGGGCGACAAGCTGAAATCGACACGCCGAATGGCACGAGCCTTCATCGCTGCGTTTGCGCCCGAAAAGCGTTAGTCCGGTTTGACTGGGTTTGTTCTTGCAGACGAACATGCCCACTGTCGGCGATGCGCCGACGATGGTTGGTCCACATCAGAGCCGCGCCCGCCGAATCGGTTTGCCGGGCACCTTGCCTGTGATCTGGCCGCCAGCAAATACCAATTGGCCATTTACCCAGACTTTTTCGATACCCACGGATGGCAAATGAGGGGCTTCGGTCGTGGCAATATCCTTTACCGTCCGCGGGTCAAACAGAACCAAATCCGCGTACTGACCCACCTGGATCAAACCGCGCTCAGCAATCCCGACCTGTTGGGCGGAAAGCGAGGTCATTCTTCTAATACCTCCCTCGAGACTGAGCACCTTGCGGTCACGGAGATAATGTCCGAGAAAACGGGTAAAGGCGCCAAAGCCGCGCGGATGGGGGCCGGCAAGATCGCCATCACTGCCGATGACGGTATACGGCCAGGCCATGATGGCCTCGATATCGGGTTCGTCCATGGCAAATCCCAACATTTGGGAGCCGGACTGCTCGCCACCCATGGCCTTGTCCGCCTTCAATAACTCCATCAGCGTCGTCTCCGCATCGGACCCACGGATTTCAGCAATCTGAGCGATATTCATGCCGTCGTAGGCGGGCTTCGGTTTGTAGCTGGCGACCAAAATTCCTTCCGGTGACAACATGTCTCTGAGGATGTACTCCGCCCCATCTCTTCGATCCAGATCACGATTCGGGAACACGGTCGTCAGCCAGCTGAATCCTGCATTCCAGGCCCGGTACGGGTAGATATCCGCGCTGATGTCGACGCCTGATGCACGGGCTTGGTCCAGCGTGTCTGTCAGTCGGCTGGCCTGCCCCCACCAACGGCTCATGGCGAGTTTGATGTGGCTCACCTGAACCGGTATTCGCGCTTCACGGCCGATGAGGATAGCTTCATCGATGGCTGCCCAGAAATACTGGTCCTCGCTGCGGATATGGCTGATATAGCGGCCCCCATGGCGAGCCGCCACCTGGGCGAGTTCCACCAATTCTTTGGTGGCGGAAAAAGACCCGGGATCGTATTCCAGCCCGCTCGACAGGCCCAATGAACCTGCTTCCATTTCGGCGCCTAGCAGGCTTGCCATCTGCGCCAATTCTTCACCGGTCGCCTGGCGCTGATAGTCCTCGCCCATGACCATGCCGCGCAATGTCCCGTGACCGGCATAGGAGGCGATGTTGATGGCCACGGGTGATGTCTCGAGTTCGGCGAAGAACTCCGCCAAAGGATAGTTCTGAGTTCCATCCTGCCCGGCCACAATGGTGGTGATTCCCTGGCTGACCGCCGCCAGCGCACCCGGTGACTCGAACAGGCCATCGTCGTGGTGGCTATGGACGTCGATAAATCCAGGCGCCAACACCAGGCCAGCAGCATCGACAACAGCGTCCGCTGCAGACGGCTCAAAATTTCCAACCTCAGCGATGCGCTCTGCCGCGATGCGTACGTTCACATTCCGGGACGGGCCACCGCTGCCATCGACTACCCGTGCATTGACGATAACCAAACCAGCGGGCTCCTGACGCCGCTCAAACACAATGCCTCGCTCTGGGCCCATGCTCAGGCCAAACCCGCTGTTCGCGCCGCTGGGGTTGCGGTCGAACGCCAGGCTTACCGGCTGTGGTTCCGACCACCCATGCGGCTGGAAACTGAACTCGAACTCATCTTCGGCTACTGATCTGACTTCGAGCGCCGGCTCCTGCTCGATACGCACGTTCAGGCCGCCGCCAACGACTTCGAAACGATACGTGGCGTCGAGCTCAGCGGAGAAATATTCACCGGTAAATTCGGCAAGCTGGGCAGATGAAAGCGATGGCGGTTCGGACTGCGGGTCATCTTCCTGCTGACCGGTGCCGGGTTCCTCGGCGCTGCTTGCAGGCCCAAGCTGGTCAGCCAGGTAGTAATCTGCAACGCGCTGCGCCAGTTCTCCGGGCTTGGCAAAATCAGCATTGCAGGCGGTGACGATCGACAACCCGGGCTCCACGAACCGCACGAGTTCGGTGCGGAACCCCCAGGAACTGCCACTGTGCCCTACGCTACGCAGACCGCGATACTCTTCCAGCTGAATGCCCTGGGCGTAGCCGACCGGATCGCCGTTGTTGAGGTGTCCTTCGTACAGCATCAACGGCTCAATCGGCGGCTTTTCGGCGCCATGCAGGTAGTTGTCCCAGCGCAGCAGATCTTCCACCGTGGTGTAAAGTTGCCCGTCGCCGGCGACATCGAAATTATAGTTGTGCACGATCCGCAGGCCACCCGCACCGTCACGATCGTAGCCGGTTGCGCGCTTCGGGATAATCTCCTCAAGGTTTTCATACATTCTGCTGCTGGTCATCCCCAGCGGCCCGAAGATACGCTGCTGCGCCATTTCGCCCAGCGCTTGGCCACTGGCGCGCTGCACAACCTGCGCCAACAGCATGTAAGCCGTATTGCTGTAGAGATAGCGATCGCCGGGGCGGAAAATCAGCGCTTGCTGTAGCGACATCATCGCCAGTATTTGTGCGGGGGAAATCGGGTAATAGTCGTCCCGCCCTGCCAGCGGGAACAGGTCGAGATAGTCACGCAGACCGCTGGTATGGTAGATCATCTGCTGCAGAGTAATCGGCCACTGGTATTCTGGCAGCTCCGGAAGCCACCGGCGGACGTTGTCTTCCAGCGCCAGTTTTCCGTCCAGGGCCAACAGGGTGAGGTTGGCAGCGACGAATTGCTTGGTCACCGAGCCGACATCGAACACGGTCTGCGGTGTAATGGGAATATCGTAGTCGAGGTTGGCGTAGCCATAGCCGCGCGAGTAAACCAGGGCACCGTCCTGCGCTACAGCGAGCGCGCACCCCGGCGAACCGGGTATATCCCAGGCTGCGAACAGGGCATCGATGATGGGGTTGTCGTCGCCGGTTTCCATGGCGGCAAACAGGTCTTCGTGTCTGCTGCAAGTAAACGTGAGCGCCAGAACGATGACGAATGCTGTGAAGCGAGGGCAACGGATCATGGGTTATTCCGAAAGCCTGGGCGGCCATGATACGGCCTTGGAGCGATCAAGCGCACGGGCAAGGCGACGCGTTATGCCAATACATTCTTCTGTCCCTGCAACTTTTCGACGGTTGCGGTCGCTCCGCCACAGACAACCACCAGAACGGACTCGAACTCTTCAAGTTCCTTTCCGCCGTCATAGACCGCTGCGAGAGATGCCCCGCAAGCCGGCTCCACCACCACCCGCTGATCGGCAAGGAATCGCAGACATGCAGCTACAGCGGACCGGTCCGAGACCACCATGCTGCGAATGGGATGCTTCTTTGACCAACTGAACGCCTGCTCACAAACCTGGGTGGCGCCCAGTGAAGTAGCAATGCTGGTGATGGCGGCCAGCTTTATCCGATAGCCTGCTCGAAGCGACTGCGCGAAGGAGTCGGCTCCAAGGGTTTCAACTGCAATCACCGGGACATCGGTCCAACCGTTTCGCTGCAGCCCTGCCACAACGCCACTCAGTAACCCGCCGCCTCCAACCGAGAGAACGATCGCGCCAGGTTTTACCCCCGATTGCACTATTTCATCAACCAGGCTGGCATGCCCTTGCCAGATAAGCGGGTCATCGAATGGATGCAAAAATGCATCGGATGTGTTGACCATTGACTGCGCCAGTGCATTCGCTTCGCTCCAGGAAGGGCCATGGATCACCACTTCGGCGCCTTCTTGCCGGATCAGCGCCTTGGCTGCTTCTGTGGTGGTCTCGGGAACCACCACCACCACCGGCACGGATAAATGGCGTCCGGCGTAGGCCACTGCAATGCCCGCATTTCCGCCGGATGATGAAATAAATCGCTTGGCGCCGCGGCGAACGTACTCCTGGCACGCATGGCCGATGCCACGAATCTTGAATGAGCCGGGCGGCTGCGCTGTTTCGAGTTTTAACCATACCGTTCTGCCAGCGCTGATGGTCATAGCGCGGGACTCGAACAGCGGCGTTTCAATATGCAATGGCTTCATCTGATTAGAAATAAGACCCGACTGAGTAGCGGTTGGAAAGTGTATCGCATTGACGCCAGAAAAAGATTACGGGAGGAAGGCATTTTGCAGACACGACTTTTTGCAGCACGCTGCGTCGATGAGCTACAGTTGCCGTATAGGGTAACGATCATCACCAGAAAATCACCCGATTCGTTGTCTGGTTATTGCGACTGTGTGGGCGTCCAGGATGCGCGTCCAGCAAAATTCAGCCAGTAGAGTCCCGCGGAGCTACCCGGTCCGGAGCATCAAGTTGATAGAGTTCTTCCAGCAGCCGTCGGAAGGCCGATAAGCGCTCGGGCGCGGTTGTATGGAGCACATCCTGTTGCTGCAACACTTCGATCAGTTTGGTTGGTGCGATGCTCTTGTCACCGACGATCTCCACATGGCCGGCTCGCACGGTAACTTGCTCGGTGCGTGGATCGCTTTCAACCAGTACATTCCGCTGTTCCGCCAGCGAGAAAATATCGTCATTTTCCACACAGCGACCTTCTTCTTCACGCCGGCAGCTTTCGCTCTCATCGGTATCGATCTTCAGGTATTGGCTGACTTGAGAAGCCAATTGCCCGGGCTCGCGAATGAAGCTTGAGGAATAAGTGATGTCCATCCATTTGGCACCGGTAAACAGATAACAGCTTAACGGTAAAATGCCAAGGCTAAGCGGATAGAGCCATTTGCGGCCGCATGTTTTTGCCGCCGCAATACCGGAGAAGGGGCCTGAAATCGTTACCAGTGACAAGTCAGTTGGTGGCAGGGGTTGTGGCAAGTCGGTCAGTGATTTGTGCGCAACCAGGGCGCCTTGACTGTGTCCGATCAGGGTAATTTTTGACGAATGTGTTTGTTCTTCCAATTGATGCAAGGCCGTTCGTAACTCGCCTGCGACCTGCGTCAGATCCGCGCGGTCGTCGTAGGTGAAACAGGCCGATTGCTGGCCATGAAACGCCAGCACTTGTGCCAATCCACGAAAATTACCGGAAGATCCAAAACAACCATGAACCAGTACATGGATCGGCTGGTTGGTTTTGAGACGGAGAGTGCGGTCGGGATTGTCCGTGCAGGGGCCAAGTCCGGCAATCTGTGCCGTGGTATCGGGAGACGGCAGGATTCCGCGATCAATGGCGAAAAACGCTGGGTCGAGTGGTGCGTAGGTCGCGCATCCGGCAATGAGAAAAAGTACGCCGAGAAAAGACACGCGGACTTTCATGGCGAGCCGTATCAACGGAGGCTGCCGAGGGAAGGACTGAACGATTGTTTCTGCAATGTATGCACCGGATACAGATTATAGATCACTTTCCCCGTCTCGTTGCGCCTGCGCTTATTGCGGACAGGTCGTGGGTGTCTGTCGAGCGCGACGAGCATTGACGCCTGTCACGTGACGCGTTACGCTTTGGGGCGTGATCAAGACTTTTGCGGACAAGCGCAGTAAAGGCCTTTACGAGACGGGTAAGGCAAAGGGTTTACCGGCAGATATCGAGAAACGTGCGGCTCGAAAGCTTGAGTACATCGATCTTTCCAGCGCACTCGAGGACCTACGAACACCGCGAGGAAACCGGTTGCATGAGCTGGAGGATGATCGGAAAGGTCAGCAGTCGATCTCAATCAATGATCAGTGGAAAATGTGTTTTCGCTTCGAACAAAGTGACGCATATGAAGTTGAAGTATGTGATTACCATTAGTTGGCGGAGGGCAGGATGAGTATTGCAAACACAGGTATCAAACGCAGACCGACGCATCCGGGAGAGATGTTGCGGGAGGACTTTTTGCCGGACTACGATTTAACGGTTAGTGGCTTGGCAGAGGCAATCGGTGTATCGCGCCAGTCAGTCAACGAGCTCTTGCGGGAGCGGCGGGCAGTCAGTCCCGAGATGGCGCTGAGGCTGTCGCGCCTTTTCGGTAACAGCCCGGAGTTTTGGCTAAACGCGCAGAGGGCGGTCGATTTGTGGGCGGTTGCAGACGCGATACGCGAAGATGTGCGGCGAATACGCCCGCTCAGTGCTGCCTGACATTGGCACGATGCTGACAGGTCAATGAAGAAGTCCAGATGATTAGGAAAAGATACGGGTGTCCGGAGTTTTTTTCGAATCAAGACAACAAAAATGGTGCATCAACACTGAGGAGACGACAGCATGTTTCGATCAAGAAGCTTAGTTTTACTTTCAATTGTCATTCTAACTTTTGCATTACCCGAAAGTGCTACTGCGCAGAACAAGGTATTGCTCGGAGAACGGCATGTTACAGACCTGTCTGAAAGAGACACGATAAATGTAGGCAAAGATAGTGGTGCATTCAAAAGTGTGCAGGTCAAGGCAACGGGTGGCGCGGTTGAGTTTAAACGTGTGGTCATTCACTTCGAAAATGGGTCAGAGCAAGTCTTTGAGAAAAACCGCTTACTGACCAAAGGCAAGCAGTCCGGGCAGATCGACCTAGATGGTGATTCTCGTTATATAGATAAAGTCGTACTTTACTACGAGGCTCGAACCAAAGGCCGGAAAGGTGCGGATATAACACTATGGGGTGTCCGATAGCCCTTGCACGCCCATGCGATCTTCAAACTTGGTGAGGTCGTTCTAAACGAGCTGGATGTGTGATGGTTGTAATTTACACCAGCCAAATTTGAATTGAATTGGTCAGGAAAAGATATGGGTGGCTGGAGTAGATCTTCAGCCGCAGTGTATGTGCCATCTGATGCAAATCCGTACCTCAGATCTCGTGAATTGAGGACGAGTGGCGCTTGAATGAGCTGGTATCTATAAACACGGCGTGTCACTCAGAGAAACCAGGCCTTTTGGAGATGTTGGCATGAGATCAGTGTGGCATAGCTAGATTTCATTTTCAGCAGAAAATTAGCCGATTCGATGTAAGGCTATTGCGACTGTGTGGGTGCCCAGGATGTACAACTGAGTGGGTGTCCAGGATGTATTGTATTTCAGTCGCTGCAGGGAGCGCAGACGTTCCCGCGGAGGCTGTGTGAAAACCCAAAACCAGAAATCTCAAGTAGGAATTACTCTCTATATTTCTTGGTTTCAGAGCTTGATGTGGGGTTCTC
>Ga0163153_10001593_pt1 | contig 35629 bp, 24 predicted proteins | sample OliLakLV19MP6IB1_FD_148629 | JGI IMG/M metagenome (GOLD analysis project Ga0163153, IMG submission 148629) | Freshwater microbial mat bacterial communities from Lake Vanda, McMurdo Dry Valleys, Antarctica - Oligotrophic Lake LV.19.MP6.IB-1 | ecosystem: Environmental > Aquatic > Freshwater >... | reverse complement strand
ATGCAGCTTGACCTCATTGCGAAGATTCTCGTAGAAGGTGACTTCTATTTTGATCGACTCGGCCTGCGCTTCCGTGTACCCAGCCTCTGTCATTTCGCCGGCGAGATTGGCATAGGCGCGAACCAACGAGGCAGTCAGCTTGTAGAGCGAAAGCCTTTGCGGCTCGTTCGCGTTCAGCTGCGCCGCGTTGCCGGACTCTTTCGAGGAGAAATACCGGAGATACGCAGCCTGGTCCTTCGGCATGGCAACCGACTCGCACAGCGCGCGTATAGCCTCCAGCGCTTCTTCCAGCCGCTCCTGTGCTTTGTCCAACCGGTCTTCCAATAACCCGGCCACGTCTTCCTTCTCATAACCATCGAACGCGCCGGAGGTGTAGTCGCGCACCGCACCCTCCAGGCTCTTGAACAGGTCTTTATAGTCAATGATGTAGCCGTATTCCTTATCGTCGCCGTCCAGTCGGTTCACACGGCAAATCGCCTGGAACAACCCGTGATCGCGCATCTGCTTATCGATGTAGAGGTAGGTCGCCGAGGGCGCGTCGAAGCCGGTCAGCAGCTTGTCCACCACGATCAAGAGCTTCATCTGCCCCGGCTCGTCGATAAACTTCTTTTTCACCTCTTTCTCGAACTTCTCTACCTTGTTCACCGCCGTCTCCGGTGGCTCATTGAACCAGTCGGCAAGCATCTGGCAATACGTGTTGTATTTCTCGATGTTGTCGGTCTCCCCCTCTCCGCTTTCCTCACCCTTGATATCGGCGGTTGAAGGGGAATAGGAGGTAACGATGGCGCACGTGCCCTTGAGGTCAGTCTTGGAAAATAAATCGTAGAACTTGCAAGCCTCATAGATGCTCCCTGCGACCAGCATCGCGTTGCCATGGCCGCTTTGCAGGCGATCACGTGTCGCCATGTCCATCAGAATGTCGGCGACAATCTGTTCAAGCCGCGACTGGCTGGACAGCACCTTCTGCATCGTGCCCCAGCGCTGCTTGAGTTGCGCCTTCGCAAGATTGGTCAGGCCCTTCGTTTTGGCTTCAAACCACTGATCGATTTTTTTCTGCGAGGTGATGCGCTGATCGATATCGCGCGCCTCGTAACGAAGATCCAGGACCACGCCGTCCTTCACGGCTTCATCGAACTTGTACATGTGAATGTAGGGGCCAAAAATCTCGATACTCTTCTGCTTATCGGTCTTTAAGAGCGGGGTACCGGTGAAGCCGATAAACATGGCGCTCGGCAAGATCCCTTTCATCGCTTGGTGCAAGTCACCGGACTGCGTGCGGTGGCACTCGTCTACGAAGACGAAGAGATTGCCCTTGGCGGCGAAGCCTGGCGGCAGTGCCTGCTTCAGCTCCTCGATATAGCCTGAAATATCGCCACCCTCTTCCGTTTCTTCCTTGCCGCCAAACTTGTGAATGAGCGAACAGACAAGCCACGGCGTTGTCACGTTCAGCGTGGCAATCAGGTCTGCGCCACTCGTCGTTCGGTAGATGTCTTCATGGACACCCATGAAGACCTTTTCGATCTGCTCATCCAATTCCTTGCGATCGGTAATGATGAGCACACGGGGATCCGTGGCATGCTCACGAATCCATTTCGCAAGCCACACCATCGTGAGGCTCTTGCCTGAACCCTGTGCGTGCCAGATGATGCCGCCCTCGCGGCGCCTCACACGTTCCTGCGCGGCGCGCACGCCGAAATACTGGTTCGGACGACACAGCTTCTTCGCTCCTGCGTCGAAGACGATAAAATCGTGGATCAGTTCGAGGAAGCGAGCCTTGGCACAAAGCTGTATCAGCGCCCGGTCAAGAAGGTTCTCAACGGTGCTCTCTTCCTTCCAGGTGAGGTAATACTTCTCCTTCGTCTCAATGGCGCCGTAGCGCAGGCCCTCGGTGTCATTCCCCGCCATCACCCATTGCATCGTGGAGAAGAAGGGCTGGATGAACTCCTTCTTTTGATTGTCGAGGTTCTGGCGAATACCCTCAGCCACGGAGACGGTGGAGCGTTTCAGCTCCAGCACGCCGAGCGCAATCCCGTTCACATATAGCACCACATCCGGACGCTTCTCGTGGGCCTTGGCATCGGCGGCCAACACCGTGACTTCCTCGGCAATGGCGAAGTGGTTCTTCTCCGGGTTCTTCCAGTCGATCAGCCACACAGTCTGCGTGTTCTCGCCGACCTCGGCCCTTACTTGAAGCCCATAGCGCAGCAATTCATAAACGGCCTTGTTGCGGTCGTACAGATGCTTGCTCGTGTCACCCGCCGTTTTGTCGAAGATATACAGAGCTCTTGAAATCAGCGCCTCGTCGCAGCCCTGCTTGTCGCGCAGGAACGTCCGCAGATATTCCTCTTCGATGTTGCGGTTACCCGCTCGGTCGGTCCAATCGCCAAGATAGTCGTAGCCGAGTTGCTCGCGGAACAGCGTCACTACGCGTTTCTGGGTTCGCCTCTCTCGTTGTCCGACGGTGCTCATATCGGCTCGTCTTTCCGGCGAACTCCTGCCAGCAAGGCGACTCCTTTGTCCGTCAGTCGATACTTCTGCAACCGGCTGGTCGGCTTCTCCGGCCTGGTGTATTCCACGGTTTGATCGGCCAGCAAGACCCGGATCACCTGATTGAGGTGGCCCGACACTTCTTTCTGCCCCAACCGGCTGGACAACTCAGACTTGGATAATGGGCCATCGGCCAGCAAGCCCAGCACACGCCGTTCAAGCGACTCTGGCTGTGACTCTGGCCGTGACTCTGGCCGTCCGCTGGCTTCTCCGATTCTCTGCTGGACTGTGCGCCTGATGGTGATGACGAATCCATCCGACATCGAAAACTCCGGTTCTGGAAGGCCCGCCTCCCGGCACCACCGGATCATGTCTCCGGTGCCGGTGCCCATCCGCTCTATGTATTGCGTCAGATAGAGCGGTTCCGCCAACAACGGATTGCCGGGCACCGAGCCGTGGGGCTCACGCAACATGTCCAGCGTCAGCGAGGGCGGCAGCAATGCTCGGTCGATATTGGCATTGCCCTCGCGGTCGGTCCAGTCGCCGAGATAGTCGTAGCCGAGCTGCTCGCGGAACAGCGTCACTGCGCGTTTCTGAGTTCGCTCCTCTCGTTGGCCGACGGGGCTCATAATTGGGCTCGTGTCACTTTCCAGCGGCCGCCTTTCGCCGGCCCAATTCGCTCAATGTGGCCTAGGTTTTTCAAAAGGCGCAGGTTCTTTTCTACCGCCGTCGTGCTGATTTTCAGGATTCGAGCAAGCTGTACCACGGTCACGTGTGGGTTAGCCGCCATCGTTCTAACGATGGCGGCTCGGGTTTCACCCAACTTTTCACCCAACTTTTCACCCAACCTATTTTGGGTAGTTTCTTGAGTAGTCCCCGAAGCGGCGGCATGCACATGCGCGGGGTTGGTCCGAAACGTCAGCATCAGTCCCGCCATCCCGAAGTCATAGGCCGGCGGCTCAACCCCGTGCTCCAGGCACTCGCGGTTGATCTTCTCGATGCCGCAGCTACTCGCGGAACAGTGTCACCACACGCTGCTGGGTCCGCTTCTCTCGTTGGCCGACGGAACTCATCGCGCTGGCTTCCGTTTTTGGGGTCCTAGGTATGCCACCCTGGACGATGTCTGCTTTGTCCTGTTCATGTCGGGTTCCCGGATGAGCCGTTTGTGAGCCCTTTCAATGTCCCCATTGTCCCTACTTTGTCCCTTTTCCACGGATCAAAATTCTCATGTCCCCAATGTCCCCTTTGTTCGCGAGAACATCGTGACGCCAGGGCCATTGTCGGGTTTCCCTGTGAGGCATTTGGGGCATTCCTGAGGCATTGGAATGAGCGCTGCCTTGAGGCATATGAGTCATAATTGAGGCATTTTCTTTGCTTTACCATAGAAGGTCCCGCGACGATCGCCATAACGATTGAGAATCCCCTTCTTGACCATGTCTTCCAGATCGCGTGACGCCGTCTGACGGCTGATGCCCGTCAGTTCCTGATACCTTCCGCTGGTGAGTCGCCCTTCTGCCCGTAGGCATGCCAGCCCCTTCAGCTGCCGTTCATTGAGGAGGAATCCAGCCATCACCTCGGCTGTCAGCCAGTCGCGCCACAGGGTGAGGACGAACGATCCCGTGCGCAGTTCGTAATTCGGTTCGGGCAGTCCGGCTTCCCGGCAGAGCTCGATCATGCGCTGGGTGCCAGACCCTGCTTTCTCAATGTAGCGGGTGAGATAGAGCGACTCGGCAATCAGCGGGTTGCGGGGCACGGAAGGATGATCATTGCGCAAGTCGTCGAGCGTGAGCGTTCCAGGGAGCGAACCGGGGTTCCAGACTTCAAGCCGGTCAGCGAACAGGCGCACCTCGACCGAGGCATTGCTGTGGTAATCGCGGTGGGCGATGGCGTTGACGATCGCCTCACTCACGGCGTCGGGTGGTAGTTCGTAGGTGGCCGGCGCGGTGATGCTGAGTGCGCGGGTGCCGACGGCACGGTTGATTTTTGCCAGCACGAAATCATGCGCCTGATTCGCCTGGTCAAACAGGTCTCCGGAATAAATGTGCTGGGAGGCGAAGGGGCGGCGATACTCGGTGCCGTGGCAATGCATGCATTTGGTCTCGGCCGTGCGATGGAAGCGCTGAGGATTGGCTCCGAAGAGCAACACGGCGGCGTTGGTCGGTTTTCCGTCGTCGAGCAGATTGAGGTGGGTGAGCAGGGCCTGCGTCGTGGTGTTGGACTTGAGCGGAAAGCCGCGCTCCCGGCGGGCGGTCTCGAGGAACCAGTCGATGCGCTTGCGCGAGAGGTCTTTCAGCCCGGTGCCGTCGCACGCGGATGTATCAAACGGCGGTATCCGAAGGGCGCCCAACCGGTCAAGGTGATCCACCAGGCTGGCGTAGACTTCGGTCGTCAGTGCACTCACGTCTTCGACGCGGCGGCGAATTAGTTCGCTGCCGGCTTTGCGCACGAGTTGTTGCATCTTGGACGCGCGCTTTTTGTCGTCCACCCCCCAGACATACACGAGCCGTGCCTTGCGGTGTCGGGTGGCGTGGTCGTACTCGCGTTCCGTTGGCGAGATGCCCACCTGATCCTCAAAGCCGTAGTCATAGCCGAAAATCCCCAGGTAGATGTCGCAGCGTTCGACTTCTTCGAGATAGACTTGATCAGCGCGGCGGTCCTTGGCCGGCATCTCCTCGAACAGAAACACCTCGGACACGAACCGGCGCAGGACGGCATCACCGAGCAGAAAGGCCTTCAAATCCCGGCGAATCTGCGCAAACTCCTTCTGCACGCTGCTGATAAAGATCCGCAGCGGTTTCATACCAAGCGCGTTCTCCCCGTCAACAATTCCTGCATCATGCCCTGTTTGAGGTCGCAGGTCTTGTTGCGGCGCTGCTCCAACGCCGCCAGCTCCGCGTCCATATCTGAGAGCACAGCGGCGATGGCAGTTTGTTCAGCTTTGCTAGGCGGGCACGCCCTATTCAGGCTCAGAATCTTCGAGACAGATAGTCCAGGTTGAGCAGATGATTCGGAATACTGGTTTAGATGCATTTCTCCCATCACGGAGGTCAGCCATTTGATATCAGTTCGTGACGAAGCGGTCACAACGATTGCGTGCTCCGATGCAAAAAATTTCCCTTCTACACCTACGACATTTCCGCACAGTGCCCCCTGACGACCGACCAGCGCATAACGCCCATCGTGGGTAAAACGCGTCGTGAAGCCACGCAGACCATTGCCGCCATAACATGGGTATTTGGAGAACTGATCTATGTTGGCGCTCGTTATCCCTTCGCCACTTTTCATGGAGCAGAGCGCACTAAGTGTAGCGGTCTCCCAATCCAGCGGGATCACCCCCACCTCAGTCTGTTTGTAGCCGCGTTTAGTTTCGAAACCCGGCAGGCGAGTCTTGCCAGTGAGGAGCTGCTGCATGGTGGCCTGTTTGAGGTCGCGCTTCTTGGCGATGAGCTGGTCCAGCGCGCCGATCAGTGCATCTACATCGCTCAACGCCCCCGCGATGGCGCGTTGTTCGGCGGGCGGAGGCAACCGGACCGCAATCTCCAACAGTTTTGCCGGAGAAGTATGCTTTACCTTTGTGCCAGCAGCGGTCTCTCGAACCTTTGCCCTGTAGCTGGGTGAATTGAAAACGTAGAACAAGTAGTCTAGTCCGATTTCCGACGAGAGAGACTTCACTCTGCCGAGTCGCTGGTTGTGAAGATAACCATGAACCTTGGGAATGACTGCAGCGCTTCCAAGCAAGCCGTCGGTTTGTTCTGTCATAGCAACAATCAAGTCGCCCGGTCGGAGTACATAATCGCTGGGCACTGGACCGTCGTAATATTTTTGCTTCTCGCCAATGTCTCTGAATCCGCCCACTTCGTAGAAGTGGCCTGGTGTTGTCAGGCGATATTTCCCATGACTAGCGAAGTGTTCGCTTGCGAAAGCAAAGCCGTGCGCAATGCCGATCTTCCCTTTCAGCGGCGTTGGGTTCCACTCCTCCGGAATCACCCCCACCTCGGTCTGCTTGTACCCTGGTGGGCATAAATAGCCGGGCTTCAATTCCACCGCGCCCCCATCTTCCTGAGGTGTTCATCCACGCGGGCGGCAAACGTCGCCACTTCGCCGGTAAGCTGCGGCAGCGTGGTAGCGTAGCGTTCGGCTAGTTGGCGGATGCGCCCGGTGAGCGTCTGCGATACGCGGTCCAGTTCGCCCTGCACGGCGGCAGCCAGTGTGACGAGCCATTTGTCGCCCACCACGAGCGCCTTGATCTCGTCCTCGGAGAGCTTGCCATATTGCGCCGCAACCTTGGCCATGAGGGCTTCCTGCGCGTCATTAACCTTCGCGCTGATCGCTGCTTCTTTGTCGATGAGGGCGAGGTAGTCGTTCAGCACTTTGCGCTCATCTACCGCGTCGGCATCGCCATTGATTTCTTTCAGCCGCGCCATCACCGAGGCCTTGGTGAGCTTGTCCTTGTCGTTCTTCGCCTCTTCCAGCAACCCCTCCTCGCCGCTGTGCTCCTCGGCCATTTCTTCCATCGCCTGCTCGATGGCTGCGACATCACCCTCCAATTTCTCGATGGCCGCCTGCTCGACGGCGAAGTAGCGGGCAATGACCAGCCCGGTCGGAATCAGCTCGGTTTTATATTTCAGTTTGCCGACGGTGAAGTCTGGCTGTTCCTTCGATTTCTTGGCCTTGTCCTCAATGATGAGCCGGGGCTTGGCGGCTCCGCGCCAGCCGTCGCTCACGATCATGTACAGGTCGTCCTGCATGGTCTCGGCCCAATAGTCCATGAGGTGCTGATACAGGTCGTAAGGATCGAGCAGCTTCGCCTTCTCGAAGGCGCTCAGCAGGTCCTCGGCGAGCGTTTCGATGAGGGACTTGGGTTTGGTGCTTGTGTCGATGCCCTTCAGTCGTGGGATGTTGGCCGTTTTCCACTTGGTGAAGAGCTTGGTGGCGTATTCATTGAAGGCGGTAAACTCTGCGTGGCCAAAGATGATTTCTTTAATGGATAGTGGAGAGTTGACAGTGGAAAGCGAAGGATCGCCAAAGTGCATCGCCTCTCCCGCTCTCAACTTTCCACTCTCCACTCTCAACTGCGAATATCCTGAACGGTCCGCCTTTTTGAACAGCGCGGCGCGTACGGTGGGAAAGACCTGCCAATAGCGGTCGAGTGCATCGATGTCTCGGTTCGGGATACCACCGCGCAAATGGCCATCGATGTCCTGTAGATCCTCCGGCTCGCTACTGTCGATATAGCGCGGGAGGTTGAGGTTGCAGTCGTTCTTCGGGTCGCCGATCTCGGCTAACGGCACCATGCGAGAGTAACGGGAGGTTTCGGCCTGGCGCGTGAAGGCGTCCACGATCTTGTGGATATCCTGGGCGCGGAGACGGTTCTTGTTGCCGTCCTTGATGAACTCCTTCGACGCGTCGATCATGAAGATACCTTTGCGGGCGTGAGCCTGCTCCTTGTCGAGCACAAGGATGCAGGCGGGAATGCCGGTGCCGTAGAAGAGATTCGCCGGCAGGCCGATGATGCCTTTGATGTAGCCGCGCTTCACGATCTCCTTACGAATATCGGCCTCGGCCCCGCCACGGAAGAGCACACCATGAGGGAGAATGATCGCGCCTTTGCCCGTGCTCTTCAGGCAAGCAAGTACGTGCAATAGGAAAGCATAGTCGCCGTTCTTCTGGGGCGGAATGCCGAATTCAAATCGATGAAATTCATCCTCGGCCGGATTGAAACCGGTGCTCCAGGCTTTGGTAGAGAACGGAGGATTGGCGACGACGAAGTCGAAGGTCTTGAGCGCGCCGCTCTTGGCATCCTTGAAGTGTGGACTGGAAACACTGTTGTCCTGCCAGATATCCGCCGTGGCACAGTCGTGGAGGATCATGTTCATCTTGGCGAGCGCCTTGGTGGCGTTGTCCATCTCCTGCCCGTAAAGCGCAAGATCGAGGCCGGTGCGTTCCTTCGCCTCATCGTGCGCCTTGAGGAGCAGCGAGCCGGAACCACACGTAGGGTCGTGGATGGTCTGAGTGGCTGACTTGGCGTCGCCGACGCCGATGACCTTCGCCATGATGCGCGAGACTTCAGCCGGCGTGTAGAACTGCCCCTTACTCTTACCCGATTCGGTAGCGAAGTGCCGCATGAGATATTCGCAGGCGTCGCCGAGCAGGTCGTCGCCCTCGGCACGATTTCGCCCAAAGTCTAGGTCCTGAAAGATGGCGACAAGCTTGGAGAGGCGATCCACCATATCCTTGCCCTTGCCCAGCTTGTCGGCGTCGTTGAAGTCGGCGACGTCGATCACGCCCTTGAGGTCGTTGGCCCCAGCGAGCTTGGCGATGATCTTGTTGATCTTGTCGCCGATCTCCTTATCATGCTTCAGGGCAACCATGTCGGCAAAGCTGCCGCCCTTGGGCACGTCGAGGAGGTAGCCTTTTTGACTGGCCGCTTTGTCGGAGACATACTTCATGAACAACAGAACGAGGACGTAGTCCTTGTACTGCGAGGCATCCATCCCGCCACGCAACTCGTCGCAACCTGCCCAGAGAGAACTGTAGAGTTCGGATTTCTTGATCGCCATATGTCAGTCGTAACCTCGCTTATTCACACGAAGTAATCCGGCGAAGAATACCCGTTTCACCGCACGAAAGCACCCCGGCTTTAGGGGATGTGAGACGTAAATGGTGAAGCGTACAGCGTGAGGACGCAACTGGCTGGGGTTGGTCTGTCTGGTCTCAGGCTTATCGCACAAGGGAGCCAGATAAATCTAACAGCCTGCGGGGGAAAACGGTTTATACAGAATGCACGGTTGGCATATTTCGTATGATGTTGGGGCCTGAATCGTCTCGGGATGCTCAAAAATTCCGCTCACGATTCGTGAGACGTGAAACGTTTTGGGGAAAGAGTCCTCACATGTTACTACCCTTATTACTACCCTTACTCACGAGTTACTACCCTTACTCCCCAAATAACGCCATCGCGCTGCCGGGCCTTTGCCCCGGCAATCCGCTTCACCAGCCGCTTTCAAATCGGTGAGCAAGGAGCGAATCCATTCCCGGCCCACACCGGGACAGGCCTGTTCGATGTCGATGAGACGGAACGCGCCGGATTGCTCACGAATGGCCGCAAGCACCAGCCCAGCCTTCGCCCCGCGCGCGGCCTTGACCTGACCGGCGCGCTGCTCGAATTCGCCATAGGCGCGGCGGGCGATGGCGAGAAAATGATTGAGCCACGGAAGGAGGTCGTGCTTGCCCTCATGCCAGCGCTGGGAGCTCTGCTGCAAGACGTGGTAGTAGTCGTCCTTCACCTCTTCGATGAGGCGCTCCAGGCTGGTGTACCGGCCCACTTCATAGCCGTGCTGGTAGAGCGCCAGCAGCGTAAGCAGGCGGGAGACGCGCCCATTGCCGTCACGAAACGGGTGGATGCAGAGGAAGTCGAGCACGAGCGCACCGATGGCTACGAGCGGTGGGATATGGTCCTGGTCGATCGCGTGGCGATAGACAAGACAAAGCTCGTCCACGGCAACGGGCGTGGCTTTGGCGGAAACACACTTGAAGCGCACGATGGGCGCCGCGCCTGGTCGCAGCTCTATGACTTCGTTGTCCACTTTCTTGAACTGGCCTGCATCGCCGCTGCCTTCCTGACACAGCCGATGCAGGCGGCGCAGCAGGTCGGAGGTGATTTGCAATGTCTCCGCTTCGGTGTGGATGAGATGCAAGGCGCGGCGATACCCGGTGATGTCCTCCTCGGATCGGTCTTTGGGTCTGGCATGGCCGAGGACGAGCGGGCGCAGTCGGTCCGGCGCGACGGTGACGCCTTCGATGCGATTGGACGACTCGACACTTTGGACCAGCGCCATTTCGCGCAGGGCCTTCAGCACTTGCGGAGACTGTCGGGTATACAGCTCCTGCTTGCCCTTGGCTTCGGCAAGGTCGTTGAGCAGCCAATTGGTGCCCATCGGCACGGCAAAGTCGCGAAGGCGATGGTTGCGGAAGGTCATCATGGCTTGTTCTTGTACTCGGTGACGCTCACAGTCAGCGCGGTGAAACTATTCAGCGCATAAGGCGAAGTTGGAAATTCACGGTGAAGCGACATCGAGGTTTCAGAGGGTCGTGGAGCACAAGAAGAATAAGGGATCGGGCGATGAAATCATGCAGTCACCCAGAAATGAAAGACTCCTCTGCTTGCTCCCGTTGCCATCTTCAGCAGGCTAGGTATCCAGTCAACGGTTATACCAAAGAATACCTTTTCCCCCACGAGAAAGCACCTGGGCTAGGTTGCTTGGATCGCTGTTCCTAACCCACATTATTCATGACGATTCGTCGCGAAATCACCCAAAGCGTGTTCCTCGTGAAGCGTATCTCGTATCTCGCATGAGAGGATACAGCCACACTCTTTCCGTCCTGCGCTTCACGCTTCACGAACGACGCTTCACGCGCAAGAGCAGCGGATCGGCCTGGCTGCGTGCGGACTTACACAGGCAGACGATTGCAGCAGACGCGCTCATGAATAATGCGGGCTAGTACGAATGGGCCTCGTCGTCTCCGTCGAGACCGTTGGCATCGCCGCAGACGGTGGCTGTTGCCTCGAATGGGACGCCATGCTTCTTGAAAGTGGCGATGCTATTCGTGAATGATGGGGGCAGATTGACGAGATGCATGGTTCTGATTGCGTTCTCGGTTTGTACCAGTTATATGATAGGAAATGAGTGAGCGCCTCCGCGATGAGGGAAACCAATACATAAACCTGAGGTCCGCTTCAACCGATGCGCAATAATCCAGCGATACATATCCTTCGATGGGCCATTGCGGTTCCGGCAGGCATCATGCTGTGGTACGCAGCGAACCATTCTATTGGAGCGGCGTTCGGCATTATCCATGGCCTTGATCGTGTCGAAGAGTTTTGGGAAGCGCCGGATATGGCTGGGGTGCCGATTATCGGCACGTATATCATCTTTATCACGAGGACGATTGCCGCAGCATCCTTTGTGAGTGCGATCATCTACCTCGTGCCGAGCTATCGCAAGCAGGTCGCGATTATTGCAGCGTCTGTTGTCTCCATCGCCGCTGTAGGCTTCTTGGGTTTTGTCTTGTTTGACGCTGCGACTTCGGATCCCGGCCTCAGTCCGGACGGCTGGTACAAACACATTCTGGACATGTTGAGCATTGTATTTGGCTCAACTGTCGGTGCATGGTTGGCATATAGAAGTCAGAGGGGCCGAATCCGGGCTTCAGGACTGCCTCGATAGCTCATTGCAATCGGCGGTATTATCCCGTGCGCCCCGTCTCCTTGTCCGCCTACTATCGCGTTTTCTTACGCTCAGCCCCCGCCGCCCCCACCATCACGACCACTTGCATATGACGGGAAAAAGCCTGCTCGATACGTCGCTTTCCGTTGGTTGTCAAAATAACGATTCCGTGATGACCCTCGATGCGTTGGAGAAAATGGGCCGTCTCCGCATTTGCGTATCGGTCATGGGCATCCTTGACCTTACTGCCTGTCCCGAACAGCGCATCTGCTTCATCGAAAAAGAGGATCGCGCCACTGGCTTCTGCTTTATCGAATACGTCATTCAGATTCTTCTCAGTTTCTCCGATGTATTGGCTCACCACCGCTGACAAATCCACCCTGAACAAATCTACTTTCAGTGTTTCGGCCAACGTCTCGGCGGCCTTCCTTCGGCGGAGCGCCGTGGAACCTGACAGGACCAGAACCGCGGCGGATGTCGCCTTAGCCTTCTTTGCCCGACGCACCGGCGTGAGCTTCTTGTTTCCCGCTACCTTCTTCACTGCGGTCTTCGTTTTCTTCCCTTTCATCACCTTGCCTGCCATATTTCTTTCTCACTCCTCTTCGTATATTGAACTCCCCGCCCCCTCAACTCCCGCTGTCGCTCACGAATATTCAGATGACAACTTGCAGATCTTATCGTCAATTGATCACAATGGCCAGGGTTCACCGTGCAGGGCTTCAAATATTGGAAACACCTCGCGGGATGACACCAGCAGCGCTGATTGAACAGGAACTCGCGGCAGCCGAGGTCGCGCGGCAGAACAGCAACGACGGGAAGGCACGAGTCTGTGCCCGACGCGCCGTGGCCCTCGCTACCGAAGCGTGGTTGGCGCAGCGCTCTATTCCACGATGGCGCGGGGATGCGATGGCCCACCTCCGGCAGATTCAGCAGGACGAGGCGTTCCCTCTTCCCATCCGCCAAGCGGCCGAACGATTGAGCACCCCTGTCACCCATCAACACACAGCCCCTTTCACGACAGACCCCCTCGCCGACGCGAGACTCATCATCGCCTATCTCAGCGGCATCCTGTCAGAGAAAGCACCACAATAACTAGCACGATCTAAAAAAAACAGGGTGGCCTGATAGGTCTCTCACTGCGCGCAACTTTCTCACCCGCCCACCCACTGGCACGCCGAGACGTGCCATTAGCCCGGGCGAGGGCCTTCTCAGGCCGCGCGTTGCGCGAGCACAGAAGATCATCAGGCTCCATCCCCTCCTCTGTTCCAAACATCTGCTAAGGGGAGTGGCCAAGATGCCCTCGACTGCGCGCAACATGTTCACCCGCCCAACCCCGATCGCGCCGAGACGCGCTCTTGTCCCAAGCGAGCACATTTTTATCGTGCGTGTTCTGCGAGCAAGGAGCGCACCTGGCCACGTGTTGCACAAGTACGATGGTCCTTCCAAGCTTGCTCGATTTCCCCTAGGAGGGTGGCCTGATTGGTCTCCCACTGCGCGCGTCCAACGAGGGCCTTCTCAGGCCGCGCGTTGCGCGAGCACAGGAGACTAACAGGCCACCCTCCTCTCACCAGCCCAGCGCCCACCGATGCCCATTTCTTTCCAGCAGCGCATCCGCTTCACTGGGCCCCCAGCTTCCAGCGCTATAGAAGTAGACGGATTGTTCTCCAGTCAACAGCGGACCATAGAGGCGCCAAGCCGTTTCGGTGAAATCCGCGCTGACAAAGAGGGTCTGGTCCCCCATCATGACGTCGCGGAGCAGCGTCTCATAGGCTTCAGGGAGCGGCCCAAAGGCTTGCTCATAGTCGAACTGCAGCGCATGGTCGCTCAGGTGGAAGGGCCTCCCCGGACTCTTTACAGAAAAACAGAGCGAGAACCCTTCACTGGGCTGAAGCGTGATCAGCAGCATATTGGGAGGAATACTGCCGGGATCGAGGGACCGAAATACTTGAGTGGGGGCCTCACGAAAGGTCACCGCAATCTGGGTCATTTTACGAGGGAGGCGTTTTCCCGTTCTGAGATAGAAGGGCACGCCCTTCCATCTCCAATTATGGATTTCGGCTTTCAGGGCGACGTACGTCTCCGTGGTCGAATCCTCCGGAACCCCGGACTCCTCACGATAACCTCGAATCGTCTGGTCGGCGATCTGCCAGGACGTGTACTGGCCAAAGACGACATCCTGCTGTGTGAGCGGCGCAATGGAATGCAGCACTTTTTGCTTTTCGCCCTGGATCGCAACGGCATCGAAGGATGCCGGCACTTCCATCGCCACGACCGTCATCAGTTGGGTCAGATGGTTTTGAACCATGTCGCGAAGCGCCCCGGCCTGCTGGTAGTAGGCCCCGCGATGCTCGACGCCAAGATCTTCAGCAACAGTAATCTGAACGTTCTCGATAGTGTCGCGCTTCCAGAGCGATTCAAAAATCGGGTTCGCGAAGCGGAACGCCAGGAGATTCTGCACCGTCTCTTTGCCAAGGTAATGATCGATACGGTAGATCTGAGACTCGTCAATATAGCGATGCAGCGTCGTATTCAGAAGCCTGGCGGAATGAAAATCGCGGCCGAATGGTTTTTCGAATACGACACGGACCCACCCATGGCTCTTGAGCAATCCAGCCTGGTCCAGTCTCTCCATGGCAAGAGGCACCGTGTCCGGTGGCAACGCCAGATAGAACACCCGGTTCTCCGGCATCTTGTGCGTACGCTCCAGCCGACGAATGTACAAGGCCAACGCCTCATAATCTTGAGAGCTTCCTTCGTGCAGGGTCTGGTAGTGAAGACACTCATCACACCAGACACGCAACTCCGTTTCACTGCGCCAGCCGGCTTGCTCCAGCCCTTCGAAGGCCCAAAGTCGAAACGTTTCTTCGCCCATCTCGGGCAAGGCCGTGCCGACGATCAGCGTGTTGCGAGTTTCCAGGATTCCCTGATCCCTTAAATGATACAGCGCCGGTAGGAGCTTCCGACGCGTAAGATCGCCGGTCGCGCCGATGATGACAAACGTATGGGGTTCAACCTGATGCTCCGACATCCGCCAGGTCCTCCGTGGAAACGACCAACCCTCTATGAGTCTACAATATTCATGGGCCGGTCTGCCCCAATCGGCAAGTTCGGCAAGAGACACCGGTCCTATTCAAAACCACGCCCGCACGCCCACTGCCAATCGAATCTGACTCGGGGTACCTCCATCTTGGCGCACAAGGGTGGCGGTCTCGCCGAAACTTCTGTCGAGGGAGAGGCCGACATAGGGGGCAAACTCGCGTCGGATTTCATAGCGCAAACGAAACCCCAATTCGAGGTTGTTGAGACCCGAGCCGGTCGTGAATTCCTCGACTCGTTGGACGGCGGCGTTGGTCTCGAAGCGGGTCTGAAGGATCAGTCGTTGCGTCACCAACATGTCCTTCGTCAACGTGAGCCGGGCGGACACCGCGCCGTTCTGATCGATGAACGTGGTGGCCTCCACTGCGTAGTTGTACGGCACGCGTCCCTCGATCCCGATCGCTCCGAGCCCGCGGGTTACGTTGCGGCCTCGGAACGTTTGAGTCTCAACGCGTGGGCCGATCTGAAAATCGTAATATTTCTGGATAAACCGGCCATACAGGAGCTGAAAGTCGACGTCGTAGTCTGCTTTGAAGGCGGTGTCTTGCTGTCCTGAGCTTTTGAACCAGAGTCGGTTGTAATCACCGCCGTACCAGCCCTCGACATCCCACCGGTAGTCATTCGTACTTCCTCCTCCCCCTGTTTTCGGGCGGTATTCGAGGACGTCGACGAGAGTGAATAGACGATGCTCCTGATCGTTGACGGGAGGAGGCCAGCCCTCTGGCAGCGATACATTCGGTCGCGTCCTATCCTGTCCGGTGGAAACTTTGCTGCTCAGCGATTCACTCATAGCGGTGAAGCGGCGAAAGGGCTTTGGAAAGGTGGTATCGGTCCCTTCTGACCACATTAAACGGGGGGAAGGGCCGAATGTCGATTCCGCCCCGACGCCCCATGCGCTGAAGCCTTGGCCCAATACGCAGATCAGAAAAACGGCGAGGAAGCCCGCATACCATCTGTCAGGAAGACATGGTCTGGTCATGCTGACACCTCGACGACGCGGAACATCCCGGCTTCCATATGGAGGAGCAGGTGGCAATGAAACGCCCAGCGCCCCGGTGCGTCAGCGGTGATGGCGACGGACACCCGCTCGGCGGGCTTCACGATGACCGTGTGCTTCCGCGGAAGATAGGCGCCAGCGCCATTTTCCAGGTGCATCCACATCCCGTGCAAATGGAGCGGATGCTCCATCATCGTGTCGTTCACGAAGGTCAGCCGCACCCGCTCACCATAGTGAAAGCGAATGGGCTCTTGCGCTTCTGAGTACTTCTTCCCGTCGAACGACCACATGTACCGCTCCATGTGGCCCGTGAGATGGAGTTCGATCTCGCGCTCCGGCTCCCGCTGGTCTGGATAGGGCGCAAGACTTTTCAAATCTGTATAGAGCAACACACGCCGCCCACTGCCTTCCAGCCCCCGCCCCGGTTCTCCCATACGATTCTGCGAATACTCAGCGACCATTTGATTGCCGGGACCATGATCGTCTGGGCCATGCTTGACGGGCTCGGCGCCCGGTATCTTCAAGCGGCCCTGACCCTCCACATCCATGGACGGCATCTCGTGCATGTTTTGCATAGACGGCGTTCCCGAACCGTGCTGCCTGTGCTCAGTGCGGGAACTATCGTCAGAAGGTTTCACTGTCTGGATGCCGCCGGGGGGCTCCATCTTGGGCATGGCCATGCCGCCATGGGAGTCCTTGATGCCTCCCATGTCCATGCCCTCCATACTCATGCCCATATCCTCCATCGTGCGAAGCGGTCTAGACCGACGTTCTGGAATCACCGCCGCCATGCCGGTTCGTGGAGCGAGCGTGCCGCTCGCATAGCCGCTGCGATCCATCGTCTCGGCAAAGATGGTGTAGGCGCGGTCCTCGACGGGTTCGACGATCACATCGTAGGTCTCCGCCGGTCCCATGCGAAACTCGTCCACCACGACAGGCTGGATATTCTGTCCGTCCGCCTGCACCACCGTCATGGTGAGACCAGGGATGCGCACGTCGTAGAAGGTCATGCCGGCCGCGTTGATAAATCGAAGACGCACCCGCTCGCCTGGACGAAACAGCCCCGTCCAGTTGCCGGCAGGCGATATGCCGTTCATCAGATAGGTGTACGTGTAGCCGGTGATGTCCGCGAAGTCGGTCGGGTCCATCCGCATCTGGTCCCACATCAAGTAGTTCTGTATCGCCGGCCATAAGCCCATGCGCACAACGTCGGTCAAGAACTCACCCGCCGCGCGCTTCTGGTAGTTATAGTAGCCTCCTTGTTTTTTGAGATTGGAGAGCAGGGCCTCGGGAGACTCGAAGCTCCAATCCGACAGCATCACCACATAATCACGGTCGTAACGAAACGGCTCCGGTTCGATTGGATCGATGATCATCGGCGCGTACATGCCCAAAAGTTCTTGACCACCCGAATGACTATGAAACCAATAGGTCCCGCTCTGCTTGACCGGAAAGCGATAGGTAAAAGTGGCGCCAGGCTCGATGCCGGCGAAGCTGACTCCAGGCACGCCGTCCATATCGGGCGGGAGCAGCAACCCGTGCCAGTGAATCGACGAACTTTCTTCCAGGTGGTTCGTGACGCGCAGCGTGGCCTGCTGCCCTTCTCTTAAACGAATGATGGGGCCTGGGATCGTTCCATTGATTGTCATAGCCATCCCGGCTCGTCCATCAAGACGAAACAACTGCTCGCTGATCGCGAGATCGATGACATCTCCGCTGAGCGTCATCTGTGAACCGGTATTGGCAGTGGTGTTCGTCAGCGCATAGGCGGGGGCGAGTCGCTCCACCGCTGCCAACAGCCCCAGCGCTGCCGCGCGTTTCAGCAGCAGACGTCTAGAAATAGAATCGGCGTTCATTGTGTACGACCCTCCGCCTTTCTGGGCTTGATGCACCCCTCCCCACGATTGGTACTAAGGCAGACCAGCCCACGTAAACCCGTCGCAGCGGTTTTCTTGGAAAGCGTTCTCGTAGACGAAACGGCTATGTAGGTCAGCGCACGCGAGGTGGATGGAACTGACGGACAACAAGTTTGAATGCAGGTGTGGCAGGAATCATGAGGCTCGAAAGGCCCAGCAAGGCGAAGAGAACAACGATCGTACTCGTGGTCACCGCTCCCATGCAGGTAGAGCAGGACGTTGCAGCATCATGGTACAGATGGTCTGAGGCTAGCTGATGGCTCCCCATAAGCGGGACCATGCACAACACTGACAGACACAGTAGAACGAGAAGAGTAATTTTATACATAACAATTTCATGATACATCTGCACACAGACCTCGTCAAATGGACGCCGCCGGCTTCGTGGTGGCAAGTGGCACTCCTGTTTTCGCTTCACCGTCACCGACTTTGCAAGCCACGAGCAGGCCGAAATCGTCCATCACTGCGCTGCTGAGGGTACATCCTTTGGTTTTCGCAGCTCGCGATGGAACCGTTTGAACCGTTATATCCGTGTGATCAATGGCCGCCTGTGATGCTCGCTGAAGGGCGTGGAACAGCGGTTCGCTCCTCCATCCACTTATAGAGCACCGGGAGGACCACAAGCGTGAGAAACGTCGAACTGACAAGTCCGCCGATCACCACAACCGCCAGTGGCCGTTGGACTTCAGATCCGATTCCCTGGGAAAGGGCGAGTGGCACCAGTCCCAGTAGCGCGACTAACGCTGTCATCAAGACGGGCCGAAGACGCATGACACAGCCGGACAGCACCGCCTGATGAATTTCCATACCCTCCTGCCGACGAAGCGAGTTGATATAGGACACCAACACGATGCCGTTCAACACAGCCACGCCGAAAAGATTGATGAATCCGACCGAGGCCGGCACGCTTACGTATTCCCCTGTCACCCACAACGCGACAATGCCCCCAATGAGCGCGAACGGGAGATTGAGAATAATAAGTGCTGCCTGCTTGAGCGAAGAGAACGATGAGAACAGGAGTAAAAAGATCACGGCAATGGTTATCGGAACGATGATCTTGATGCGGGCCATCGCCCGCTGCATATTTTCGAACGATCCGCCCCAGACGACCGTGTACCCCTCCGGAAGCCTGATCTCTCGGGCCATTCGCTCCTGGGCTTCAGCCACAATACCCCCGATGTCGCGTCCGTGTGTATTAAAGCTGACCGGCAGATACCGCTGAAGTTGATCACGGTTGATGCGCCCCGGCCCTTCGTGCATCCGGATGGTACCGAGATCGCTGAGTGGAATGTAGGCCCCACCGCTGGCTTTCAGTCGAATATTCCCGATGGTCTCAATGCTGTTCCGATACTGTTCCGGAAATCGCACGACCAAATTGAACCGTCGATGCTCTTCGTACACCCGGGTTGCGGCTTCTCCTCCGATCGCGGTGGCGATCACCTCGCGCACATCCGACACATTGATGCCGTGTCGGGCGATCTTGCCACGATCGATATCGATCGTAATGTAGGGTTGGCCGAACAGTTGCTCTACCTTTAAATCTTCGACGCCCCGAATCGTGCCGAGGATGCCGGCAATCGCATCTCCCGTGTGACGCAGCTCCTCTAAATCCGGCCCGAACAGTTTGACCGTGACCTCAGCGCGCACCCCCGAGATGAGTTCGTCCACCCGTTGCTGGATCGGCTGGCTAATCAGAAAGTTCGCGCCGGGCACCTTCGCCAGCCGCTCGCGGACTTTCTCTTTCAACTCTGCCATAGTGGAAGCCGTCGTCCAGGTATCAATCGGATGCAACATCGCGACCGAATCGCTTTCGTTCGGCTCTTGCGGATCATTCGCCAGTTCCGTGCGTCCAATCTTGGACACCATCATCTGCACTTCCGGAAACTCCATCACCGCCTTCTGCACTTCACGCTCGATCTTGATCGATTGCTCCAAGGAAATACTCGGCAAGCGAATCGTGAGCGGGGCCATCGTGCCCTCATTCAGAATAGGGACAAACTCCGATCCCAAAAAAGGGAAGAGCGCAATACTACCGGCCAATGTCAGTCCTGTGGCGGTCAGCACCACGCCCCGATGTCCTAACGCCCAGCGCAGCACAGGAAGATAGGTGCGTTTGGCCCATCGAAGCACGAACGGATCGGTATCGGCATGCCCTGCCCGCAAACTCAGCAAACACAGGACCGGAGACAGGGTAATGGACAGAATGAGCGACACCATCAGAGCGATCATGATGGTATAGGCCATCGGCTTGAACATTTTGCCTTCCATGCCTTGAAAAGAGAGGATGGGCATGAAGACGATGATGATGATAATAATACCGAAGACCACGGGGCGAGCGACTTCCCGAGCGGCATTGAGAATGAGGGCCTGTTTAGGCAGGCCCTGATGACGGGGATCCGAGAGATGCCGGTGGATGTTTTCCACCACCACGACGGAGGCATCGACCATCATCCCGATGGCGATGGCCAGTCCACCCAATGACATCAGATTGGCCGTAAGATCGAATCGATCCATCACGAAAAACGTCACGAGCGGCGTGACCGTGAGCGTTGCCGCCACGATCAACGCGCTCCTGGTATCGCCCAGGAAGATGAATAGCACGACCACCACGAGAAGAATGCCTTCGCCTAATGCCTTATACACGGTCTTCAACGCTGCGGAGATCAATTCGATACGATCGTAAAAGGGAACGATCCGCCATCCTGCCGGTAGCAGACCCTTGTCCTGTATCTCGGCGATCTTGACCTTGAGGCCTTCCACGACATCGCGAGCATTTGCCCCTCGCAGCATCAGTGCGATTCCGGCCACCACCTCGCGCTCACCGTTCAGGACGACCGCGCCATGGCGAATGGAATGACCGATCTGTACCTGGGCGATGTCATGGATGTGCACGGGAGTGCCACCCGCTTCCTTGACGACGATGTCCTCGATATCACTCAGCTTCTTAATCAGTCCGGCGCCACGGACAATGTACTTCTCAGCATAGGTCTCTAATATGTTGCCTGCGGCATTCGCATTGTTGTTCGCCACGGAGGCAAACACCTCGTCCAGCGAAAGAGCGTATTTCCGCAAGAGTTCAGGCTCGACAAGTACCTGGTACTGTTTGACATACCCGCCTTGCGAGTTGATGTCGATCACGCCAGGGACACCTTTGAGCAACGGTCGGATGACCCAGTCCTGCACCGTTCGTTGTTCGATCAATTCGCGTTCGACTGCGGCCTTATCCAGCCCGACATGCGAAGGGCCTTCCAGATAGTACTGATACACCTCTCCCAGCCCGGTGCTGTTCGGTGTCATCATCGGCTCAGATCCTGGCGGCAGGTTTTCCTGCACTTCGATCAACCGTTCGAGCACGACTTGGCGGGCGAGGTTGATGTCCATCTGATCGTCGAATACCACCGTAATCAGCGACAATCCCACTTTCGTGAGCGAGCGTAGTTCCGTCATATGTGGAACCCCGGTGACCTGTTGTTCGATAGGAAAAGTCACCAGCCGCTCGACTTCTTCGGGGGACAGGCCGGGCGCTTTGGTGACGACTTGCACGAGCACACTCGTCACATCGGGAAACGCGTCGATCGGAATCGTACGGAAGGCATAGAACCCCAGAAGGGTCAGCAGTCCGGCGAACGTCAGGATCAGCAGGGGGCGACGCAGAGAAAATTCAATAAGTGTATCGACCATGCTCAGTCTTTGGGCTTCAACAATTCAGATTTCAAGGTAAAGGCGCCATCCCTGACGACCACTTCCCCTTCCCGCAGCCCTTCGAGGACCTCGGCAAAGGTTCCGTTCTTCTCTCCCAATCTGATCGTCCGCGCTTCAAAGATGCCAGGCTCCTGTTGCACAAACACGAAGCTGCGATCCCGATCGTGCTGAACGGCTGCTTCGGGAACGACCAGAATATCTGATGCCGGTTCTGACGAGACGCGAATCGTTGCGAACATTTCCGGCTTCAGGCGACCGGTGGGATTCGCCAAGGTGAGGCGCACCTGCATAGTCCTCGTCGCGGTGTCTAGGACGTCGCCGACATACACAACGGTCCCCTGGAAGACTTCATCAGGATACGCCGTCACATGGACTTCGACCGGCTGATTCGGAACGGTGGTCGCGCGCTGCACATAGGACACATCTTTTTCGGATACATTGGCCACCACCCAGACCGTCGAGAGATCGGCCACTGCAAACAGTTTATTAGTGGTTTCGACCAGTTCGCCTTTGGTGAGGTCACGCGCGATCACCCGACCGGCAAAGGGCGCCACAATGGGAACCTGCGAGCGGATCGTTTGGGTCCGCTCCAAGGATCTGATCTGCTTGTCATCCATGCCTAACAACCGGAGCCCTTCGAGTGCCTCCTGTGCCTCAGCACGGATACTGATCATTTCTCCTTCTCGGCGCTGCTCTTCCGCCTGGCCGATGACTTTCTCTTGGAAAAGGAACTGCGCCCTCTGATAGGCCTGTTCCGCCACATGTCGCCGCGCGCGAGCCTTGAGATAGGCCGACTGGGCGAGCCCGAGATCACCGCTATGGAGCACCGCCAACAGCTGATTGGCTTTGACCATCTGCCCCAAGTCGGCATGCACTTCGGCCACTCGCCCACGAACGAGGGTCGTAATATTTGCCAACGCGTTTTCGTTCGGCCGTACGACGCCGGGGAAGGTACGGTAGGTACGAAATGCCGTTCGCCCGACTGGCTCTACCGTCACACCGGACCTGGTGACTTCATCCAGTGGGAACCGAACAAGACGCGCTTCGTCAGCCGAACGTTTCGGTCCACTCTCCTGCGCGGGGGCCGGCGCACGGTCACAAGCCGCAGAGAAAGCCAACAGCAGCATGCCGAAGAAGACTGTACATGTCGCACTCAGACTGGTTCGTGAGCGCGCATCATTCTCGCATCGATTTGGATATCGGTCAGAAAAAATGACCATGCCTCTTATCTGTCCTTTTCGCTATTTAGAGTGGACCGCCTACCGCGCGCTCAAACCGCGTGAGCGCAACGGAAAGTTCATAGCGCGCCAGATTGTAATCTACGGTGACCTGACGTTGAACCCGTTGGGCATCGAGGACATCCAGGAGGCTGGACGCGCCTTGTCGGAAGCTCAATTGGGCGATGCGAAGCGCTTCTTGCGCTTGTTTTAAGAGCCCTTCCTCATAGACGAGGATCTGATCTTGCGCCGTTTCTGCCTCCCGAGCATGTTGATTGATGGCACGGGTGAGGTCGTTCCTGGAGCGAAGCAGCTCTGCTTCTTCTTTTCGTTGGGTGCCGAGCGCCGTTGCAATGTGCCCTTGCTGCCGATACCAGAGGGGCGTCGGCAGACTCACCCCCGCCACCATCCCTTCACGGCCAGTCTCTCTGGCGTACCCTCCAAACAGGGTCACGTTCGGAACACGGGCCTGCCGTTCTTTGGAAACGGTAGACTCAGCCTGCTCTACCAATTTTCCCTGGCGCTTGAGAATGGGATGTTGAGAGAGATCCCTTGACGCCATCTGCTCAGGATCCAGACGATCCCGGAGCGATCTGAAATCCCCTTGCACCTGGTACCGAGCCCCCAAAGCCCCGGACGTTAAGGTATCCAATCCGACGAGCTTCACACGCACGGCATTTTTGGCTTTCGTCATCTCTTGCTTGGCCTTGAGCACCTCCACATCCGCCTTGACCGCTTCAAATTGAGGGCCTTCGCCTGATCGGACACGGGCTCTGACAATGCGCGCCACCTCCTGAACGATCTCCAAGTTCTGCTGAAGAAGGTCTACTGTCCGTTCCGACAACAGGAGTTCGTAGAATGCCTGCTTCACTTCCGCAACAAGATTGAGCCTGGCTTCATCGAGGCCGACGGTCGCGCTGGCCAGACCAGCCTCTGCTGCGTCTTGACGGGCCGCACGCATGCCAGGCCATTCCACCGTCTGATGCAACGTCATGCCATACTCAGTCACACGTGGGCCAGTAGTAGGGTCTCGAAGCGCGCCACTTCCCGTCTGACCCCCGATCGTAGGATTGGGATACGCGCCGGCTTGGGTCCGCATGCCTTCATTCTGTTCGATTACGCTTCGGGCGCCTGCGATTATCGGATTCCGTTCCAATGCTAAGTCGATGATGCGGTCGAGAGTGAACGTGGATGCCTGCTCTTTCGTCTGGGCGAACGTCGGCACCGGCGTCCCGCTTGCCCCTGCGATGAAGACTGCCATCACTGCGGAAAAAAACAAAAACCGAGCCAGCATGTGCTGCCTCCTTCGGAGTCACGATGAGGTTGTATGATCGAGATCGAAGGCGACACGCGCCTTCGACGTTGCGTTAACTGTGTGCGGTCGGAGGATGTAACAGCTGTGAGACGAGGAGGGTGGACGGAGGAATTTCGTCTACCCAGACATGCGAGAGACTTGAGTGACAGTCTGACGCACTCATCCGAGACGTGACGCAATCCTCCGGCGTCTCTTGCGGCGAGTCGTCCTCGGAATCGGTCGCCTCTCCAGCGTCACTGAAATCGCAGGCTTGCCCACTCCCTATATCGCCGGTCGAACCGCACATACTATTGAAAGACCAGCCGATCTGCGCAGCCGGGAATACGGTGCAGAGGAGCAGCGCGAAGACAAGGATGAAGGAAAATGAACGAATCGTTGCCACAGCACCTTTAAGTGAATACGAGGATGGCGAGGCTGTCAACAGGTTCTTGAAATGTATGCGCGGTTCCCCTGACGATTGTGGCGCAGCGTTGACAGACAACGCTATAGTACCCTTCTCGCCGCCTCGGTTACAAGAAAAACTGTGCCCCACGTGTTTCATGACGGTCAACACGAAATCGCTGGACATACCTCCCGATAGACTGTTGCAGCAGATGAGGTGTCCTCTGACTTTTTAACCTGTCTATCACACCCTCACTGTTCTACGGGCTATCGACTAAAGAACGCGCTGTTCATCATGAGATGCACGGCGATACTTGCGGCATAGCCCAAGGCAATCGCCCATGTCCATTTCAGGTGAGCGGAAAAGGTATAGATCCCCCGGGCCTGTCCCATAAGAGCCACGCCCGCTGCCGACCCAATGGACAACAGCGACCCGCCGACGCCGGCTGTCAATGTCACCAACAGCCATTGGCCGACGCTCATATCCGGGTTCATGCTCAACACGGCAAACATGACGGGGATGTTGTCGATCACCGCGGAAAGAACCCCGACAAGAATATTCGCGGTGGTGGCTCCCAAATCCTTATAAAAGAAGTCAGAGAGTGTGGCCAGATACCCCAACGCGCCAAGACCGCCGACGCAGAGCATAATGCCGTAAAAGAACATGAGCGTATCCCATTCCACACGCTTCATGCTGATGAACACATCGAACGGCTTGACCGCAGGCTTGAACAATTCGCGCCGGCTTACTCCACCCTCGGCATCAAGAGCGGAAGTCTCTGCCCATGTGGCCAGCTCCTTGCGCCGGAGAAAATATCCATATGATTTCAGAACACCTAACCCCGTCATCATCCCGAGAAATGGGGGCATCTCAAGATAATGATGCATCAGCACGGTTCCGGCTATGGTGACGAGAAACAGCATCACAATGGCATAGCCGCCATCCTTCACATGGGCCTGTTCTGTTCTGGCTGACGGTGTTTCGCGGGGGATAGTCAGGGAGATCACTATCGCTGGAATAAGCCAGTTGACGAGAGACGGGATGAACAACGCGAAGAAATCGCCAAACTGTACCACTCCTTTTTGCCAGACCATGAGGGTCGTGATGTCACCGAAGGGACTAAACGCGCCGCCCGCGTTGGCCGCAACCACCACATTAACGCACGCCGCGCTGATGAAGCGTTTGTTGCCGGCCCCCATAGCCAGCACCACCGCCCCCATCACCAGCGCCGTCGTCAGATTATCTGCGACAGGGGATATGCAAAAGGCCAACATACCGGTCAGCCAAAACACTCCGCGCAAGGATAAGCCGAATGACACGAGCCTGCTCCGCAACGCCGTAAAGACGTTTCGCTCTACCATAGTATTGATGAAAGTCATCGCGGAGAGAAGAAACAGCAGCAATTCGGCATATTCGAGCAGATTATGGCGCAGGAGTTCAGCGACGACATGGGATCGATCTTGAGACGCATAGGCGATGGCCGTCAGGATCCAGATCACGCCCGCCGCCACCATGACGGGTTTTGATTTCCGCAGATCAAGGCTTTCTTCGACAATCACCAACACGTAGGCAGCCAAAAACACCGCTAAGGCGAGGTATCCTGTCCAGTGATCCGTAAAACTCAACATCCTGTCCCTTTCACAACGACTCGATCCCGGCCCTTCGACCTTTCCTTGTTTCCCTGCGGATTAAGTATCATAGTTTCTCACTAGCAGGATGCTGAAAAAGACCGCCAGCATCGTTCTCGCATCGCTCAGAGGCTCAATATACCGAAGTGTACGCCTCGCCTCTTCGCTCGCTGCGGCCTTTATGAACGGCCTTTTGAGCATCCTGTGCTACTTGAGCGTCAGTTCCACATGAACGCGTTCTCACGGTGTGTTGTGTATACACCGAGTTTTCCCGCAGACTGCTAGTGGTCCTACGTTATTCGAATCGATTCAATCCGCCCAAGGAGTCTGATGACAGAGCATGGCGGCCACCACCGCATGATCCACCGTCACGTCGGTGCCAGACCCATTGAGATGAGGAACGCTGCACAGGACGAAAAGCCCTGTTGATTGAGGCAACAACTTGCGAGGGGCCGAGTGGAGGATTCTTTGATCTACATCCTATGCGCGGGTTCATACCGAAACCGCCGAGACGCCACGCGAGATGAGCGGCAAGCCCATCCACTGTCAGGAAGTCGTTGCTGAGATGCCAGGCATGATCGCAGAATACACAAGCATCGACGCCTCTATTCTTCTTTTATGACAGCGACCGGTCAAACCCAAGCGGGATATCATGGGATATCGCACCATCTCCTCAAGGATCATGCACATGTTTCCCCGTACCAGTCATGTTGGACTCACCAGAGGTCTGTGATCCAGGGATTCGGTCAAAGCAATGGACAAGGAATCGAAGCACATCTTCGATCTCTCCCTGATGTTTGATGAAATACCCCGCCTGTGACTTTTCATGCGGCCCCACACGCACCCCCATGGCAAGCCCTTCTGACAGCGCGAAGACATCCTCGTCTGTGTCATCATCGCCTATGAAAAACAGATCAGTCTGCCGCAAGTGACGCATAAGAGCCAAGGCCGCATGTCCTTTTCCTTCTTGCCCTGGATACAAGACATTCACCGATGCTTTCCCAAATATGAGGCGCGGAGTCGGCGTAAGCTGTTTGAGAAGTAGGACAAGCGCTGTGTACGCTTTGGCCGGTTCATCGGCCCCTCGGTAATGAAACGTGAGCGTATACTGTTTGTTCTCAACCTCAACCCCATAGTGCTTGAGCGGCTGAACGAAATCCGTGTTCACTTGTTTCATCCACTCCGCACAAACATGTTCAGCCAAGATCAGGGCCGCGGGAGTCGCGCACGGGCTTTCCAGCCCGTGGTTCCCGATCAGGTGAGGAACCGCCCTATCGATCCGCGGCGCAAGGTCGGCAAGCGCTCGACCGGAAATCACAGCACAGGGGGCGCGTGCTCCGAGCTCCTTTAACGGCTCGCTCACGGACGATGGGACCTTGACGGAATCTCGATCCGGCGAGATCGGCGCAAGTGTCCCGTCGAAATCGAAGGCGTAGAGGACGGGCCTCTCAGTCAACGCGCGCAGTGCCCGGCGCCCCTCCTCAGACAACACATAGGTCATGCCTGGCCACCTATGATCGTGCGCGCGTCTCGCGCCCCCGTTTGGCGGGCAATGCGGGCTCGTTGCCGCATCCGAGCCGCGTCCATCAGCATGCGCCCAGCCCAGCGGTACACGTTAAATTCCTGCACAATGTCGCGCATACTACGCATGCGAGCCCGTTGTTCGCTTGGGGGCATGGTCAGAGCCACATGCAGAGCGGCCGCACACTGGTCGATGTTGTACGGATTGATGATGAGCGCCTCGAGTAATTCAGTCGCCGCGCCGGTGAATTGGCTGAGTATCAGCACGCCTTGCTCGTCGTCCCTCGCGGCGACGAATTCTTTCGCAACGAGATTCATGCCGTCATGAAGGCTACTGACGATGCAGAAGTCGACCCCTCGATAATGCGTGGCGATCTCTTGGGGGCCGTGGTGTTCGATCCGCAGTGAGATGGGCTGATATCCCTCGCGCCCGAATCGTTGGTTGATGCGTTCGGCCAAAGCGATGACCTGCTGCGTGAGCTGCTGATACTGATCGATCTTGGAGCGGCTGGGGGCGGCGATTTGGATGAAAGAGAACGCGCCGATCCATTCCGGTTGCAGCTCCAGAAGCCGTTCGACGGCGAGGAACCGCTCGAGAATACCCTTCGTATAATCCATTCGTTCGACGCCGAGGCCGACACGCTGGGTGTGCGGGAGGCCGTTGCTCGCGCGGATGTGCGTCCGGCACGTCGGCACGGGTGGCTGTTCCTTAAGCACCCGGCTGGGCCATTCGATCGAAATCGGGTACTGGTTCACCGCGGTCAACTTGCCGCCGTATGAAATCGTGGAACTGTCCCAATCGATCTTCGTTTCCAGTGCGCGATCCACCGTTTCGATGAAGTTGGTGCGATGGAAGCGCGTGTGAAACCCGAGAATACTGCTTCCTAAGAGCCCTTCGAGAATTTCTCGATACCACGGACAAATCGCATAGCGCTCGGGATTGGGCCACGGAATGTGCCAAAACATAATGATCGTGGCATTGGGCAGAAGATCGCGCACCATCTTGGGCACCAGCGCGAGGTGGAAATCCTGCACGAGCACGACAGGATTGTCGGTTTTGGCTTCCTCAATAATGGCCAATGCAAATCGCTCATTAATCTCCCGGTACTGCTGCCAATCCGAGGTTCGGAACACGGGGCGCACGTGGGCCAGATGGCACAGCGGCCAAAGCCCTTCATTGGAAAATCCGTTGTAGTACCCGTCTTCTTCCTCCGGCGACATCCAAATCCGCCGGATCTCGTAGGCAGGATTGTCCGGCGGGACGCGGACATGGCCGCGCGCATCGACGACCTCTCGATCAGCCGTACCGCTGCCATGCGCAATCCACACGCCCGAACAGGCACGCATAATCGGTTCGAGGGCGGTGACGACCCCGCTGGCCGGCACTTGGACCTCGATATCTTGCCCATTCCAATTGTGGACGTAGGGCTCGCGATTGGACACGATGAGCACTTCGTCCCCGGCAAGATGGTCATGGAGAATGGCTTTCAGTGTCGCCGGTGTCCAGCTCATCTGATGTTCATCCCTCAAGCGTTTGTCCGCTTCGAGATCATGAATGAGGGAACGAAGATCCTGGGCGACCGGAAGGAGGTCGGCGTCGTGCCGCTGATCGCTGACCAGGCCAGCCAGCCCCTTGCCGCGGAGCAGCGCCCGCACGCTTGTGACCCATCCGCGCCAGCTCAAATGCGCAACCAGCACCGTGACAAGGGACATCACCACGCCGATGATCGCAAACAGATAGAAGAGGTACCACTTCGTATCGCTGCTTCGTCGCTCAACCCAGCTCATGTCTTGGACGAGCATGAGGCGCCCCCATGCGCGACCATTCCCCTCGATTCCGATCGCAGAGACATGGACAGTCCCTTGGGTCAGTCCCAGTAGAGCGGTCTTGCCGGCTGCGACGGTGTTGGTTCCGTCGCATAGAATCGAATCAGGGTAGGTCAACGTTTTGTAGATCAGTTTGCCCTCACGGCTGCAAAACCCAATGGCGAAGAGCCGCTCGTCCTGAATGATTCGAGTGAAGTAGTTGTGCAGTTTTGTCTTGGATTCTGCCGCCAACAGATCCACAAGGGGAGCTTCGACCGTGCGTCCGATGAATTCTGACCGCATCTCGAGGTCCTGCACGAACCATTTCAGCGTCAAGGTATCGACAAGGGAAATGACGGCATACGCCAGGCCGGCCAACACGAGGGCCAACGGCAGGAGAAATCGAAGCGATAGGCGCATAGATCACCTCTCGTATACTTCGGTCGAACAACCGACCATGTCACGGTACCTATCATTACGACCTTGTCGGCAATTGTCAAACCTCGCCGCTGGCCTCATGTGATATTGCCGTTGAGAATAGACCGGCGCTTGCCCTTGAAACTCGGCATCGAGGGCGATCTCGATAATCACGCACGACTTTTTCTGAATAGACCATGCGCGACCGCCACCTGAGTGAAGCACGGTTCGACGCCACTCCTGCCACAACAACATTCATTCGAATACAAGTGGGCGCGGGGGTCTACGCTCTTACTCACAGAAGGCATCACCAGTGGTGTTGCGCAAGGAAACAGAACTACCGCGTAGGAGGATGAACCAGCGTAGAGGCGAGAATCAGTGCATGCGGTGTGTATGATTGACATCAATCATACACGCCGCGTCAATCGAAGGCGTCAGTGGAGGAAGCAAAGAAGGACACAGCTAGAACCTTCACCGCAATCGCACTCTCCCCTCAACCTCGGATACAAGAACGACCGTCCGAGACTCCCTGCTGGCGCTCGCTCTGTCATCGAACGACAAGCACGGAACCATTCGCATGCTGCACCACCCGCGTCGACACGCTCCCGATGAGAAACCGAGCGATGGCGCCCAGCCCTTGTGCCCCCATCACGATCAAATCAGCCCGTTGTTGCGAAGCCGCCTTCATGATCTCCTGCGCAGGATTCCCAAGGTAACACAGTGGCTCGGCTGTAAATCCTGCCTTGATCAGCTTCTGCACGCTCTGTTCGAGTAACTTCTTGCTTGCCTCCTTCAACCCCGGGTACATGACCACCGGCAGCACATGGAGCACACTCACGTGAATCGGCACGCGCCTGCCCTTGCTGGTCGACTGATCCGACTGAAACTTGGTCAGCACAAACTTCAGAGCCTTGGCCGAGGCGTCAGATCCATCGATCGCCAAAATCATCCTCCGTAACAGGGGTGCCTCGCTCTTGACGACGAGCACCGGGCAGGTCGCATGGTGGATGAGATTCGTCGAGACACTGCCGAGCATGAAACGATCGAGCGCGTCGAGGCCTTGACTGCCCACCACCAGGAGCCCGTCCCGTTTCGGCGCCCATTTCAAGATCGTCGGGGCGACCGGTCCTTGCTCTTTGCGGGCCGTGCCCGTAAGTTTCAGCGTGGCCAACTGTTGTTGAGCCTCCTTGAAGATCTTGGCCGAGCGCGCTGCCATGCACTGGATTTCTTCCTGGATATACCGCTCGTTACCGGCCATCACCGGCTGCGCCAAAAACGGAGCGCGGAGCGTGGCAACATCCAACACATGCAGCGCCGTTACCTTTGGCGGCTCGACAAGCGGCAACATAGCTACCCAGCTCAGCGCCCATCGTCCATACTTCGATCCATCTGTCGCCACAAGCACATTCATGTTGCCCTTCCTTTCATCAATTGGGTTCTCACTGCGTTCGAACCGACAAACGATACCGGGTGTGCCTGCGTCAGGCGACAACGCCGCAAACGTGCGCCCTCATCGAACGACGAGCACGGCACAGGTCGCGCGTTGCACCACTCGCGTCGAAACGCTCCCAAGGAAAAACCTGTCGATGCCGGATAGCCCTTTGGCTCCCATCACAATCAGATCGGCATGCCGTTGGGAGGCCACCTTCAAGATCTTTTCAGCAGGGTTCCCAAGCTGGCTCACAGGCTTCACCTTAAATCCTGCCTCGGTCAGCCTCTGCACGGTCTGTTCGAGTAATTTTCTGCTGACTTCCTTTTCTTTCAGCCCCCGGTACTTGGTCCAGGGTATCGTCGTTCCGACGTCGAAGGGGGCCAATGGGCGGCGCGGGGTGACATGGATCACACTGATATGAATTGGCACACGCCCACCCTTGCCAATCGACCGATCCGGATGAAACTTGGCCAACACAAAATTCAGGGCCTTGGCCGATCCGTCCGATCCATCGATCGCCAAGACGATTCGCTGCAACGGGACTGCCTCGCCCTTGACGACGAGCACCGGGCATGTTGCGTGCTGGATGAGTTTCGTCGACACGCTCCCGAGTGTGAAGCGATCGAGGACATCAAGGCCCTGACTGCCCACCACCAAAAGCCCGCCCCGTTTCGGCGCCCGTTTCAGAATCGTCGGCGCAACCGCCCCTTGTTCCTTGCGGACTGTGCCTGTGAGTTTCAGTGACGCCAACTGCTGTGTCACACTCCTGAGGGCTCGTTCAGCGCGTGCTTCCATGCGCTGAATCTCTAGCTTCGTCCGAAACGGAAAACGGAACTTAGCGCCATCGAGCACGTACAGCGCCGTCACATTCGGCAGTTCAACCAGCGGCAGTTTGGCCACCCAGTTGAGTGCCCATCCCCCATACTTCGACCCATCCGTCGCCACAAGCACTTTCATGGCATGATTCCTTTCATAGGAACGCCCAAGTCCTTCTTTTATACGATAGAACTGAACCGTTCTCTGAATGCATCCGCAGACAATCCTACAACCGAGGCGCACCGCCCTACCGTCTGCGCATCTGCCATATCCTCCGGAGCTAGACGGATCATGTAGCGCCGTGCGATCTGGTACGACTCAGAGGAGATATCCACCATTCGAACCTTCGCCCGGCCCGTAGCGGGATCCAACATCTGCTTGAACGGAATCGGCGTGAACCGCCCCTGCTGGATCGAAACCATAGCGGCATTGCCTCCGTCCAGAAGGAACTGCGCCGCACAATACCCGAGATCGCGTGTGTACTCCATATCGAATGGGATCGGATCGGCGCAGCGCAACTCATACCCAACGTTCTTGGACACAATCGTCGTAGTAAGACCTCCCCCCAGCGCCCTGCTGACTTCACGCTTGAGCACGTCCCCGATTTCGATCTCCGAGAGCCTGATGTGGCCATGTTCATCTCGTTCGACATGATCAAGTCCGCCCAAGTCTTGAGGGTCCAGCACCTCGACTAACCCTTCGGCCAGCACAGCGACACCGTCGAATCGTCCCTCGCTCGCTCGTTTGATAATGGCCGTTGCCAATGTATCGACCAACGTCGCCAGCTTCACCGGTCGCTGGCGGAACTCTTCGGGAATGAGCGTCAAGGTCGCACCAGCCGCCTTTCCAATTCCCAACGCCAGATGGCCGGCTTTCCGCCCCATCGTCACGACGAAGTACCAGCGGGATGTCGTATGTGCGTCCACCATCAAGTTTTTCACAATCTCTACTCCGACATGTCGTGCGGTCTGAAATCCGAACGTCGAAATGCCGTGCGGGAGATCCAGATCGTTATCGATCGTCTTCGGCACATGCACGACGTGAAGACGACCCGCCGCCTTTTCTTCCAACTTGAGCGCCGAATAGGCCGTGTCGTCGCCGCCGATCGTAATCAGCCTGGTGACGCCCAGCCGAACCAAGGTCGATAGAACATGCTCGAGCGATTCCGGGTTTTTCGTGGGATTCGCCCGTGACGTGCCGAGCGACGAGCCGCCTCGAAAATGGATGCGACTCACTTCCTCGGTCGAGAGAGGTTTTACGTGACTCGTATTCCCTTCCATTAACCACTTGAAGCCATCGAGGATGCCGATCACCTCGCATCCTCCCACTATGCTCCGAATCGTGGCAGCACTAATAACGCTGTTGATCCCCGGCGCCGGTCCACCCCCGACTAAGATACCGACAATCGCGCGAGGAGCATTCATGATGTCAGAACTCCTGTGATGCTAATCCGAATTTCTCAAATACACCGACCAATAGACCAACGCGACAAGGACGGTCCCGCCGAGAACGTTACCGAGCGTGACCAACGCAAGATTGCCGACCGCACCAGCGACTGAGAGTGGTGCCGATGTCCCTGCAGCGAGCGCCACGCCGATCGGGAGAAAATACATATTGGCGACGGAATGCTCAAATCCGCAAGCCACAAACCCGGTAATCGGGAAGACAATGGCGAGAATCTTATCGGTCACGCTCCGTGCTCCCATGCACAACCAGACGGCCAGACAGACCAGCACGTTGCAGAGGACGCCACGGGCCACCGCCGAGACCGGATCGAGCGCGACCTTGCTACGCGCAATCTGAACCATTGTCTCTCCGACAGCGCCATCGCCCATGCTGTGTATGCCGGCCAGCCATACTAAGGCCGCTGTTCCAACTGCTCCAACCAGGTTGCCGAGGTAGACCCACCCCCAGTTCCTCATGATTTGTTGTGTCGTCACCCGACCGGAAGCCCAGGCCATAGCAATCAGGTTATTGCCGGTAAAGAGTTCCGCTCCGCCCACCACCACCAGCACAAGCCCCAAACTAAACGCGACGCCCCCCGCGAGGCGGAGGATTCCGAAGGGGACAGCGGCCTCACTCCCAGTCGTCATGGTGACTGTGTAAAACAACGCGCCCAGCGCAATAAAGGCCCCAGCCAAGACGGCCAGGGCGAACATGGTCAGGACCGGCATCGCAGCTTTTGTGACGCCGACTTCACGTACCCGCATGGCGATCTGCGCAGGAGCGTAGGCATCGAGCAGACTGTTGGTTGCGCTCTGTTCCATATCTCGCTAGGAGCCTGTCTGACATTGCCTTCGTGACGAGGCGAAGGAAGCGCAGCCAGATGCTAAGCCGCAGGCCCGGAAAAACCGGAAGCGTATTCGCTGGAATACGTTGAGGATTTTTTCGGGCCGAGAACGACGCAGATGGGTGCGGATCGTTCGCCGCAGTAGAATGCTCAATGTCGGACAGGCTCCTATAGAATCAGCTGGCGGCGCATGTGCCGCAGTTCCACTTCATCTTCCGGATCGAGTTCGTCCCGTTCAATCGGTTCCACACGCACAGTAGAGACCTTGTACTCCGGGCACTGTGAACTTTCATCCGCGCTCGACGAGAGCAACGCGTTGACCGTTGAAGCCGGGAAGTGAAAGCTGGTGAAGAGATGTCCCGGCATGACTCGTTCACTCCCCACAACAGGAAGCAAAGCGTCGCCACGAGCACTCACCACACGAACGATCTCACTGTCACGCAGATGCAGCGCCTCTACATCGGCCGGATACATTTCCAGCACATCGGTATCGACCAGCTCGAGAATGTCCGTCCGACGTGTTTGAGCCCCGCAGTTGTAATGTTGGAGAATGCGACCCGTGGTCAACACGAAGGGATACTCCTTGCTCGCAGCTTCACCAGGCGGCAAATACTCGACGGCAACAAAGCGCGCCTTCCCCTTTGGAAAGGTCTCTTGATGCATCAATGCTGTGCCTTTGTGGATGGCAGTCGGCACCGGCCACTGTAAACCCGCATGCTGGTCAAGCCGATCGTAAGACACACCGGCGAACATCGGTGTGAGCCTCGCAATCTCATCCATGATCTCCGCGGGATGCCGATAGGGCATGGGATAACCCATCCGGTTGGAGACTTCGCAGACCACGCGCCAATCCGGGAGGACTCCATTCGGCGGCTCCACGACTTTCCTGATCCGTTGAATACGCCGTTCAAGATTGGTAAAGGTGCCGTCCTTTTCTAGAAACGATGCCCCAGGCAATATCAAATGTGCAAACTTGGCGGTCTCGCTGAGAAACAAATCTTGTACCACCAGAAACTCCACCCGCCTCAACGCCTCGTGCACTTTCTTCAAATTCGGGTCGGTCTGCGCCACGTCATAGCCAATGATCCAAAGCCCCTTAAGCCGGCCCGCATTCGCCGCGTCCCACATGTCGGGGGTTTTCATGCCGCGCTTCGTGGGCAACGGACGGCCGGTGACGGTCTGATGCAGCGCTGCCAGCTTCGGATCGTCCAAACTCTGGTAGCCGGTGAAGTAGGTCGGAAGGCAACCCATATCAGAAGCCCCCTGCACATTGTTTTGTCCACGCAAGGGATTGATGCCGGTGCCCGGCTTTCCGATGTTGCCAGTGGCCAAGGCGAGGTTGCAGAGCGCGATCACCCCATGACTGCCCCAGCGCTGTTC
>Ga0163153_10001592_pt1 | contig 35636 bp, 29 predicted proteins | sample OliLakLV19MP6IB1_FD_148629 | JGI IMG/M metagenome (GOLD analysis project Ga0163153, IMG submission 148629) | Freshwater microbial mat bacterial communities from Lake Vanda, McMurdo Dry Valleys, Antarctica - Oligotrophic Lake LV.19.MP6.IB-1 | ecosystem: Environmental > Aquatic > Freshwater >... | reverse complement strand
CTTTACTCGCAACGTGAAGCGCTGGCGCGACGGCGAGATGGTCGTCCGTTGGGTCGGCACGGCGCTGCACGAGGCGGAGGGGCGATTGCGTCGCGTCCGCGGCTACAAGGACATGCCCAAGCTGATCGCCGCGCTCGAGCGTCACGAGGTCCTTGTCAACTCATCGTCGGGTAATGTACAGAGGCAAGCGCAGGCAGCGTAATTGATCTAACTGGAGCCGCACCGTTCAACAGCGGGCGGGACATCCCCCAACCATGGCTGCTCATTGGAATGCAGCAGCTCCGTAGGCACTCGCAGTCGGAATAGCGCGGTGAAGTCGGTGCTCGATCGCGTCCACACGTTTGCTCACCAGATCAACAATTGCTCCGGCTTCGCAATCAACGTGTTGGCGCGCCCGGAGCGTGGTGTCGACATCGAACAGGAAAACGACTTCGTGATGGGTCGCCGGTGCGCTTTGCATCCTCGTCCCTCGTTCGCTGCTTCGTTCCGTTGGCGTAGAACAATTCCCGCATACAGGTCGACTCGATTCCGTACGATTCTGTGTGGTCCGTTGCTCCGCCGGCGAGTCCGGCCTATTGGTCTCGCCCTCAGGATTCCGAACGGCCGTCGAGGAGGCGCTGCACCAGACGCGTGCTGGCGGCCACGACGCCCTGTAGGCCGGGCCCCCCGGCCGTTGCACCGCTGAGGAACAGATTCGCGTAGTCGGTTTCCTGCGCGACCCGACGCAGCACGCGGTTCCGCAGATCCAGACGGGCGCCGTACATGCCGCCGCGCACCAGGCCGGCGCGTTGCGCCAGGTCGACGGGCGTCCACGCCTCCCGCACGACGCAGTGCTCCGTCAGACCCGGGATCAGCCGTTGCTCCACGGCATGCAGAATCTCCCGCATGACGCGTTCCCGTTCGGTGGCGTGCGTTCCCTGCTGCACCGCGGCATCGAAGTAGGCGAAGTCGCTGGCGACGTTGATCTGCACGGTCGTGCAGCCGGGCGGGGCGAGGACGCCTGCGTCGGCGTAGAGAGACGGTGTGGCCAGGAAGAAGAACGGCTCCTCGTAGCGATGGGTTTTCACCGCGTGTTCGATTGCGCCGTCGATGTCCTCGCTCGGAAAGCACCATACGTTCGAACGCCCGAAGCCATGCTGCTCGAGGTCGATGTCGAGTCCGAGAAAGATGGTGAAGCAGGAGGCCGATTGCTCGTAGTGGGGAAGCGCTGCTCCCTCGATCATCGCCAGCGTCTTGGCTGGGTCGATGTTCGAGATGATGGTGCGCGCCGAAAAATTGCCCTTGAGGGTCTCGACAGTGGTCACTCGGTCGCCGTCGACGCGTAATCCGGTTACGGCGGCCTCGTAGAAGATCTCGCCGCCGTACTCAACGATCCTGTCGGTGACTCGATCGACGAAATGTCCCATCCCCAGCTTGGGGAAATGCGCCGACTCGCAGTAGCCGAACAGCACGGCCTGCAGGCAGAGGAGCGGTTCTTCTGCGGGTGGCAGACCGATGTCGCCGCACTGGCCGGCGAGCACGGCACGCAGCCGCGGCGACAGGCCGAAGTGGTCGAAAACGCGCGAACAAGGCCACGGGCCGTAGAGCACCGTGTCCTTGAATTGAAACGGATGGCGCATGAATCGAGTTACTTCGAAGACGGCGCCTTCGCTCTCCTTCTCGATCCCCCGCAGTACCGCGAAGAGTCCGGCGATGCCCTCCCGCTCGTCGGGAAAGGTCTGGCAGAGTTTCTCCTCGAGTCGGCGCGAGTCGTTGGGAATGCGAAAGCTGAAGTCGGGAAGTTCGATGCGGTCGTAACCGTCTGTGTCGAGCGGGTTGAACTGGACGACGTCGAGCAGGTCGAGAGCTTCGAGCCAACCGTGGAGCACGCCGCCCGGGGCGCAGCCCATTAGGTACTGCATCTCGGCGCAGAACGTGAATCCGTCGATGGTGAACGACTGGCCGCACCCGCCGGCGCGGTCCTGCGCCTCGAGAATCGCGACGCGGTGCCCCGCCTTGGCCAGAAGCGAGGCCGCGCTCAGCCCGCCCCAGCCGGCCCCGAGGATTAAATAGTCATACTCGTCCAATGAGTTCACCTTCGTCGCGGCACATTGACAGGTCCCGTGGTGCGGCGAAAGTTGCGCAGTTCGATTCGCGCAATCGCTGGCGAACGCGCCGGATCAACCGGAGCCGGCGTCCTAGATTTCGCCGATGTGGTGGATGCGCAGCGTGTTGGTCACGCCCGCGCGCCCGAACGGCTGTCCCGCGACCATGACGACGACGTCGTCCTCGCGCGCCCAGCCGTTCTCCACCACCAGCCGGTCGACCTGGCGCAAGAACTCGTTGGAGTCCTCGGCGCGCTCCATGAAGATCGGCGTCACGCCGAACATGACGGACATCCGGCGCAGCGCCTCCGGGCTCGAGCTGAACGCGAGGATGGGCACCGGCATCCGCATCTGCGACAAGTAGCTCGCGCCGCCTCCCAGTTGCGACCACATTACCACCAGGCCGGCGTCGAGTTCGCGGACGACGACCTTGACGCCGCGGGCGAGCGCCGCAGTGCGGAAGCGCGACTCGCGCGCGTTCACTGGCGTCGCCGTCGACATCGGCAGCGAGCGCAAGTGCGCGTTCGTGCGGTGCGCAATGCGCGCCATCATCTCGACCACCTTGACCGGGTATCTGCCGACCGCCGTTTCGCCGGAGAGCATCACTGCATCTGCGCCGTCGAAGATCGCGTTCGCGACGTCGCTGACCTCGGCGCGCGTCGGCACGGGTGCGTCGACCATGCTCTGCAGCATCTGGGTGGCGACGATCACTGGCTTGCCGAAGTCGTGGCACGTGGCGACGATCCGCTTCTGCAAAACGGGCACCTGCGCGGCGTCCATTTCGACGCCCAGGTCCCCGCGCGCCACCATGATGGTGTCGGCCTCGACGACGATCTCTTCGAGGTTGTCCAGCGCCTGCCGCTTTTCGATCTTGGCGATCACCGGGATGAACGCGCGCCACGCGCTGCCGTAGGTGGACAGGTCGCGCTTGCCCCGTGCGTCGTGGCCCGCAGGCACCGGCCGCGCGCCCTGCTCGCGCAGGTATTCCTTGAGCTGACGCACGTCTGCAGCCGTGCGCACGAAGCTGAGCGCGATGAAATCGAAGCCGTGCTCCACCGCGAAGTCGACGCAGCGGTAGTCGCGCTCGGTCATCGCCGGAACGCTGAGATCGGTATCGGGAAGGTTCATCCCCTTGTTCGACCCGAGTATCCCGCCGACCACGACCTCGCAGACGAGACCCGACTCGGCGCCGAGTGCGCGCCGCTCGACACAGCGCAGCTCGAGCGCGCCGTCGTCAAGCAGGATCCGCTGTCCCGGCTGGACCTCGGCAATGGAGTCGAAGAACTCCAGCTGGATCGGGACGATGCGCTCGCGCTCCAGGGCTTCGGTGGCGGCCGCTGCGGGAACGAATGCGACACGCTCTCCCACTCGCAGCGGTGTTCCTTCGCTCCCCTGGTTGCCCACGCGGATTTTCGGGCCGCACAAGTCGCCGAGCACCCCTACGTGCTGGCCCAGCTTAGCCGCGACGCTGCGCACCCGCTCGAGCGTCTCGCGATGCTCGTCCAGTCCGCCATGGGAGAAATTGATGCGCACGACGCGCACGCCGCGGTCGATCAGCTGCTCGATGGTCTCGAGCGAGCGGCTCGCTGGACCGAGCGTCGCAACGATCTTCGTGAGGATGAGGTCCTGCGCTGCTGCCACGTTGCACCGATTAGAAGACACGGCGGCCGTGAATGCAACGCAGGCAGAGACCGGGCTGGTGTGCGCGCGGAAGCGTCGCGCTCGGCTGATCTGCCCCTGATGCTCCTTCGTGGGGCCTCCCCAGCCCGGCTGGTCAAGCAGAAGTGACTGCCGCGATCGGTGTACAGCTCGCAGAAGCGCCCGTAGGTTTTCAGAATGGACTCGAGCGCCAGAAACGTCGCCGCCGTCCCTTCCTAGGGGACAAACTCCGCGAACAAGATCCGCCCGTCGGCGTCGTCGAGCGCCCCCACCAGATCCTGTATCGGCTCGCCTTCGATCCACGGTAAGTGCTCGCCGCAGCCCGTCTGGGCAGAGGCGAAGGCGACGAGCTAGAGTGCGCGCCGACGATGGTGAGGAGGCGACAGGACGAAGGGTGGAGCTGGGGCTCGAGCGGGCTGGGGCGGCAGGTCGCGCAGCTCCTGGGGCAACGTGACGGCGCCGGCACCACGGCTGCGGATGCTGCGCAGGGCGGCCTCGTGGAGGTAGACACCGGAGTCGAAGCGGGCGATGCGGCCGCTCGGCAGCAGGGCCGCGTGTGCGCCCAGGGCGCGGCGGCTCTCGGCTAGGGCAGGACCATGGACGACGTGGACGGCATGGACAGTCCATGAAGTTCATGCAGTCCACGTCGTCAACGGTCGTGGCTATTTCACTTAAGCAATCTAAAACAATCCAGCCTCTTCACCTTCCCCGAAATCGTCCGTGCCAGTTCCGCCACGCGCACGAACTCCCGCGGCACCTGGAACGCCGCCAGTCTTTCCCGGCACCACTGCCGCAGCTCGCCGTCGCCGACCGTCGCGCCTGCCCGCAGCACGACGGCTGCAGCCACCCGCTGCCCCCACTCCTCGTCCTCGACTCCGAACACCGCCACCTCGGCGACGCCGGGATGCAGGGCAAGAACCTCCTCCACGACCTCCGGGTTGACGTTCTCGCCGCCACTGACGATCAGGTCCGTTCGCCTCACCTCGACCCACAGCCGGCCGTCGTCGTCGAGCCGTCCGAGATCGCCGGTATGGAGCCATTCACCCTGCAGCGACCTCACTGTCCGTTCCGGGTCGCGGAAGTAGCCGCGAAACACCTGCGCGCCGCGCACCAGGATCTCGCCGACACCGTCGCTGCCGGGCACCCCGATGCGAATCGCGACTCCGTCGAGCGGATGGCCCGCCGAGCCGGGGTGCCGCGACGCATCGCCCGGCCAGCTCGTCGTCACCTGGGCTGCCGTCTCGCTCATCCCGAAGGTCGCCACCAGCGGCACCGACGCCCGCTGCGCCCTCCCGACGAGAGCCGCCGGCAGACGTCCGCCGCCGAGCACGACCGCCTTCAGGGTGGACGGGTACGGCACGTCGCCGCCGGCATCGAGCACCCGCGCGAGCATCGTCGGCACCAGCGACACGAAGCCGATCTCGTCGTGCCGCAGGCTGCGGTCGACGCTCGTGGCATCGAAACCCGGGTGCTGGACCACGGTCATGCCGGCCAGGGCGCAACGCACGGCGATCGACAGGCCGCCGACGTGGCACATCGGCATCGCCGCCAGCCAGCGGTCGCCCGGGGCACACCCGAGCCTTGCGATCGACGCGTCCGCACCGGCTTCGTAGTTGGCGTTCGTCAGCTCGACCGCCTTCGGCGCTCCCGTCGTTCCCGAGGTGTAGACGAGCGTCAGCACGTCCTCGGCCCCGGCCTGCTGCAGTGGTGCCGTGTCCACCGCCATCCGTGCGAGCTCGCCGGTCGCTTTGATGGTCGCCCCGCCGACACTGCGGGCGAGATCGGCGTGCGCGTCATCGTGGAGTACCAGGGCGGGTTCCGCATGCACGACGAGCCGTCCGAGCGCTTCCGCCCCGAGGCGCAGGTTCGGCGGAACCAGCGTCCACCGCCCGAACTGAGCTGCATGCAGCAACTCGAGAAAGAAGGTTCCGGGAGTCACGAAGGCGGCGACACGATCGCCGGGAAGCACGCCCGCCGCCCGAAGGCGACGAGCCGTGGCCAGGGCTCGTGCGCGCAGATCGGCGCAGGAGACGCGATCGCCGTCGACCTCACAGGCGACCGCCTGCGGCCAGGTCCGGGCCGCGCGTTCGAGCCAGGGCTCCCACGGTGCCGCCATCGCCTTCACGCAAGGTCGAAGCCGAGGCCGGGGCCGCTCGCAACAGCGTGGGCGACGGGCTCGCCGACTTTGGCGAGCACCGGGTCTGCCGCCAGCAGCAGCGCGCCGCCGAGGCCGATCGCCTGGTGTGGTCCCGGCAGGGCCGCGGCAACGTGAACCGCAGCAGCGCGCCCGACGGCGGTCTCGATCGAGTCGGTCAGCGCTACCCGGATGCCGAGGCTGCGGGCATGCTGCGCCAGCGCGACCGCCGCGCGCGGGCCGCCGACGCGGGCGAGCTTGATGACGATCGTGTCGCACACACCGCACTCGGCGAGGCGGGTGACGTGCTCGGCGGTGGTCACCGATTCGTCCATCGCGATCGGCACCCCGGCGCGGGCGTACAGTCGCGCCAGCGCGACGAAGTCGTGGGTGCGCAGCGGCTCTTCGACGTATTCCACGTCGGGTGCGGCGATGGCGGCCAGCACATCCGCGGCTTCGTCTTCGCGCCACGAGCCATTCGCGTCGAGACGCAGCAGCACCCGTCCTTCGCCACCCGCGCGCAGGGCCTCGATACGCGCGACGTCGGCCGCGGGCGGCCTTCCGCCGACCTTCAGCTTGAGCACCCGGAAACCGTTCTGCACCCGGCGTGCCGCCTCGGCACGGATCGCCTCCGGCTCGTCGCCGGCGACGAGCGCCGCGACGTCGAAGCGCTCCCCGGCTGCATCCGGCGCGCCGAGCAACGCCGCTACGGTGATCCCCTGCTGCCGGCCGCGCAGATCGAGCAGGGCAGTTTCCAGGGCACAGCGTGCCGACGCCGAGGCGTCCAGCGTGCCTTCGTCGAGTGCGTCGCGCAGGTTCGCTGCCGTTCGTGCGCCGACGAGGGCGGCGAGTTCGCCGGCGACCATTGCCACCGGTGCCTCGCCGAGCCAGTACGCCGGCGCCGCTTCGCCGCGACCGATCAGCCCGGTTTCGGGATCGCGCCAGGCGACCAGCAGCGCCTCGCGATGGTCGAGGCGCTCGGCGCCGAGGCGCGTGCCGCTGCGAAGCGGAACAGAATGGCGGGTGACCGTGATGTCGCTCATCGCAGCAGTCCGAGCGCGTAGGCGGCGCCGAAGAAGGCGTGGAGCCGAGCGCTTCCGGCGAGAGACTGGTTCAGCGCAGCACCTTCGCGCGACCACAGCCGGCGGATCTCGCCGACGGCGGCCGGCAGCACGACCAGCGGCAGCAGCGCGGTCGGCGTGACGGCGAGGGCGATAGCGGGCAGGACGGCAAAGGCGCCAGCGACGAGACCGCTGTAAATCCAGCGAGTGCCGCGATCGCCGAGGCGCACCGCGAGGGTGCGCTTGCCGGTCGCGCTGTCGGTCGGGATGTCGCGCAGGTTGTTGACCACCATGATCGCCGTCACCAGGGCGGCGACGGGAAGGCCGACGAGGATGACCGTTGCGTCGGCGGGGGAGCCCTGCAGCAGCGCGGTGCCGGCGACGGCGACGACGCCGAAGAACAGGAACGCCAGCGCCTCGCCGAAACCGAGCGAGGCCAGCGGCGCCGGTCCGGCACTGTACGCAATGGCGAAGACCGCCGCGGCGGCGCCGATCGCAAGGATCGGCGCGCCGCCGTGGGCGACGAGCCAGAAGCCCGGCACCAGCGCCCCGGCGGCGGCACCCCAGGCGCCGCGCTTGACCGCCTGCGGCGGCAGCAGGCCCGACGCCGCCGCTCGCACCGGGCCGAGGCGGTGTGCGGTGTCGATGCCGGAGGCGAAGTCGTAGTAGTCGTTCGCCAGATTGGTCGCGATCTGCAGCAGCAGCGCCGCGAGCGCCGTCGCTCCGGCGAGCGCGACGTCGATGTCGCGCTCGCGGCTGGCGAAGGCGAGCCCGACGAGCACCGGAACGACGCTGGCGCCGAGGGTGCGCGGGCGGATCGCCAGCCACCAGGCATGCGCCCCGCTACGGAAGTCGCGGGAAGCGATCGAAGTCGGGGCTGCGCCGCTCATTGAACGCGTTCCTTCCCTCCTGTCCTTCTTCGCTCATGTAAAAGAGCAGGGTCGTGTTGCCGGCAAGTTCCTGGATTCCGGCCATGCCGTCGGTCTCGGCGTTGAAGGCCGACTTGAGGCAGCGCAGCGCCATCGGGCTGTGCTGCAGGATCTCGCGGCACCACTGCACCGTCGTCTCCTCGAGCTCCGCGAGTGGCACCACCGTGTTGACCAGCCCCATGTCGAGCGCCTCCTGCGCGTCGTACTGGCGGCACAGATACCATATTTCGCGGGCTTTCTTCTGGCCCACGAGACGCGCCAGGAAGCCCGCGCCGAAGCCGCCGTCGAAGCTGCCCACCTTCGGGCCGGTCTGGCCGAAGCGTGCATTGTCGGCGGCGATCGTCAGGTCGCAGACGACGTGCAGCACGTGGCCGCCGCCGATGGCCCAGCCGGCGACCATCGCGATCACCGCCTTCGGCAGGCTGCGGATCATCTTCTGCAGGTCGAGCACGTTGAGACGCGGCACGCCGTCGCCGCCGACGTAGCCGGCATCCCCGCGCACGCGCTGGTCGCCGCCGCTGCAGAAGGCGCGCCCACCCTCACCGGTGAGGATCACCACGCCGACGTCACCGTCCTCGCGGACATGCGCGAACGCGTCGATCAGCTCCATCACCGTCCGGGGCCGAAACGCGTTGTGCACCTCGGGGCGGTTGATCGCGATGCGCGCGATGCCCTCCGCCTTCCTGTAGGTGATGTCTTCGTATTCCTTGACCGTCTGCCACTCGATGCTCATGCGCGGGCTTCCTTTCCTGCTTTCGTCGCGAGCGTGTCGCTGCCGTCCGTGCGCGCCGCCCCGAGAAAGGCAGTGACGCGGGCGGCAAACCATTCGGGCCGCCCGAGGTGGATGTTGTGTCCAGCGCCCGCGGCGATCTCGACGACCGCGCGCGGGAGCTGCTCCTTCATCGCCGCAGCGATGGTGCAGAACTTCGTGTCGTCGCCGCCGGCGAGAAGCAGCGTCGGTACGTTCAGGGCGTGCAATCGGTCGCCGAGCCAGGGCTGCGCGCCGGTGCCCATGTGGCGCAGGCTCGCAGCCAGTCCGGCGGGCCGGCAGCGCAGGCGGCAGACGCGCAACGCGGCGCGCTCCGCGTCCGCCAGGCGTCGCTCGGCCGCGAGCACGGGCGTCTGCTCCCACCGGTCGACGAACGCCGCGATGCCTCGGGCGAGCGCAAGGGCGCCCAGTGCCTCGTCCGCTTCGCGGCGCTGCGCGCGCTCTGCCTCGTCGGCAATGCCGGGGCTCGCGCTCTCGAGGATCAGATGCGCCACGTGGTCGGGCCGGGCGGCGGCGAGCTGCAGCGCCAGCCGCCCGCCCATCGAGTAGCCGCCGAGGTCGAAACGGTCGATGCCGAGATCTTGCAACGCCCCGACGAGCAGGGTGCTCACGTCGGTGAAGGCAATGCCGTCGAGCCGGGTGTCACCGTGTCCGGGCAGGTCCGGCGCGAACACGTGACGGTGCGGCAGCGCTGCGGCCACGTCGATCCAGTCGCGTCCGCTACCGGTGAAGCCGTGCAGCAGAACGAGCGGCAGGCCACTGCCACGGGATGCCGTCAGCGGCGGGCGCACATGGAACGTCAGGTGCCCGCCGCGGCAGCCGATCGTCCGCGTCGTCCAGCTCATGCGGTCCCGGACACCGCCGTGTCGCGCAGCGCGCCGAGAGCCTCGGCGACGAGCGCGCGGCTGCGGCTGACGTTGTGCTCGCGCCGGGTCGGCACCTCGAGCAGGCGAACGCCCGGACGCGGCGCCAGCGCCGTGTCCAAGTCGCCGAGGGCGGCGATGTGATGGTGCGCGATGCCGCACATGCGCGCCGCGTCGGCGAAGCCGAGGCCGTGCGGGGTGCCGAAGAAGGGCTCGAACGCGTCGCCGAGACCTGCCTGGGGGAGGTAGGAGAAGATCCCGCCGCCGTCGTTGTTGGCGACGACGATGCACAGGTCGAGACGGTGCCGCGCGGCGATCTGCAGGGCGCCAATGTCGTGCAACAGACTGAGGTCGCCGATCAGCAGGTAGCTCGGCCCTTCGTGCACCGCGGCCATGCCGAGCGCGCTCGACACGACTCCGTCGATGCCGTTGGCGCCGCGGTTGGCGAGGATCCGCAGTCGCTTGCCGCTGCTGCCGGCGAAGGTATCGATGTCGCGCACCGGCATGCTGTTGCCGACCAGCAGCAGCGCTCCCTCGGGAAGCCGGTCGATCAGCCGCGCCGCCAGTCCGCCGTCGATGATGCCGGAATCACGCGCCAGCAGGGCGTCGAGCCGGTGACGCACCGCGGCCGAAGCCTGGCGCCAGCGACCGCACCAGGACCTATCGGACGATTCGCCCGCTGCCAACGCGTGCCGCGCCCGCCGGCAGAAGTCCGCGGTGTCGCCAAGGATCACGTGCCGGAGACGGAAGTCGGGATCCGGCCAGGCCGTCGCCGTCGTCACCAGCACCTGCACCGCATCGGAGGCCGCGAGGAACCGATTGAGCGGCTTCGACGTCGGCACCGCGCCGAAGCGCAGCACGACGTCGGGGCGATGCGTCGCGCAGAACCCGGGGTCGCGCAACAGCAGATCGTGGGCGTCGATGAGGCGCGTGCGGTCGTGCGGTCCGTGGCGGACGCCGGACAGCGAGTCGGCGAGCACCGGCCAGTCGAGAGTCGCCGCCAGGGCGACGACGGGCTCGACGGCGGATGCGGCGATGCGCGGGCCGCAGACGACGATCCCGCGCGCCGTTCGCGCCCGGTCGGCGAAGGCGGTGACCGCGGCTTCGTCGGCGACGAGGTGCGGCGGCGTCACCGTGGTGAAGGGCTCCTGGCCTTGCGCCGCTGCGTCCGGGTCGAGCCATGGCTGTTCCGCGACGAGTGGCTCGCGGTAGGGAACGTTCACGTGCACCGGTCCCGCCGGCTCGCTGCGGGCGATGCCGACCGCGCGACAGGCGACGGCGCGCGCGTGCGCCTCGCCGGGGGCGTCGCCGCCCGGGGTGACGAGTTCCGTCTCCCACTTCACGTGGCGGCCGAAGAGTTGCGGCTGGCGGATGGTCTGGGCGGCGCCGCACTCGCGCAGTTCGGGCGGGCGGTCGGCGGTGAGCACGATCAGCGGCACTTCTGCCGAAAACGCCTCGACGACGGCGGGCAGGAAGTTGGCGGCGGCGGTGCCCGAGGTGCAGACCACGGCGGTGGGGCGGCCGCTGGCGATCGCGGCGCCATAGGCGAAGAAGGCGGACGAGCGCTCGTCGGTGATCATCCAGCTGCGCAGCCGGCGATCGCGCGCCAGGGCCAGCGCCAACGGTGTCGAGCGGCCTCCGGGCGAAACGCAGATGTCGCGCACACCGGCACGCCACAGTTCGTCGATCAGCGCGGCCGCGGCACGCTCGTTGGCAACGCCCGTCAGGGTCATGCGCTCACCGCCTGGGTGGCGGAGTCATCGCAACCGGCATCGAATTGCGGGAAGCCCGCAGTCGCGGCGCGCAGCGGTTCCAGCATCGCACTCATCTTGAGTTCGGTCTCGGCGAGTTCCGCGTGCGGGTCGGAGCCGGCGACGATGCCGGCGCCGGCGAACACCGACAGCGCCGCGTCGGCCAGCAGCGCACTGCGCAGCGCGACGACGACTTCGCCATCGCCGGCGGCGTCCATCCAGCCGATGCCGCCGGTGTACCAGCCGCGGTCGGGCTCTTCGCGGTGCAGCAGCCGCGCCGCCTCTGCGCGCGGCGTGCCGCACACCGCCGGCGTCGGGTGCAGCGCCGCGGCGAGAGCGAGAACGTCGTGCTCCTCCACGCCGCGCCCCGAGATCGGCGTTCGCAGGTGCAGCGCCTCGGGCAGGGTGATGACGTGCGGCTCCTGCGCCGGATCGAACTGTACGCCGAGCGGCGCGAGCGCGCCGCGGATGCCGGCGACCACCGCGGCGTGCTCGCGCCGGTTCTTGGGGCAGGAGAGCAACTCGCGCGTCCGCTCGCGGTCGACGCACTCGTCGCCGCTGCGGCGGATGGTGCCGGCGAGGGCCGGGGTGAAGAATGCACCTTCCTGACGCTCGACCATGATCTCAGGCGTCGAACCGAACCAGATCGTCGCGGCCGGCTTGCAGGCGAAGGTGACGCACTCCGGCCGCGCGCTGCGCAGCCGGCGCAGGACGTCTAGCAGCGGCGGCCGCACCGGGGCGAAGCTGCGACGGCGCGACAGCACGATCTTGTCGAGGCGGCCGGCGGCGATGCGGTCGAGCGCGGCGCCCACGCGAGCCTCCCACGAGTCGGCGGTTTCGTCCCTGGTCTCGTGCCCGGCGTGGGACGGAAGGACGGCGCGAGGCGTTGCCTCGCCGAGGCAGTCGATCACCGTGCAGCGCCGACCGTGGCGCAGCCACAGGCGTCGGGGAAGGAAGAACCATGCCGGCGGAAACTCGCGCCAGCGGCGCCCCGCAACCGCATCGGGCGCGAAGGCGAAGCCGCCGACGACGCGCGGCGCCGCGGTCTCGCCGGGCGCCGGCAGCGAGCGCGCGAGCACGGCGCGGGCGGCGCGACGCACGTCGCGCAGCCGGTCCGGACCCGTGGCGACGAAGTCGCACACCGAACCGAGCGCGAGCCAGGCTTCGTCGGCGCTCGGGTGCTCCCAGTAGAAGAGCGGTTCCGGCGCGGCGCGAAACGGGTCGCCGAGGATCTCGGCCTCGGGCAGATCGAGCAGGTCGCGGATCGGCACCACCCGGGAGCGGAACAGCAGATCTTCGGCCGGGGCCGCCTGCGTCGCGGTAGGTGCGGGCGAGGTCATGCGCCGGCGCGGCGGGCGGTGACGATCTGGGCGGCACCCGCGAGCAGGATGCGCTGCTCGGCCGCGACAAACCCGAGATCGGCGAGCGAGGCACGGAACTCGCTGAACTGCGGCAGGTAGACGGTCGAGGCGGCGAGGTACTGGTAGGCGTAGCCGCGCGACAGCAACCGGCCGATCAGCGGCACGATGCGGGTGAAGTGGATCTCGAACAGCCTGCGTCGCAGGGTCGAGTCGGGGACGTTCACCTCCAGGATGGCGAGGCGGCCGCCGGGCTTGAGCACGCGCGCGGTCTCGGCGAGCGCGGCGGGGATCGAACTGAAGTTGCGCAGGGCGAAGGCCGAGATGGCAGCGTCGAACGTGGCATCGGCGAACGGCAGCCACTGGGCGTCGGCGCGGCAGAAGCTCGCCTGCGGCCTGCGACGGCGCCCCTGCGCCATCATCTCGAACGAGACGTCGGCGCCGACCACGGCTGCGCCCGTGCGGCCGACCTCGTCGAGCAGGTCGCCGGTGCCGCAGCCGAGGTCGATCACCCGGTCGCCGGCGCCGACGCCGAGGCTGCGCGCGGCGCGCCGCCGCCAGGCGCGGTCGATGCCGAAGGTCATGACGCGGTTGACGAGGTCGTAGCGCGGCGCGATGTCGTCGAACATCTGCTCGACGAAGCGGCGTTTCTCGAGGGGCTCGGGCAGGCTCATTTCCAGCGGAATCCGATGCGGGTGCGCTTCGTCTCGGCGACGGCGGCATCGAGGGCGCGCTTCTCGCCGCTCTTCTTCAGGCGCTTGAGGGCACGGGTGATGAGGGTGCGCTGGAAGTGGTGGGCGACCAGCGCGGTCGTCACCGGCAGGAGCTCGCGGAAGGCTTCGGCGCCCGCTTCCGGGTCCTCGGCGTCGCCGCTCGCCTTGCGCACGTGCTCGTCGAAGAGGTCGATGGCCTCGTCGACGACGCGCTTCATCGAGCGGTCGTGCTTGATGGCGAGGCCGATCAGCCGGGTGATCGGGAATCCGAAGCGCAGCAGTCGCGCGGCGCCGCGGGCGACGTCGAGATCGGCCCTGGAGAATTTGCGGCTCGGGTCGTCGCCGGGGGTGTCGTCGACCAGTCCGGATTGTTCGATCGCAGCGAGAATGGCGCGCGGGATGTCGAGCTCACGGGCGAGTTCGGCGGCGGAGTAGCGGGTTTCGACGGCGCTCTGTTCGAGGGCGGAGAGCAGCAGCTTGTCGGACTCGGCGCCCTCGCCGAGCTCGAGCAGGGCGCGGATCGCCTTGAGCGAGAAGCCGCGCTCGGCGAGGGCGTGGATGCGTTCGAGACGTTCGATGTGGGAATCGTCGTAGACCGCGTTGCGGCCGTCACGGCCGGGTCCGTGCAGCAGGCCGATGGTCTGGTAGTAGCGGATGGTATCGACGCTGGTGCCGGTACGCTGGGCGGTTTCGGCGACGGAAAAGTCCATGTCTCATAACTCTTAGAGTAAATACTCGAAGAAACAAGATCGGCTGCCGGCGCCGGCTACAGAGCGGTGGCCTTTGCTTTCGAGCGAAGCGAGTTTCAGTCCAGCGCCTCGACCTCGAAGGCATCGCACGCAGCGAGGTCCGAATCGCTCAGTCGCGGCAACTGTCGCGCCAGATCGCGCAGCGCAGTGCGCATGCCCTCCTCCAGCACCGGGTGGTAGAACGGCATCCGCAACAGGTCCGCCACTGTCAACTGGCGATCGACCGCGAGCGCCAGCAGGTGCGCCATGTGCTCGGACGAGGGTGCACACATCTCGGCGCCGAGGAGGCGGCCGCTCGGTGACGCGGCGTAGATCCGCATGACTCCCTTGTTGCGCAGAGCCGCGCGCGCTCGTCCCTGCCGTTCGAAGCGCACTTCGCCGACCACGGCTTCTCCCGCCTCGAGCTCGGCAAAACGCCGGCCGACGAAGGCGGCGCCCGGATCGCCGAACACGATGCCGAGCGGTGTGCGCCGCTGAAAGCAACGCGACTCCTCGGTCACCGCGTTGAGGCCAGCGATACGTCCCTCGTCAGCGGCCTCGTGCAGCACGGCTGCGTGACCGTTTGCGTCGCCGGCCAAGAACACGGGCAGGTCGCCGATCTGCATCGTCGTCGTGTCCAGCGGCGGCATGCCGCGCTCGTCGAGTTCGACGCCGAAAGAATCGAGTCCCAGGCCGTCGAGGTTGGGCCGGCGCCCGAGTGCGGTGAGCACGCGATCTACCACCACCGTCGTTTCTCCGCTGCGGATCTCGACACCGTCCGCCTTTGCCGATACCGCCGCCGCGGCGCCCATGTGAATCGGAAACTCCTCTCGCAACAGTTCGAGCAACGCGTCGTTGACCGTGTCGTCACTGAGCCCCGCTACCCGCGTGATCGCGTCGAATCCGGTAACTTCCACGCCCAAACGCGACAACGCCTGTGCCATCTCGACGCCGATGGCGCCCATGCCGATCACGCCGATGCGCCGCGGCAGATCGTCCTGCTCGAACAGCGTGTCGGTCGTCATGATGCGTTCACCGAGCGATTCCCACGGGCCGGGCACGATCGGACGTGAACCGGTGGCGATCACGATGCGTTTCGCGGAAAGCTTCCGTCCGCCAACTTCGATCGTGTCGGGGCCGAGGAATCGTGCCCGCCCGGGGATGTTGCGCTCGCCGAGATCATCCGTCGCTTTGAGCGCGCCGGCCACGAAACCGTCGCGCAGCGAGCGCACACGGCGCAGTACGGCTGGGATGTCCAGCGACAGCCCGTCGCTGCCGCGAATGCCGAATGTCTCGAACGCATGGCGACGGTAGAATGCGTTCGCCGCCTCTACCAACAACTTCGACGGCATGCATCCGACTCGCGCACAGGTCGTCCCGTATGGACCGTCGTTGACCAGCACGAAGCGCTCGGTGCGTTTGCGGACCTCGCGCAACGCCGCGAGACCAGCGGTTCCGGCGCCGATGATGATGACGTCGAAGGATTCGTCCATCTGTGCACTCCCCGATTCGTAACAGCCCGCTGAAAAAGCAGGCCGCGCTGCAAATGGATCTTTCGCCCCAGCTCTGCGTTGCGAAATCCTCAAAAAAATCACGACTTTGCTTCCGGGTTCGCGCCCTGCCCTGGCGCCGCAACCCTCGTTTTCGCTCTCGCGCCTGTTGCTCAACGGGCGGCTAGGAGGCCTTGCATTTACGCCTTTGCCAGGAGCTTCGCGACGGTCGGCATTCTTGCGCTCTTTACTACTCGTCCCCTGTCGAAATCCGCGTTCACGTCTCGCGCGTCCGCGTCTCGCATGGCGCGAACCGCGTTCGGATCTTGCCAGAGACGTGCCAGCATCTCGAGCGTCTCCAATTGCTCGACGCCAATCAACACGACGGCCGGTCGTGACGAGTCATCACGACTTGGTCTCCGTCCGCGACATCCTGAATCAATTTGAGCAGCTCCGCCTTGGCGGCACTCGCAGTCAAATAGCGATGCATCTGCGAAAGTATTTACCAGATTGCCTCCGGTCCCGGTATCGCCGCAAAGGCCATCCGCTTCCACGCGCCAAGGATCCCCTGGCCAGCCTGAAAGCGCCAATGCGAGATTGCCGAGACAGCCATGATCAAGGGGCTGAAATTCCTGAAGAAATCGGGGAACTGAGCGATCGGTTCGACGACGAGCCGCGTACCGCCCGCGACCTGCGTCGTTGCAGCAACTTGATCATGGGGTGTCCCGGAAGTCTGTCTCCTCGCGCACGACGAAGGCCTGGGGCTCCTCGATCATCCCATCTCCGGGGTCCTGGATTCGCCGTCGGCCACCACTGGGTCGAACGCGGCGCGGACCCAGGTGGCCAAGTCGCAGCGCTCGCCGACTCGGATTTCGCTACGCGGCCCCAGGGAGCGTTTCAAATTCCAGTGCGATGGGCAGCTTCGAGCCCGGTTCGTAGTTGAGCCGTTCGAAACCGATGACCTGGCCGTCACGGTCCTTCATGAGGACGACCTCGTCGCCCGTTTCCTCGCAGATGTATTCCGACTGCGGTGCGCCGAACCACACGGTCAGGGTATGACCTGTGGGGTCGTGAAAGATGCTCAGGTCGGGCAAAGGCGGGTTCCTTCCTTGCAGGGCGCGACACGTGGCGCGTCTCAGGCGAACCGGATCTCGATCCGGCCGGCACGGCGGCGTAGGGGTCCGATGACGATCTTCACGTCGTGCCCGAGCTTCGTCACCAGCTCCAGCAGCTTGCTCTCGCTGATCCCGCGAAACTGGCCGCGCGTAATGCGCGAGACCTTCGCCTGGTCGATGCCGAGGAGCGCCGCCGCCGCCGTCTGGGTGAGTTGGCGCTCCTGAATGACGCGGGAAATCTCGGCGGCGAGCTGCGACTTTCGCTGCATCTCGGCGGCGCCCTCGTAGCCCAGGTCGGCGTAGACGTTGCCGCTGCCGGTTTCGATCTCGATCGCTCTATCTCGGCTCATTTGCCATCTCCGTGTGTCGCTCGCCATGCCTCGAAGTCCAGCCTCGCCGCCTGCAGCCGCGAGCGAATCAGGGCTAGAGGTCTGCCTTCGGCGTTCGGATGCCGCTCCTGGACTTCTTCTGGAAGCAGTGCAGCACATAAACCCAGCCGGCCAACCTCACCCGGCACGGTAGGTATCACCCAAAAGGTCCGCGACGACCTCCAGGACACCAGCCGATCCGAATCCCGACAGGGCCTTGGCATCGGGATGCTTGCCGCCCGCCTGTGCGACGTCGATCGCGTGTCCGAAGACGTCCTTGACGTCCTCGGGCATGCCGTCCAAATCACGCTTGGCGGAACCCACCCACTTGAGCGGTTTGCGGCGCGGCTCCAGCATCATGACGCCTATGCCTGTTTGGGCATAGGAAAGTCAATCGGCCCTGCCAGGATCTTTCGCTGGCGCGCAAATCCTCGCTCATCCCATCCGCAGGACGCGATTCTCGTCGCGCAACCGCTTCAGTTCTCCCCGCTCGTCGCCGCTCAGCGGCGACGGCGCGCTACCCTGCGAGCGGGCGTACAACGCCGTCTCCGTCAGATCCAGGTCCTGTGCCACCCGCCCGACGCTCTTGCCGCTACTCTCGACCAACGCCACTGCTTCGGCCTTGAACTCGTCCGTGAACGCTCTGCGTGCTCTTCTCGATTGTCTGGACATCCACCTCTCCTCCAGCGAGTATCGCTTTGTTGGGGTGTCCACGAAACCGGGGCAGGTTCAAGCCGTGAATCGCCGGGCTGCGAGGACTTCTGTGAGGACGCACCCTAACCGCCGCCGACAGCGCGATCATGGTGCTCGAGGGCGCCGAAGCGCAGACGTTGAAGCTCTTCGAGGGCTGCCGGCTACGCAACAATCCTATCCCGCTACATTTCGACTCTACCGGAGGAGGGCGAACGCGTCGATCTCCTCGACTTCGATGTTGTTGATGAAGCTGACTCGAGTCGCCGAGGGCGCGATGGCCAAATCCAGCGAATTGGTCAAAGCTGGTGGCAAGCGTTTCTTCGATCGCAAATAGAAGCCGCAGATGAGGGCAGAACAAATGAACAACGTGTCTTCAGTCAACTTCCCATCCAGAAACAACCTGGCCCAGGCATGCCTGACGGTCCTCCTCATCGTCGGCGCGACAGCCTGTAACCGGCAAAGCCCATGGCCGATCAGCGCTGGTGTTGGCTCGAACCCGCTACTCCCAACGCCCGCAACGTCGCTCGTTCCCATTGTTGAGATTGCGCCGGCGAAAGGTTGGGGAGCACAGGGCGCACCCACCGCTGCAGCCGGTACGACGGTCACGCGCTTTGCGGAAGGGCTCGATCATCCGCGCTGGTTGTATGTGTTGCCCAATGGCGATGTGCTGGTGGCCGAGACCAACGCTCCACCGCGGCCGCAGGACAACACCGGCATCAAAGGCTGGTTGATGGGCTTGGCCATGAAGCGGACGGGGGCAGCGACGCCGAGCGCCAATCGCATCACTCTGCTGCGCGACAGCGACGGCGATGGGATCGCCGAGACGCGCTCGGTTTTCCTGCACGATCGCAACTCGCCCTTCGGGATGGTCCTGGTGGGCGATACTTTCTACGTTGCCGACACCGATGCCCTGGTACGCTTCCCTTACGTCGACGGAGACACCAGCATCGGTGCTGCCGCGGTCAAAGTCGTCGATCTACCCGCGGGGCCGATCAATCACCATTGGACGAAGAATGTCATCGCCAACAGCGACGGCAGCAAGCTCTATGTCACCGTCGGCTCGAACAGCAATGCCGCCGAGAACGGAATCGACAAGGAAGAGGGCCGCGCCGCGATCTGGGAGATCGATGTTGCCAGTAGTCGTCATCGCGTGTTTGCCTCCGGTTTGCGCAATCCCAACGGGCTAACGTGGGAGCCAAGCACCGGCGCCTTGTGGACGGTCGTCAATGAGCGCGATGAGCTCGGCAATGATCTCGTCCCCGACTATCTCACCAGCGTGCGCGACGGCGCTTTCTACGGGTGGCCGTACAGCTACTTCGGCGCTCACGTCGACGCCCGCGTCAAACCACCACGCCCGGACCTCGTGGCCACCGCAGTCGTTCCTGATTATGCCCTGGGCAGCCATACGGCATGTCTCGGGCTCGTCTTCTCCAAGCAGGCCAAGCTGCCGGCGCCGTTTCAGGAAGGCATGTTCATCGGCCAGCACGGATCGTGGAATCGTCAGCCGCGCAGCGGATACAAGGTGATCTTCCTGCCCTTCCGTGACGGTCGACCCGCGGCGGCGCCGCTCGATGTACTGACGGGCTTCATCGATGAAGAGGGCAACGCGCAGGGTCGGCCCGTCGGTGTCGCCATCGACAAGCGCGGGGCGCTCCTGGTGGCGGACGACGTCGGCAATATTATCTGGCGGGTCAGCACGATTGCTGCGCGCGACCCGACCTGAGCACTGGATCGTGGCGAAGGAGGAGCGCATGGGGAGCTCTTCTGGGTAGGCCCTTCGAGATCCGTCCGCACATTCCTTCGCCGCCCTCAATGCTTCGACGCTCAGCCCCACCGTCGTCGAGGAACGATGCGCCCATGCCGGACAACGGCGGGAACGGGGCAACCGAGGACGCCGATCCGCCGCGCATGCCCAAAGCGTGAGCACCGCGTCTTCGCGCGCGCGCGCTCCCGGATCCGGCGAACCGCACCAGAGCGATCCACCGGGCGGCGTGGGTGCGCATGCCGAAGAGTCGAATCGAGATACTCGCGGGCCTGTTGCCACTGTGAATGCGGCCCGCGCAGTGTCGCCCGCGGCCGAATGCGTTGCGAAAATCGCCCGCGCGAGAGCGAAAATCGCTCGTGCAAGTGCACCACGGCCGAATAGATCGACTCGCGGCCCGAGTGGGGCCTCCACTCGGGTCGGACCCCTGACCGCGTCGACCCGGAGCGTGCCGCGAGGCCAACTTACTGATTCCAACGCACCCTCACGCGGACGTTCGAGTGGATGTCGCCTGTATTTCGCTTCCGCAATCGCGACACGAGCGAGCGCACGGCGCGCTACGCAGCCTGCTGACCAGGCCCCATGCGGCAACCGCCCGAGCTGAACAACACGCGAGCCGTGGAAGCACCGCAGATGAGCGTTCCTGGAAACAGCGGGCTCGCCCCACCGGATGGATCCGCGCACCAGGACGGTCCAGCTTGACCACGGTCAGCATCTCGCGCAGTCGGCGAACCGCTGGCGCCCGCTGGATGTGTCTGGCTGATCGATCACGATGGCAAGATAGGAGATGGTCGCCCAGCGATCTCAAAAGAATCGCAAAAGCTTTGCGGAATCTGGAGAACGAAGTCCTGCTCCGTGCGGGGGCAAGTTCAGGATTCGAGCCCGAGTGGCAGGGGTGGGGCGGATGCCGGCCGGTCCCGCGCGCACCGAGGTGTGTCCTATCCGCGCCGCCAATGTAGCCATTGACGCAGTAGTACACAGTAGGAATCAACCGCCGCTGATAAACGCATGGGCCGCGACGACATCCCGGCTCGCTGCGCCGTCATCGATGGCGCGCAGCGCCACCTCGACGATGTCTCGGGCCTGCTTCTCGCGCCCCTCACTTCGCCAAAGACTCCCTCGACGGAGTGCACAGCGCAACGTCAAGGACTTCGAGCCTTGCTGCTCGGCAATACGGTGCGCCGCCGCGAAATGCTCGTCCGCGCCAGGGCGATCCGCAGCGGAGCCGGCGCGCAAATGAATCTCGGCCCGCAATCGGTGCAACTCGGGCTCCCAGAAACGCGCCGCGCCAGCAGCGATCGACGCTTGCGCTTCCTCCACCAAGGCGAGAGCGGCTGATCCCCTACCCACCCTCATCAGAGCTTCCGCGCCGACCGCCAAAACGTACGCTTTCGTGAGGACCGCCCCGTAAGTTCGGCACGCCTCGATGCCGGATTCGACCAGCGACACGACGGCCTCTTCTTCTCCAGCCTCGCTGCGAGCGGCTGCCTCGGTCATCGCGGCCATCGCCTTCACCTCCTGGATTCCTTGCTCCTCCGCTACCGCTCGCAGCCGCTGTGCCGCCGACAGCGCGCGCTCGGAGTGGCCGCACAAGTAGCGAACGACGGTCTCCGCCTGCAACGCAAAGACGAGGTTCAGCGGGTGAACTCCCGAGTTGGCGCGCTCGATCGTGTCGGTCGCCTGCGCCACGGCTTCGTCGGGACGTCCCGCCTGCCACAAGATCGGGGTCCGCAGCGCACTCCAGGCGATGCGCAGATCGATCGGGCCGAAGCTGAGATTCCGCTCCGCATCAGCGATATCGAGATCGAGATCGAGATATTCGAGCGCCGCAGGGAAGTCGCCCAGGTGGTAGAACAGGGCGCCCATCACCAGCCCGGCGGGTACCCGCACCGCCGGATCGTCGCGGGTGTTCGATAGCTCGAGTAGCTCGCGAGCCAGGCTTTCCGCAGCGCTCGCGTTGTCCTGAACCAGCGTCGCCACGGCGAGACCGGCGAGCGTCATGACTCCCTCGAGGACATCGGCATTGCCGGCGGTCAAGCTGCGCGCGCGCGAACGAGGAGGCGAAGTCGGCGCCGGTGAGGCCCTCCACCGCCGGCAGAGTCTTGGCGAGCTGGCTGAGGATACGCGCTTCGCGCTCCGCATCGCCCGAATCCCTCTGTAGCTCCAGAGCGCGATGGAGGTGAACCAATGCATCGCGCGAGGCGTGGCGCTCGGAGGAGCTGCGCGCCGCCAGTAGGTGATAGTCGATAGCTTCGTGCACCATGTGACTACGGAGGACGGTCAGACCGGCGGCGAATGCGAGTGCGGCAGGACCCAGCCCAGGCAGAGTCCCCTCGGGAACCCCCTGCCAAACCGCGAATGCGCACAGCAGGACGCCGACGACGCCGGCGGCGGCCTGCGCGGATGCTCCCCAGGGAAATGGCACCATGCAGCCGACGAGGAGAAACGTCAGCGCCATGGTCAGCACTTCGATCTCGCCGGGTGCGGTCACGTGGTAGATGGTGGTCAGGACGCTGATCCCCATGAAAGCGCCCAGCGCGGTCGCGATACCGGCCTTCCGGGAGCGTGCTCGACCGAGCGTGAAGGCCGCAGCTGCGCAGACTAGGGCTTCGAGCAAGAAGAGCACGGCGTACAGGCCCATTCGGTCGGGACTGCTGCCGTACTCGAAGATCCAGCCTGCTCCGTATGCGAGAACGAATACCGCTGCGCCATAGCGCATCCGCTGACGAATGAGCCGCAGGGTCTCCTCATCATAGGCGATTTCAAACGTCTGTAGCGCCAGGGTCATACACGTTTCCGTTACAGTGACAGATACGACGTACAGCGCGGGGGCGGCAAGCGAGTATAGCTATACGGAGGCGTTGGCCGAACGCAGCTGGCGAAGAGGTCCGTGGTGGGTCTCCCTGCCTAGGGTCCTTTGCTCGGGGGAGTTCGTTCGCGATGAGTCAAGATTCTCGCGCAGCCGTGCAGCGAGCGACCTAGCGGGGAGGGGCCTGCGAAAATCTCGCTGGGGCCGCGCCTCCGCTAGGGTTCTGCGGCTATAGCGGCGCTCAGTACGCCGCGGCAGGCCGCGGGTAGATCGTCGAGAGTGGCGGGCTTTGCAGCCGAGGCGGGCGCTGCCGGTCCTTTGTAGGGCTCCGGCGAGTACCACCAGTCGAGGTCGGCGCCGCATCCGTCGCCGGCCGGAGGCGGCGCCTGCTCGGTGCAGCGCGTTGCCGGCGGACACGCGAGTCGGACGTGAAAGTGAGCGTTGTGCCCGTACCAGGGCCGGACCTTACGCAGCCATCCCCGGTCATCGAGCGTCGTGTCGCAGAGCTTCTTCTTAATCCCCGGGGCGACGAAGATGCGCGCCACCCTCGGGTCCAGCGCGGCACGGCGGAGGATGCGCGCGTGGGCGTCCGTCCAGACCCGCTCTTCGACCGCGTGAGGTCCCATCCGGCACACGGGTGCTTCCGGGAGGTGTTCTCGCTCGTCAGGGGAGAGGCGGCGCTCGGGCATGGGAGTGAGCCAGATGTCGGCGTCGAGGCCGATCTGGTGGGAAGCGTGGCCATCGCGCATGGGGCCACCCCGGGGTTGGGACAAGTCGCCGATGAGAAGACCGGGCCAGCCGTCGTGGGCGGCGGCGTCGCGGGCCAGTTGCTCGAGGAAAGCGACGAGCACTGGGGTGCCGAAGTGGCGATTGCGAGATGATCGCATGGTCTGCCAGTTGGGCCCGCTGTCCGCGAGAGCGACGGCGCCGGCCAGGCAGCCATTGGTGTAGGCGCCGATCGGTTCGGGAGACAACGGAGCCGGGGCGGCGACGGCGGCGAAGAGCTGCATTGCTGGTCGATCATCTGCGCGCACGGGGGCGCTGGCAGTTGCGCCGACAGCCGTGATGGCGAGAACTATCAAGCCGCGAAGCATGCGACGGGCGTAGCACGGGGGAAACGAAAAGGGGAAGACGATGTAGCGGGCGAGCTTGCGAGACGGGCGAAGAAACCGGGCAATCCTTACAACGGCATCGGAACGGGAGCGTCAAATTGGACGCATCTGCGTGGCGCATCGCTTTGGCATCACACCTGCTAGTTTCCGGGGTAGTGAAACGAAAAGGAAGGAGCCTTATGCCCAAATTCGAGACCAACGCGCTGTTCATGCAGGCGATCAATGTGATCAATCGATCCCTCGACGCCCACAAGGATGAAATGCCTTACAAGCAGATACTCGCGCTGTCCGGAAAGCTGCTCGACGACAAGAAGATCGGCGTCGCCGTATACGAGAACAACCCGAACGAACCGTTCGACTACTACACCGTCGAATTCCGTCAGGGGCGCCTCGAGTACGTCGATCGTGGCAAGCATGAGCCGGACGTATCGTGGACGGTGGCCCGCGAGTACCTGCAGAAGATCGTCGACGACCCCGAGCCGTATGTCGAGCATCCGGAGAAACTGGACTGGGAATGGATCAAGAGCCGGGTCGGAATCTGAGCCACGTTGTAAGACGCCCGCTGGCAGTCATCGGAGCGCTTGGCGCCGAAGCCGGCGACCGACCGGTGCGCACTCCGCCCGATTCGCCAGGGCGCCGACCGCCACGCGAGCCGCCGCCGGACGATCGGCGGCCGATCGAGCCGCCGCCGGACGATCGCCCGCCGATCGAGCCGCCCGGCGAACCCGCTCCGGAGCGTCGCGATCCGGGGCGGGAGAGGCCACCGCAGCGAGCTGGTAGACGATTTCGATGTGCAGCGCGAACGTGATGCAGCGCGGATCGCCCCGCCAGCACGCGCGGCCACCACCGCTTCGTCCATGCGGCGCCGCGCCCGCTGCGGCTGTCCGAGCAACCACAGCGAGCGGATCGTGTTGGCGAGCAGGTACAACCCCGGGTCGAGGCCCCGTGAAAGCGCTGCATAGTCGCCGCGTCCCCGGTGCGGAACGGAGATTCGCAAACGGTCGTCAGCCAGCCACCTCGCAAACCATCACCTCCGAGCTGATCCTCTACCGGACCGCGGATGAGCGTACGCGCATCGAGCGGCCACCTACAAAGCCGACGCAACACTGCTGCGAATCGCAAGTAATCCAGAAGGTGTCACCCAAATCCCCCAAATCCTGCGGAAAAGTGGTGTCCTTGGAAGTGGCTTCGACAGGCACAGCACCCTGTCGAACTTCTCGAACGTCCGTCGCCCTCGCGAACGCGGGGGCCCAGAATCCTGCACCAATCGTGGGCTAGGCGCCGGGGTGGCACCTCGCCAAAACCCTGAGGTTCCTTGGAAGGCACCCCCTGGGACGGGTGAATTTTCAGCCTGGAGGCGCGGTTTCGCCGCCAAAAACGCAGGCGTAAGCCCCGCGGGCTTCGCGCAGGAGATGGTCGTCACCTTCCTGTGCGATGGTGCGGTGCCGGTCGCGGCCGCCGAGATCGTCCCGGACCCGCTCGACGAAGGCGTTGCTGCCCACGGCTACGCTCTCGGTCCAGGGCCCACGCTGGAGAATCAGTCGGATCAGGGCCTCAGAACCCGCCGCGTACGGCGCGTTGCGGCAACGTGGGCGTCTTGCTGAACAGCGTCTCGTCGCCCGTGGCGAAGCTCACGACCCAGAGACCGGTCGGATCATTGATCTCGCTCTAGGATGTGCCGTAGAAGCCCGCGTTGGTCGGACCGAAGGTCGCCGCGATACACGGGCTGGTGGTGCAAGGGTACGACTCGGCGACGATCGTCTTCAGTTCGGCCCGCGACGGGAGGCGCCAGTCGCAGTTGCCCGAGAAGCAGTTGCCGTTGACGTCCCACAGGAAGTCGTCAAACGCGGAGCCGTCGGCGTTCATCGAGTTGCCGTCGCCTGCCCAGGTGTAAGCGTAGGTACGGTTGACGTCATGGTAGGAGTTGGTCTCCGTCTTCATCTCCGACTGGAGGTTGGTGAGATTGTCGACGATGCTATCGCCGTTGGTGACGAAGAACCGGTTCTGGTCGCAGGCCGTACAGGTACACTCCTGTGCGGCCCCCTACAGTACCCCCTACGGGGGAAGTCGCACTCTACCGCAAATCCGATTCCTGACTGCGAATTGCCGCTACGTCCCCAACCATCGTCCAAAGAAGACGGAATGGGGTGGAGGCGACGACGTCTTACGACGCCCCTGTGACATCTGCGCGCCGTGGTCAGAGATCGTGCGCTGAACACCCTGCGACGAGTTCTCTTACGCAGATTCACAAAAACCTTTCACGCGTAGCCGATTCATCCAAGCGGACCGCGATGCTGCGGACTATCCTGTCGAAGTGTCCATCGTCTGCCAGTCCGTATTCCGATACTGCGAGGGCTTCCATGATCGGTTTCCTAACAAAAACTCTTTACCTACCGTTCTTTCTACTGGTGGGGAACGGGCTTGCCATCCACCTGGTCGTGAGCGGCCGTTCACGGCTCTGGCTGCCGGTGCTGGTTCTCTTCTTCATCGCGTTCGCTTTCACTTGTGAACGCGCGTTCCCGTACGACCGCGCCTTCAACGACCCACAAGGCGACCGTGTAAGGGACTTTTGCCACGCTCTGGTGAACGAAGGCTCCAGCGTCCTCGGACTGTTGTTCGTGCCTTTGGCCGCTGGAATTGCCCCGCAGTGGGCGGTGTGGCCCGCTGCTTCCCCCATGTGGCAACAGCTTCTCCTTGCCATCCTGATCGCGGATGTGGGCATTACACTCGCGCACTACGCCAGTCACCGAATCGCACTGCTCTGGCGACTGCATGCGGTTCATCACAGCGTGCGCCGGATGTACGGCCTGAACGGTCTCATGAAGCACCCATTGCACCAGTTCATTGAAACGCTGGCAGGCACTTCGCCATTGCTCGTAATGGGCGTCCCAGTGGAAGTTCTGCAGCTGCTCGTCGTAGCCGTCGCATTGCAGCTTCTGCTCCAGCATTCGAACGTCGCCTACTTCACGGGCCCCCTCAAGCACCTGTTGGCCATCAACGTCGTACACCGCTTTCACCACTTGAACTCCGCCGCAGAAGGAGATTGCAACTTCGGTCTCTTCACCAGCCTGACCGACCGACTGCTGGGAACAGCCCACTACGACAGCAAACGCATCATCCGAACGATAGACCTGGGCATCGGCGACCAGCCCCACTATCCGGTCGAATACTTCGACCAGATTCTTCAGCCGTTTCGTCCGCAGCTCGCGCGACGGGCGCAATGAAGCCGGGAGCACCCTCGCTGCTGGAGCCCCGCGATCGGTGTACTCCAACGAGAGGACGTTGAAGGAGTTGGCGGACCCGAAAGCGTGGCAGAAACTGTTGGCCAGCAGCATGCCGGTGGTTTCGGCGGCGTTCCCCCGGTAGGTTGCGATAGCACCGGACCCGTGGCGATCGTGAACCGCACGCAGGCGACGTCGGATGTCTTCGGTGGCGCTCGCCCAGTCGACTCGCTACGGACCAGCCTCGAGGTTTAGGACCTGGAGGAGACCTTGGAATACCACCCGCCGTTGGCTACACCCCTGACCTGTGCCCCCGACACGTCCACTATTGCGATGGTCCGCCGCGCTCCACCTGACTCCAGGAAGCGCCTTCTACCTGAGCCCGATCGCCACCACCGGAAGACACCGCCACCACGCGCTGCAAGCCTGTGTTGGCGGGCCGTCCGGGTTCCAGTTGCGTTCGGGACCTCGGGAGCCTTGGCAAACATTCGCTGCTGCCGTCGTTGACGCCGACGTCCCTCACCAGTTCGACGGCGGCGGCGAGCTTATCGCGATGCTTTATCTGGAACCGGAAGTCGGAACCGAGCGTCGGGGGCTCACATGCGCGGCCACCGGCGTCACGGCTCTCGAGGACGAACGCCTGGAACCCTTTCGCCGCAACATGCCCGTCGTCGCAGCTGCCGGCTTTACCCCGGAATCGGTGCGTGACCTGCACCGACAGATGCTGGAGATCATGGGCCGTCATCGCTCGACCCATCTTCCGCTGGATTCCAGAATAAGGCGCTTGATTGATCTCATGCGAAACCGTCCCGCGGCTTCCTGGTCGTTGGCCGATGCAGCCGTCGTTCTGGCCTTGTCGCCCGATCGGGCTCGTCACCTGTTCGTGGCGGAAATCGGAACCACCTTGCGCCGCTTCCGCCGTTGGATACGTCTTGAAGCGGCCATGCGCACGCTGGTCGATGAGGAGAATCTGACAACGGCCGCGCACGCCGCCGGCTTCGCCGATTCCGCCCATCTCAGCCGTGCCTTCCGAGAGATGTTTGGACTGACTCCGTCGCGTGCTACCGGCGTAGCGCGTGTCCTGGTGGACTCGGGTTCGCTACTTCTCTGACGCGCCGACGATTCAACGTAGTTTGCCCATCCGCGCGATGTTCACCCGGCCGTCGCGGTCCGCCAAGCTGCAATCTCATCTCGGCGATCCTATCCTCATGAATGAAATTCCGCCTGTTTCCTCCGCTTCCATCCGTTCCCTGCTCACCCGCGAGCGCTGGATCGAAATCGGGCGCATCGTCCTCGTGGGGACCATGTCGCTGCTTTTCTGGCAGGGCCTGCTGGCGCTGCCCGTGCTGTTCGCCGCCATCGTCATCGGCCTCTATCCGCTGACGAAAAAGGGACTCATCGACCTTTTTGCGGAGCGGAAAATCGGCACGGAAATTTTCGTCACCGTCGCCACCATCATCGCGATGATCGGTCACGAATACGTGGCGGGCGCGGTGCTGATGACCATCATCCTCATCGCCGAGTTCATCGCCGAGCTGAACACCGACCGCGCCCGCGCATCCATCAAGGCCCTGATCGGCGCGGTCCCCCGGAGCGCGATTGTCCGCGAAAACGGCGGGGAACGCAGCGCGCCTATCAGCGAACTGAAAATCGGCGACATCGTGCTCGTCCGCGGCGGCGAGAAAATCCCGGTCGATGGCACCGTCGTTGGCGGCCAAGGCGCGGTCAACGAAGCGCCGATCACCGGCGAGAGCCTGCCGCAGGACAAGACCATCGGCGGCTCGGTGCTCGCCGGAACCTTGGTCGAGTCGGGCGCGCTCGACATCCGCACCGACAAGCTCGGCAAGGACACCATGTTCGCCCGAATCATCACGTTGGTGGAAAACGCCGAGGATGTGCAGGCCCCCGTCCAGAAACTCGCGGATAAGGTCGCCGCCTGGCTCATCCCCATCGTCTTCGTTTTCCTGATCGTCGTCTATCTGTTCACCCACGATCTCCGGAAAATCGTCACCCTGCTCATCTTCACCTCCCCGGCGGAGCTTGGTCTCGCCACGCCGCTGGTGATGATTGCCGCCATCGCTCGCGCCGCCCGCCACGGCATCCTCGTGAAGGGCGGCATCTATCTGGAATTGCTTGCGAAGGCGGATGTCATGGTCTTCGACAAAACCGGCACCCTCACCGTGGGGGAGCCGCGGGTCGTCGGCATCTATCCGGCAGACTCCGGCATCAGTGAGGAAACCCTGCTGACCTTGGCCGCCGCCGCCGACCGCCGCTCGGGACATCCGCTGGCCAAGGCCATCGTCGCCCGCTCACAGGAAATGAAACTCATCCTCGCCGAGCCGTCGGAATTCGAGCTGGTCCAGGGCCGCGGCGTGCGGGCAACCATCGACGGCAAAAAGGTCCTCGCCGGCAATGAGGTTTTCCTGCGTGAAAGCCACATCGAAACCAACCCACTGACCTACGAACCGGCCGGCACCACCATTTACATCGCCGTGGACGGCCGCGCCGCCGGAACCCTCGATCTAGCCGATCAGATCCGCCCCGGCGCGAGGGAGGCGGTCGCCCGGCTGAAGGCCACCGGCGTGAAAAAGGTCATCATGCTCACCGGCGACAACGCGAAGATCGCAGACCGCGTGGGCAAGGAACTCGGGCTTGATGCGGTCATGGCGGGGCTGCTACCCGAAGGCAAGGTGGACGCCATCATCGCCTTGCAAAGAAACGGCCATTCCGTGGCGATGATCGGCGATGGCGTGAACGACGCCCCGGCCCTCGCTTCCGCGCAAGTCGGCATCGCCATGGGCGCCCGCGGCACCCAGGCGGCCATCGAGGCCGCCGATGTCGCGCTGATGACCGACGATCTAGCGAAAATCGTGCTCGCCCGCGCCCTCGCTCGCCGGGCCTACCGGACCATCCAGGAAAATCTCTACGTCGGCGTTGGCGTGGTTCACGTCCTCGGCATCACAGCCGCGCTGCTAGGCTGGATCGGCCCGATCCAGGCCGCGATGATCCACCTCGGCCCCGACATCCTCGTCTTCCTCAACTCCGTGAAACTCCTGCGCGTGAAGATCGACGGCTGAAGCGGATAGCCCGTACATGCTGAAGAACCGCCGAGAAAAGTCCTTTTCGGAAGTAACGGGTTAGCCCCGGCGGGGCCGGGGATGGGATATTGGGGCGTTTCCACGGCGGCATTTCTCTCGCGCGCAGCTGTAAACCCGGCCGTGGCGGTCCGTCAAGCTGAAAATCCCGAGGATTTCTCGCTCGGCGGTGCGCACGGCTCCGCCGCTACGACCTGGCCAGACGCGTCCGTAGCCCCCTGCCCCGGCTCACTCGGTTGCGTTCCTGTTTGCCCTGGCGCCGACACCGGTGACTCGCCCGTGGCCGGTCCGGTTCCGACGCCTCGGCGCTGGGCCAGCCGCGGCGTCAGCTAGCCGGCGCCAGCGGCGCAGTTCCCTCATTCAAGATGGCGAGGTAGCCGCGATAACCGAACACGCGCCCGCGGCGCCTGCCGGTCACCTCCTCCACGATGCCCAGCCGTTCCAGATCGGCCAGTGCTGCGTTGATCGTCGGGGCTGTCAGCCCGGTCCGCTCCACCAGCTGGTTGGAGGTAAGGAAGGGCGATTGCTGAAACAGTCCATGGACCCGCAGTGCAGATCCGGCCCGTTCGCTCTTGGTCGTGATTATCTCGTGGTCCTGCTTGAAAAGCTCGATGATCCGTGTCGCCGCATCGAAGGCCTGGTTCGCGGTCTCGGCGACACCGTCAAGGAAGAATTCGAGCCAGGCCTCCCAGGCGCCGCGCTCCCGCACCTCCTGCAATAGCCGGTAGTATTCGGCACGATGGGTCTTCAGATAGAGGCTCAAATACAGCAATGGCTTGCGGAGCACGCCGTTCACACAGAGGTACAGCGTCACCAGGAGTCGTCCGATACGACCGTTTCCGTCGAGGAAAGGATGGATCGTCTCGAACTGCACGTGCAGCAGCCCGGCCTTGATGATCGCGGGTAAGCGAGAATCATGCTCGTGCATGAACCGCTCAAGGGCGTCGAGGCAGGCGCTGAGCTCCGAGGTTGGCGGCGGCACGAACAGCGCATTGCCTGGTCGTGTGCCGCCGAGCCAGTTCTGCGACCGGCGGAATGCCCCGGGTTTCTTGGTACCGCCACGCCCGCTTTGCAGCAGCCGGGCGTGCATCTCGCGAATGAGGCGGAGCGAAAGAGGCAGTTCATTCAGCCGGTCCAGGCCATGCATCATTGCGTCAACGTAATTCGAGACTTCGCGAATATCGTCGATGGGCTGGCCGGCCTGAGCTTCGGCCTCGAAGCGCAGCAAGTCCGAAAGGGTCGACTGCGTGCCTTCGATCTGTGAGGAGAGGACGGCTTCCTTCCGCACATACATGTAGAGGAAGAGCTCATGGCGGGGCAGTAGCATGGTGATGCCGTCCAGCCGGCCCAGCGCCCGCTCGGCAAGGCTCAGGTGCTCCAGCAACGCGAGCACGTCGATCGGCGGCACCGGGGGAAGCGGCGGCGGGACGAAGGCGCGCACCACCTCGCCAGCGACTTGCGTCTCGACAAAGCGTCCGACCCTGGAGTTGGATGCGGCGGTAGCGGTGTTCATCAGTGGAGGGTGCTGGCCGGGCGCTATTAAAGCAATAGTCATTTTGCTTAATTAGTGGAGCCGCTTGGTAAGGCTCGCTTTAACAACGCCGCCGCAGCCGAAGTTGGGGTCGAGGGTTCGAATCCCTTCGCCCGCTCCAGTCGGGTTCACAACCTCAGATTCACCTTCCCTCAATGGCGCCGTGAACCGCAGGCTTCCTTGGGTTTTGCCGAGGTGACTCGAAGGTTGGAGAACGGAACGACCCTGGAAAATACTCTCCGCAGGCACGAAAGTCTCTGAAGCTCGGGGATGGACAGATTTAGCCAACAAGCTTTCATGCACTGATATTGAAGCGATTTCATTGCGCGGCAGCACGGCAAACCGGTGGAAATGGCGCGCCAAGAACGACTGACCGCACCAGCGGAGGCAGGCGGCGACACGCCTCACGGTTGATCGGAGAATCGCTCGATCGCTTCGACACGCAACGGTTCGGTCGCGTCGAAAAGCCGAGCACGCAGAGCCACGATGCGACGGTCGCGTTCCGCCTCAGACAGGGCGGCAGCGCCGGACGGGCCGCAGATTGTAATTGCGTGCGTTCGCGTGAATCTGCTGTGGAACCAGCAAGAGCCGCGAACTTTACTGCCACTTGCGCACACCCTGCGCAGCGCGCCTGGCGCTGCCACCATTCGCCAGCAAAATCCGATACAATCCGCGGCGCTCGCTGCCGTTGTTGCACCCTCGCCGGGAAGGGCGGTAACAATATACGGTCGCCAAAGAAACGCATGCACTCGTTCGAAGGCCAAGACACGACGCAAACGCTCGCCGAAGGACTCGACGAGTACTACCGACTGAACCCGCAGCTGGCGAGTGCGCGCGCGATGTCGCCCGAGGCACGGGAGTTCCTCCGCTGTCACGACACGGCGCACGTCGTCTTTGGCTGCAACACTTCGCTGCCCCACGAAGCTGTAGTGAAGTTGTCCAGCATCTTCGGAACCACCGGCGGCTTCGCCGTTTTGCGCGGGTACAGCCTCCACGAATCGATGAATATCTACCGCGGACTCGCAATCACGGATATTGTGTGGACCCTGCTGACGTCCGTCATCATCGTACCTAGAACAGTCGCCCGTTGCCTGCGCCAGCACAAACGGTGGCCGTGGCAGGAGTTCGCGCAGTACCGTGACGTACCGCTGGGTACGCTCCGCGACGAATTCGGCATCCGTGTTGCAGGGTTCGCGCCACGCCTCGATTGACACTCACATGGCGGCGACCCCAGCGTTCGCAATTGGAGGACTCGAGGGACTCGAGAGACACCCAACACCGGCTTGGAAGACTCGCCCCCTGACCGCGTGGACCCGGAGCGCGCCGCGAGGCCAACTTGCCGATTCCAAAACAGGTTCACGTGGACGTTCGAGTGGATGTCTCCTGTATTTGTTTTCACTCGAAATGCACGCGACCAACTGAACTGAGCAGAGGAGAAACCGAGTTATGAATAACCCCGCACCCAAGACCACTCTCTGGAAGTCGGCAGCAATGCCGTTGACTGAAACGCTCGGCAGCGATGTCTCCACCGAGATTTGTATTGTGGGGGCAGGTATCGCCGGCATGACAACCGCCTATCTGCTTGCCCGCGAAGGGCGGCAGGTCATCGTACTTGATCGTGATGCAATCGGCTCCGGAGAAACAGGTCATACGACCGCCCACCTCGCCAACGCCGTCGATGATCGGTTTGCCGAGATCGAACGGTTGCATGGCGAAGAGGGCGCACGCATCTGTGCCGACAGCCACTCAACCGCCATTGACACCATCGAGCGAATCGTTCGCGAGGAGAAGATCGACTGCGATTTTGAACGCCTCGACGGCTATCTGTTCCGAGGCGATGGCGATCCGACCGTCTCGTTGAAGGATGAACTGGAAGCCGCCCATCGTGCCGGACTCCGCGCTGTCGAGATGCTGCCGCGTGCTCCGCTCGACTCGTTCGATACCGGCCCCTGCCTTCGCTTCCCGCGCCAGGGGCAGTGCCACCCGCTGAAGTACCTCTCTGCGCTTGCCGATGCGATCATCCGGCTCGGAGGACATATCTATTCCGGAGCGCATGTCGAGGAGATACATGGAGAGCGTCCTGTAGTGGTACGGACATCCGACGGCGTGACCGTCACTGCCAATGCCGTCGTTGTGGCAACCAACTCTCCAATCAACAACCTCTTTGCAATCCATACGAAGCAGGCCCCCTATCGCAGCTACGTCGTCGGCGCCCGGGTCCCCCGTGGCAGTATTCCGCACGGACTCTACTGGGATATGCTCGATCCCTATCACTATGTCCGACTGGCGGAGCCGGCAGATAGGGGGAGTGAGCATGAGATCCTGGTGATCGGCGGAGAGGACCGCAAGACGGGAGATGAGGAGAATACCGACGAGCGGTTTCGTCAGCTTGAAGCATGGGGGCGGGCGCGGTTCCCGATGTTCGAACGGATCGACTATCACTGGTCGGGGCAGGTGATGGAGCCGGTTGATGGGGTCGCCTTCATCGGACGCAATCCCGCCGACCACCCCGATATCTATGTCGTAACCGGAGACTCCGGCATGGGAATGACACATGGCACCATCGCCGGCATCCTTATCACCGACCTCATCATGGGGCGCGAGAATCCCTGGGAGAAACTCTACGACCCGTCGCGCATTACGCTCCGTGCTGCCGGGACGTTCCTGCGTGAAGGGGCCGCTGTGGTTGCATCGCTGGCTAAATGGTTCACCGCAGGCGAAGTCGAGTCGGTCGATGAGATTCCCCCCGGCTCCGGCGCCATTGTCCGGCGTGGCCTTACGAAGATCGCAGCCTACCGTGATCCCGATGGAGTGCTGCACGAACGCCGGGCTGCATGTACCCATCTAGGTTGTGTAGTCGCCTGGAACCCGAACGAACAATCGTGGGACTGCCCCTGTCATGGCTCCCGCTTCGATCCCTACGGTCGGGTGTTGAACGGGCCGGCTGTCGGGGAACTGAAACAGATCGAAGAAGACTAAGTGACCTAGCGGGGCGGTGCCCCGGCCCATATTTCCAGCGCCCCGCTCCCCGTTGGGTCGCTTCAGCATCTAGGCGCGAAAACGTGACTCATCGTGAACGTCTTCTCACGGTTAAAGGTCACGAGCCGAGGCGACCGTCCACGTGCTTCTCGGGGAGGAATGGTCCGAGCACCTTGGCGCGGCGCTTCGTGCCCGCCGCGGCGAAGGCCTTGTTTGCCCAGCGCAAATAGCGCAGCTCGGCCCTGGTTTCGCCTGCCGCAGAATCGCATTCCGCACACTCGAAGCCTATAAACCGCCGATTGTTTCCGAGGAAATTCGGTGCAAGAACGCTCGCGGCAGCCGCAGTGATGTGCGGGCGGGAGGTCTCGGAACGCCGATTTGACGAAAATTTGATTCTGCCGGAGGAAGCCCGTATGGTACCTCGCTCGTCCAATTCACCAATCGTTTCGAAAGCACGAAAGACTCGCTCCCGGTAACGCCTGGCAACCGCACGTACACTCCGTGCGCCTCTAATCAACCAAGGAGAATTCCCATGGATTCCAGTTTGTCCCGCATCGAGAAAGGCGCCGCCCGCCGTTCTTGTGCATGGCTCTTCGCCGTCACCCTCGCCAGCCCCGGCCTCGCCCCGCTCCCCGTAGAGGCGCAGTCCGAATTCATCGCGCCCAACGTCGTATCAGCGCTGTGCCGGCGCGATATGCACAAGCTGACGACCGGTATCGTCGAGAGCAGCCTGGACCAGCTCGCGAAGTGCCACCGTCTGCGCATCGACGGCGACCTCCCCCCGGCGACCAACTGCAACGACGTCGGCGCCGCCCCTGCTTCCCTCAAGGTGGACCGCCGCAATGCCTTGCTCCCGCGCCGCGCGCGCGGCGTGTGCGACGAGCGCGCTGACGTCCCGGAGCCGGCGGGGCTCGGTTACCTGACGTGCCCCGCACCCTGCGCCGGCATCCCGCAAACGACGTACGAGTTTGGCGTGGCACCCTGCATCTCGTGTGTCACCGACGCCGAGGTCAACCAGCTGATCACGTCCGTCTACGGCACCCCGCCTCTACCGCTTTCGAAGAGTGCCCGCCGCTGCCAGGTTGCCGTCGGCAACGCCGTCGGCGCCTTCATCGGCAAACGCCTCACCATCCAAGAGCGCTGCCAGCGCAACAAGGAACAGACGAACCTGCCACAGAGCACCCTCTGCAAGCGTTACGACTCCATCGGCCAGGTCGAACGAGCGCAGGAAAACCTCGAGCGGGTGATCGCCCGCTGCTCCGACAGCGACTTCGCCAGTCTGAACGGTTGCGGTGCCACTGTCGTTGCGGCTACCGCGTGCATCGTCGCCGCCGCGGACTTTGCCGCCGACAATGTGTTCGAGGTGGTGTACCCGAGCATCCCCGAGCCGACCGCCACCCCCACCGCGAGCC
>Ga0163153_10001589_pt1 | contig 35649 bp, 28 predicted proteins | sample OliLakLV19MP6IB1_FD_148629 | JGI IMG/M metagenome (GOLD analysis project Ga0163153, IMG submission 148629) | Freshwater microbial mat bacterial communities from Lake Vanda, McMurdo Dry Valleys, Antarctica - Oligotrophic Lake LV.19.MP6.IB-1 | ecosystem: Environmental > Aquatic > Freshwater >... | reverse complement strand
GGCCGATAGCAGTAACTGCAGTTGCAAGATAGTCTGTACCTGCTACTGCTCCTACTACTGAACCACTTCCATTTGTTTTGAGGAGTGAACCTGTGACACTTGAGATTGCAAATGAGGTGGTGGTAGCGTTGGTACCTGTAGCAGAGGTGAAGATGAGATTCGGGAATGTGTTGTTTGCTGTTGTGGTTGCTGTGAAGTTTGCTCCTACTACCTCTCCTACAACGGAAAGCTTTGCATATGGTGAGGTGGTGCCAATGCCGACATTGCCGGAGGAAGTGACCCGCATTCTTTCCACTCCTGTTCCCTGCCCAGCCAAAGCGGTGGTTTTAAATATTATGTTTTGCGCATCATAAGTAAAATCTTTAAAGAAGGTGGACGCCTCGTCATAAGCATTTAGAAAGCCTTCACCAGTACTCTGATTATAACCAATTCGTAATCTTCCACCTCCAGGGTAATTGCCTACAAAGATAGAAGGTATGCCTGAAGAACCGAATACCGCAATATCACCCGAAACGGCAAGTTTTGATGAAGTAGCTGCGGTTCCAATTCCCACATTACCCACAAAGTAAGCACTGCCAGTGGTGGTGGCTCCACCAAATACAGTTAGTCCTCCGACCTGAGTTCCATTCCCAATTGTAGTAGAAGAATAGAACACGTTTCCACCAGTGAAGCGGTTGTTGTCAGTTAGTAGAGTAGAAGAAGCTGTGTTGTCTGTTGCACAACCGAAGAGGCCTGCTGACCATTGTAGGAAGGAACCTGAGTTACAGGTGGTGAGGTTTGCTCCTTGGAGGTTACCAGTGAAGAGTTTTGATGAAGAAGCTGTTGTACTGAAGAAGTTAGTAGTAGTAGCATTCGTACCAGTTGCGTTTGTAAATGCAAGATTCGGGAAAGTATTAATTCCTGTAGTTGTAGCAGTGAAGTTAGCAGCTACCACTTCTCCAACCACTGAGAGTTTGGCATATGGAGATGTGGTGCCGATGCCGACGTTGCCGCCAGAATCGATTGTCATTCTAGTGCTTCCCAGAAGCGTCGTATTGTTTTCAGCAGTTATAAAATTAATGGCTGTAGCAGCATTATATTGAGTGCTTCCTCCTCCTATGTTCACATTTGTATAATTGGACTCCGAGTCAGTAACGAACAATAAAACATCCTCTTCTATAGTGAGATAGTGTGGCATGGCAATGCGGGCAAATTTTCGAGTGGCATCTGTTCTTGTCGTCGCATTAACATCTGCACCAAAACGCAAGGCGATACCACTGCCTGTCTGCAAATCTAACAATCCACCTGGCGCCGTCGTCCTGATCCCCACATTCCCATTCTGAAGTACAGTAAGTCCGTTTGTTCCTGCAACAGAGAGGCCTCCAGCAAATGTACTAGTTGCTGTTGTTGATGTTGCCCGATATGCAGCAGCAGTAGGAGTAGAGGTAGAAACAACATTTCCACTAGCATCTGTTGAGAGAAGCATATTTGCACCAGCTCCGGCTAGGTTGAAGTTGGTTACTCGGAAGTTTGTCGCAAAGAAGTTAGTAGTAGTTGCAGATGTACCAGTGGCATTAGTGAAGGTGAAGTTCTGTAGAGTTGTAGAACCTAGAGATGTAAGAGTTCCTGATGGGAAGATGAAGTTGCCAGTTCCAAATGTACCACCAGTGATAGTAGAGGCAGATTGTGTTCCTGTGTGATTAGCACGATCTAGGTAATAGCTTCCCTCTTGTCCATCAAAGACACCTGTCCAGTCACCAGTAGCGTTTAAGGTAAGTACACCTGCAATGTTCTGTAGTCCTGTACCTGTGAGGTCAGTCCATGTTTCAGAGTTTAGACCAAAGGATGTGGTGGTGGCGTTGGTAGAAAGAACATTTGGGAATGTGTTTATACCAGTTGTTGTGGCAGTGAAGTTTGCACCTACTACTTCTCCTACTACTGATAACTTAGCGTAAGGAGAGGTGGTACCTATGCCGACGTTGCCACCGTCACGTACCGAGAATACGGTCACCCCACTATCCTGAAGATTTAAAATGTCGCCAGAGCCCGTTTGATTAACAGTAAGAATTGTCTGAGATGAAGATGTGGCGATTGTTGATGTAGCATTTGTACGAACGAACTCTGTTGAATCTAAACCATCAAGTGTGTCAGCCACAAAAGCTGCAGGAACTGCGCCAAGGATTTTTCTTGGAGTCATCTCCCCATCCCAAGAAGGGCTTCCCCCAGAACCCCCAACCTCAACACCAAGATAAAGAGGTTGATTAAAATTAATCCCAGTAAGCACAGTTGAACTTCCAAGCATCACACTAAAAAGACCGTCGGTTACTGTTATTCTATTTCCTAATATTGTACTGCGATCCTCTTCCCAGATATTTGTAGTGGTTGCACTAACTAAACTGGTATAAAAACGAAACGTCATGTGATACGTACCATCGGCAACAGGATTATTTGAAGAATCCATCAGTTTGCCCTGATAATTTATTTGTTTATTGAAAGCGGCATGAGCCACAGATGGCCCAACACCAAGGAAGGTAAACAAATTAGGCATTCCGGTTAGAGAAAATACAACCGCAAATGCGAGTACTATATTTGTTATTTTTTTAATAATTTTGTTTACCATGTCTATAAAACTTTTTCTTGAACATCATCTGAAACAGTGTCTTTCTCTTTTTTTTCTTTTTTTCTCTTGATCGCTCGATATGTTAAGTAAGCAATAATCAAAAGGAGGAGAATATTAATCCATAGATCTTTTAGAATAGTGACGATCCAAGGGAAAATGGCTCCATTGTCTTGGAATGCAACACCGGCTGTGGCAAGTAGCTTCCCAACAATTTTCTTTAAACCCCTATTTTGATAATCAACAATAGAGATGCTCACGCCATATTGTCCAGACTCTTCGAGTGGAGCAATCGTTGCTATATATGCAGTCTTTTCATCATTTACCCGAAGCAAGAAAGAGAAAGTTTTCTCTGGATCGCTGGGATGAGAGAGGGTAATGAGAAGAGTTTTTAAAATCTCTGGAACCTTTTTGTAGTCAAGAGATACAGTCAAATTTTCCTCACCATTGATTGGTATCGTATTGCCATTAATGGCCATAATCTTTCTACCATCTTGGATAAAATCGAAATCAATGAGTGCTAAGGCCTCAATCAACGGATGCACCCCAGAGGCCTTTGGAAGTGAGTCAAAAGGATCATATATCTCTGGAACTTCACCGGCAGGAGTGATACGAGCAGATGCCAAGGATCCAGAAGAAAGAGAACCGTCAGAATACTTCGCGAAAATTGCGTAGTAATAACGAATACCTTGTTCTACTCGCGAATCAGGAAGAGATTCTAGATTTCCTTCGTATATCACCTCGCCATCAGAACCATCCGTCGGGAAATACCCTTCTTTGCGCACCAAGCGAACTTCAGAAAAGTCTGTAGCACTAGGATTCTGCCAAGATAGTTTAATAAGAGACCCCTCTGGTGTGGCAGTGAAATTTCTCACATTCTCCCTTCCTTGCGCCAAACTAAGGGTAGTGAAAGATAAATTATCTAAGCTATTTGATACCCCATATCCGTTCATGGCCACAATTTGAAATTGATATTCCGTTGCAGACCGAAGCCCTGTAATGGTCATACCGTGCTCTGTTGTAAAAATAAAGCCCAAACTAGAACCCAACTCATAACTACCAGTTTCTCCCCATGAGAAAGTGGTTTGAGAGGGCTGGCTTGTGTTCCAAGAAACAAATGCACCGGTGAGTGTTGGTATGACCTGAACATTGAATATCACGGGATAAGCACCACCACCGCCAGATGCTGGTGCGGAGAACGTCGTCGCTGAAGCGGGAGAAGACTGCCCTGACTCATTGAATGATGTATCTACTGCGGAAACAGCGTAGGAATAAAGCGTACCAGCACTTAAAGCAACATCAGAGTAGGTGGTAATGCTTGATGTGGCAATAAACACAGAATCTCTGTAAACACGGTAAGCCAAAACTGACACATTGTCTGTCGAAGCTGTCCAAGAAAGGTCAATCTGAGAGCTTGATACGGCCGTTGCGCCAAGACCGGTTGGAATAGATGGTGGAGTTATGTCACCACCAACAGTGAGAGAAATCTCAAACTGATTTTCAACTGCATATAATGATGTGAAAGAACAAAAGATACTGAAACAAAGGAATACGGCGCACAGTTTCTTCATAATGGGGAATTCACTCATATCAGAGAGCTATTGCAGTTACTGTGCTGGTTGCAACATAAGATCCTGGAATTTGAGTATTGCTAACACCAGACTCTGCACGAAATTTTAGTGTAGTTATTTCTCCGCCTGGACTATTAGCAGAGGAATCACTCGCGACAAGAATATTTGAGACCAACAACCCTAACCAACACCTATCAACCGTATTAGAAGAACCGGCATTACAAGTAGCTCCATCATCTTTAAAGCTTTGAACTATGTCAGCTCCCTCTGGAGAGAAACCGAATTCACCGTCAGAAGCAAGAACAACAAACAAGAAATCTGGGCCAACACCCACTGGCGTATAGTCACCAAACGAATCGAGGTTTGACACGAGTGCCGGAGAAGAACTCGCCTTGATGTAGAGTTCATACCCAGCTGAATTATCTGTTGTGACCAGCACTGTGGTTGAACCTGTGGCAACGCCAGCACCAGAAGCTGGTATGGCTGGCAAAAGAGAAACATTACCACTAACCGAAAGTGACAAGAACGAAGCGTCCATCTGTTGGTACCCAGCGTGGAGATTGTAATTAGCGCTTGCCAAATATCCAGTAGCGATTTCACCAAAAGTACTTTCTTGCACAAAATTGGAAGAAGAAGATCGTCCTCCTCCAAAGTTTAAGGAATCGCTCTCCAAGGAATAATTTGTACTATTCATCACCGTGGCAGAGATGTCTGCGCCCAACAAGAAGAAACTAATAAGTGCTAAGAAGATAATGCGCATATTACTTTTTGATTCCACGACGCCATCCAAATACAACACCCATAAGAGCGACCGCAAAAACAAATAGATATGTTGGGGTGAAAACCACAAAATTGACCTCCCCCGTATCAACCACATCGTCATACCCGCGATTAAGCTCTAGTGTTGCCTTGTACCATCCAAAATACTTTTCCGTAGAGACTGTTATGTCACGAGTACGAAAAGAATTTGGAAGTACAAACCACGGATCAACAATCCTGCGAGATACAACTTGTCCGACAATATTACGAATAGTTATTACTCCATATGGATTGAGGTGCACTGTCCCAGTATTTTCGAAACCAATCTGAAACACCGCCTCTCCTCCTTTCAAAATCTTGCTGTCCTTAGCAACACGAAACGACTGGAGAGATCCGTCCTCTTTCACATCACCGGGAACGGTAACAAAAAAGAGTACGCCCACTCGGCCAAGAATTTTTGCACCCGATTGCCCTTCCAGATTAAGGGAAAGATCTGACTCTAAACGAGAACTCACCAAAAAACTTGCGAACTTTCCTCCAGGAATTGCACCGGTGGGAATCGACACACTTACTGGTACACGAATACGATCTCCATGTTTTAAGACGACAGACGATTCCTCGACAGAAATGTAATCGCGAAGAGAGAATACACCAGCCTCTCCTCCCAAAAGAACAACGTTACTACCGCCCTCTTCTCCACCAACAAAGTCTTCAAAAGAGAAATCATATATTCCAGTACGCCCCGTACGATTTTCAATCTCAATAATCGCTTGGCCAGTCTCACCAGGCGAAACATTGAGTTCTATTTTTGTTGGTCCGACCACAAAACGACCCTCAACTGGTGTATTCGGATTTCCGACAACCTCTAAAGCAAGGCCGGAAACCGGTGAACAGGCAACAATAAAAACAAAAACAAATAGGGTAAGGTAGGTTGAAATCTTACTGTTTTCTTTTCTTTTTAGTTGTTTATTGTTGTTGCTCATGTTTTTTTGATTAATAATGTTTCGACCTTTCATCTGGGATTACTCCCATGCAAAGCGTTTTTGTCTCTAAAACGCTTTGCATGGGGACAATCACCCGTCTATTGGCACTAGAACAAAGAGATAATCATCCCCTTTGGAATTTTTGAAAACTGGTGTGATCACGCCACTTTCTTTGTCCATTTCAGTTACAACAACCTCATCAGAAAATGATTGTTTAATTTTTGCGACAACACCCTCACGATCGGTCTGTTCGTTGGTGGGAACAACAACCATCCCCCTATCTGGGTAATTTAAAACGGTGTCTGAAGATGTTTGTGGTTTATTATTAATTGTGACTTTCCCACTTCCAGTAAGCACCAAGATTGTTTCTCTGCTCTCAAAAAACCAATCACGAAGTGCCGAAGACAAAGCCTGATACACGCTCACTGTTGCATTCTTCGTGGCAGAAAAAACACTTGCCTCAAGTTCTTGATTTACGCTATCCCAAACTTTCCCATAAATATCTCCTGAACTAGGATTTGTAAAAAGGCCGAATCGAAAACCTAAAAGTGCTAAAAATAAGGCACAAACTCCAATGGCCACACGAGCAAACCCACCCTTCCCCTGTACTTGTGGTGATGATATGGAAACAGAACTAATCGGCTTGGGCGACACGAAAATAACACTGGACGGAGCAATGCGTCCAAGCCTTTCTATCCCAGAAAAGTCTGGGTAAGAAACATTAATCACAGAGCCTCCTGTGTTGATTGGTTTGCTTATAGACTCTCTTCCAAAATCCTCTTGACTTAATTTCTTAACCCGCTTTGAGCGGGTACCATTTGCGTTATTATTTTTATGACAAATAAGGGAGTCTATCTCTACGTACCATGACCTTCCTACCATTCGAGACTCTAGTTTGCCATCTCGGCAAAGTTGTCCAATATAGTCATTTGCATAGCCACTTATTTTTGCAGCTCGGCTAGACGAGATGTATTGTTTACCTTCAAAAAAGAGATCAGAATTCATCTCTACTATTATAAATTTGTTCTTCTAATTTAGATATGAAAATCTGGGGATAAATCAACGTTTTTTGGAAAAGAAATTTTTTGTATTTAATTTTCTTTTTAGGTGCAAAAACCTTGTTAATTTGGAAATCTCTCTACAAAAAGATTCGTACGTAAGAAAAACAAAAAATAGTCGAAAATCTGCTGTATTTTTTGTATTTTTGAAATTTAAATCAGGTTTAGAGAGGTCCCTATATAATTAAAACTAAAGTAACTTCTTATCAACAGGTAAAACATTGATATAAATTAATATAAAATGTACTATATCTATATATCTTTAGTAAGGTTTATATACTAATTAAAATTTACAAAAACATGGAATATGAGAAATACATAACAATAAAAGAAGCGGCTTACATACTTGGAGTATCACCACTTACGCTAAGAAATTGGGATAAAAATGGCAAATTCCCCGCACAAAGACATCCAATGAACAATTATCGCGTCTACAAGGCCGAAAATCTGCTTAAGATCATAGACGATATTGAAATAGGAAGTAATAAAAGTAATGCGAAAAATAGGATGCGCAAACTATCTGTAAAACACCTCCCCTCTAACGAATAGAATGAAAAGGCTTCAAATTACTGAGATCTGAACAGGTATCCAAATACGGCAGACCACTCTATTGTAACTACTTACCCGATCCTTCATCCGAAGACTGACTTACATAAAAATTCAACACAGTAAATTCAGAAGCATCAGCCCAGGCACTTTGACAGACTATTAACGAGAAACGATACGCGCCTTTACCGGGGTGATACAAGCATATATATTTTATAACTTAACAATAATAACTACGCGCTGGCCAGACATACTACAATTAAGTAGCGGAAAAAACTGGATAATCCTCACACGCTTTACCACCCCAAGCATCTATATGATTTTTATGCACCGACTTAGCAACTTAGTTTTAAATAAAATTTATAGAAACTAACTTAAACTTTAATGTAATCTAACATTGCGAGATCTTAGAATTGGTGGAGACCAAGATACACCCAGTAGTCAGATACGAATCAAAAACAAAAGAGCTCCCACGGTATCGTGAAAGCTCTTTTGTTTTTGATGACCTTAAGAAAGTAGGCCCTCGAATATCTTCTTCAGAACTGCCGGGTTCCCTGCCCCTTTAGTGACCTTCATTCCCTGTCCTACAAAAAATTGTATCACTGACACTTTGCCACCCTTGTAATCTGCAACGATCCCTGGATTTTCTGCGATGATTAATTCAGCAATCTTTTTGAGTTCGCCCTCATCGCTTTTCTGGATAAGTGCATTTTCTTTCGCAATCTTCCATTGGCTCTCCCCACCTTCATACATAATCTTCAGTATATCTTTTGCGCCCCGAGACGACACTTCCCCATTTAAAATCATATTAGTAAGACCGACGAAATTTATGGGTGAAATTGTTGATTCTAGTGAAACCGAACTGAAGTCTGCTGTTGAATCATTCTTTACAAGACCGGCAAGATCGGACGTGAGGTAATTTACTACTATTTTAATTCCATCTAAACCATCAAGTTCACTTGAGATAAGATCAAGATAGGTGGCCCAATTTAAATTGTTCACAAAAAACTCCACGTCCTCTGGCTTGAGTCCTTTACCTATAAGTCGTGACCTTTTCTCCCAAGGTAGTTCGGGTAGTTCAGCGCGGACCTTTTCTGGGTTAAGTTCTGGTATTTCAGATATTATTATCTTTGGTATATCTGGATCTGGAAAATACCGATAGTCATGAGAATCTTCCTTTGCCCTCTGGGAGAATGTGGTCTCATTACCCTCATCCCAGCCCCTTGTCTCTTGAACAACCCTCTCACCCGCCTCTAGGGCCTTTATGTGCCTTTCTACCTCGTGGGCCACAGCGCGCTCTACGGACCTAAACGAGTTGAGATTCTTAACTTCTACTTTTGTACCAAAATCTTTGGTTTTAGAGACAGATATGTTTGCTTCAACCCTCATTTCCCCTTTTTCCATATTGGCATCTCCTACGCCCATGGTCTGCAGGAGAAGCTGAAACTCTTTTGCAAATCTACCCGCCTCATCAGCTGAGTGTATAACTGGCTCAGTAACTAATTCCATAAGAGGAATACCCGCTCTATTAAAATCAATGAGACTGTAATCCCCCGCATCATGGGTTGAACGGGCAGTATCTTCTTCAAGATGTATACGTGTGAGCTTAACTCCTGAGAGCTCTCCACCTGTTACTAAAGGAAAAGCGTACTGACTTATCTGATAGCCCTTTGGTATATCAGGATAAAAATAATTCTTCCTATCAAACTCAGTGTAATCAGCAATTACACCTCCCAAAGCAACACCAACCTGAATGACCTTCTTTACGGCATCAAAATTAACCGTAGGGAGCGTCCCTGGATAACCCATACAAACCGGGCAAACATTCACATTCGGACTTTTCTCGTCTGGATCATTCTTTGAATTGCAAAACATCTTAGTCCGAGTTTTGAGCTCTGCATGAATTTCCAAACCAATTGTTACCTTATAATCGCTCATTTTGAAATACTATATCATAAAGATCTACTACCTATTCGGACAGAATTTTTGATAAGGTGGCTCGAAACTGAACCAAAGAATCGTCATCAATTACAGACACAGAGTGTACTCGGCTATTTTTACCCTCAAGAGCCTTAATGGCAACATCGAGTTCTTCTGTGGAGACAAGATCCGCTTTCGTAAGAAGGATGATTTCATTTTTTTGAGAAAGCTCTTGAGAGTAGGCGGATAACTCATTCCTTACCGTATCATAGGCAGAAAGAACATCTTCTTCTGCCGATACGCAATGAATCAGTAACTTTGTTCGACTCACATGACGAAGAAATTTATGTCCCAATCCCTTACCTTCCGCCGCTCCCTCAATAAGACCGGGGATATCAGCCAAGATGAAGCCATAAAAATTACCCAAGTTTGGCTCTAAGGTAGTAAATTGAAAATTACCAACTTTTGCTTTTGCATTAGTAAGGGCGTTTAAGAGAGTTGATTTTCCAGCGTTTGGTAATCCAATAAATCCTGCGTCAGCCACAAGAGAGAGCTCAATTACAAAATTGGCCTCCTCGCCAAGTTTCCCTGGAGTAAATTCTGTAGGACGAGTATTGCGAGAGGATTTAAAATATTCGTTACCAAGTCCCCCCTTACCACCCTGAAGAATCTTTTCTAGCTGACCTTCTTCAAGAAGACTGACCATTCTCCTGGTCTCGCAATTTGTAACAACACTTCCAACAGGTAGGTTAATAATCAAATCCTTTCCATCTTTTCCGTGTCGACTATTTCTTTGACCACCATCTCCATCACCAGCAATAAATTCCTTGACATGTCGATATTCAGATAATATACCTATGTCACGAACCGCCCTTACAAGGACGTCCCCACCATTTCCACCATTGCCACCAGCAGGACCGGAAAATTCTTTTCCTTTTTCATGGAGCCAAAGTACCGCGCCATCACCCCCCTTCCCCGCTTTGACATGTACCGCTAATTCATCAATAAACATAAAAAATAAAAAATAAATTTATAAGCTTTACACAGCTAAGGCAATCTTAGCCAAACTTAAAGCACCTTCCTTACTTCCCGCTACGGCAATAAAGCGACCATTATGGCAAAAAATGGCATCTTTGACCCCAGAGATACGTGCCAGTTCCTCCCCCTTTTTACCAGCCCATGCTACAGGAAGATTCTTCCTAGAGTCAAAAGCCCCACTACCAATCCGAATACTCTTAACTGACCAATCCCCACTTCCTCTGCGCGGAGAAACCACGAATATTGGCTCTTTAGACCTCTCTAATACCTCTCCATAAGGATAGCTTTGATCTAATACAATGATCCTTTTATCCTCTGTTTTTTGATATATATCTTCAACTATCTGCTCAAGTGACACGCGATTACTAATTTTAGAAATCTCTCTTTTTAATAAATCTTTAGTAACCTTTACTGCGGACAAAAAGGCCTCATCTATTTCTTCATTATTTGCATCATACGGTGGCTCAAATGATGAAATGAACCTGCCGATGGTATATGGATATATATCTTTATATATGTTTGTACTTATAGATATACCATTATCGTGAGCATCTATGGGGATGACGAGGTCTAGATTTATCTTTTTAAAGACTGACTCGCTACCACCACATAAAGAAAGCCCATACTTTTTCCACACTAGTCCAAATGAAGCAAAGGGAATGCCATCATCGTGCACCTCTGTCACGCCTTCTTGGTGATGATCAAAACGACCCTTACTTGGATCATATATACCACCAACATCTACCACTAAATCACCCATCTGAATTATTGCTTCATCTCTTGTTCTAACAATATTCCATTCTTCATTAGAGCCAGAAAGGGCGAGGGTGATGGTGGCTAAAGCAAATACATCGTCTGCATGGAACGAACCGCTGTGTGTTACTAGAGTTTTCATATCTTTAGTTCGCCATTATACATAAAACCCAAATAAACACACTTTTTCTAAAATACAGATATTTATACTAGTTTGTGCATACTCTACGCCCCACCATCCAGACTTCACTATATAGGACGACTAGACCTTGAGCTCTTTCCCCTTTTCGGATTACGCCCACGCATAATAACTGGATAAATATCAAGAAGTGCGAAAAGTAAACTCAAAAGTACCGGACCAGCCAAAAATCCAATTGGACCAAACATCGCTAACCCACCTAAAGCAGAAATTAAAATAAGAAAAGGATGTATGTGAGTTCCTCTGTTAATGAGCATTGGCCCTAAAAGATTATCAATAAGACCAACAGCGATAGCCCCCCACAGACCAAGCCCCAAAGCCATCAAAGGGCCACCTGAAATAAATACAAAAATAATTCCAGGGATAACGACAAGGCTGGTGCCAATAGTTGGCACCAAAGATGCCACGGCGGCTATTGTCCCCCAAATCACCGGACTAGGAACACCAAAAAGAAAGAAGCCCAACCCAACCAAAGACCCCTGTACAATACCTATAACCAAGTGCCCGCGTACCACAGAATTAATTGCCACCATGACCCGATTAATGATTTTCTTATCATATACATCTTGAAGTGGACTTAGATCAACAATATTAGAAATAAAAGTTCTTCCATCACGGAAAAAGTAAAAGAGGGCCAAAAGCATAAGGAAAAGGCCAAATGTAATCTTTAAGATTCCAGAGAAAAACACAGAAAAATGTCCGAGTAACCAGCCGAGTCCTTTTTCAAGGTAAAGTTGTATATCACCCTCCAACAGGGCGGTATTAGTTCCCGGTGAAATGGATTGAATGCTTTTATGTATGGCGCCTATTGACTGATTAACTCCGCCATTACCAGAAGCGACCAAAGTCACATAGAGGTCTGACGCCTCTTGAAACAGAAGAGTTCCAAGAAACGAAATCGGACCAACAATAACTAAAAAAACCACAACAACAGTAATGAGAGATGCCAATGTCCCCCTCCCACCGAATATGTTCAGTACAAAACGATAGAGAGGATCAAAAAGAATAGCAAATACAAGGGCTAGAAATAGAATCGAGACATAAGGTAAAAACACAAAAAAGTTAATGACGATAGCAACCAAAATAACGAAAGAGAAGAAAACCAATTGGACTCTGTGGTGATTCATATTTCTATAATATCACACTGTCTTTCTTGCGTTTATAATTTATCAACCGAAAAACCACATACATTAAAAAAATAACTAACAAAGAAACGATAATCAGATTTTCAAGGCTCGAAATCTTTTGTGCGTAAAGTTCATAAGTTTCACCGGCCTTCCATCCAATGATAGCCAGAACAGCGGCACGAGGGATCGTCCCAAGAAATGTCATCGAAACAAAGGTCTTAAGGGGTATACGCAAGAGCCCAGAAGCGGCAGAAATAACAACACTTGGGATAATCGGAATAGCCCTCAACAAAAAAAGTGAAACTTCGTCACTTGCCCCCCGTGAAATCTTTTTTTGCGCTTCTACAACCCCCTGCTCGGTAAATCCAAGAACCCAGCCCCATCGCAAGATAAAAGCCTTGCTGACATACCAAGAAAGACCATATACAAAAAGTGATCCAACGGTTATTCCTAGGCTTGCAGGAATGACAATAGTAAAAAAAAGCACTTGATAAAAATGTGTAGTTTGTGGAAGAAACAGTGCCCCAGAGCCTAGGAGCACTAATGTTGAAGGAATAGGAGCTATTACCTCTTCGATTATAGAAGCAAAAAAAACTCCCCAACCACCTAAGGGGAACAATGATGATTGGAGAAATATAAAAAATGATTCCACCATTTGTCTAATTATACATTAAGGTATAAATGGTTGATACTTTTCATTAAAATTTACTTCTGTAGTCTTGTAACTTAAAATATCTCCATCGGAAAAGACGACTTCAAGTATCAAACCCCTACTGGTTTCTTCTGAGAAATTTTGATCAAAAATAAAATTGCCCAAACTATATGCGATAAGGCCATTACCATACACTTCAACTTCTTGAATAACATGAGGATGATGTCCGATGACCAAGTCAGCCCCAGCGTCAATTAATTCATATGCAATTTTTCTTTGCAAAGTAGATGGACTCGTTTCATACTCCTCTCCCCAATGAATGGATACCACGACAACAGAGCTATCCGCACCGAGGTTACTAATGTCCTCCCGCATTATATTCAAGTCCAATGGTGCCATAGACGGAACATCAACTAAAACTGATTTAGATGTGAATTGACTGTAAGCCAGAAAGTGAAAATTCATTCCGCCTCGGTTAATAATCGCCGGCTTGCGGGCATCATTGATATTTGCCCCACCACCAACGTGCCGAATACCAACATCACTAAGATGCTTTATGGTGTCTAAAAAAGCATCGGGGCCCCAATCAAACATATGATTATTGGCAACAGACACAATATCAAAACCCGCAAATAAAAGCCCTGAGAGAGCTTTCGGATCAGCACGAAATGAGTAAACACTTCCTTGGTTTTCGCCCACTAAAGATACTGGATTCTCAAGATTAGCAAAGGCAATATCAGCATTCTTTATACGAGAATCCAAAAGTCTGAAAGGAAACGCCCAATCTTCCCGACTCTCCATTATCTCTCCAATCGCGCGAGAGAGCATTATGTCTCCAACAAATATCGCCGTTACGGGCTGATTGCCTCTTCCCGTCTTCAGCTCAAATTCTGGAGCAAAGGTAAAAAAAGGTAATAACAAAAATCCAAATACAAAAAAGACATGCAAAACATACTTGGAAACTAAGTTTCCAAGTCGTTGATTATTTCTCATATTGCTCCTCGAGACTACGCCGAGCCACAGTATTACGAACCGTACTTTCTGCAAACCTTTTATACTCCTCTCGAGTAAATTGCTCCATAACAATGCCTGGATTACAGAAAGATTCCTCCGGCTTGCCGACGTACTCGTCCCAACTTGACTTGGAAACTAAGTTTCCAAGTTTATGTACTTTGTAGTTGAGATTAATATACGCACTCAAATGCAACAACTGCTCATCTGAATCAACATGAACAGCCCTGAAAGTTCCCTGAAAAAGGGAGCCGCTTCTTTTGTGTTTTTGATTAAAATATTTTGTATACCCAAGCCCCAAGCGGTGCATAAACTTTTCAATCCCCCTGTCAGCAGACTGCATTAAAAGAAAATGAAAATGGTTTGGGTTCAAACAATAAGCAACAAATTCCACTAATGGTTCCTGTTTTTTATCGTTTATTTTATTCTCCAACTTGGAAACTAAGTTTCCAAGTTTTTTTGTCCTTCTCTTTTGGAAGGAGTTCTCATAGATACTTCCAATAGGTGAAATGGAGTTGAACTGATTCATGCTGACAAAGAAACGTTTACGATCTTCTTCATCAGAAAAAATCTTACGCTTATCAACGCCACGATTGAAGATATGATAATACTCGCCCTCTACAAGCTGAACCTTTCGCATAACAGAATATTACCACTTGGAAACTTAGTTTCCAAGTGGTTGGTTTATAAGTGGTAATCAATCCAAACAAAATGCCTAACCATTACGTGCCAAAAACTGTTTGTGTTCTTCAGTGTCCAGAAGCCCACACTTTTTATACTTCTTACCGCTACCACATAGGCAGGGATCGTTACGACCCACTTCATTTTTATGTAGACCAACCTGTATCTTTTCCCTAGTCAGCTCTTCAGCCCCTTCCCTTGTCTCTTCTAGATTCTTTTCTTGAGGAGTTGCGATTGTCGCATTAATACGAGGAAGTAGCTTAATAACTTCGTCTATAATATTTATCTGCATTGCCTTAAATAAGATCAGGCCCTCTTTCTTATACTCCACTAAAGGTTCGCGTTGGCCATAAGCACGGAGATTCACACTCCCACGCAAGTAGTCCATCATCTCTAGATGATCAACCCAAAACATGTCCATTGCCTGCAATATGAGAAGACGAGCCACTTTAAAAAATTCCTCATCACCAAGCTCTTTTTGCTTCTGAGCAACCGCAGTTTTCTCTTCTTCAGTCGCTTCTTCTAAGATAGAAGAAATATATTCTTCTATTTCTGTGTTGGTACCAAGTAAGATCTTTTTTCGTCTTTCATATATTATGGCTCTTTGAAAATTTAAAACATCATCAAATTGCAATACATTCTTTCGTGAATCAAAATGAAAGCCCTCTATCCTTTCTTGTGCCTTTTCTAGAGATTGAGTAATAATCCTGTTTTGAATCGGCTCGTCTTCTGCAATACCAATCCTGCCCATCATCTTTTTTATAGTATCTGAAGCAAAAACTCTCATTAAGTTATCTTCTAAAGAAACTACAAACTGTGTCTCTCCTGGGTCTCCTTGACGTCCAGATCGCCCACGAAGCTGGTTATCTATGCGACGCGCTTCGTGACGCTCCGTACCCAAAACAAACAAGCCACCGACAGATTTGATCTCCCCGTACTCTTCTGGGGTCCCAGGATTTCCACCAAGTTTAATGTCCACACCACGGCCAGCCATATTAGTGGCAATAGTCACAGCCCCCTTACGCCCCGCTTGAGCTATAATCTCTCCCTCTCGTTCATGATTCTTGGCATTTAAAACTTCGTGTTTTACACCATCACGCAAAAGAAACTGTGAAAGCATTTCGTTTTTTTCAATAGAGACAGTGCCGACAAGAACTGGCTGACCCTTGCTGTTTAATTCTTTTATCTTGCGAGCAACAGCTTTAAATTTACCGACCTCTGTCTGAAAAATTAGATCGTCAATGTCTTTTCTAATAGCCGGCTTATTTGTTGGCACAGCAACCACCCCTAAACCATAGACTTTGTAAAATTCTTCAGACGAAGTAACCGCCGTTCCAGTCATACCAGAAAGTTTCTTATACATTCGAAAATAATTTTGAAATGTAACCGAGGCAAATGTTCTTGATTCTTTTTGTATTGACACCCCCTCCTTTGATTCTATCGCTTGATGAAGCCCCTCAGACCAACGTCTGCCCGGTTGCATTCGCCCCGTAAATTCATCGACAATCACAACCTCCCCGTCTTTCACCACATAGTGAGTATCTTTTTCATAGAGAGCCTTAGCTCTAACTGCGGTCTCAAGATGGTGTACATATTTAATCCCCTTATCAGTATATATATTGTCTACACCAAGAAGTTCCTCCGTTTTATTTATACCAGCATCAGTCAGAGTAATTTGCCTAAACTTTTCATCTACCTTGAAATGTTCATCTTTTTCAAGTTTCTTGGCTATATCTGTAAAAATATCATACAGATTTTCAGAATCACCAGCTGGCGCAGATATGATAAGAGGCGTCCTGGCTTCATCTATAAGAATTGAGTCGATCTCATCAACTATCGCAAATGCGTGCCCTCTTTGACGAAGTCTCTCACTGCCATATTCAATATTGTCTCGTAAATAATCAAAGCCAAATTCATTGTTTGTTCCATAAGTAATGTCTGCGGCATAGGCCTCTTTGCGAGTTACTGGTTTTAGAAAATCGTGAACAACATGGAAAGCCCCTTCCGTATCCCTCTCTTTATCTTCTTGTTCAAGCTCTTGCTTATTATCAGTTGGTTTTGGATCGTATAGAAACGATGAATCATGATTTATAACCCCCACAGAAAGACCCAAAAAAGAATATATCTGGCCCATCCAGACAGCGTCACGCCTAGAAAGATAATCATTGACCGTAACAACATGAACCCCACCACGAGATAGGGCGTTCAAGTATGCGGGTAAAGTTGCAACCAAAGTTTTTCCCTCTCCAGTCCTCATCTCAGAGATTTTACCTTCGTGAAGAACTACCCCTCCCATAAGTTGAACATCAAAATGTCTTTGCTTAAGAGTTCTTTTTGAAGCTTCTCGGACCGCGGCAAATGCTTCGGGTAAGATATCATCAAAACTCTCACCATTATCAAGGCGAGTTTTAAAACCAGAAGTCTTCTCTTTAATCTCTCCGTCAGAAAGGGCCTGAAATTCTGGCTCTAGTATGTTTATGCGAGCAACTAAAGGCGAAAGCCTCTTAATTTCGGCTGAGTGAGAGTCTCCAAATATCCCCTTTAAAAAAGATAGTGCCATAGAATATTGAGCTACCATTCTACCACAAAAGGTATGCAGCGGCGAAAAATGGAGCTTACTTTAAAAACACAAAACCCCGCGCTTTGGGCGTGGGGTTTTGTGTTAAAGAACAACTGAGAACTATCGTCGGCGCTTTGCTGCCTTTCTCTTTTTAGGAGCGGCTCGTCGCTTGGTAGTTTTCTTTGCTGTCTTTCGTCGAGCAGGAGCCTTTTTCTTTGCTACTGCTTTTCGCTTTTTTGCTGCCATAGTTTTTGTAGTGTGGTGTTACCACACAGCGTGAGAAAATTATTTTTAATTGTAAATAATCTGCAAGAGTCACGACACTGACCTAGTGCAATTATTCGACCTACATCAATTATCGTATGAAAAAAAAATACATACAATATTTTTTTCATTTTAATGTGGATAACTTTTATTTTTAAAACTTTTCTAAAATTTATTTTTTCTAAATTAAAAAAATTCAAAACATATTTTGAATTTTTTTAATCAAACAACCCCGTCACTCGCGAGTGACGGGGTTGTTTTGTGCCCAGTGATGGCCAGCGGGGCTAGCTCCAAAGTATGTCTAATTTGTGAGTGCGTCCGCTGACCATCACCGGACGCAACTAATCAATAATACAAATTATATTTTCCAAAATCAATCAAGACTGTAAAAACTAAAACACATAGGACTCAATACATAGGGTAGTCCTATGTATTTTCTATGTGTTTTGTTCTATGTATTGACTGTGGTATTAAGGGGAATCGGCCCAACGAGAAACCCCACCTCATTCCTTGCGGAGCTCGGCGGGGCCTCGTAGACATCTATTTGGAGCTAGCACTTTACACTCACCTTCAGAGTATAGCAAATTATGGTTAAAAAGTCAAATTTATGTAGAGCTAGTTTAGCAAGTAGGTTTTGGGCACGCAAAGTACGGCGCTTTTGTACAGCTAATTAGGGCCATTTCAATACGCCAGGGGGTGGCGTATTGAAATTCAGTACTTATCTTCTGTTTATTTCCTCAATATAACTATCTATCTGAGATTTTAGTCTTGGGTCTTCAGATGATATTGACCCCAAGAGATCAATCGCTTTTTGTTTTTCACCAATCTCTGCATAAGAAAGAGCCAGAGAAATAAAGTTCTGCATGTCGGCCTTTCCCCTATCTGTTTGTAGGCGTGCCTCAAATATGCCCACAAGGTCATCGAAGCGACCGAGTTCTGCTAACACACTAACAAGCCTCTGGTCAAAGATTATTACTTCTTGGTTCATTGAAGTAAACAACTCTTGTGTTTTGGCATCATCCCCCGCATACAATGCACCAAGAAGATATATTACCTGGGCCTGATAGAAATCTGGCGCGAGTAAATATGCTTGCCTAAATACTTCGTAAGCCTTATCATATTCCCCTTTTGAAATGTAGGTTGATCCAATCTCAAACAGAAAGGCTTGTTTTTGTGGAGAGAGCGCTAAAGCTTTTCCATACTGCTCAAGGGCTTGATCATTTAGCCCCACTGAGCGCAAGAAATTCCCGTAAAATACATACCCCCTAGCATCTTTCGGATTACTCTTAACCTGCTTTTCAATTTCTTCACGGGCCATGGTGCCATACCTTACGCGAGTCTCTTCCGACACCCCGTCTGCCAAAAAGCTTCCGACCGCAGTTAGAAATTGCTCTCCAGTCTCTGGTAATGCAAAAGTGTTGGAAGCAAATACTTTCTCAAAGTAATTAAGTGAACCATTAAGATCGCCTGTTGGGATAGCGGTCATCCCCTTTATAAGATTTCTCCCTGCTTGAATTGGTTTAATATTCCATGAGTAAAGTGTCAGAAACAAAAGACACACCAAGACAAAGCTCAGCGCTGACCTAACGGCTGGAAGTCCTAGCGACTTCGGCAAGATGACCCGAGCACTGTTGGAATTGGCATGGGCAAGGGCAAGTATGGTAACAAAAAGAATTGAGCTAAATAAATTATCAAACACAAAGATTCCTTGGAAAAAGTAGGCGCCCAGAAGACCGGTCAAAATTGCTTTCTCAGAAAAAGACAGGTCAAGATTGTTGTGTTTCCATAAATACCATATAAAAAAGAAGAAGAGTCCTAAAAATGGTATGAATGTCAAAAGTCCGCCGGCGACAAGCCAATCCAGATAGGTGTTGTGTGCTCGATCAAACCATTGTTCATGAGCATACATTTGCGGATTATAGTTGGCATTAAAAATATAATTAAAGCTTTCTTGACCCCAACCAAGTAGAGGCTTCTCAACAACCCCCCTTATCGCCATGGGCCAAATAAAATATCTACCCTGACTTTTAATTTCAGAAAAAGATAGACTAGAAAAACGACTTAAGACAGGGCTCTCTCTTACAAAGCTCATATCTTTTAGCGCCACGAAACTACCAACAAACACTAGTAATCCCAAAAGAAACCCAATTGCGGTTTTTTTGAGAATTTTATTTTCTCTTTCGCCAAAAGCAATAATTATCATTGATAAGAATAGTCCGCCCAAAAGACCCAACAATACCCCACGAGTTGCTGTGTAATAGAGAACAACAAACTGCAATATTACTAATGGTATTGAAAGCCAAATATATCCACTTTTTTCTCTCAAAAAACGAACAGTGAAGAAGATGGTAAAAAATATTGTAAACATCAAAAAGACCGCGAGATATATGGCATTACCAAATGTTCCATCAACACGGGCCCCTCCTTGATTAATGGTAGCTAGCCCAGCAAGCTGTATAAGACCAAAAATACACATAACAGTTGAAGCCCCAATCCAGGTACCAAGTAATTTATCCCAAGTTTTTTTTACAAAAACGACAGAAGACAGGACAATGAAATACAGGAATAAATGAAGGGAGGTTATAAAGCCTTCCATTCTTTCAAAATTGCTCCAAAAACTTTTGCTTGGGTTTTCACCAAAAAGATCTGCCAAACCAAGAAAGGTGAGGAAAAGAATAAATGAATACAATATCCACGAGCGCCTGGGCATATAATCCGCATCTTTCATGGCGAGAATGGCCCATAAAACAAAAATAATTTCTACAATAATTCTAAACCCAAAATTCTTCCCTGTTATGAAGGGGAAAAGCGTTGATTTGGAAACAAAAAAAGCAAGGAACGGAAGAACAAAAATTCCAAAAAGAATTGCGTTTCTTAGGGATGAATTCATGCCTGAAACTATACCACCAAAGACTTGCTGTGCGCTAGCAAAATAGACCTTTATTGGCTAGTATAATACCGTGATAAATCTTCTCCGAAACAAAACCTTCCGCTTTTTACGTTGGAGCGAAAAATACACTAAAACCGATATGATATATCTCTCAAAAGGAGGGTTCTGGCTTGGTATTGGACAATTTGCAGCGTCCTTTTCTTCTTTTTTACTCGCGATTGTTTTTGCCAATTATCTACCCAAAGAAATCTACGGTAACTACAAATACATACTTTCATTAGCAACTATTTTGGGCGCCTTCTCACTTACGGGCATTTCAACATCGGTGCTTCAGGCAGTTTCCCGTGGTTATGATGGTGCCCTAAGGCAGGGGTTTCGAATAAGTTTAAAGTGGAGCGTGTTTATTGTAATTGGGGCTCTTTGTTTTGGCATCTATTACCTAATCAACGATAATATTAATCTTGGACTATCCTTTTTCATCATAGGTATTTTTTCTCCAATCTTTAATAGTGCTCAGCTTTACGTTTCCTTTTTAAATGGGAAGAAGGATTTCAAAGGAATTACAATGCTTGGTTTATGGCAAGATTTTATACCAATATTAGCCCTAATGTTTTCGGTTATATTTACTAACAATGTCGTATTCATAGTTCTCATTTACTTTTTATCAAATACAGTTGTATCATTGGGGCTTTATAAAAAAACTCTCAGCAAATACAAGCCAAATAATTCTATACAAGAAAGCAGCCTACCTTACAGCAAGCACTTAAGTTTTATGAACATCTTAGCGGGAGTTGGAGATAAAATAGACAACGTCCTACTCTTTCATTTCTCTGGAGGATTGGCTCTTGCTACATACTCTTTTGCTGTTGCAATACCAAACCAAATAATAGGGCTATTTAGAACAGTCGGACTATTAGCTGTCCCAAAATATGCTCAAGGTGACAAAGAATTGATAAAGAGAGAAATGCCAATGAAGATTGTTAAATTCGTAGGAATCCTATCTATTGCAGTTGTTGGATATTACTTCGTAGCGCCATTTATATACCACGCCTTTTTCCCACAATATTCTGATTCTATACCCTATTCAAGACTCTATGCAGTTATAATGCTTTTCGCGGCAGGAGCCCTACCAATGTCTCTCATTGACGCAAGAATGGCCATTAGAGAGCGTTATATAGTTGTAGTACTTTCAAATGTAACTCGCATTACTCTGATGACGCTCTTAGTAATACCGTATGGAATTTGGGGAATACTCTGGGCACAAATAATAACCAAAACGATTGTGTTCAGTGTTTCTTTAATTTTAATTCGAAAAATATAAAAATCTACACCAAAAGAAGAGTTACGGTTATTTCAAATTTTATATACTTATATTTTATACAAAACTGTCAAATAGTTTAATGTCGACAATCTTTAGAAATAATTTCTTTGAGTGTGTCTTCGAGAAGTAGCGGTTTTTTTCCAACAAGTTTTTCCCTTCTTTCTACAAGTATTTCTTGAGGAGTTTCTGAAGCATCTTTGATCGCTCTATATATATCATCACCATACAGAAGTCTTCCCGCTAAAGTGTTTTCAATCATGCCCTCTCCATAATCTATCGAGGTTTCGAGAATGAGCACCGGCCTCTCAAGCGCAACCATGTCATAAAGGAATGATGAATATGTTCCGATTACCACATCGACACGAGGAAGCACATCCCGTATATCGCGCACTAGCGTAATCTTGGAAAGAAATGGAGCTAAGCCGTATAGATCGATTTGCGTTTGCTTGTCTTCATCGGGGCGCAGTTTGAAGCACAGTTCAATATTAGAATACTTCATGAGCTCCTCGAGATACCGGAAGATTTCCGCCTTTGGTGCATTCTTTTCATAGGGGAACAGCACTGAAATTTTTTCATCGTGAGTTTTTTGCACAGGAACAAAAAGAGACTTTTCTCCAGAAATAATAATCTGATCTGGGGAAAAGTAGGTACTAAGCCGAAGGAGCTCCTGCTTCCAGAACTCACTCCATACCAAAAGTTTGCGAGCCGCAATAATCTTCCCTGGTATCCTTGTCATAGTGAGCCATCCGACATGGTACTTGGTAAAGTGCCCATGCTGGATAGCGGTAAAAGAAACACCCTGCATCTGTGCGGCGAGTGCGAGCTCGCTAATACTTCTCACATCGTCAATAGTATAGATATCGCTCACATTACTTGCCCTTAAAAGATATCTAAAGAATGCTACTCGCGCTTTTGAGATGACCATGGAACTTGCGTATTTTGTGTAGAGCTTTTTCATCAGTTCTCTTTCTTCTGGTGCAAAAAGATTTTCATCTGTGGTTTTATGCATATCGTATATTCTTCTCTTTTCTTTGAGAACAAATGGAAACGCGAGGAAATCTACAGCTTCCAAATAAAAAGCTGATCTTTTTCGTGCAAAAAGATTTTTTATCATTTTCCTCCCGAGTACCGTATGAATGATCTCAAAGTATGGGAGCTTTTTTTCTTCGAGAACTCTGTAGAGATAATCGATTCGAAAATCATTTTGATACGAACCACTCGTTTTGTCCATAGAAAAAATGACTATTTTTCTTCGAGAGACAGCAAGCCATAGCGCTCCACATAGAGAAAATACAATCGCAAAAATACCAAGTATCACTATTTTTAATTTAACGGCAACGCTACTCCTTGGTTGCACTACATCTGTATTCTTGGCTTGCGACCATGACAAAATATCTCCAAACATTGATTGTTGATAGGATTGAAGGAAATTGTATCCTTTATGTTGAAAAGTATTTGAGAGTTGCGTGTCACCCTCCACAAAGCGATTAAATCGCGAAAGTACATCGAACGCATACTTATAATCAAGGTACGAATTATCCATAGTAGTGTTATGTGGTGGGGTTTACTAGGCTCACAAGAATAGGGCAAGTTGTCATGCCGACGAACCCTGACTTACTCGTACTTGTTAGAATCATTCTCCCTTTGATGTAATTTTTTTCTTTCGCTGTATCCATATTACGAAATGACATTCCCTTCTATGATGTCGTGTATATGGATGATCCCAATTGGAATCTTCTTTTCATCAAGCACAAACAGGCTTGTCACTCTATGCGCCTCCATAGTTACAAGAGCAGATTTTAAAGTATCATCCTTTGAAATTATTTTTGGTTTCCCTGACATGACAGCAGATACGACCACATCGTCTTTATATTTACCCGCCTTCAGAAATCGCCTAATGTCACCATCAGTGATAGTCCCAACCAATTCTTCTTTAACATTTACGACACCAGTTATACCTCTAAATTTACCGGACATTTTTTTAATGGCATTGATTAGGGTGTCGGTTTTTTTCACAAGTGGAACATCTCTGCCTTTTGTCATAAGCTCATGAACAGCTCGGATAGAGAGTGCGAGTCCCCCTCCAGGATGGAAGCGGGCAAATTGGCCCTTATTAAATTTCCTAGGCGACGTAAGTGCTGAAGCTATCATGTCCCCAATAACGAGGGTTGCTGTCGTGGAAGCCATGGGAGCTATGCCGTGTGGCGACCCTTCATTTTTCACTGGGACCTCTATCGCAACATCGGACAATTTTCCTAAAGTAGAGTCCCTTTTTTGCGCAATTGAAATAATTTTTACTTCAAAATCCTTGCGAAGATATTTCACAAGTTTTAAGACTTCCGGAGATTCACCGGAAAATGACATCGCCACTACAACATCGCCCGCTGATACTGACCCCAAATCACCGTGAATCGCCTCTACAGGATGAAGGAAGGTAGATTTGTGTCCAAGAGAAGTCAGGGTAGCTGCCATTTTCATTCCTATAAAACCAGATTTGCCAATTCCGGTTACAATTATCCTTCCTGTTCTGGCATTCAAAAGGGCAATAGCTTCTCCAAACGACCCATAAAACACTTTGTTTAAGGCTCTTAAAGCATTGATTTCGTGCTTCAAAGTGAGTCTTGCCCTTGAGTTTGCACTTCTTAACATCTGGTCATGATATACCGCGAGTCAAGTTATTGCAAAATAAATGACCAGTATACTTGTAATTATTATATTTAGCGGTAAAGTATACGCGGAACTACGGCTCTTACACATACGAAGTTTTCCATAGTCTAAGGAGGTGTCAAATGCCCGAAAAAAGCACGACCATCATGGATCGAATCGACCGTACGACTCGAATCCCCGAAAGCCATCGCAGGAAAGACCCGCCCCCGCCACGATCGGTGAAGGTTGAAGTCACAGGAGTTTGCAACTATCGTTGCAGTTTCTGTGCCTTGACAAAGCGCGTGGAACAACCGCGTGCGCCGATGGAATGGTCACTCCTCGAACGGATGATCAGGGAGTTTCGTGAGTTCGGCACCACCGAATTCGGATTCTTCTACATCGGCGAAAGCTTCACCACAGTGAAAACTCTGGTGCCAGCAATCAAGCTCGCAACGGAGTTGGGATACGAAAATCGTTTCCTCACCTCCAATGCATCACTTGCCTCTCCTGACAAAGTCAGGACGGTGATTGAGGCTGGACTCACTTCGCTCAAGTGGAGTGTGAACAATTACGACGAGAACCAGTTCGTCGAAGTCGTTCAGAGGCCGGGTCGCCTGTTTCATCAGGCGGTAGCAAACATCAAGGCAGCGAAGGTTGTTCGTGATGAGATCTTCGCTCGCACTGGGCACTTCTGTGAACTCTCTGCCTCTCGTATTCAGTACGATGATAAGCAGGGACAGCTCATGGATCCGTTCTTTGCGGAACATATCGAGCCATATGTCGATCACAGCTATGAGCTTCCTCTCTACACAATGGGGGGAGCACCGATTGATCAGGAACTGAAGCTCGGCATGAAACCGACCGCAGGCAACATGGGGCGTGTCGGAGCGCTCGTAGAGCCGATGCCATGTTGGGCAGTTTTCACAGAAGCCCACGTGACTTCAAGTGGCATGCTTTCAGCTTGTTGCTTCGATGCTGACGGGAGTTGGACCATGGCTGACCTCAATGAGGTTTCGGTCAGTGAGGGTTGGCACAGTGTCGCTTTTCAGGAACTCCGAGTGGCTCATCTCAAGGGTAACGTCACCGGTACTCCCTGTGAGACCTGTGCCATGTACAATTAAAGAACTTCGATGACACCTACCCCCGCACATTCGTGTGAGGGTAGTTTTTTTATAAAATGATATGATGAAACGCATATGAAAAAAATCTTTATTCACACAAATAATAGACAGATGTTCGGTGCGGAGCTTGCACGATTTGCCATCACTCGCTTTCTTCCAAAAGATACTGACATTAGTGTCGAATTTATCAACGTTGATGAGCTCGCAGTATTTCAATCGTTTGCAGGAAAAAGCTATTTGTTTGCTGGAACTGAACGTACCTACAACCCAAAAGATCTCCAATCTTTCACTCTTTCTCGTTTTATGGCACCGCAACTAATGGGTTACCAAGGAAAAGCGATTGTCATCGATCCAGATATTTTTGCAGTCAAAGATATTTCAAGTATTTTTGAACTCAACATGCAAGGGAGAAGTATCGCTGCATGCAACAAAAAAGATGCATGGGATACGTCCTTTATGCTTATGGACTGCGCAAAACTCACTCACTGGAAGATGGAATCAATTCTCCAAGAACTTGCATATAAAAAACTCGACTACGTACTAGATATTATGAACCTCAGTCGTGAGCCAAAAGAATCACTGCTTCCACTTGGAAGAATTTGGAATAACCTCGACACCCTCACGCCAGAAACTCTTGCGGTGCATATGACAAACAGAATTACTCAGCCATGGAGCACTGGACTTCCTATCGACTTTACTCGCAACAAAATGCCGAAAATATTCGGTATCATTCCAAGGGAACCTGTTCAGATGCTTCTCGGCAAATATCCTACCCGCTACCAAAAGCACCCTGACCCTCGTATCGAAGAATTATTCTTTACTTTGGTAAAAGAAGCACTCGCCTCAGGAGCGATATCAAAAGAATTAATTCAGTCTGAAATAAACAAAAAGCACGTACGCAGTGACCTCTTTCAAAAAATTGGTTAATTTATTTTTTTGAGTTCTACAAAAAAACCGGCGCAAAACATTGAGGGCCAAACATCCTTTAGAAACGGAACCCCGACGTAATAGTGAACGGTATAATTTTTATATCCTTGCGCGTTAAGCCACCAAATCAAATCCTTTTTTGTCCAAAACCTTAAATGCTCTCCAGGGTGCTTGGCCCATTGCATTGGGAATTTACCAAACATTAACCTAAGTCGGTGAATCACAAATCCCGTATTGGGAAAAGAAAACATTACTGCTTTTGTAGATCTTTCATAGGCCACCTTTAGTAATTCTTCTGGACCAGGAATGTGTTCTAGTATTTCAAAAAGGATAGTAAATTCTGCGTTAAGAATCTCTTTATACTCCGAAGCCTTAGTTATATCCAATTTCTTAGTCTTCAAACCAAGGCCAGTTGCTATATCCAAAGCATACCCAGAGCTATCGTAAGCAATTGCCACATCAACACCGGTAAGTTCCTTAATTTTTAACAAAACCTCACCCGCCCCAGAACCTATATCATTTATAGACCCGCCACCTAGCTCTTTTATAATCTTAGACGCAATAGTGGCCCGCTTCCCTTGCCACACACCCAAACCTCCCATATGACTATCTCCCCTTTTTTCTTTCCAATAAGAGTCATAGTCAAAGTGGGCTCCAGGCACTATTCTCTCTTGTGGGTATATATAAATCCTCTTAATCCACTCCTTAGTTACCCACAAAAAATTCTTAATTCTTTTAAACATATAGTTTAGAGCATTAATATTAGAGCATTAATAACAGACTTGCAATTTATCAAGAAAAATATAATATCATCCCATGAAAAAGATCTCAAAAAAGGCCCATAAGAAAAAAACTACCAAAATCGTAGAGAGGAAAACCTGCAGACTTTCTGGTGAACAATTGAAGCCAATGTTCACCTTAGGAAAGCTTTATTTATCTGATTTTATCGAACAAAAAGAGGTTCCTAAATATGAACCTGTAGAAATGAAGATGTGTCTCGCTCCAAAATCTGGCCTTGTGCAACTCTCGCACACGGTTCCAGGCGACATCATGTATCGGAAGTATTGGTACAAATCTGGCACAAACGCGACCATGACAAACGAGCTCATGGGAATTGTCAAAAAAACTCAAGAATTAATGCCGCTAAAATCCGGTGATATCTTTCTCGATATTGGCTGTAACGATGGGACTCTATTGAGCTTTGTCAATAAATCAGTGGTCAGAATAGGTTTTGATCCAAATGACTTCAAGATTGAATCAATAAAGCACGCTGATGTAATAGTCAATAACTACTTCACCTTCAAAGAATACCAAAAAACCAATCACGGACACAAAAAGGCAAGAGTGATAACTTCAATTGCAATGTTTTATGATCTCGAAAAACCACACGAATTTGTCCAGGACATTAAAAAGACTTTGGACAAAAATGGATTGTGGATAATACAAATGAGCTATTTGCCACTGATGCTGAAGCAATTGGCATTTGACAACATTTGCCACGAACATTTGAAATATTACAGCCTTAATTCATTAAAATACCTTTTAAGTGCTAACAAAATGGAAATTGTTGATTGCGAGCTTAATGACATTAATGGTGGAAGTTTCAGAATATACATAAGACACCAAGACGCTGATCCAACAACATTTTCATCAGCCCCATACAGAGATGTTGCACGCATGAGGGTGGATTCCGTACTTGCCTACGAAAAAACCTTAAATCTAAATTCAAAAAGGATATATATGGATTTCTGGAAAGAAGTGAACGCTCTAAAAAATCAGACAGTTAGTTTTATTAAAAGAGAGAAAAAGAAAGGAAAGAAAATCTGGGGTTATGGAGCTTCCACTAAAGGCAACACCCTTCTACAGTGGTTTGGTTTGGACAATTCATTAATTGATGGAATTGCCGAACGCTCTCCAGCCAAATTTGGGTTAAAAACTGCGGGTACTAATATTCCAATATTTTCAGAGGAAGAAATGCGAAAAGCGAAGCCAGATTACCTGTTGATTCTACCTTGGCACTTTATTGCAGAGTTTACAAGACGTGAAGCCAATTTTCTTGAAATGGGTGGCAAACTCATCGTTCCATGCCCTAAGTTTGAGGTTATTGGAAAGTAGAGACTACTTCCAGTGTTTATAAGATTTTTCTTCAACAATAGAAGAACCTAATAAGATATTTATTTCTTTCTTTATAGATGCTCTTACATCATTCGCGAGATGTATACCTAGAGCCACTTTTACAAAACCTTCACCAAAATCTTTCTTATCACCATATTCACGGATTTTGTCACCCATATCCCATATCTCCTCATTCGCTTTTTTAAGAGATTCTTCCATCTGAGTTATCTTCTCCATAACATCGGGGTTATAAGAAAATGATCTCTCTTTCACTTTTTCAAGCATAGAAAGCTCTTTATTTACATTATTTAATCGAGATTCGTCCCTAATCCTTTCTTGCTTTATCTTAAGGACAGTAATTTTATCTATAAGTTCCCCCGGGGCTGTGGGGGTGTATATGATTGAAGATTCATTTTGCATATGATTATGTGTTGAAAAAAATACCATACTGATTCCTGAAAAAAGTGGGTGTATGAAAAAACATAGGGGTTCCCTTATCGATTTTCAGCTAGACCCTTAAGATACTCCGCATATTTTTTATCACTCTCCACCATCATCTCCACCAATTCCTCAAAAGATGTCTTGGGCTCCCAACCTAAAATCTTTTTTGCCTTAGCACTATCTCCAAGTAGATCATGGACTTCATTCGGTCTATAGAACTTAGGGTTTACCTTTACGACAACATTGCCTTCACCATCAGTCGCCTGCTCATTCTCCCCTTGTCCGCTCCAAGTCAATTTCATCCCCAAGACTTTGGCTGAAATATTAACAAAATCTCTTACGGAGTGACTGACCCCTGTTGAAATTACGTAGTCATCTGGGTTTTCTTGCTGCAAAATCAACCACATTGCTTCTACATAGTCCCCTGCAAAACCCCAATCTCTCTTTGCATCCAAATTCCCTAGTTGAACATAGTTCTGAAGACCAGCTTTTACTTTAGCTAAAGATAAAGTAATTTTCCTAGTTACAAACTTTTCTCCTCTTTTTGGAGACTCGTGGTTAAACAGAATCCCAGAAGACGAATAGTAATTATGATTTTTTCTATAACCGACGATGTAATCTGTATGGGCTCTTAACTTCGCTTCGGCATAAGGACTTACTGGTAAAAAAAATGACTCTTCGTTTTGCGGAGGATTAGTCCTACCAAACATCTCACTCGTAGAAGCCTGATAAAAGCGCGATTTAGGAAATAATCTCTGAGCCTCACTGATTAGCTTTCCTACGCCATGATAGTTAATTTCCATTGTCTCTGTCGGGCATTCAAAAGAAACTCCAACGTCTGACAAAGCAGCTAAATTGTATATCTCGTCTGGTTTAGAAATGACCAAAGCTCTATTTAGAGACTCCACATCCCTCATATTTCCATAAATAACATTAATCTTCTCCCACAAATCTATGTTGTCTTCAAAACGGTAAAATGGATTATTGCTATTTCTCCTTATCAATCCGAAAACTTCATAACCTTTCTCTACTAAAAACTTAGATAAATAATACCCATCTTGCCCAGAAATACCTGTAATTAGAGCTCTTTTATTCATATATGCTTATGAGTTTAAAGTATAAAGTAAATCCTCCGCTTCCGCCAACACTGCGCCTGTCTCTACGCTTTTTATCTGCCTCTCTGCCACAGACTCATCAAATCCTTCTAGATGACCCTTGAGCTCCGCCTCTCCTCTATCTTCACAGGTTACAATACGATTTCTCTCTCCTTGAGGTGGGTGTTCATTTTCATCAGTGGGCCCAACAACGACTAAAGTCGCCACATCAAACGCTTCAGCAATATAAACCGGCCCACTATCATTTGCCATAAGGACATGCCCATAAGAAATAAAAGCTTTTAATTCATCCAAACTTGAATCTACATAAATAAGAGGTTGTATCTTTTTTAGAGATTTTACAAATAAATCAGTCTCCTCCCTGTCTCCTGGCCCCCCAATGACTGCAATGCCCATATTATATTTCTCATATAAATAATCAGCCACTTCTGCAAATCTCTCTGCTGGCCATTGTTTAATCTTAGTTCCTGCACCAGGGGAAATAATTGCTAATTTACGATTCTTAAAATCAAAATTATTATCAAGAAAAAACTTTTCTACAGAATTCTTCCCTTCGTTAGTAAAATACAGATGCTTTTTTGTCTCTTCTGATTTTATTTCAAGAGGAGAAAGAATTCTTAAATATTCCTGCGCAACATATTTCCCAATAAAATAAGGTATCTGAATAAATAAATTCTGGATTGCTCTGTACGACCTTGTGTGGGTATCAGCATTTTCTACAGAAAACACCGCGACAGATGGAATACCAGCCAGGAACATCATGGATGCATCAAGCGAGCTAGACGAGACAGTGGCTCCGTAGTCCGCCCCAACTGCCCGAAGGTTTTTTATAAGCTCCCATATTGAATCTTTGCAAACTACATAATCGTCAACATCCTTATTGCCTTCTAATATAATTTTATTCTTTGCCGAACCCACAACGGTCAATTTGGTTTGCGGATATTTTACTTTGAGAGCCCGAAAAATCGGCGTAGCAAATATCATGTCCCCTATGTTTGTGGTCAAAAACATTATGACAACTTTTTCGGGCGGTATTTTGGGCTCTCCCTTGGCGGTTCCACGAATTAACGCATATATATGAACCGAAATTACAAGAATTAAATTCTTTAATAATGAATATTTAATCATTTACTTTATATATTTGATTATCACCAATTTGCGCTACTCTTTGGACAAATTTGAGTGAGTCTATTTGCTTTAAAGCACTATCATAGCTTGGATAAGAATAATTAAGCAAAATATAGTCAATATTGTAAGTTTTTAGACTCTCCTCTACCGGCATGGATACGAAGGCGCCATACCTTTTATACATATCATCAATCAATTCACTACTAATTTGAACAGCGGGCTTATGCTCTTTTCCAGTTATCTTAGAAATAATTTTCTTCCTATTCTCAATAAAAAAATAGGGATCAATAAACCTATTCCCCCAAAATTCTCTTTGCCGAGCTTCAATATAATCTTTCGTAAAATACGAGTTAAATATATTCTGGATAATCCAGCGATTTTCTAATTCCTCATTTGGCAGAATGGAGAGAGTAGCATAAAAATTATAATACACCGTGTTATGAGTGTATACGGGAATTAAAAAATCATAATCCCCCCCCAACGAATAAACCGTGGAATCTTTTTCTGTATTTTTATTTAACCAATTAAAAACTTCTGCTTTCGATTGAATTGATATTGCAGAATCTCGGTCAATTTTATATTTAATAGTTTGCAATACTTCATGCCTTTGCATAAATATTAAAACAACAATCAAGGCAATGGCAGATACGGTCAGGCGAGGGATGTGTTTTTGTATTAAGGCAATTACAAAAAAAATAAATAAGATGGTTATCAGCAAGTAATGACTGGAAAACTGTAAATAAACCCCCGTGAAAACGTTCTGCCAATTTAAGACTAGGATACTAATAAGCAAGCATGCTATGAAATATTTGTCTTTACTAACTATAAATTTTCGACTAAAGAAAAAAACAAGTGCGGTTATAAGACCTAAAAATATATTTGTATACGCCCCGGGCCAGTTAGTCCTAATTAGTCCGAAACGTTCTGTAGCTTCAATATAGCCAGATAGTGATGATGCTCGCAAAGTAAAATAAGCATACAAAGAAATGAAGACTGAAACGGGGGGTAAAAACCCCATTAAAACCAACTTAATGTGTTTCCAATCTCTGTCATATTTCAATTTAAACAACAAACTTAAGAACCCCAAAACCAACAGAGACGTCCAATAATATGGCGAAATAAAAAACATCAAACCAACACTAAACCCCAGAAATGTAGATAGTATTATCTTATTACTGTCAGAAAGATTAACATTATTATAGATTTCATATATAAGATAAAAACCAAAAAGAAATACTACTAAATTAAATTGTGGGCTTATGGGCCTAGCAAAGGTCTGTAAAAACAAAAAGATAAATGCCGAAGAATACAGTACCGAAAGATTTTTCTTTTTTATTATTTTCAAAAAAATAGAATACAGAAGAAGAAAGCAAACTGCGGGGAAAATAAAACCGCCCAATAGTGTCACTGAAGGAACCGAAAAACCGGAAACCATGACCAATACAGCAAAGATCCATTCTGGTATTGGGGGGTGGATGAACAAATCATTTTGATGTTCATTAATATAAGAGTTTCCTATGCCAAAATGACCCTCAGCGGCTTCTTTTATGCGGGCTTGATAGTAAATTTCATCATCTGTAAAAGATGAGTATACGCCCTTAAAATTATCCCCAATTTCAAGCCGCATCCTTAAATGCGGAGAAATAATTATTAAACCTAACACAATAGAGACAACTATTGCGGTAAGGTGGGATTTTGTAAGTTTACAAATAAACTTAATCATACGGCGACAAGACAAATTAACGATGACCCGAACATTCTTCTAGGAAAAAACCTCTTCTCAAAAACAAAGAATTCTCCCAGTACCTTATGTAACCAAACCAACAACCCATTAGGTGGGACAACTTGTGTAGATCTCTTTTTCTTATACACCATAACCAACGACGCCATAATATACAACAAGTGAAAAAAATAACTTAATTCAATTATTCTGAAATTGGCCGCGCTAGATAAATGAGTCAAATCATCAATATCATAACGACGAAAATGACCATTAAACTCATCATAATTTGACCACAGCTCCTTCCTGGCTGGAACAGTAATAAAAATATGAGAAAGTTTGGGAAAGGTATCTTTTATATCTTTTAAAAAAACACCAACATCGGATATGTGTTCAATAACGTCTAATAACATAACGACCTCTACTTGGTTTATTAGAGACCTATCCAAAGATTTGAAATCCATTCCAGAATAAATAAACCCCTCTAATTCTGGTTCAACCTCAATGTCTGATAAGTCTACCCCCAAACAATCGGCCCCTCGGTCGCGCAAAAACTTAGTAACCACACCACGACCACAGCCAATTTCTAATATTTTTTTATTTTTTAAATTATTTCTATCCAAACACGACTCAATTATTTTATTGCGAGCCAGTGTCCAATAATGGTTTTCTATACCAGGTGGATATATTGATAAAAATTGTTCATTGCTGAACTCGGTATTCATAATATTTGCTTATAAGACTTTATCTATAAGGTAGCGAGGCCGTCTCTTAACCTCTTTAAAGATGTTACCTAAATATTCTCCAATAATACCTATGGCCAGAAGTTGTATACCACCCAATAAATAAATCGGCAAGACTATGGACGCCCATCCAGGAATGACGCTCAGGAACAATTTTGAATATAAATAATAGGCACTTAATATGAGACTTACAAAAAATACTAATATACCCATAAAAGTGACGAACCTAAGTGGTTTAATCGAAAATGATGTTACGCCGCCCCAGGCAAATGAAAACATTCTTTTAAGCGGATACTTCGAGACCCCATGCTTTCGCTCTCTACGGTCATAATAAACATTTGTACTTTTGTATCCCATTGAAGGGAAAATCCCCCGTAGAAAAAGATTTTCTTCTTTATACTCTTTCAAAGAATCAGCAACTCTACGGCTAATCAACCTATAGTCAGCGTGATTATAAACAATAGAAACGCCCAATAAAATCATTATCTTATAAAAACACAAAGCGGTATATTTTTTAAAAAATGAGTCGTAATCCCTTCTTCCGCGTACACCGTAAACAATTTCATTACCTTCCCCAAATTTCAAAATCATTTCTTCCATTATGGAAACATCATCCTGTAAATCTGCATCAATCGAAATAAGAACGTCAGCCTCATGAGAAAACAAGTGGAGACCGGCAAGAAGTGCATTCTGGTGTCCCCGATTCCCTACTAATTTAAGTGCCTTTATTGCTTTATGTTTTTTCTGAATAGTCTCTATAATTGACCACGTCTTATCAAGACTGCCGTCGTCTACAAAGCCTACAAAACTATTCTGGCTGATTTTGTTTTTATTTATTAGCCCTTTCAATACAAAAATTAGAACATCGGAAGTATTCTCAAGGCATTCCTCTTCGTTATAACACGGCACAACTATAGCTAAAATGGGGGGTTTTTCCATAATATTTATTGAAGTATATATTATTCTTCGGCGAAGATAAAATTCCTATTTATAAAAAAGTTTATCACAGAAAGCGATAAAGTAATGATTGTCTGGGCTATCAAGTAATTGATTCCAAATTGATCAACAAATACATACATAAATAAAATATTTAGTATCAAATAAACAGCAGACACAAGGGCATAAAGAACGAATTGCCGTTTAACATCCTTTGGCAAACTATCATTGAAAACTAGAAATTTCTGTAGAATAAAATTCAAAACTACGGATAGGGCATAAGAAATTACAGAAGCCAGTAGATACCAAACGTGTAGGAACCCAACTAACACATACAAGAAAAGTACATTAAACGTCACGATACTGACGCCGACAATTAAAAATTTTATTAGTTGATAAGAAGTCTTATTCATTAGAAACTTTTTCTATTAATTGAGCGAACTCTTTGGCCATCTTTGTCCAAGAAAACTCAATAGCATATTCACTCCCCTTGGATATTAAGTCCATTCTATACTGATTATCATTAACTATTTTATTCATCTCTTGCCCTATATTAATAAAATCATTCGGATCAACCAAAGAGGCCCGACCCTGCGCAATCTCCCTAAGAGAACTGATGTTCGATGTAATTACTGGAAGAGAGCAACTCATTGCCTCTAATATTGGCAAACCGAAACCTTCAATAAAAGACGGGTAAACAAGAGCGGTGGCGCGTTTATAAATATAAGATAATTCCCCATCTGTTACATGGCCAAAAAAGTGAACATTTTTTGATATTCCTCTATTACTAATAACTTCTACTAAACTTTTATAATATTCATCTGAATG
>Ga0163153_10001588_pt1 | contig 35652 bp, 51 predicted proteins | sample OliLakLV19MP6IB1_FD_148629 | JGI IMG/M metagenome (GOLD analysis project Ga0163153, IMG submission 148629) | Freshwater microbial mat bacterial communities from Lake Vanda, McMurdo Dry Valleys, Antarctica - Oligotrophic Lake LV.19.MP6.IB-1 | ecosystem: Environmental > Aquatic > Freshwater >... | reverse complement strand
GGCCTCGCCACGGCCTCGCCCGGACATCTTCCCAAACGCCACCCCACGTGGCACTAGCCAACGATCCAGGCCCTTGGGTCCATTCCAGCCGACATATGGGCAGGAATCGCGTCGGTCCACGCACGACCAGCGAGCGCCGCGGCCGTCGGGCGTTGGCTACGGCCATCCCCAGTGGCATATGGGAGCAACTGCGTCGACGGGCCAGGTCCCAGATCGGGCCCGAGCCCGTCCTCGATGGTCGGCTGGATCGGAGGAGAAGAACGGATCCGCAGCGTGAAGGTCGCGCCTACCCCCGCCGCGCGATGGCCTCGATCTCGATGCGACCGCCCTTGGGCAGGGCGCCCACCGCGAACGTGGAGCGGGCCGGGGCCGGGTCGGGCATGTGCCGGGCGTAGACTGCGTTGACCGCCGCGAAGTCGCCGATGTCGGCCAGGAAGATCGTGGTCTTGACGACGTCGCCCATCGAGGCGCCGGCGGCATCCAGCACGGACGCGAGGTTGCGCAGCGCGCGCTCGGTCTGGGCCTCTAACCCGCCCTCGACGAGGTCGCCGGTCGCAGGATCCAGGCCGAGCTGGCCGGAGCAGAACACGAGGTCGCCGCTCACGATGCCCTGGCTGTACGGGCCGATGGCGCTCGGGGCGCCGGTAGTGGTGACAGCGTGGCGGGTCATGGTTGCGCCTCCTTGGTGGTTCGGGGAGTCAGGCTGATGAGCGTGGGCGGGATCACGGTCGCGATGATCGATGGCGAACCGTCGCCCAGCGTCGGGATGGAGCCGGCCGCGACCGCCGCCCGGACGATGTCGGCGGCCGCGGACGCCTCGGCCTCCGAAGGATAGAGCGCCCACAGGGTCGGCCCGGACCCGGACAGGCCGATGGGCCGCCCGGTAGCCCGCATCAGTGCCCGCCGAAACGGGACCAGCCCTGGCGCGACCAGATCGGCCGCGTTCCGCAGGTCGTTGGCCGCAGCCAGCACGCCGGCGCGCGCCACGAGGTCAGCCACGGCCATGCCCGGGCGCAGTTCGGCGGCGAGGTGCTCGGAGCTCATCCGGATGGAGCCATCACCGGCACCGCGGGGCGTACCCCGCGTCGCGGCCAGCGCGGCGAAGGCCGCGAACACATCGGGTGTGCGCAGGGCGAGGGCCGGCGTCACGAGCAGCACACCGAGCGCGCCGCGCGGCCCCACCAACGGCGTGACCCGCTCGCCTCGGCCCTCCACGAGCGCCGCCCCGCCGGCCAGGAAGAACGGCACGTCCGAGCCGATCGATGCGGCGATGGCCATGCGTCGGTCCGGATCCAGCTCGGCGCCCCACGCCGCCAGGGCACCATCCAGGGCGGCCGCCGCGTCCGAGGAGCCGCCACCGAGCCCGGCGGCCACGGGGATGCGCTTGTCCAGGCGAACCGCAAGGGGCGGCGTGGCCGGGCGCCCGGGGCCGACGCCGATCGCCGCCCGAGCCGCCGCGATCGCCCGCAGCACGAGGTTGTCGCTGGCGGGACCCGGGTCGTGGCCCTCCACGTGGAGCGTGTCGGCGCCGCCGCGAGCCGAAGCGGCGCCGCCGCGGGCCGAAGCGCCGCCGCGGGCCGAAGCGTCGCCGCGGGCCGAAGCGGCGCCGCCCGGGCCCAGCGGCGCGAGGCTCAGCCGGTCAGCGAGCCCCAGCGGCACGAACACCGAGTGGAGGTCGTGGTAGCCGTCCGCCCGGCGGCCGACGACGGCCAGGGTCAGGTTCAGCTTGGCCGGGGCCAGGCGCACGACCGGCGTGCCATGAGCGTCCCGCCCAGCCACGGTCAGTGCTCGCCCTTGCCGCGGCCGCGGCGGTCCTCGCCGATCGGCCCGAGCGTCTCGCGCAGGCGCAGCCACTCCCCGACGGCGAGGGTCTGAGGGCGCCGGTCGGGGTCGATCTCGGCGGCGGTCAGGGCCTCGGCCACGCGCGACGCGTCGACGGGGAGCTGCCGCGACAGGACGTTGTGGATCATCTTGCGGCGCTCACGGAAGGCCGCCTGGACCAGGCGCCACAGCCCATCCTCCGTCTCCGGGTCAAGACGGTCGTCGGCGTCGAACGGCTCGACCACGATGACCGCCGAGTCCACGGCCGGTGCCGGTTCGAACGCGGTCGGGGGCACAAGGAAGGCCACCCGTGCCCGCGCGTGGTACTGCACGAACACGGACAGGTAGCTCATCTTGCCGGGCGCTGCCGTGATCCGCTCGCCGACCTCGCGCTGGACCATGAGCACGGCCCGGCGCGGTCGAGGCGGCGTGCCCAGCAGCGCGTGCAGGATCGGCGAGGTGATGTGGTACGGCAGGTTGGCCACGACGTCGTAGGGCGGGGTCAGAAGGCTCCCCAGGTCCTGATCCAGGGCGTCGCCTTCGATGAGCGTCAGCTGGCCGTCGCCCAGGGCGCCCTCGAACCGCTCACGCAGGAACCCGGCCAGACCACGGTCCAGCTCCACGGCCGTGACGGCCGCGCCGGCACCCAGCAGCGCCCCGGTCAGGAGGCCCAGGCCCGGGCCGATCTCCAGCACCCGCCCGCCGGGACCCGGATCGGCTTCGGCCAGGATGGCGTCGAGCACGTCCGCATCGGCCAGGAAGTTCTGGGACAGGCCGTGCCGGGCGCGCAGGCCCGCGGCCTTGAGCGTGGCCCGGACCTCGGCCGGATCGATCCGGGTCGGACCGCCACTCATCGCAGGGCCAGGGGCAGGGACGGGCGAGCGTCGAGGTCCATGCCGGCGCGTTCCCCAGCCGCGAATCGTCGAGCACCGGCGGCCCCGATCATCGCCCCGTTGTCCGTGCACAGGCCCGGGCGCGGCACGATGAGCGGCACGCCCAGATCGCGGGCACGCTCGGCCAACGCGCCACGCAGGACGCTGTTCGCGGCCACGCCACCACCAAGCACGATGGAGCGGGCCCCGACGGCCCGGGCCGCGCGGATGGTCTTGGTCACGAGCACGTCCACGACGGAGGCCTGGAAGCCGTAGGCGAGCTCGGCGACGGCGGCCGCGGAGAGCGTGCTGCTCGTGTCGTCGACGGCAAGACCCTCGGCCAGGCGGGCCTCAGCCACGATCCGGCGCGCGGCCGTCTTGAGGCCGGAGAAGCTCCAGTCGTAGGAGTCGCCCATCCACGCCCGCGGGAAGACGACGTCGCGGCGGGTCGCGCCCTCGGCGGCGGCCTGGATAGCCGGCCCGCCCGGGTAGCCCAGCCCAAGCAGACGTCCGACCTTGTCGAACGCCTCGCCCGCGGCGTCGTCCACCGTGGTGCCCAGCAGCCGGTAGGTCAGGTGGTCGCGCATCTCGACCAGGAACGTGTGGCCGCCACTCACCACGAGGGCCACCAGCGGGAAGACCGGCTCCGGCCGGGCCGCCTCATCCTCCCCCGGATCCAGCAGCCAGCCCGCATACACGTGTCCCTCGAGGTGGTTCACGCCGATGAGCGGCAGGTCGTGGACCCAGGCCAGCGCCTTGGCCATGTTGATGCCCACGAGCAGGGACCCGGCCAGACCCGGACCGTAGGTCACCGCGATGCCATCGAGATCGGCTGGCCTCACGCCGGCACCGTCGAGCACCTCGTCGAGGACGGGCACGATCCAGCGCAGGTGGGCACGGGCCGCCACCTCGGGCACGATCCCTCCGGCGGCCGCGTGCATGGCCACCTGCGAGGCGACCACGTTGCGGTGGATGCGCCGCCCGTCCTCCACCAGCGCGATCCCGGTCTCGTCGCACGACGATTCGATGGCCAGCAGCAGCGGTCCACTCATGCCCGATCCACGGGCCCAGGGCCGCTCGGGGCCGGCGCCGCGTCGAGCGCCTCGCGCAGGCGGGCGATGCGCTCGAGCATGCGCGCCTCGTCGAGCGGCTCGGTGGTCATGATCAGGGCGTCCTCGTTGTCGTCGCTGTAGTAGCGCGGCCGCAGGCCGACCGGCCGGAAGCCGTACTTCTCGTACAGCCGGCGGGCGGGCAGGTTGGAAAGCCGAACCTCCAGGGTCGCCTCATGCGCGGAGCGATCGATGGCCAGGTCCAGGAAGGCCAGCAGGAGCCGCTCCCCGATGCGCTGGCGGCGCCAGCGCGGGTGGATGGCGAAGGTCGTGATGTGCGCCTCGTCGACCATCAACCACATCCCGCCGTAGCCGACCACGTGCTGGTCGATGCGCGCCACGAGGTAGTTCGCCAGCCGGTTCGACTCGAGCTCGCTGCGGTAGGCGTTGGGCGGCCAGGGCGAGGTGAAGCTCGCCCGCTCGATGGCCTGGACGGCGTCAAGGTGGTCGACGCCCATCGGCTCGATGCGCAGTCTCACCGGGGGTCGCGCGACCACGACACCTCCGCGCTACTGGCGGCCACGCCGCGCGGCAGCGTCACGTACTCGGGCACGACCGTCTCCAGTTCCCCACGCCGGTCATCACCGAGGGCCGCAAGGCGCGCCGCGCCGAGCTCGATGAGGGCGGCTCCCAGACCGTCCCAGGCCGCCGCGCCCAGCGCGAGCGCGTCGTCGGGTGCCCGGCCTTCCAGGTCGACCGCGACGAGGCGCTCGCCAGCGGCCAGGGCCGGCTCCGTGTCGCCGCTCAGCAGCTGCGGGCTGGCCAGGGGTCGGCTCAGGACGCGGTCGCGCGGCCCGGCGGGCTGGATCAGGACGGCCGCCGGGCCCGCGGCATGGAGCAGGGCCGTCGCGCTCGACACGCCGACGAGCGGGATGCCCAGGCCATGGGCCAGGCCCTTGGCCGTGGCCAATCCGACGCGCAGGCCCGTGAATGCGCCTGGCCCGGTGCCCACGACGATGCCCGTGAGCTGCGACCGGCGCAGGTCCTGCTCGTCCAGGAAGCGCCCGATCGAGGGCAGGAGGGTCTCGCCGTGGCGGTAGCCGACGACCCACGTGGAGAGGCCGTCGATGACCCCGGCCGGTGAGCCGGTCGCGATGAGCGCCCGGGTCGTCGCCGTGTCGATGGCCAGGATGCCCTGGCGCCGGCCGTCGTGGTCGCTCATGACGGCGCGTCCAGGTAGCGAGCGTATGCGCCGCCGCGGGCCTCCAGGGTGATCGTCCGGGGCTCGTCTCCGGTCCCCTCGATGCGCACGTCCAGGCGCTCGGCGGGGAGCGCGTCGGCCAGGCGCTCGGGCCACTCGATGAGAGTCACCCCGTCGGCCTGGCGCTCGTCGAGCAGGCCACCGGCCAGCGCGTCGCGCGCGTCCAGGAGCCGATACGGGTCGAGGTGGAAGAGCGGCAGGCGGCCCACGTACTCGGCCATGAGGACGAAGCTCGGCGAGGTGATCGTGGCGGTCACCCCGAGCGCGGCCCCGAAGGCCTTGGCCAGGTGGGTCTTGCCGGCCCCGAGGTCCCCCCACAGGCAGACCAGGTCGCCCGCGACCGCGACGGACCCCAGGCGCGCGCCAAGGCTGGTCGTGGCACCAGGGTCGGGGCACACGACGGTCCGGGTGGCGGGTGGGCGCGAACGGGCGGCGTCGGTCGTGGGGTCGGAGGTCATCGTCCGGAGCGTAGCGGAAGGGCGCGACGGCCGCCGTCCGTCAGACGTAGCGCTCAAGGTCCCCGAGCGGGACGGCGACCAGCGTGCCGTCCGCGAGGCGCACCAGGGCGCCCTCGTGCTGCACGCCGCCGGCGAACCGACGCGGGCCGAGCAGGCGCTCGAAGCGGCCCTCGCTGCCGGCCAGCTCACCGCCGCGGATGCGGACGTGGTCGGGCGCGGGCCGGGGCAGGGCATCGGGCGCATCGACGACCAGGGCGGGCGGGTCGTCGACGATCGCCACGTCGTGCCCGACGAGGGCCGCCAGGACCGCCATGACCGGACCGGATAGCGGCCGGCGCACGGCGCCGTCCAGGACGAGCACGGCGAACGGTGCCAGCCGATGGAGGGCTGCCCGCTGGCGCTTCTCCGACGCCGCGAAGTCGCGCCGCTCCTTGCTCGCGAGGCCAGACACGATGATCCCGCGGACGCCCATCGCCCGGGCCCTGGTCAGCGTCTCCGCATCGACCCGGGAGCCGACGACCAGGATGGTCCCGGCCGACCCGACGTCCAGCCCGGTCGTGCGCAGCTCGCCGTCCCTGGCCGAGGCCAGGGCGAGCCGGCCGCGGGCCGGACCACCCATCACGGTCACGCCGCGCATCGCCTGGCCCTCGGCGGACAGGGTGATGGCGCTGCCCGGTCGAACGTCACGGACGATGCCCGCGACCGGGGTCTCCAGCGGCTCGTGGACCTGGCCACCGGCGATGCGCCAGCGCCCGCGCCACTCGAACAGCAGCTCTCCGGCCGCGACGCGCTCGCCGGGCAGGTGCAGCGCGTCGTCGCCGAGGTTCAGCTCGGTGAGGGTCGGGTCACGCAGACGCTCGGCGATGCGGGCGCCAGCCACGACCGACTCCCCCACCCCGACCAGCGGCCGGTCGCCCGGAGCGAGCTTGAACACGACATCGATGGGGCTGGCCAGCAGCGTCCGGGCGGCCACGAGCCCCAGGTCGGCGAGGTCCGCGGACAGGGTCATCCGACATCACCGCCGGCCCACAGCGCGCCCTGCCAGGCCGCGAGCAGGTCGCGCCGCCGGTCGGCCCGCTCGGGCAGGCGCAGCGGGACGTCGCGCAGGTCGACCAACAGGCCGCCCAGGCCACCAGTGACATCGATCGCGAAGTGGCGGCCGCGGGCGCCCAGGCGGACCGTGTCCCGGAACTTGAACTCGGCCGTGGCCGACTCGCCGGGCGGCAGGTCGACGAGCTCCAGGCCGCCCGGGATGAGGTCCAGGGAGCCATCGCCGGACGGGCCGTGGACACGCAGCGTGCCGGCAGAACGACCGGCCCGCAGGCCAGCCGGCGTCACGACCGTGCCCAGCGGCACGAGCAGGTCCTCGGCCAGGTCGGCCAGCACGGCCCGTCGCTCGGCGGCGTCCCCGATGGCGCCCAACGGACCGAGCAGCCGGGCGTGGTCCATGGCGATCTGACTGGCGCCCGGGCGACGCACGACGTCGACGACGGCCAGGGCCACGGCCGGTGCCGGCACCCCGGTCCAGGCCCCCGACGCGGTGATGACCAGATCCGGCGGCACGACGGCCCCGATGGCGGCGGTCGCCACGTCCAGTCTGGAGAGGGCTGCCCGGGCCGCGGCCATGCGCAACGCTGCGCCATCGCCGGCCGCGTCCGACCACGGGGCGATGCGCAGCTCGCGCATGCGATCGCGGATGCGATGCCGGTCGGCGGCGATGGTCATCCACACGCCCACGCCATCGACGACGCTGTCGTCGGGCTCATCGGGCGCGACGGCCGCGGTCGGCACGATGGCGGTCCACGGCCCGTCGTCGGAACCCGCGGCCCCGGCCGGACCAGCCATGACCCGGACCGCCGCGTCATGGCCCAGGACGACGGTCTCCACGCGCCGGTCCAGCACGTCCGCGAGGGATTGGGTGGCCGCGGCGACCGCACGCCGGCCGTCGTCCGGGGCGAGTGCCGCCCCGATGAGCAGCTGGACCAGTGGCCAGCCGTCGTCGGCTCGGGCCGATGGACCGAGCAGGACTTCGCCGGGCCGACCGTTCATGTCGCCGAAGGCGGACAGGCCCTCGGACATGGCGCCGGCCAGGATGACGGGCACGGTCGGGACCCGGGCGGCCGCCGCCGCGACCAGCGCCGCGAGCTCGCGCAACGCCCCGCGCTCATCGGCACCGGGCGGATCGTCGGCGCCGGCCAGGATCGCGTCCACCGATCGATCGGCCAGCAGCCGGGTCATCGCCAGCGGGTCGGTCGACTGGACGCTGGCCCCGCTGATGTGCCAGCCGCTGCGTGCCGCACACGCCGTCAGGGCGGCCAGCGACCGGTCGGATCCGGCCACGATGGCCAGCCGGCCCGGTCGACGCGAGCGCGCCTCGACCCGCGGCAGGACGTCGGCCGCGACGACGCCAGTGGCGGCGCTGATGCCGGTCGCAGCGGCGATGCGCGGATCGCCCGCGGCGATGCGGCCCTGGAGTAGCTCGATGGCCCGCTCGACGTCGGCGACCGCCGGGATGGCCAGGTTGCCGAGCAGGCGCCACGCGCCGGCGACATGGCCGATGCAGGCGATGGCGGTCGTGGCGGCGCCATGGTCGATGGTCAGGAAGGCGCGCGGCTCGGCGGTCACGCCGACGATGCTACCCGGCCGTCGCCGGACCCGTCGGCGCGACGGACGGGATCAGCCCGGTCAGGCGTCCCAGACGACCTCGTCGTCGAGCTCCTCGAGGCGCGCGATGAGCAGCTCGATGCCGGTCTCGTCGGCCATCAACTCGCTCGCCGAGGCGAGATCGCCGCCGAACACGCCGCGCAGCACGGGGTCGAAGAAGAGCATCGCGTTCGCGCCGAGGGCGCGATACGGCCGGCTGGCCTCCAGGAAGAGCACGGCCGACGAGGTCAGGCCCAGGAGCTGGATCTCGCGGGCGACCTGCTCCACGAGCTCGTCGCGCTGGTCCTCGGCCGCCTCGTACTGCATGCTCATCCGACGGCCGTCCGATCGTGGACGGCGGCGCTGAAGGCCTGGTAGGCCGCGGCCCCGCGCAGGGCGAAGATGACGTGCTCGATGCCGGGCGAGGCCGTGAGCTCGTCGCGCACGGTCGCCACGGTGATGCGGGCGGCCTCGTCGAGCGGGAAGCCGCCGACGCCGGTGCCGAGCGCGGGGAAGGCCACGCTGGTCGCGCCGATCTCGCGGGCCCGGGCCATGGCGCTGCGCACGGCCGCCTCGATGACCGGTCCGCTGGTGCGCCGGTCGCGATCCAGGGACACGGCATGGATGACTGCGCGAGCCGCCAGCGTCCCGCCGGGCGTCACGATCGCGCCACCGAGGGGCACCGGCGCCTGGCGCACGGCGGCGAACTCGATGGCGTCCCCGCCGGCGCGCTTGATGGCCCCGCCGACGCCCGTGGCCATCCACAGGGACAGGTTCGCGGGGTTCACGATGGCGTCGACCTCAAGGTCACAGATATCGCCATTCCAGAGTTCGATACGGGACACGTTCCACTCCACCGATCGCACGCGCGCACCCCCGACCGGGCCGGCCACGGGATGGTACACCGGGTGTGGGCCGCGCAGCGATGCAGTGGCGGTCGTCGGGCAGGATGGTGGTGCGCAGCCGCGCCAACGTACGAGCGTGGCGCCGGCCAGCCGAACGTGCCTCGTCAGGTGGCCGTCGGCGCAGCCGGATCGGCCGGATCGGGCGGCGCGGGCGGGGTGATGGCGAACCCCAGGCGCTTGCCGGCCGTGCGCCGCTCGGCGACCGCGGTCAGCCGCTTGCGCGCGATGGCCAGGCCGTCGGGCAGGTCCGATGCCAGGAGGCCGGCATCACCGAGGCGCTCGCGGGCGGACTCCCCGGCGGCGCCATGCAGATACACGCCCAGCCGCGCGGCCGCAAACGGCGCGAGCCCCTGGGCCAGCAGGGCGCCGATGGCGCCCGACAGCACGTCGCCGGTCCCGCCAGTGGCCAGCGCCGGGTTCTCGAACGGGGCGATGGCCACCTCGCCGTCCGGCGCGGCGATCACGGTCCGGGCGCCCTTGAGCACGACGACCTGGCCCCACGTCGTGGCCGCATCGCGGGCTGCGGCGACTCGCGCGTCATCGTCGTCTGCGAGGTCGCCATCGGCCGCCGTCTCACCGCCGCTCCCTGTGCGCAACCGCGCGAACTCGCCGACGTGCGGCGTCAGGACGGCGGGACGCTGCACGCTCGTCCACCACTCGTCGATGGTGGCCAGCGAGCGCAGGGCCTCCGCATCGAGGACGATCGGCGCGCCATCGGTCTCGGCGGATACCGCGAGCAGCTCGCGCACGAGCTCCGCGGTGGCCAGTCCCGGGCGCAGGCCCGGGCCGATCACCACGGCCTCGTGCTCGTGGTCCAGGATGCGGGCCAGGGCGGGCTCCGGATCGACCTCCTCGACATCGTCCTCGGGCAGGGCCATCGTCGTCGCCTCGACGACCTTGGCCGCGAACAGCGGCTGGAGTGATTCGGGCACGGCCAGGGTCACGAGACCGACGCCGGCTCGACCGGCTGCCCGGCAGACCAGGAGTGCGGCCCCCGCGTAGTCCAGGGAGCCGGCGATGACGAGGAGCGTCCCGAACGTGCCCTTGTGGCCCCGTGCCGAGCGCTCGGGGAGCAGCCCGGAGACGATCGCGTCGTCGAGCTTCGTGGCGCCCGACGGCCAGGGCCGGTCGGCGCGGCCGGTGCTGGCCGCGGCCGTGCCCCCGGCGGCCGTCTCGCGCCGGCCGAAGCCGACCGCTCGTCGCTCAGGCATGGGCTCCGTCCTCGTGTCCCTCGGCCGTTGTCCCCTGCCCGCCTGCCGATCGCTGGGGAGCATCCGAGGCGAGGGCGGCCGCGCCACCGGCCTCGGCCGTCGCCCGCAGGCGCTCGATGCGGGCGAGGATGCGCCGCTCCCGGTCGTCCAGCCGGTCCTCGATGTCGGGCGGGAAGACGTAACGGCCGCCGGCCATGCGCACGCCGAATGCGACCGCCACTGCATAGTCCGATTCGTGGGTGATGGACACGGCGATACGGCCCATGCCCAACTGCTCCGCGCGCGCCGCCGCCCGGCCGTGGAGGCGGATCGCGGGCTGACCGGTGGGCAGCCGTTCGACCTCGATGTCGCGCCAGCCGATACCCCGTACGCCCAGGCCCAGGACCTTGCTGACGGCCTCCTTGGCGGCCCAGCGTCCGGCCATCGTCTCGGGCCGGTCGCGCACGTAGCGCCGCTCGCTCTCGGTCAGCACGCGCCCGCTGAACCGAGCCCCGAACCGCTCCAGGGTCGCCCGGATGCGGTCGACCTTGATGATGTCGATGCCGAGCTCGGTGGTGCCCGGCGGCACGAGGCCCGCCGGCAGGGCCACGTCCGACGGGTCCGCCAGCGCACCCATCGCCTACTCGACCGTGACCGACTTGGCCAGGTTGCGCGGCTGGTCGACGTCCGTGCCGCGGGCGATGGCCACGTGGTAGGCGAACAATTGGAGCGGGATGATGGCCAGGACCGGGCTGAGCGCCTCGTGCGTATCGGGCACCCAGCACACGTCGTCGGCGTAGCGCTCGATCTGGACGTCGCCCTCGGTCGCCACGGCGATGACCCGGGCATCCCGGGCGCGGCCCTCCATGACGTTGCTGATGAGCTTGTCGTAGACCGACGAGCGGGTGGCCACGGCGACCAGCGGGCACTCGGCGTCGAGGAGGGAGATGGGACCGTGCTTCATCTCGCCGGCGGCGTAGCCCTCGGCGTGGACGTAGCTGACCTCCTTGAGCTTGAGCGCGCCCTCCAGGGCGGTCGGGTAGCTGTAGCCACGGCCGACGAACATGAAGCCCCGTGAGTTCACGTAGCGTCGGGCCAGCTCCGCGGAGCCGGCGGCGTGCTCGATGGCGCGAGCGGCCGCCGCCGGGAGGGCATGCAGGGCGGCCCCGAGCTCGAGCTCCTGCGCGTCGCCCAGGGTCCCGCGGATCTTGGCGATGGCCGCGGCCAGCATCACCAGCGTCGTGACCTGGGCCACGAACGTCTTGGACGCGGCGACCGCGATCTCCGGCCCGGCCTGCAGGAAGAGGACGCGGTCCGCCTCACGGGTGATGGCGCTGCCGACCGTGTTGGTCACGGCGATGACGGGAGCGCCGCGCTCTCGGGCGAGTCGCGTCGGGGCGATGGTGTCGGCCGTCTCCCCGGACTGGGTGACGCTGATGACCAGCGTGCGCTCGTCGATCGGCGGCGGGCTGTAGCGGAACTCCGAGCCGACCGTGGCCCGGGCGGGGATGCCCAGCCAGTCCTGGATCGCCGTCGCACCGACGAGTGCCGCGTAGTAGGCCGTCCCGCAGGCGATGAGCTCGACCCGGTCGATGGCCCGCAGGGTGTCCTCGAAACCGAGCAGCTCATCCACGTGCAGGCGGTCGTCGCGGGTCACCCGGCCGGCGATGGCCTGCCGCAGCGAGTCGGGCTGTTCGTGGATCTCCTTGAGCATGAAATGCTCGTAGCCGCCCTTCTCGGCAGCCTCGGGCGTCCAGTCGATGATCGTGACCGGGCGCTCCACGACCGTGCCCGCGAGGTCGGTGATGATCACCCCGGACGGACGCAGGTCGGCGACGTCGCCGTCCTCCAGGAAGATGACCCGGTCGGTGTGGGCCAGGATGGCCGCGACGTCGCTGGCCAGGAAGCTCTCCCCGTCGGCCAGGCCGACGACGAGGGGCACGTCCTTGCGCGCCCCGACCAGCCGGTCTCCTTCGCCGCGGTGCATGACGGCCATCGCGTAGGCCCCCTCGCAGCGGGCCAGGGTGGCCCGGACCGCGTCGGCCAGATCGCCCTGATAGGCGTCCTCGATGAGGTGCGCCAGGGCCTCCGTGTCGGTCTCGGACGTGAGCGTGTGACCACGCGCCTCCAGCTCGTCGCGCAGCTCGCGGAAGTTCTCGATGATGCCGTTGTGGATGACCGTGATCTCGCCCGTGCAATCCTGGTGGGGATGGGCGTTGAGATCGTTCGGCCGGCCATGCGTCGCCCAGCGCGTGTGGGCCAGGCCGATGGCCGCGTGCGGGGTGCGCTCGGCGATGGCCGTCGTCAGGTTGCCGAGCTTGCCGGCCTTCTTCTCGACGAACAGGTCGCCCTGGTCATCGACGAGGGCGATACCGGCCGAGTCGTAGCCGCGGTACTCCAGGCGCTGGAGTCCGGCGATCAGGATGGGTCCCGCGTCACGCGGTCCCGTGTAGCCGACGATGCCGCACATGCCGTCCGGTTCCTCCGTTCGTGCCCGACGGCATCGACCGACGGGTCGCGACTCCGATGGCTGGGCACCGGGCGCTAGTGTAGTCGCTCTCCCGCGAGGGCCGCGAGCGAGTCGGCGAGCTCGGCCACCAGGGCCTCATCGGGCCCCTCGACCATCACCCGCAGGGACGGCTCCGTCCCCGACGGCCGGACCAGGACGCGGCCCCGGCCGGCGAGTCGAGCGGTGGCCTCGGCGATGGCCCGGGTCAGCACCAGATCGCCCTCCCACTGGTCCTTGTGACGAGCCGGCACCGCCCGCTGTTGCTGGGGCAGCAGGGGCACGACCGCCGCCAGGTCGCTGAGCGCGGCCCCGCGCTGGACCATGACCCGCAGGACCTCCAGGGCGGTCACGATGCCGTCGCCCGAGGTGGTGTGCTCCAGGATGATGACGTGGCCGGACTTCTCCCCACCGAGCTGTGCGCCGGACAACTGCATGCCCTCGAGGATGTACTTGTCGCCGACGGGGGTCCGCACGATCGTGCCGCCGTGGGCCTCGACGGCCTGCTGCAGGCCACCGTTGGACAACACCGACACGACCAGGCCGCCGGGCAACACGCCCCGACCCAGGCGCTCCAGGGCGAGGATGCCGAGCACGACGTCGCCGTCGACCATCCGCCCGCTGGCGTCGACAGCGATGAGTCGGTCGGCATCGCCGTCCAGGGCGAAGCCGACATCCGCGCCATGGGCCGCGACGGCCGCCATCAGCGACGCCGGGTCGGTGGCCCCGCAGCGGACATTGATGTTGACGCCGTCAGGCTCGACATGGATCGTCTCGACCGACGCGCCGGTCGCCTCCAGGATCGTCCGTCCCAGCGCCCCGCCGGAGCCGTTCGCCCCGTCGAGCACGATGCGCAGGCCATCGGCGCGGATGGCCGAGGCGAGGCCCAGGCGATGGTCACGGTAGCGGGCGACCGCGTCACCCGCATCGACCTGCCGCCCGATCAGCGCGTTGCCCACGCCGCCGAGCTCGCCCTCGCGCCAGATGAGCGCCTCGAGCTCCTCCTCGATCGTGTCGTCGAGCTTGAGGCCGTCGGCGTCGAGCACCTTGAGACCGTTGTCGTCGGCCGGATTATGCGAGGCCGAGACCATGATCCCGGCGGCGTACGGCCCGGTCCGGGCGAGGTATGCGAGGGCCGGCGTCGGGACCACGCCGACCACGTGGACGTCCACGCCCAGGCTCGTGGCACCGGCCGTCAGGGCGGCCACGAACATGTCGCCGGAGCGCCGGGTGTCCTGTCCGACGACGAGCGACCCGCCGGCGCCGACCAATCGATGGGCGGTCGCCCGGCCCAGGGCGTAGGCCAGGGTCGGCTTGAGGTCCACGTTGGCCACGCCACGGATGCCGTCCGTGCCGAACAATCGGGCCATGGTCAGCCGCCGTCCAGGGCCGGCGACGGCGAGGCGACGAGCCCCTCGGCCGACGGCTGGGGCGTGGCCAGCGACGTGATGCGCACGCTGACGACCGCCGGATCGGCCCCGACCAGGGCCACGCCACCCGGCAGGGTCGCTGACACATCGACCACCTGGGTGCCCACACCGAGGCCCGTGACGTCGACCAGGGCCACGAGCGTCGCGCCATCCAGGCGGTCCAGGTCGGCGACCGACCCGCCGACGGTCAGCAGGACGCGGTCGACGCCCAGCTGGTAGGCCAGGTTCGGGTCGGCACCGGTGGGGCGCACGCCGACCTCGAACGTCCGGGTCGAGGTGACCGGACGGACCGTGACGCTGACCTCGACCGTCGTCGGGCCCAGGCTGACGACGCCCGGTGGCAGCAGCAAGGATGTGGTGAACACGCGCGGACCGGATAGCCCGGTCACGCGGACCGCCTCGGTCTCGATGCTGGCCAGCGCCTCGAGCTCGTCGATGTCGCCCTCCACGGTGACCGCCGGTGGGTCGACCGTGATCGACGCGATCTCGAAGCCGGCCGCCGGGTCGCCGCTGATGAGCGGACTGACCGGCAGCGTCCGCGACTGGCGATCGGAGAAGACCGGGATGGTCACGCGGGCCGTCGCCGGCTCCAGCTGGATGGGGGTCACCGCCGCCCCGACCTGGTCGACGGCCACCAGGCGCACGTCCTGATCGACGTCGAGGCCCGACGGCTGGATGACCACGTCGCCGCGGGCGGCGACGACCGAATCGACGATGGAGGCCGGCCCGGAGATGACGACCGTCGCCGGATCGACCGTGGTCTCCCCGACCTCCAGGCCGCTCGGCACCGTGCCCCGCTCGATGACCACGGGCACGGTCACCTCCTTGAGCGTGTCGAGCTCGACGATGACCGCCGCCGGCTCCGAGCCGAGCACGGTGATCCGCGGATCGATGGCCTCGACCCGGATCGGCACGGATCGTGGCCCGGAGCCAGGCGTCACTCCGGCCAGGTCGATGTACGCGAGGAACGACGCGGAGATGGGCGTCGGGACGTCCGGCCCGGCGAAGTAGCGGACCTCCGTGACCTGTCCCGGCGGTGTCAACAAGAACGAACCATCCGGCTGACTCTGGACCGTGACGGGGATCACTCCGCCACTGAACGTGGTGTCGTTGCGGGACAGGACCAGGCCGCCGTAGAGCAGCGAGGCGAGCCCGATCGCCGCGACCTTGAGTGGCCAGTTATGGACGACGAGCCGGAGGACTCGGGTCACCGCTGAGCCCGTGCAGCAGGTGCCTTGGCCGCGTCCGACGAGGAACGCCGGCCGAACGCCCCGCGCCGACCATGGTTGGGATCGAGCAGCATGCGGATGGTCCGGGCGAGCTGCGCCTCGTTGAGATTACGGACGATGCGCGCCCGCTCGACGAGGCTGATCTGGCCGTTCTCCTCGGACACCACGATGACCACGGCGTCGGTCTGCTCGGCGATCCCCAGTGCGGCCCGGTGGCGCGTCCCAAGACGCTCCGATGGGACCGTCGTCTCGGTCAGGGGCAACAGGGCGCCGGCGGCCAGCAGCGTATCGCCGCGGATGATCACCGCCCCGTCGTGCAGAGCGGTGCGTGGCGCGAAGATGGTCCGGATGAGGTCGGCCGAGACGTCGCCGTGGATCATCACCCCGGTCTCCGCGACCTCCTCCAGACCGGTCCCACGCTCCAGCACGATGAGCGCCCCATGGCCCTCGGCGGACAGCTCGGTGGCGGCCGCGGCGACGGCGGTCGCGACACGATCGACGACCCGCGAGTCCGCAGGCGACAGCAGCCAGCCGAACGAACCGACCCGACCGATACGGTCCAGGGCGCGGCGGATCTCCGGCTGGAAGATCACCACCAGGGCGAACAGGCCGACGACGGCGCCGCCCTGCAGGATCTGGGTCAGCAGGACGAGGCGGAAGGCGACGGCGAGCACGTACACGACGATCAGCACGCTCACGCCGATCACCAGGCGCACGGCCCGCGTCCCGCGGATCAGACTGAACAGCCAGTAGATCAGCAGGGCCGTGAGACCGATGTCGACCAGCGTCGTCAAGCGGACCTGCTCAAGGATCGATCCAAGCAGCGGCGGCATCGTCCGGCGACTATACATCGCCGCCGGTCCCGGCCGACGCCGGTCGCGGCCGACGCCGGTCGCGGCCGTCGGCAAGCGCGGCGCGCCCCGTCGCGGCCGACGCCGGTCGCGGCCGTCGGCAAGCGCGGCGTGCCCCGTCGGCGCGCGCGGCGCCCCGACGGAACGGCGGTCAGCCGGCGGGCACTGCCAGGCGCGGCTCGTCGCGAAGGCGGGCGGTGGCGATGCCGGCGACGGCCTCGAGCGTGGTCGGATCGTCATCGAGCTCGGCGAGGCGCCGGAGCAGGACGAGCTTGTCGATGGCGAGCGGTCGCCAGCCACGGTCCAGGTACAGCTCACTGAGCGCGAGATGCAGACGCGGTTCGGTCGGACGGACGCCCAGGGCCAGGTAGCAGGCATCGATCGCGGCGCCGATGCTGCCCGACGCGCGGTGCCCCGCCGCGGCCGCGAGCGCGACGGTGACGGTCGCCTCGGCATCGCCCGACTCGGCCATCGCCTCCACCTCGGCCGTGGCCGCGATCCGATCGAAGGGCGGCGGGACGGCGATGGGCTCCGGCTCCGGGACAGCGACGCTGGCCGCGGACCCATCCTGCCCATCGGCAGCGACGTCGCGCGCGACGAGGCCATCGGCGACGTCCAGGGCCCGCCCCTCCAGCACGCTCAGCGCGCGGGCCACCGCCTCGGCCGCATCCGGGTCCCCGTCCGTGGCCCGCAGGCGATCGGTCAGGGCCGTGACGGTGCGGCGACGGCTGCGCGATTCGGCGAGCTCCAGGGCCCGGCGCGCCGCGTCCGTGGCATCGGCCAGGCGGCCGGCGCCGTCGAGCGCGATGGCCAGCCGATCGAGCGTGTCGGCGGCCGCTGCTCGCTCGCCGCGAGCGAGCAGCAGATCGGCCTTGCCGCGCAGGGCCCCCTCGTCGGCCGATGCCCGGTCAAGGGCCGCGTCGAAGGCGGTCAGTGCCTCGGCTGGCTTGCCGAGCTGGACCAGGACGGTCGCCAGGCCGACGAGCGGGAGGGCTCGATCGGGCGCGATGCGTGCCGCCTCCGAATACGCCTCGATAGCGGCTGCAAAGTGGCCCCGCATCGACGCGACATGGCCGCGGCGCAGGGCCTCCTTGTATCGCTCGTAGAGTGCGTCGCTCATGCTGGCTCCCACCATCGCCGCCGGTCGCGGTCATCGTGCCATGCCCGGCGATGGAGCGTCGGCCCTGGCCACCGCGCCCGCCTCGTCAGGGCCGCGACGTCGGCGGTCGCCTCCGCCGCTTCACGCGCCCGTCCCAGGTCGTCGGGCTCGACCGTCGCCGCCAGGAAGCGGCCGAGCCTGGTGCGCATCGGGCTCAGGCGGCGCCTGCCGCTCCGTCCCCCAACAGCTCGACGAGCAGGGCCTTCTGTACATGGAGACGGTTCTCCGATTGCTCGAAGATCCGGCTCTGCGGCCCATCCATGACCGACGAGGCGATCTCCTCGCCGCGGTGGGCAGGCAGGCAGTGCATGACGATCGCGTCCGGACCGGCTGCCGCCATGAGCGCGTCGTCGACGCGATAGGCCGCGAACGCGTCGCGTCGCTCCTCGGCCTCGACCTCCTGGCCCATCGACGTCCACGCATCGGTGTACACGATCTGCGCCCCATCGACGAGCGCTGCCGGGTCGTCGCCGAAGATCAGTCGGCCGCCGCTGGTCGCGGCCAGCCCGCGGGCGGTCGCCACGATCGACTCGTTGGGGCCATAGCCCGATGGATGGGCGAGGCGGACCTCCATCCCGAAGGCTACGCCCAGCAGGGCCAGCGAGTGGTACACGTTGTTGCCGTCCCCGACGAAGGTCACGACCGTACCCGGCAGCGATCCGACGTGCTCGCGGATGGTGAACACGTCGGCCAGAGCCTGACAGGGATGCTCGCGCAGGGTCAGGCCGTTGATGATCGGGATGGACGCCTGTGCGGCCAGCTCCACGACGACGGCGTGCGGACCGGTGCGGGCGACGATGGCGTCGACGAAGCGCTCCAGGTTACGGGCGACATCACGGACCGCCTCACGGGCGCCCATGACCGCGTCCTCGGGCAGGTAGATGGCCGTGCCGCCGAGCTGAGCCATGCCCGCCTCGAAGGTCACCCGCGTGCGCAGGCTCGGCTTCTGGAAGAGCATCGCCAGCGTCCGGCCCACGAGGGGCGGTTCGGCATGCCGTCGGGTCGCCCGGAACTCCGCCTTCAGGGCGTCCGCCGTCGCGAACACCTGCCCGACCTCATCGACCGACAGGTCCGCCACGCTCAGCAGATCCCGACCACGCAGACTCGTCATGCCAAGATGCTACTGAGCCGTCGTCGGCGATCCGCTGGGCGCCGGTGACTAGCGCTTGGTGTACTGGGGGGCCTTGCGAGCTCGCTTCAGGCCGTACTTCTTGCGTTCCTTCATGCGCGGATCGCGGGTCAGGAAGCCGGCCTGGCGAAGCGGCAGACGGTTGGCGTCCTCGTCGACCTCGAGCAGGGCCCGGGCGATGCCGTGGCGGATGGCGCCGGCCTGGCCGGTGACCCCGCCGCCCTCGACCTTGATGAGGACGTTGAAGCGTCCCTCGGTCCCGGTCACGCGGAAGGGCATGCGCACGTCGGTCTCGCTGACTGCGTTACCGAAGTGCTCCTCCATGGAGCGACCGTTGACCACGATCTCCCCTTCGCCCGGCAGAAGCCGAACGCGGGCGATGGCCGTCTTGCGGCGGCCGGTCCCGGAGTAGAAGGCTGGAATGGACATCGTCATGCTCCTCGTCAGGCGAGCGGCTCAGGCTGCTGAGCCTGATGGGGATGATCGGAGCCAGCGTAGACCTTCAGCTTGCGCAGCTGCTGGGCGCCAAGGCGGTTGTGGGGCAGCATGCCCTTCACCGCGCGGCGGATGACCTCCTCCGGGCGACGGTTCAGGAGGTGACCCAGGGTCTCCTCCTTGAAGCCACCGGGGTAGCCGCTGTGGCGGGCATAGACCTTGGTCTCGAGCTTGTTGCTGGTCACGGTGATGCGCGAGGCATTGAGCACGATGACGTGGTCGCCCGAGTCGAGCTGGGGCGTGTACATCGGCTTGTGCTTGCCCTCGAGGACGTGCGCGATGCGCGAGGCGAGGCGGCCGAGCGTCTCGTCCGTCGCATCGACGACGTACCAGCGTCGCTCGATCTCGCTCTCCCGGACCGAATAGGTCTTCGCGTTCATCGTTCCTCGTGTGCTCCGTTCGTATCGCCGCCGATCCGGCGCCCGTAGGCGACGCGTCGGAGGCAGAGGCCCTTCGGCGGGGCAGATACCCCACCGAAGGCCGGTCCCTCGGCGACCATCGCCGCCCTGACCGCTGCTTCGTCTGTCGTTCCAAGGCCGACCTCCAGGAGGGCGGCCACCATGCGCCGGACCTGGCCCCGAAGGAAGGCGTCGGCCCTGACGTCGATCGTCACCAGCCGGCCCTCCGAGCGGACCCGGACCGCCATGACGGTCCGGACCGTCGAGCGGTCCGCCACCCCGAAGGCCCGGAAGTCGTGCCGGCCGATGAAGGCCGACCCGGCCCGCGCCATCGCGGTGGTGTCGAGCGGGACCCGCACCCCGAGCGCGTGGCGCTCGCGGAGCGGGCTGCGCGGCCCGTTCCAGACGGTGTAGCGGTACTCCCGGTACCGCGCCGCGAAGCGGGGGTGGAACCCGTCCGTTGCCCGTCGCACGTCCCGGACCGCGACGTCCTCCGGCAGGAGCGCATCGAGCGCCCGTCCGAGTTCCGTCACCGTCAGGCGCCCGTCGTAGGGGAAGGCGATCACCTGCCCCGTCGCGTGCACCCCGGCATCTGTGCGACCGGCCCCGTCGATCCGTTGGCGCCGCCCGTCACCGAGTTGCGCCAGCGCATCTTCCAGGACCCCCTGGACCGTCCGTTTCCCAGGATTGACCTGGAACCCGGCGAAGTCCGATCCGTCGTATTCGACCCGAGCGCGATATCGCAAACGGGGACGTCCTCTCGGTCGTCTAGACCAGCTCGAGCTGGACGATCTCCGCCGCGTCACCGCGGCGCTGGCCGATGCGGATGATCCGGGTGAACCCGGACGACCGGTCGGCGTACTTGGGCGCGATCTCGTCGAAGAGCTTGTCGACGACGAGCGGCTCGTTGGGGAACGCGGCGACGACGGCACGGCGGGCGGCCAGGTCACCACGCTTGGCCAGCGTGATCATCTTCTCCACGCGCCCGCTGATCTCCTTGGCCTTGGCCTCGGTCGTCTTGACGCGCTCGTAGCGGATGACCGACACGGTCAGGTTCTTGTACAGGCTGAGTCGCGGGCCCTGCTTGCGGCTGAGCTTGCGACCGCCGATCCGATGCGCCACCGAACTACTCCTCGGTCTCGTCCTCGAACGGCTCGTCGCCGTCGAGATCGTCCGGGCCGTCCGATTCCGTCTCAGGGATGATGAAGCCGCGCATGCGCAGGCGCTCCTTCATCTCGTCAAGGGACTTCTTGCCGAAGTTGCGCATGCGCAGCAGGTCGTCGTCCTTGAGCTGGAGCAGCTGCCCCACCTTGACGATGTTATTGCGCTTGAGCGAGTTGTAGGCGCGCATCGGGAGGTCGAGCTCCTCGATGGGCATGTCCAGCATGTTCGGGGGCAGGGCCGCCATGCCGGTCACCGCGGCGATCGGGGCCGCGGCCATGCCGACGCTCACGAACGGGCGGAACTGGTTGACCAGGATCTCGGCGGAGCGGCTGAGCGACTCCTCCGGGGTGATCGTGCCGTCGGTCTCGATCTCGATGGTGAGCTTGTCGAAGTTGGTCATCTGACCGACTCGCATGCTCTCCACCCAGTAGTTGACCTTGCGGACGGGCGTGAAGATCGCGTCGACCGCGATGACGCCGATGGGCAGGGCCTCGGCGCGCTCGGCGCCCAGGTAGCCGACGCCACGCTCGACGGTCAGGTCCATCTCGATGGTCACGTCGTCGGTGTCGAGGGTCATCAGGACGAGGTCCGGGTTGATGATCTCGACATCGGCCGACTCGGCCACGTCGGCCGCCGTGACCGCGCCGGCACCGCTCTTGATGAGGCGGAGCTGGACGGGATGCGCGGCGTAGCTCTTCATCCGCAGCTTCTTGACGTTCAGGACGATCTGGGTGACGTCTTCCTTGACGCCGGGGATCGTGGAGAACTCCTGGTAGACGTCGCGGATCTGGATGCTGGTGACCGCTGCGCCCTCGAGCGAGGACAGGAGGACGCGCCGGAGCGCGTTGCCGAGGGTGACGCCGTAGCCGGCCTGGAGGGGGCCAGCTTCGTACTTGGCGTACGTGCCGACTTCCTCGACAGGCTCGATCTGCGGGGTCTCGAGTTCGATCATGAGGGGCGGTTACCTCGAGTAGTACTCGACCACGAGCTGCTCGTTGAGATCGAGCGGCATCTGGTCGCGGCTGGGGGGCGTGACGACGGACCCGGTCAACGAACTGGCGTCGATGGACAGCCACTCCGGTGCCTGGTGGTTGCGGAGCGTCTCCTTGGCCAGCTTGAACGGCTCACGGGCGCGACGCACCTCGCGGACCTCGAGCTTGTCGCCCGGCTTGAGCTGGTAGGAGGGGATGTCGGTCGGGACGCCGTTGACGGCGAAGTGCCCATGGGTGACAAGCTGGCGGGCCTGGGCTCGCGAGCTGGCGATGCCCATCCGGTAGACGACGTTGTCCATGCGCAGCTCGAGCGTGCGCAGCAGGTTCTCGCCGGTCACGCCGGGCCGGTTCTCGGCCGCGTCGAAGTAGTTCCGGAACTGGCGCTCCAGGACGCCGTAGGTCTTGCGGACCTTCTGCTTCTCTCGGAGCTGCATACCGTACTCGCCGACCTTGCGGCGGCGGACGCCGTGCTGGCCGGGAGGAGACGGTCGGCGCTCGAAGGCGCATTTCTTCGTATAGCAGCGCGAGCCCTTCAGGAAGAGCTTCGCGCCTTCGCGCCGGCAGATCCGGCAGACGGAATCGGTGTAACGGGCCATGGTCCTCGGGCTCGACTAGACTCGACGCCGCTTGGGCGGGCGGCATCCGTTATGCGGGATCGGGGTCACATCGGTGATGGCGCTGACCTCCAGGCCAGCGGCCTGGAGCGAGCGGATCGCCTGCTCACGGCCGGCGCCGGGGCCCTTCACGTAGACCTCGACCTGGCGCATGCCGTGCTCCATCGCACGCTTGGCCGCGCCGTCAGCCGACAGCGCCGCCGCGTACGGGGTGCTCTTGCGCGATCCCTTGAAGCCGGCCACCCCGGCCGACCCCCAGGAGATGACCGCGCCGTTGAGGTCCGTGATGGTGATGATGGTGTTGTTGAACGACGCCTGGATGTGGACGTGCCCCTGGGGGACGTTCTTGCGCTCCCGACGGCGCTGCTTGACCGCGCGCTTGCGTTCCGGCATCGCTTAACAGTCCCCTATCACTTCTTGCGCCGCACGCCGACCGTCTTCTTCGGTCCGCGTCGCTGACGAGCGTTGGTCTTGGTCCGCTGACCGCGCACCGGCAGGTTGCGTCGATGGCGGAGCCCGCGATAGGAGCCGATCTCGATGAGGCGCTTGATGTTGAGCTGGACCTCGCGGCGGAGGTCGCCCTCCACCTTGTAGCGGCGGTCGATGAGCTCGCGCAGGCGGTTGACCTGCTCCTCGGTGAGATCGCGGACGCGGGTATCAGGATTGATGTTCGTCTGGGCCAGGATCTTCTGGCTGGTGGGCAGCCCGATCCCGAAGATGTAGGTCAGGGCGATCTCCACGCGCTTCTCACGCGGGATGTCGTTACCGGCGATTCGTGCCATCGGTTACCCCTGCCGCTGCTTGTGCTTGGGATTGCTGCAGATGACCATCACGGTGCCGTGGCGTCGGATGACCTTGCAGTTGTCGCAGCGCGCCTTGACGGAAGCTCTGACCTTCAACGGATCCTCGATCGTGTTCGTGTGCAGGTGGCTACTTGAGTCGGTAGGTGATTCGGCCGCGGGTCAGGTCGTACGGCGAAAGCTCGACGCGGACCCGGTCGCCCGGCAGGATCCGGATGAAATTCATCCGGAGTTTGCCGCTGATGTGGGCAAGCACTCGGTGGCCATTCTCCAGCTCGACCGCGAACATGGTGTTGGGCAGCGGTTCGATGACCGTGCCTTCCACTTCGATCGCATCTCGCTTGGCCACAGGTTATCGGCTTCCCTTTCTCACGCGGAGTGCCGGCCCGGACGGACCGACACACGAACGCGTAGCGTACCAAAACTCGACCATCCCGGCAACCGTCCCATGGTCAGACGGCCGTCAGGATCTCGGGACCGTGATCGGTCACCGCGATCGAGTGCTCGAAGTGGGCGGCCAGCGAGCCGTCCACGGTGGACACGGTCCAGTCGTCGTCGAGGATGTGGGCGCGGTAGTCGCCGAGGGTGAACATGGGCTCGATGGCCAGGCACAACCCGGCCTCCAGCTTGCGCCCACGGCGCCCGGTCCGGTAATTGGGGACCTGCGGCTCCTCGTGCATGGAGGTCCCGATGCCGTGGCCCACGAACTGGCGGATGACGCCGTAGCCGTGCGGCCTGGCCATGTCCTCGACCGCGGCCGAGATGTCCTCGATGTGGTTGCCCGGGACGGCGGCGGCGATGCCCGCCATCATCGCGGCGCGGGTCGTGTCGATGAGGTCGCGCACCGCGGCCGGCGGCTCGCCGACGTAGAACGTGCGCGCGGCGTCACCGTGCCAGCCATCGACGATGGCGCCGGCATCGACGCTCACCACCTGGCCCTCGCGGATGGTGCGCTCGCCCGGGATGCCGTGGACGATCTCGTCGTCGATGGAGATGCACAGGCTGGCCGGGAACGGCCGGCGCGGGTTGATGCCGGGGTAGCCCTTGAACGACGACGTCGCGCCGGACTTGCGGATGTGCGCCTCGGCGAGGCGGTCCAGGTGGGCGGTCGAGACCCCCGGCTTGAGCTCCGATTCGACGAGGGCCAGGACCTCGGCGACGACGCGCCCGGCGCGACGCATGGCGGCGATCTCGGCGCGCGACTTGCGGGTGACCACGATCAGGCGATCCCGGCCGAGCGGGGATCGCCCGACAGGGCCTCGACGAGGTCTGCGGTCACGGCCTCGATCGACTGACGGCCGTCGACGCTGTGCAGGATGGCGCGCGACGCGTAGTGCTGGCTGACCTCGGCCAGGCTGGCCAGGGTCAGGGCCAGGCGTGCACGGATGGTCTCCGCCTTGTCGTCCTCGCGCTGGACGAGCGCTGTGCCGTCCAGGTCGCAGCGACCGGCCTCGCGCGGTGGGTTGGTGCGCTCGTTGTAGACGTGGCCGGACTCGCGGCAGACCCACCGGCCGGACATACGCTCGACGAGCTCCTCGGGGGGCACGTCGATGCTGATCGCGCGATCGACGATGGCCCCACGCTCGGTGAGCGCCTCGTCGAGGGACACGGCCTGGGCGCGATTGCGCGGGAACCCGTCGAGGATGACGCCGTCGGCCGCGTCGGGCTGGGCGAGGCGCTCCAGGAGCATCTTCACGGTGATGCTGTCCGGAACGAGCTGGCCACGCTCCATGTAGCGGCGGGCCTCGATGCCGACCGGTGAGCCATCGCGCACGGCGGCCCGGAACAGGTCGCCGGTGGCCACGTGCGGCAGGTGCAGCCGCTCGGCCAGGATCGGAGCCTGAGTGCCCTTCCCCGCCCCCGGGGCCCCCAGCAGGACGACGACCCTCATGTCAGCGGATGAAGCCTTCGTAGTTGCGCATCATCAGCTGGGCCTCGATCTGCTTCATCGTCTCGACCACGACGGACACCACGATGAGCAGGCTGGTGCCGCCGAGGCCGAGCGCCGCAAGGTCGCTGAAGATGACCCCCACGAGCGACGGCGAGACGGCCACGATGGCCAGGAACAGGGCGCCGGCGAAGGTGATCCGGCTGACCACGCGGGCCAGGTAGTCCTGGGTGGGACGTCCCGGCCGGATGCCTGGGATGAAGCCGCCGTTCTTGCGCAGCTGCTCGGCCGTCTCGTCCGGCTTGAACGTGAACGCCGTGTAGAAGTACGTGAAGCCGATGGTCAGGAAGAAGTACAGGACCACATAGATCAGCGATGTCGGACTGAAGAACGTGACGATGCCGTTGGCGATGCTGGCCACGATGCCGATCTCCGACGCCGTGAAGTACGACGCCAGCTGGACCGGGAACAGCAGGATGCTGACCGCGAAGATGATCGGGATGACGCCGGCCTGGTTGACCCGCAGCGGCAGGAAGGTCTGCCCGCCCTGGTACATGCGCCGGCCGCGGACGCGGCTCGCGTACTGGACGGGGATGCGGCGCTGCCCCTCCTGGATGTAGATGATCACGCCGACCGCGGAGATGGCCACGATGGCGAAGGCGATGAACGAGGCGATATTCGGGTTGGCCAGGAAGGCATTGATGGCGCCCGGAGCCTGGCTGACGATGCCGGCGAAGATGATGAAGCTGATGCCGTTGCCGATGCCGCGCTCGGTGATCAGCTCACCGAGCCACATCAGGGCGACCGAGCCGGCCGTCAGCGTGGCGATCTGGGTCAGCGTGTCGAAGCTTGCCAGGTCGAAGGTGCCGGTCAGAACGGGCGGGTTCTGGGCGTTCAGCAGGGCCAGGAAGCCATAGGCCTGGAGCAGGGCCATGGGCACTGACAGATAGCGCGTGTACTGGGTGATCTTGTTGCGCCCGTACTCCCCTTCTCGACTCAGTTGCTGGAGCGAGGGCACGACGCCCTGCATGAGCTGCATGATGATCGAGGCGTTGATGTACGGATTCAGGCCAATGGCCACGACGGAGAAGTTCGAGAGGCCGCCGCCGGAGAACAGGTTGAGCAACCCGAACAGCGGGTTGCCGGCCAGGAAGGTCTGGAGGGCCTCGCGATCGACGCCCGGGACCGGCACGGTGGCCAGGAAGCGGAAGGCGACCAACAGGCCGGCAACGACGAAGATCCGGCGCCGGATGTCCGGCGCCCGGAAGGCGTTCAGCAGCGATTCGAACACGGGTCAGGCGTCGTCGGAGGAGGTCGTCTCGGCCTCGGCCTCGACGGTCGGTTCGTCGACGCCGGACTCGGACTCGGCCGCGATCGGCGCCTCGTCGGGCGCGTCAGCACCCGCGGACGTCGCCTCGGTCGTCGGCGCAGCGGGCGCGTCGGTCTCGGCAAGGCCGATGGCCTTGCGCGGGGCGCTCGGGACCTCGAGCACATTGACGGAGCCGCCGGCCGCCTCGATCTTGGTGCGCGCCGACGCGGTGAACGCATCGGCGACCACGAACAGCGGGGCGGCAAGCTCGCCGTTGCCCAGGATCTTGAGCGGCTTGTTCAGAGTCCGGACGAGCCCGACGGCCCGCAGGATGTCCTGGTTGATGGTGATCTGAGGCTGGCTCTTGGCCTTGCCCTTGGCGCCGGGCGCCGCCTCGATCTCGAACGCGCCGCGCTCGACCGCCGCCGCGATGGCGCCGATGTTCACGACCTCGTACTCGATCTTGAAGCGGTTCTTGAAGCCGCGCAGCTTAGGGATGCGCATGTGCAGCGGGGTCTGGCCGCCCTCGAACCAGGCGGGGATCCCCCCGCCGGCGCGAGCCTTCTGGCCCTTGGTACCGCGACCGGCGGTCTTGCCCTTGCCGGCGGCGATGCCCCGACCGACACGGGTGCGCTCCTTGCGCGAGCCCTCGGCCGGGCGAAGATCGTGGAGTTTCATGCCTTCTCCTTGGCCTCGGTCTCCGCGATCTCCTCGACGCTGACGAGGAAGCGGACCTGGCGGACCATGCCGCGCGTCGCCGGGTTGTCGGTGATGATGCTGACGCTGCCGATGCCGTGCAGGCCGAGGGCCTTGACCGTCGCCCGGTTGCGCGCGATGTGCGAGATCGTGCTCCTGGTCTGGGTGACCTTCAGCTTAGCGGCCATCGATGCCCTCCACGGCCGCAGCCGGCTGGCCCGAGATGCGGCTGGACAGCTTCACGCCCCGACGCGCGCCGAGCTCCTCGGCCGAGTGCAGGCTGCGAAGCGCCTCGATCGTCGCCCGGGTCACGTTGACCGGGTTGGTCGAGCCGTAGATCTTGGACAGGATGTCGCGGACGCCAGCCGCTTCCAGCACCGCGCGGACCGAGCCGCCGGCGATGACGCCGGTGCCCTGGCTGGCGGGCTTGAGCATGACCTTGCTGGCCGAGTACTGGACGTTCACCTCGTGGGGGATCGTCGTGCCGACCATCGGGATCTTGATGAGGTTCTTCTTCGCGTCCTCGACGCCCTTGCGGATCGACTCCGGCACTTCGCCGGCCTTGCCGATACCCACGCCGACGTGACCGGCGCCGTCACCGACGACGATGACCGCGCTGAAGCTGAATCGCCGACCGCCCTTGACGACCTTGGCCACCCGGTTGATCTGGACGACGCGCTCCTCGAGCGCGAGCTTGTTGGGATCGATGCGTGCCACGTGGGATCTCCTTCGGATCAGAAGTCGAGGCCGGCTTCGCGGGCGGCATCGGCGAGCGACTTGATCCGCCCGTGGTACCGGAACCCGGCTCGATCGAAGACCACACGCTCGACGCCGGCGGCCTTGGCCCGCTCGGCGACGAGCCGGCCCACGACGGCCGCCTCCTCGGTCTTGGTGGAAGGAGCGCCCTTGCGCTCCTTCTCCACCGTGGAGGCAGCCGCGAGCGTCCGTCCGGACGCATCGTCGATGACCTGCGCATAGATGTGATTGAGGCTGCGGAAGACCGCGAGGCGCGGTCGCTCGCCCGAACCCGCCAGGTGAAGGCGGATGCGGGTGTGGCGCTTGCGTCGCGCGGCGCCGCGGCTGGCGACCTGCGTCATCGTGTCAGTCCTCGTGGTCGGGTGATCACTGGGTGGATTACTTCTTGCCGCCGATCTTGCCGGCCTTGCCGGCCTTGCGGCGGATCTGCTCCCCGGCGTAGCGCACGCCCTTGCCCTTGTAGGGCTCAGGCTTGCGGGTCGACCGGATCCTGGCGGCCATCTGGCCGACCAGCTCCTTGTCGATGCCGACGACCGCCAGGCGGGTCGGGTTCTCGACTTCGAAGCTGATGCCCTCGGGCGGCTCGATCTCGATCGGGTGGCTATAGCCGAGGTTGAGCGTCAGCTTGCGGCCGTTGAGGGTCGCACGGTAGCCGACGCCGGTGATCTCCAGGCCCTTGCGATAGCCATCGGTGACACCGACGACCATGTTGTTGACGAGGGTCCTCGTGAGGCCATGGAGCTGCTTGTGGGTCTTCTGCTCGGTCGGGCGCGTGACCACCAGGTTGGCGTCCTCGCGGCTGACCGTGATGTCCGGGTGGAGGCGACGGCTGAGCGTCCCCTTGGGACCCTTGACGGTGACCTGCGGGCCATCGATGGTCACGTCCACGGAGGACGGGACAGCGATGGGCAGGCGTCCGATTCGCGACATGTCGTCCCGCCTACCAGACGTACGCGAGGACTTCGCCGCCCAGCTGCGCCTGACGCGCCTGCTGGCCGGTCATGATGCCCTGGCTGGTGCTGACGATGACGATGCCCAGGCCGCCCAACACGCGCGGGATCTCCGTCTTGCGCGCATACACGCGCAGGCCGGGCTTGCTGATGCGCTTGAGGCCGGAGACGACCGGGACCTTGCCGTCGACGTACTTGAGGGTGATGCGCAGGTTGGCGGTCGGGCCATCCTGCTCCTCGGCGACGTCGCCGATGAAGCCCTCGGCCATGAGGATGCGGGCGATCTCACGCTTGGTCCGAGACGCCGGGACGACCACTTCCGTGTGTCGTGCCCGCGAGGCGTTCCGGACGCGCGTGAGCATGTCCGCGATCGGGTCGGAGATGTTCATCGGTGTCCTACCAGCTCGACTTCGTGACGCCCGGCAGCTCGCCCAGGAGCGCTCGCTCCCGGAAGCAGATACGGCAGAGCGCGAACCGTCGCATGAAGGCACGCGGACGTCCGCACACGAAGCATCGGTGGTATGCCTGCACCTTGTGCTTGGGGGTCCGCTTCGCCTTCGCGATCAATGACTTCTTGGCCATGATTCTCCCTCCCCGCGCCTACGAGGCGAAGGGCATGCCGAGGAGTTCGAGAAGCTTCTTCGATTCCTCGTCGGTCTTCGCCGTCGTCACGATGCTGATCTCCAGCCCGCGGAGACGGTCCACCTTGTCGTAGTCGATCTCGGGGAACGCGAGCTGCTCGCGAAGCCCGAGGGTGTAGTTGCCGCGCCCGTCGAACGACTTGCCGGGCACGCCGCGGAAGTCGCGGATGCGCGGCAGGGCGAGGGTCGTCAGGCGCTCCAGGAAGTCCCACATCCGCTCACCGCGGAGGGTCACCTTGGCGCCGATCGAGTTGCCCGTCCGCAGGCGGAACTGGGCGATCGATCGCTTGGCCTTGGTCACGATCGGCTTCTGGCCGGTGATCATGGTCAGGTCGCCGAGGGCCGCGTCGAGCGCCTTGGCGTTCGAGAGGGCCTCGCCGAGACCGATGTTGACGACGATCTTGTCGACGCCGGGGATCTGGTTGGGATTCCCGTATTCGAACTGCTTCTGGAGCGCGGGCACGACCTCGGTCGTGTAGCGCTCGCGCAGGGCACCGCTCACGACTTGACCTCCAGCTGCTCGCCGCAGTGGCGGCAGACGCGGACCCGGCGGCCGTTCTCCAACGTGGCATGGGCGATGCGGGTGGGCTTGTCACAGCTCCCGCACACGATCATGACCTTGCCGATGGGCATGGGCTGGGCGACCTCGAGGATCCCGCCCGGCTCGATGCGCGGCGCGCCGCCGACACCGGACGTGGAGCCCTGGCGCGGCTTGGTGTGACGCTTGGCGATGTTCACGCCCTCGACGACCACGAAGACCCCGCCCGTGGACGAGCCACGGCGGAAGGCGCTGCGACCACCGCGCGGCGCGGCCTCACGGCGCACGATGCGATCGACCGAACCGCGCTTGCCGGCATCCCTGCCGGCGAGCACGACGACCGTGTCGCCCTTGCGGATCTCCGGGACCTTGGGCGAGCGGGCGACGGCTGTCCGGACGGCCATCACAGCACCTCCGGCGCGAGCGACACGATCTTCATGTAGTTGCGATCACGCAGCTCCCGGGCGACCGGGCCGAAGATGCGGGTCCCGCGCGGGTTGCCCTGGTTGTTGATGAGGACGGCGGCGTTCTCGTCGAAGCGGATGTAGCTGCCGTCGGCGCGGCCGTACTCCTTCGACGTGCGCACGATGACCGCGCGCACGACATCGCCCTTCTTGACGGCAGCGTTGGGGATCGCCTGCTTGACGCTGGCGATGATCACGTCACCGACGCCGGCCGTGGTCTTGAGCGAACGACCCATGACCCGGATGCACTGGATGCTCCGGGCGCCGGTGTTGTCCGCGACCTTGAGGCGCGTCTGAGACTGGATCACGAGGCCGCCTCTTCCGTCTCGGCGACGGCCTCGGTCTCGGCGTCAGCGCGGTTGCGGCCCGGGTGAGCGGCGGCGTGGATCGCCTCGCTGACCTCGGCCTCTTCCTCCACGACCGACTCGCCGGGGAGCCCGTGATCGCCGGCGCGAGCGACGACGCTGACCAGTCGCCAGCGCTTCGTCGCCGACAGCGGTCGGGACTCCTCGATGAGGACGGTGTCGCCGATGCGGGCGTCGTTGGCCTCGTCATGGGCCTTGAACTTCGTGCTCAAGCGGATGACCCGCTTGTACAGCCGGTGGCGCGCCAGCCGCTCGACGGACACGACGATCGTCTTGTCCATCTTGTCGCTGACGACGCGGCCCGTCTTGGTCTTGCGCTTGCCGTGCACCTGGGTGTCTGCTCCTGTCATCGCGTGATCTCCCTCAGGCCGTCTGGCCGAGCTTGCGCTCGCGCTGGACGGTCAGGATCCGCGCGATCGTTCGCCGCGTGTGCGGGATCGTGCTGTAGTCCTTCAGTTGGCGCGTGGACAGCGCGAAGCGCGCTCCCCACAGGTCCTGCTTCGCGTCGCGCAGGGCCGTATCGAGTTCCGCGTCGGAGAGCGCGCGGACCTTGTCGATGTCCACGGTCACGCCTCCTTCGCGCCTTCGCGGACGACCACGCGAGTCGTCACGGGCAGCTTGTGGCTGGCCAGGCGCATGGCCTCGACCGCCGCATCGTGATCCACCCCGGCCATCTCGAACAGGATGCGGCCGGGCTTGACCACCGCGACCCAATGGTCGGGTGCGCCCTTGCCGGAACCCATGCGCGTCTCGGCCGGCTTCTTGGTGGCCGGCTTGTCCGGGAAGATCCGGATCCAGATCTTGCCGCCGCGCTTGACCGAGCGGGTCATGGCACGTCGAGCGGCCTCGATCTGGCGGCTGGTGATCCAGGCGGGTTCCAGGGTGGCGAGGCCGTACTCACCGAAGGCGACCGTGTGGCCACCCTTGGCCACGCCGGACATCCGTCCGCGCATGACCTTGCGATGCTTGACTCGACGGGGCATCAACATGGTCAGCCCCCCTGCCCGACGCCGGCCGTCATGACCGGCTCACGGCTGAGCGTGGGCTCGGGCGCGATCTCGCCGCGGTAGATCCAGACCTTGACGCCGATGCGCCCGTAGGTCGTGGCCGCGTGGACCTGGCCGTAGCTGATGTCGGCGCGCAGCGTGCCGAGCGGGATACGGCCTTCGCGGTCCCACTCCCGGCGACCCATCTCGGAGCCGCCGAGGCGGCCCGCGACGGCGATCTTGACGCCCTTGGCCCCGGCCTTCATCGAGCGCTGGATGGCCTGCTTCATCGCCTTCTTGAAGGCGATGCGACGGGTCAACTGCCCGGCGATGTTCATGGCCACCAGATGCGCGTCAAGCTCCGGCTGGCGGATCTCCTTGATCTCCAGCTTGACCTTGCGGTTGGACAGCGCGCCGATCTGCTGACGCAGGATCTCGACGTTCGCGCCACCCTTGCCGATGACGATGCCCGGCTTGGCGGTGTGGATGGTGACCGTCACGTGGTTGATGCCACGCTCGATCTCCACGCCACTCACGCTGGCGTTCGACAGCCGACGGTCGATGAGCTTGCGGATGCCGATGTCTTCCTTGAGGGAAGCCGTGTATTCCTTATCCGCGTACCACTTCGCGGTCCAGGTGCGCGAGACACCCAGGCGGAAGCCGTACGGATGGACCTTGTGTCCCATGTCAGGCCTCCTGGTCCGCGACGACGATGGTGATGTGGGTCATGGGCTTGTGGATCGGGAACGCCCGACCCTGGGCCCGCGGCCGGAAGCGCTTGATCGTCGGACCCTCGTCAGCGATGGCGTCGGCCACGATGAGGTCGTCGGCCGACAGGTTGTGGTTGTTCTCGGCGTTGGCCGTCGCGCTCTTGAGCACGCGGGCGACGTCGGCAGCGGCCCGCTGGGGCATGAACTGCAGCAGCGCCGCGGCCTCCTCGACCCGCTTGCCCTTGATCGCCTGGGTGACGAGGCGGGCCTTGCGGGTCGAGCCGCGGAGGTACTTGGCGGTAGCAGAAACGCGCATCGTCCGCCCTACTTCAGCGACGTCGACCGCTCGGTGTGCTTGCCATGCCCGCGGTAGTTGCGGGTGGGGCTGAACTCACCAAGTCGATGGCCGACCATGTTCTCGGTCACGTAGACCGGGATGTGCTTCTTGCCGTTGTAGACGGCGATGGTGTGGCCGATGAACGTCGGGAAGATGACGGACGCGCGAGACCAGGTCTTGACGACCTTCTTCTCATTGCGCTTGTTCATCTCCTCGATGCGGCCGAGGAGTCGAGCCTCCACGAAGGGGCCCTTCTTGATGGAACGAGACATCTGCTCCTACCTCCCCGCCTACCGACGATGCCGCGATCGGACGATCAGGCGTCCGGTCGTCTTGGACCGTCGGGTGCGATAGCCCATGGCGGGCTTACCCCACGGGGTCTTGGGCGGCATGCCGGTCGGGGACTTGCCCTCACCGCCGCCGTGCGGATGGTCGCGCGGATTCATGACGACGCCGCGGACTTCGGGTCGCTGACCCATGTGCCGGGCGCGGCCGGCCTTGCCCAGGTTCTGGTTCTCGTGATCGAGGTTGCTGACCTGGCCGACCGTGGCCATGCAGCGCATCGGGACGCGGCGCATCTCGCCCGACGGGAGTCGGAGCGTGGCGTAGTCGCCTTCCTTGGCCAGGAGCTGGGCGGACGTGCCGGCGGACCGCACGATCTGCCCACCCTTGCCGGGCGTCAGCTCGATGTTGTGGATGGTCGTGCCCAACGGGATGTTGGCCAGCGGCAGAGCGTTCCCGACGCGCGCCTCGGCATCCGGACCGGCGACGACGATGTCGCCTACCTTGAGGCCGTGCGGCAGCAGGATGTAGCGCTTCTCGCCGTCGCGGTAGTGGAGCAGGCCGATCCGCCCGGAGCGGTTCGGGTCGTACTCGACCGTGGCCACGCGGGCCGGCACGCCGACCTTGTCGCGCTTGAAGTCGATGCGGCGATAGTGCTGCTTCTCACCGCCACCACGGTGGCGAACGGTCAGGCGGCCCTGGTTGTTACGCCCGGAGCCGCGCTTCTGGGGCTCGAGCAGCGGCTTGTGCGGTTCCTTCGTCGTGATCTCTTCGAAGGTCGACCTGGTCATCTGACGCAGGCCGGGTGAGGTCGGCTTATAGGAGCGAAGCGGCATCTGCTAGACCCCCTCGAAGAAGTCGATCTTCTGGCCAGCGGCCAGGGTGACGATGGCCTTGCGCCAGGGCGTGGTATGGCCGACGATTCGGCCACGCTTGGTCCCGCGACGCTTCTCCTTGGCCTTCGTGGTCAGGACGTTGACCGCGATGACGGTCACCTTTTCCGACTTGTAGAGCTCCTCGACGGCCGCCTTGATCTGGATCTTGTTGGCATCGCGGTGCACGGCGAAGGTGTACTTGCCGCGGCCGGACTCATCGATCGTCTTCTCGCTGATGACCGGGCGCAGGATGATCTCGGGAGCCGTCAACGCGGTCACGCGTACACCTCCTGCATGCGCGCCAGCGAGGGCTGCTCGATGAGCACGAGGTCGGCGTTGATGAGGTCGACGACGTTGAGCGAGTCGGCGAGGATGACCTCGACCCTGGGCAGGTTGCGGGCCGACAGCTCCAGGACCTGGTCGCGGCCGGGCGCCACGACGAGGACCCGACCGGTCGCGTCCAGGGCGCGCAGGACGCCCGCGAGCTCGCTGGTCTTGATCGAGCCGAGGCCGAATGTATCGATGACCTTGAGCTGGTCGTCACTGAGCTTGGCAGTCAGCGCGCCACGCAGGGCGAGGCGCTTCATCTTGCGCGGCAGCCGCTGCTCATAGGAGCGCGGGTGCGGGCCGAACACGACGCCGCCGCCACGGTAGTGCGGAGCGCTGACGGTGCCCTGGCGGGCCCGGCCGGTGCCCTTCTGGCGGTACGGCTTGCGGCCGCCGCCGCGGACTTCGCCGCGGGTCTTGGTGTCGTGCGTGCCCGTCCGGCGACCGGCCAGCTGGGCGGTCACGACCTGGTGCAGCACGGCGGCATTGACCGGCGCGGCGAAGAGCACATCGCTGAGCTCGACGTCGCCGACGGTCTTGCCGGTCCGGTCATACAGTGGGGTGGAGGGCATCGTCAGGCCTTCTTCACGAGGATCAGCGACCCGCGCGCGCCGGGGAGACTCCCCTTGACGAGCAGCAGGTTGCGGTCGGGATCGGTCCGCACGATACGGACCTTCTTGATGGTCACGCGCTCATCGCCCATGTGACCGGACATCTTGAGGCCGCGGTAGACGCGGCCCGGCGTGGTGCCGGGGCCGATCGACCCGGGCGCGCGATGATGGTCCGAACCGTGGGTCTGGGGACCGCGGTGGAAGTTGTGACGCTTGATGACGCCGGCGAAGCCCTTGCCCTTGGACACGCCCGTGACGTCGACCTCGTCGCCATCGGCGAACAGGTCGGCGATGGACACGGTCTGCCCGAGCTCATAGGCGCCCAGGTCGTCGACGCGGAACTCCCGCTTGGTCTTGATCGACTGCGCTGCCTTGGGCAGGTCCTTGAGCTGGCCCGCGTCCGGCTTGTTCAGCTTGCGCGCGGTCTCCGCACCGAGCTGGACGGCCGAGTAGCCGTCGCGCTCCGGGGTGCGCAGACGCGTCACCGTATTGGGTTCGATGGCCAGCACGCTGACGGCCACCATCGTGCCGTCGTCCTGGAAGACCTGGGTCATGCCGACCTTTCGGCCGATCAATCCGATGCTCACGCCAGGCCCTCCCTCGCGCGCCCAGCCATGGCCAGGCCAGGGCAGCGACGAGCATGAGAGCGAGCGCACTCGGACGTGCGCGAGCGATCACGCGCAGGAGCCAACGCAGGCATGGACGTGCTGGGCGTGTGAGGCTTCATCACATCTTGATCTCGACGTCGACGCCGGCAGCCAGCGAGAGGCGGCCGAGTGCGTCGATCGTCTTGGCCGACGGATCGAGGATGTCCACGAGTCGCTTGTGGGTGCGGATCTCGAACTGCTCCCGCGAGTCCTTGTCGATGAACGGGGAGCGCAGGACCGTGAACTTCTCGATGCGCGTGGGCAGCGGCACGGGACCGACGACATCGGCGCCGGTCCCGTGCCG
>Ga0163153_10001586_pt1 | contig 35655 bp, 48 predicted proteins | sample OliLakLV19MP6IB1_FD_148629 | JGI IMG/M metagenome (GOLD analysis project Ga0163153, IMG submission 148629) | Freshwater microbial mat bacterial communities from Lake Vanda, McMurdo Dry Valleys, Antarctica - Oligotrophic Lake LV.19.MP6.IB-1 | ecosystem: Environmental > Aquatic > Freshwater >... | reverse complement strand
CCCCCACCCCGAATTTCGCGGCGGTGTGCGTGTGGCGGGGGCGACGGTCCCCAGCGGTAGATACTGTTAAAAAAGGGCCCCCCTCCCCTCCGCGTGTTGTTTTGCAGGGTGCGCGCGACAAGCGCTACACTTCAGGGAGAGAGAAAACGAAAAGCGTTGCGCTACTTAGACTTGCGCGGCGCTGAGTGCGCTGGCCTCGGCTTGCTCGCGTTGCGCTGCAACACTGAGCACGCGCGCTGCGATGGCGACTGCGCGCGAGGCGACGTCGTCCGTCTCATAGAGTCCATGCGCTGCCAGGCCCGCGGCAATTTGCAACGCGCCCAACTCTAACTTAGTGAGCCCGCCCACAATCAACAGCTTCGCACCCAGCGCCGAAGACATTGTGACACTCAGCGGGTATGCGTTCGGCGCAAGCATCACGTGCGCCTCTACTCCTACTTCACCTGGCTTGAGGATACTCACCGCGGTCGGCCTCCATCTTCCCGTACTGTTTTGCGTGAGTGACAACTGTGGCACGTGGTGCGTAAGTTGTCGTCCGCGTCGCTCCCGCCTTTACGCGTGGCGCGGATATGATCGACATGACCACTCTTGCCGGTCAGCTTTCCACAACCGGGCATCTGGCAGGTGTAATGATCACGCGCCAGGATTCTTAAGCGCCGTTCGCGCCACTCGCGACCATAGCCGCGCTGGGCGGCGCTTGGTCGCGTCTCTTGTGTTGGCCTGGCAGTGCGCGGTAAGGCGCGGTGCATTTTCGGCGCGTAGGGCAATTAGTATTCCAGTTCCAACAGCGCGCGCTTAATGGCCGCGGCCATCACCAGGTTGGAGTTGCCGCCGACATGCAAGCCGCCGGCCAAGACCGTGTTGTCGTTGAGTCGGTTCGTGCCGGGCTCGCGCGTCAGTTCGTAGAGGTCGACCAGTCGGTAGCGCGGGTCGCTCGCGGCCAGCGCGCGAATTAAGACGTTCACGGCCAGCAATTCGATTTCTTCCGCCGCACTCCATTCGACGTTCGTACCGAAAGCCGGTACGGTGCAAAGCACCACGCGCAGGCCGGCGGCCAGCGCTTCGCTAGCAATCCGGCTGTACTCGGTGTACACGGTGGCCGCCGTCACCGAATTCTTGATGTCGTTAACTCCGCCTTCCAACACCAGCCGATCGTAGCCGCCGATGGCCTCGATATTGCTGTCCCACCGCGCGCCGATTTGTGTGATGGTTTCGCTGCCGACGCCGTGGTTAATCACCGAGTAAGGGGCCCACGGGTGGGAGTTGAAGTCGTTTTGCAGCGCGTCGCCGATTCCGTTGGCCACCCAACTATCGCCGAGCGCGGCCACGGTGCGCAGCGTGCCGTACTTACGGCCAAAATAGTCGCGCACCGCTTGGCGCTCGGTCGTGGTCAGCGCCGAGCTAGTCAACACAATCTCAGCCACGCCACCATTCCAGAAGCTGGTCGCGCCGCTGGACGGGATGCGCGCGCCGATGGCCAGGTCGTCCCGGTTGGCCGTGTCGCCCAGCCAGTCGCCGTTATTCGCGCCGCTGGAGGCGCTCAACGTGATGGCCGCGTTGTTCGATTCCATCACGATGGTGGAGCCGTCGCTCCGCACGTGTAGCAACAGCCAGCAATTCGAGGGCCCGCGGTACATGGTCGCCGCGGTCGCCGCAATCAGTCGATCCTGGGTGTCCGCGTTGATTTGATAATATTCAAAGTAGGTCAACGTGCCGCGATGCGTGATTTGCCAGTAGCGGTTGGTGCCTGCGTTGTCGTTGCTCGAGATCGCGGTCATAATCGCGCCCCCTTCGTCGCTGTCCGGGCGCAGCAAGAGGAAGAGGTCGCCGGCGGCGTCGCTGCCGCGGAAAGCGGCCACGATTTCTTGCAGATAATCCGCGCCGTCAAAATACAAATACGGCAGGCCCTTCGGTCCGTCGGTTTTCAACAGCGGACCGCTGCCGCTGACTTCCTCCAAGTCGAGGGCGCTGGCCGATCGATCTTTCCAGCGCGCGACGCGCTCGCCGATCCGCGCCCGCACGTTGCCGGTCGTTTGCACGCTGTCGCGGTCGCTGGCGTTGAGATGCAACACCAGGTTAGCCAGGTGTTGCGGCTCGAATTTGTCGGCCAGGCCGTAATACTCGAGATTAAGCACGGCCGTGGCGCTTACCTCGATGATTCGGAGATTCGCGTTGGGGAGTTCGAATTCTTTCGTCTCGTTGGCGAGGATCAGATTGCCGATGGCCGTGGTCGGCGCAACGCCGTCCTCACGATAGCGGACGTTTTGCCCGGTTACCGTGATGCGGCACTTCACCGCGCCATTGATCTGCGGGATAGCGGTTCCGGTGGGTCCGCTGACTTGGCGAAAATGCAGTGCTTCAAACATGGTGCGTGGCCTCGGTCGGGCTGGCGGTTAGATCTTGATATGAACCAGTCGACGCGTTCTCCGCGTCTGAGCGCTAGGCGTCGACCTTCACAACGCAGCGCTCGACCAGCGTTTGGCCGCTGGTGGTCGTGGCCGTGACGGTCACCGTGTAGGTCACTCCGGCGGCGCCGCCGGCGATTGTGTAGAGCACGGCCAGGTTAGCGGCCACGCTGTCGAGCAAGATGGTCAGCGTGGTGGCGTTTTTGGCGGCCGCGCCGAGCGTCGGGCCCGACGGGCTGACGACGGCCGTCGGCGTGCCGGTCAGCGTGTCGCCGTCGGTCAGGCGGTCGGAAAAGTTCACCGCGGCGACCAGCGTCTCGCCCTCGGTCTTACTCTGGATTTGTGTGGCCATCGGTTAGCCTGGTTTCGCGCGGTAGTGGAGCGGCCGGCCGCTCGCTCCGTAGTGGAGCGCACGCGGCACAGCTCGAAAGTGCAGCGGCCGGCCGCTGGCGCGGTAGCCTAAGTCGACGTTTTCGCTGTCCAGCTCCGGCGGTTCGCTGTATTCGCCCGGTCGCTGGCGTCGCAGCCTGCGCCCGCGCAGTAGTTCCGCGCCGCGCATCACACCGGTGCGGCGCGATGGCAACGGCGAGGGCGTGACGACGGGCGTTTCGCCGGGCAGCCGTCGCCGCCAGGCGCGGCCGCTCGGTAGGGTCTCCAACAGTGCGGCGAGGCGTCGTGTCGGCAGGTTTGCCGTCGGTACGACGGGCGTTTCGCCGGGCAGCCGTCGCCGCCAGGCGCGGCCGCTCGGTAAGGTCTCCAACAGTGCCGCGATGCGTCGTGTCGGCAGGTTTGCCGTCGGTACGACGGGCGTTTCGCCCGGCAAGCGGCGGCGTTGCACGCGGCCGCTGGCCAGTAGCTCCCGCGGCGCCACGACGCGCCGCCCCAGAGGCGCCGGCGTCGGTGCGCTCGCCGGCTCGCCTGGTACGCGGCCGCGTTGCACTTGCGACGCTGTGGGCACGCCGGGCGTGCTGACCAGGCGTCGCTGGGCAATCAACTCGCTCGGCGCAGCGTCAGCGGGTCGCGGCAGGTCGCGAAAGAATTGTCGACGGCTCTTTCGCATCCAGCCGGCCACGCGTCAGGCTCCGGGTTCGAGGTACGAGGCTGGAGGCTGTGGGCTCGTCGCGTTTGGGTTGCGCGAGACTTAGTCGCGACGCGTGCCCCCAGCCTCAGCGCTCTGCGTTACTCTTCGCCCACGACGCGGCAAATTGCGTTGACGTCCGCGCCGGCCGTGACGCGGATGCCGAGTCGGTCGCCGCCGCCGATCTTGAGGGCCTGCCCGAACGGCGCTTGCCAGGTGTAGCCGGTCTGCGGATGAACGAGCTCGCTCATTAGCACGTCGCTGGCGGTCGGCTCGGCGGTGGCCGTGTGCTGCGCGGTCGTTTGCAAGGTTTCGTCGGCGTCGTCCGGGTCCTTGACCGGCGTCAAGCCGGTCATGGTTCCGGCCGTGGTCTGGCGCAGGATGTCCACCTTGACGGGCGCGGCCGTGTTGCTGACCCCCTTAAAGCTGATCGAAAGTTCTTTGATCAGCGCGCCGTGATTCGCCGCGGTGACGATCTGCAACAGCGTCTTGGCGCTAGTGCCGGTCGCGATTTCGCCCGTCACGGCCTTAAAAAAAGTGCCTGCCATCGGATAACCTCGGGAGGAAAGTTGAGGGGGTGTTAGTAGGGCGCCAGGACTTGGCTTAGTTGGCGGCGCGAGACGACTAGGCCGCCGCCGCTTGGTTTGACAATGTCTTTGATTAGCAATCCCCAGTCGAAAGGCCGCCGCGTCGTGACGTCGGTCCAGTTGCCGCCGCTGTCGCGCGACGTCCAGCACGAGTTTTGAGCGCCCGGGAAGGCGTCCCAGTCGGCCGCGTTCGCGACCTCCACATACCGCACAACGAGCGTGCCGGCGCCCGTCGATAGGACCACTCGATAAGTATCGCCGTGGTTCAAGTCGCTGAGCGTGGCCTCGTTGAAAAGCAGCTGAGAGCATCTTTGTCCGCCGGCAGACGAGACCGCGCCTTGTGAGAGCGCGACGTCTTGTAAGACGGTCAGGTCCGACGCGCCGCCGCCGCTATAGAGCTGCAGGGTCAAGGCGGTGGCGCTACTGGCAGGGGTCATATAGATTTCGCAACCGCCGAGCTGGTACGTCGCGCCCCAGCCGGCCGGCGCCGTCCATCGCAAGCCCGCTTCACGCGGCGACGACGCGCTGGTCAGGCTGACGCTCGACAACGCTTGGATCGGTCGACCATACGCCGTGCCAGAGCTGCCGTAGCCATAGATCGGCAGGCCGAAGGTTTGCGCGCTGTAGGCGCCGGCGGCGCTGGTCATTGCGCGCGGCAGGCCGGTATTCGTGACCGCGCCCAAGTTGTATGAAAAGCTGGAGTTATTCGAGCCGTCGACGGTGCCGGAAGAATAATCCACCACGATTGTCAGCAGCTCGCCGCGCGACACCGCATAGGTTTCGTCGAGCGTGAGCCAGTTCCAACTGCCGGCCGCCCAGCCGAGCCCCGAGGGTGAAAAGGTTTTGAGCGCGTTGTTCGTGGCGCCCTTGATGGCGCCGTCGGGCACGGCGCTCGTGCCAGATACGTTCGCGCCTTGCAGACTGAGGCGATAGGTCGGCGAAGTGCCAGTGTTCACGCCCAGCCGCACGCCGAGCCGGTTAATGGTGGCCGCCTCGGCGGCCTGGAAGAGGAAGGCTAAGCCGTCGTTGCTGGCGTCGACCGCGTAGTTATTGAAGGCCGGCGCGACGGACGACTTATGCCGCCAATCCTCACCGAACCAGATTTGATCGAGGGCAGCGCTCATGAGGAAAAGCGGATCGGGTTCAAGGTGCCGTTTAAGTCGAGCGTGGCCGTGGTGCCGGTGATGGCGGCCGGCGAGTTCCCGGCCGGGTTGCGCCGCTGCCACTCCTTCAGCAGCATGCGCGCCAAGAATTCGCGCACCTCCTCGGCGCTGGCGTCGGCGAATTCCTCGACGGCGGCGCGATTGGCGAATTCGATCTCGCGTTTGCCGAGGCGCACCAGGATCTTGCCGCCCACACTGCGGACGGAATCAATTTTCACGCTGACTGCCATGCTCGAACTATCTCCACCGGTCTGTCGTTACGCCGATGTCCCTCAGGTCGCTTTGCATGAGCGCTTGTTGCGACTGCAGCGCACTCACCTGGTTGTCGAGGGATTCGACGCGCTGCGCCAGCTCCAGCCGCTCGCTGGTGTTCAGCGCGTGTTGTTCGTTGGCGATTTGCAGCGCTCGGCGGACTTCGGAGACTTCCAGGGCGAGCCGCTCGGCGCGGTCTTCGGCCTCGATGACGAGGCCGCTCAACTGCGCTTGCACTTCGCGAGCTTGTTCGAGTTCGCGCCTCGTGGCCGCGCAGGGGTCGCGGTCTGCCAAGAGCACGCCGGCCAGGAATTCACCTGTCATCGGTAAGGAAATTGCGCCACTGCCGTCATACGTGCCACTCAGGACGGGCGCACCGAAAAAGTCGTCCGCCGCGCGGAGTTCGTAGCTGTCGCCGGCGGCGAGAAAAGTGCCGACGGGGATTTGCACGGACGGCAGGCCCGTGAAGTTCAAGACGGCCACATTCGCGCGGTCCGCGTCGTATTGGTTTGGGTACACGATGACGCGCGGGCCCGTCGGCGGCACGAGCGTGCGATCGCCCAAGTAGGCCGGAGTGTAGACCGGCCAGACGAGGTTGTTTTCGATCACTGGCGCGACCAGTGAGGCGTCAATCTCCAGCTTGGACTGCCAGACGACGTTCCCGCTGATGCGATTGCGCAAGCCGCCCTTGTCCCAGGTGAGAATTCGCAATCCCGACTTATAGTTGATGTTGTCGCTGACGACGTTGTCGTTGTTGCTGGCGCGATTCTGCGAGCCGATCGACACGGCGCCCGTGCGCGGGAAGCGCGGCGACAAGAAGGAGATATTCCGCTCGTAGCGCACGCGGTCGACGAAGCTGGACCCCGAGCCATAGATTTGCACGTTCAACTGCGATAATCCGCCGCAAAAAATATTCTCGGCGTACACGCGGTCGGAGTCGGGTTCGTTTTGGGAGTAGATGCCAGGGCCGTGGCCGCGATCGGGGCCAGTCCAGCCGCTTTGGTAGACCAAATTGCCGTACACTTCGCCGCGCTCCACCTTGCCCCAAAAGGCGATCCCGCATGCGCAGTCGTGAACAACATTATTGATCAGCTTGACGTCGCTGCCGTCCATGAAATCGAAGCCGCCGCCGATGGGGATATCCAGCGGGTTGCTGCCTGCCTGCTGGGTCGTGCGTTGGCCGTCTTCGTACTCTTGCACTTTGACTTCCAAGCCCATAATCCAATAGTGCCGGCTCAAGTGCTGCGGCCTGGTGCGGATGCCGCCGTCGATGGTGGCGCGTTCGCGCCCGTAGTTGCGCACCACGATCGGCGCGCCGGCCTGGCCATTCAGCGCCAGCAAGAAGCCCGTGGCGGCGTTGGAGCGGTCCGGGTAGCGATACGTCCCGCCGCGCAGGTGCACCGTGTCGCCCGGTTGGGCATATTTTCCAGCGCGGTCGTCGAGCACGGCCGCCAGCGCCCAAGGCGCTTCAATAGTGCCGGCGTTGGTGGGTTTGCCGTCGGGGGCGACGAAGCGGTCGGCCATGGTGAGTTTCGAGAGTGCCGGAGTTTAGTTGCTGTAGCGGCGTTTCTGGAGCGTGAAGCGGGCCACGCCGCACGGTTTCCAGACCTTGGCGGCCTTCTCGAATTCGTCGACGAGTTCGTATTCGCGGCCGTCGAGCAATCGGACCGGCACGCCGACGCCGACTTGTTCCAGCAGTTCGGCGAGGATCACGTCGGCCTGCTGGTATTGCGCGCGGCCTTCGTCGAGGGCGCGTTGATAGTCCTCGACGCGTCCGGCCGCGTCATACTTGGGCGTGGTCTTCCGCGGTTTGGCTGTCGCCATGGGGTGTCCTTTGCTGCTACGCGCGCTGCAGGCGCCGGCGGATGGCCTGCACCTGGTCGGTGATGTTGACGCCGCGGTCGGTCGCGATTTTCTCGAGCGCCTCGGCTAGATGGATTATGGCTTCATTTGTGAGCACCGTTGAAGTCGGCCCTTTCGGGTCGGCCTGCAGCGCTGCCAGGCTGCTCAACAGCTTGCCGTTTTCCTGGGCCAGCACTTCTTGCCGCTCCAGGTGGCCGCTGGTTTCCGCTAAAAATTGGCCGTGCTTGGCGACCATTTGCGTGACGAGTCCCTTGTCCTCGTCGAACAGCCGACGGGCCAGGAAGCGCCCTAGGTGCCAGGCTGCTAGGCCGAGGCCGAGCACGAGCACGATCGGGAAGCCGAGCGTGGAGACCAGCGGGGCAAATTCTTGCATGACACTTTTCGCTTCGGGGCGGGGCGGACGTACAGAAAACCAACGTCGACAACCCTTCGCGCCGCCCGGCGGCGCCTGCTGCTTCATTGGCTGATGGTGGAAATAGCTATTTCCACTATGCGACCGGCCGCTCGCTCGGCAGGTCTGTCTGGCTCGGCTGGTCGGTGCGATGGAGAAACGTTCCACAGCTCCCGCAACGCACTTGCTTGCCTTTGTGTTTGGTGGGTCCGCGGCGGTGGCAACGCTCGCAGTGTTCGGCCGGTCCGTTAAGAATTTTGCGCATCGTTGAGTCCGTTCTACATTTGCGGCAGGGCACTACCTCCAGCAAGCCTCCGCACCCGCCGCAGCGGACCGGAAACTCTAGGTAGCGTTCGCCCGGTGCGAGTTCCAACTCGCGGTTCGTTTCCGTGCGAAAGGTCCCGTTGTGAATGTTGCAGACGGCGCCGGTACTCACGCCGACTTCGTCCGCGATCTGGCGCACTGTTCTGAGCCCTTTCAGCGCCAGCGCTGCCTGCACTTGGTCGTCAGTGATGGAGCGGGGCGGGATAGCGGTTCCGGTGGGTCTACTATAGCCCGTGTAGTTGATCTCGGCCGCGCTAGCGTACAACCGTTGTACTTTAGCGGCGGCCGCTTGGCGTTTGAGCGCGGCGCTTGGCCGCGCGATAGTCCCAAGGTGCTTGTGGTGTTTCCATTGCCCAGAGCCCCCGCTTGTCGTGTCTCGCGCTGGCCTCGTAGGCTGCCGCGTCGGCGTTGGTGGGTTTGCCGCGTTCGCGCCAAGCCCAAGCGTGGCCGTCCCTCACGAGCGCGTCGTTGACGGTTGATTTGTCGTCCAGCGTTTTGTCGTCCAGCGTGATGGTACCGAGCGCGCGGCCATACTTATCGAGCGCTCGATATTTGACGGTCACCGCGCCGGCGTCGTCGGCCAGCAGTTTTTTGAGGGCGTCGCGCGACTCGATGCCGTGCCGCTGTTTCAATTCGGGCGCGTCGATATCGGCCAGGCGGATGCGCACCTTGTCGCCGCGCGTGGTTTCGATCGTCACTGTGTCGCCGTCGTACACCTTGACCACGCGGCCGTGGAGCGTTTTCTCCGCCGGCAGCGCGCCAGCGGCGTGCAAGCCGATTCCGGTCAACAGGTACGCGCAGGCGATGGCGACGGCCAGCAGCCAGGATTTCGATTCACGACGATAGCCGTGTGTCATGGCGCTCCTTCGCTGTTAGCGGCGGCGTCTGCTTCATCGTGGAGGCGGCCGGGCTCTTCCATCAGGCGCTGTGCGGCCAACGGGTCGCCCAGCACGTGGCGCAGCTTTTCGCTGGTGGCGTCGATCTGTTTTAGGTTACTGGCCGTGATGCCGTTCATGGTCAAGTTGTGGGCGGCGATAATCTCGGCGGCGTTCATGGGTTCAACTCCGCGCGGGGCGGTAGGTCGTAGCCTTCACGCTTGAGCCAATACAGCAAATCGCCGCCGTTGTCGCTGGCCGCCGGCGGTGCGGTTGCGTCGCGTCCGTCGCGACCGTCCTGGCCGTCGCCGCCGGCCAGCGTGGCGGCAAAGACGCCGCCGAGTCCGCTGAGTCCGACGAGACTGGTTACGGCTGCGCCTTTGATCCAGCCCGGCACGCGCGTGACGACTTGTTGCGTGATGACGTCTTGCACCGCGGCGACGGGCGCCGCGGCGGCCGCTTTCGGCCGGCGCATCAGCTTCACGATCGGCTGCGCCGGCGGTTCGTCGTGGATGACGTTCCGCGGCGGGCGCGTGGGGATCCCGTTGCGCAGCGCCGAGTTTTCTCGGAATTGATGCGACAGGTCGAGCGCTTCCTGCAGTACGGCTTTTTGGGCGCCAGCGCTCATGTGAAGAAAAAAGGGGTGGCGCTCAGCTTGGCGAGATCCATCGCCGCCAGTTGCGTGATACAGACGCTAGTCGCCGCCAGTTGGCTGTCGGTCGCCTCCTGGAGCGATGCGCGTTCATTCCTGCGCGCTTGTCGCGCGGCCGCTAAGTGCCGCGCGACTTCGGGGTCGATGTGGTCCATGCGACTGCTCGCTCATTCCTAGGGCGCGGGTCTTAGGCGCCCTTCACGTAGCCACTCTGCGGGATTCCGGCGGCCGTGTTCATGCCGGCGAACTGTGCCGAGTCGTCGGCCACGCCGCCGTGCTGCTGCACGAGCGTGGTGTTCACGACGCCCAAGCCTTGCACTAGGTTGCGGTCGATGGTGCCGATTAGACCCATCGATTGTTGATGGTGAGAAATGCACACCGCCGTGAGTTGGTCGGCCAATGCGGGGTCGAGGGCCATGCAAAAACTTCCTTACGTGTGTCGGAAAAAAGAAATCGGTTACTGGAGTTCGCCGCGCGTCACCGCGGCCAACGTGGCTTCGACGTCGCGTGCGCCTTTGGAGACGGCTACGGCTTTGTGCTGCGTGTCGTAGACGACGGCCTGCGGCAGTTGTTGGACTTTCCACGGCACGTGGGAGTAGTCCACCACGTGTACGGGCAGTGATTTTTCGGCGGCGGGCAAGAAGGTCGACGCGATCCGCTGCCAGGTTGTAGCGGAGCGATCTACGAGCAGCACGATGTGAGAAATTTTCGGCGTGCCGGATAAGAGCGGACCGCTGCCGCTGCCGGCGTCGCTGTCGGGCGGCGCTGCGTGCCGCGCGGCCTCCAGTTCGCGCTCGACGATTTCCAGCCGCGCAGTGAGCGCCAATACCAGGTCGCCGTCGGCGTCTTTGCCGGCCGCGCCCGCCTGGCCCATGGGTCCCGCCGCGCCGGGTGGGCCGGCCGGGCCGGGCTCCGGTTTGCGACTTGCTAGGTCCGTGAGTTGTTTTTCCAGGCCGGCGATTTTTCCATCGTCTTTCGGCGCTGGGTTTGGTTTTGGCGTCGGCGGCGCGACGGGCGTGAGCGGGTCTGCTTCTTCGCTGTACGGGTCGCGCGGTTGCTCGCCGCCCGCGAAATCTTCGTTGTCGCCGCCGTCGAGGATATCGGGCGCGTCGGCGCGCGGTCGAGACCTCGAGCTATGCGAGCTGCCGCCGCCGCACGCGGCGCAGTTGTATCTGACGGCTTGCGCCACCTTGCGCAAGAATTCGCGCACGCGTGGTAAGCGGATGCAGACGGTTTCGCGGCCGCCGTCGTCGCCGGTGGATCCCCAGAGCACGCCGGAGACTTTGCCGTCGGCGTCGAGTATCGGGCCGCCGCTGTCGCCGTGCCGCGCCGGCGTGCCGCGGATATCGGCGTTGACGTCGTCCAGCGGCACGTACTGGCCGGGCCCGAAGTCGAAGGGCTGCGAGCTCCCTCCATAGCCGGCGATCCAGAGCGTGTCGCCGGCGGCCGGTTCCTCGTCGCGCATGGCGACGGGCTCGATGCCCTCGGGGACGCGCACGAAGATTGCGGCCAGGTCGTCCGCGCCGCCGCCGAATGCTTCTACCTTGCCGCGGCTGGTGTTGCCGGTCGGCCAGTGAATTTCGATCCGGCCGCCGTCGGCGACCACGTGGCGGTTCGTGATGATCAGCCCGAGCCGCCGCTCATCGATTCCGACCAGCGTGCCGCTGCCGCCGCTGGAGCTGCCGGCCTGGCGCGCCCAAACACGGACGATCGCCGGGTTTTGCTTGGCCGCGGTGGGCGTGGGGACGGCCAGGGACCGCGTCGGGCGGCCACCTGGTCGCCAATCCTGGTTGGTTTGCGCGGGGCTGTCGTGAGCGAGCACAGCGAGCGCTAGAGCAGCGCCCAGCCAAAAGCGTATGGGCATAGGTCCCTCTCTCGAAGTGCGGCGACGCGGTCAATGCGTCGCCGGTGCGCGGTCTGGAGTTCCCGTCTAAGCTATCCGGCCTTGGCCTGGCCGGAGTCGGTCTTGGGCATCGGGCGTCAACTCGCTCCGCATTATTCGGACGTCTTCCGGGGCGTCGATCCCCAGCCGGACGCGGTCGCCGCGCACCTCCACGACGGTGATTTTGATCTCGCCGGTGAGGTTGATGCTCTCGTTACGTCGTCGCGTGAGTACTAGCAAGCGGGCTCCCTCCGTGTCGAGCCGATCCTAGACCGCCGCGGCGCGGCTTGCATCTGAGCGCAAAAAAAGGGCCGCGGCGCTGATCCCCTCCGGGGTGGCCACGGCCTCGCATAGCGACTTCGGTTAAACCTCAGCCGCTAGCCTGTCGTCCTGGTAGCGCGTTTGGCGGGGCGGGCGCGGCTCTTCGCCTTGGTGGCCGCTTTCTTCTTCGGGCTCCGCTTTTTGGCGGCCTTCTTCTTCGCGGCGCGGGGCTTGGCGGCGCGGGTCGCTTTGCTGGCAGTGCTGCGTTTCTTGGTGGCCATGGCGTTCGATTCCTTCCTTTCGCGGTGATCGATGGAGCCGGCACGCGCCGGCCGTATTTCCAGAGTTGAGCAAAGCCAGCGCTGTTTGACAACGATCGATCAATTGCGTTTCCTCTTCGCAGCCGGCACTTTCGGCAACGCTTTGTAGAGGCGTTCCGCGGCGGCCAGGTGGGCGGTGAAGCTGTTGACGGCCGGCACTTCGGCGTCGCCTAGGCCGCGGTTGGGGTAGATTCGGTCGAGCGCCTGGATCGCGGCGCCCCACAGTTTGGCGCTGCAGCCGACGGGCGGGTCTGCAGCTTCATCGGGCGGGGCGTGGTCGGGCATGGTAAGCGGCTTCCTTGGTTGAGGTGGAGTCGGCGGGCATGTTGTTGGCAGGCGCGTTGCGCTGCCTGTAAGGTGCGGTGGCCGTGCTTTTTATTTCTGCTCAAGCAGTGCCAGACGTAGCCGCTTTCCGGCACGGCGTAGAGCGCCAGATACGATTTCGCGATCGTGTCCGTGAACCGCTCCACGCGAAAGCGCCCGCAACGCGACGTCCAGCGCTGCCGCTGCCCGAGGATTTCGTGCGGGTGTTTCGTGTTCGGCCGCGCGGGCCAGACGAGCGCGGTGCGAGTGTTCACGGTTGCGCCTCCTCGAACAATTCTCCGCGCTGTTCGTAGGCGGCGAGCGGTGCGCCGCGTTGGATCGTGCGAATAAAAATAGGTTGGCCGGTGGCTGGGCAAGTCGTCCATTCGTCGAAGGGATTTGGGTCGACGCTGTTGAGCGTTTTGATTTCTAGACCCTCGTGAAGTTCGCCGCAGCGGGGGCAGTGGCCGGTGACGCAGGTCATTCGCTGATCTCCCCGCGGTAGATAAGTTGTCCTGTGGTTTCAAATTCAAAGTATTCGTCGGCGCCGTCGGGATAGGTGACGGAGAGTGAGCGCGTCTCGGCCTGGTAGCTGCGCCCGTGATGGTCAGTCGTCGGCGGCAGCTCGTGCACCTTGGCGACCAGGACCGCGACGCCGCCGATAAAAAAAGGCTCGTCCTGCGCGTAGTGCGCGCCGATCATTTCGAGCGCGTAGCGCCGCGCCTCGGCCACGGGCAAGCGCCCGTAGCCGCGGCAACGTGGCGACGGCACGTAGTCGCTGCTGGTAATTTGCCAATCGACTTCTGCAGCGCCGTCACAACATTCGGGGCAGCGCGGCAGTGCGTCGCAGGGCGTGCGCCGTCGGCGTCGCAAGTGTCTCCAGACTGCTTTCGAGAGGCCGACAAGAAAGCCGGTCAGCGCCAGGAGCGTCATAGTTTCACCAGTTCCCCGGTGCAAGCCACCGTAAGCGATTGGTGGTGCGGATGGTCAGGATGAGCGTAGTACTCGTGTCCGCAAAGCGCGCAATGCACGAGGCCGGACAGGTGGTAGAACAGCGGGTTATCCGTCGTCGGCTGTCCCGCGATCTGGTCGCGGTGCGCCAGCGCTCGCGGGCAGGTCTGCAGGTAGCGGGTGCGTCGCCAGTTTGCGAGCATGGTCAATTTTTCCTCGTGGGAAAGAAAAAGTCACCGTTTGCAAAGTAGGGTCCGTCGTCGCCTTGGTAGCAAATCTCTGCTGCGCCGCCGCACTCTAGGAAGGTGTTTCCTTTGACAGTTGGACTGTCGCCGCCGGCCAGGTAAATTGGCCAGGTCTCGCGCACTGGAGCGGTCGCCGTGGCGCGGCTCGGCCTTGGCTCGCGGCAGCAGCGGCGCAACGAGTTGCCGAGGATTTCGACGCCTTCCACGCGGAAGATTAGCGGCTTGCCGTCGGCTCCCCGCTTGGCGCGTTCTCTCTTGGTCGTCGGGTCCAGCTCGGTGGTCGGCAAATCGTCGGTAAAAAGTGGGTACGTCGTAACTTCAATCACCAAGTTTCCGGTGATCTTGCCGCCGTAGCTGTGTTGTTGCCCGAGCGGCTCCAGTCCGAAGCCGGCGTGACAACGCACGGCCGTGCTGTTTTTCAGCGTGTGATTGCTCCCGCGCGCTTTCACAGCATTGCCGCAGGGAAGTTCGGCGTATTTCGCGGCGTCGACCGTGGCCGCTTCGGCGCTCGAGATATAGACGCCGTTATCGCCCAAGTTTGCGCCCTCGCAGCCGGTCAGCGTGATGCGCCTCGGCAGTCCGTAGCCCCGCTCGCTGCTGCCGTCGTTGCTTCCGATCACGATCGCGCCGCCGGCGTCGAAGCAACGGTGCGAAAAGATTTCGAGGTCCGCGCCGCCGAGCACTTTTAAGCCGTAGCAGCTACGGGCCAGGTCTTTGTTCACTTTGTCGAGGACGTTCTCCTCGGTCAGCTTCGGGTATTTGCCCGACCAGTGGCCGGTGTGCGTCAGCCAGTCCAGTTTGCTGTTGAGCGCCTGCACGAGCGCGATTCCGACATTGCTGCCGTGGGTTTGCACGCGCTCCAGTTCGAGCGCCACGGCATTGTTGACTTGCCAGGCGCAGCCGATTTGCTCGACGGTCGGCTCGGTGCCGGCGGCGTTGGTTTTTTTTACCAGCTCCAGCGTTTTGGCCTCGGTGTCCGTGCCGAGAATGGTCAGACCCGACAGCCGGACTTTCTTCCAGCCGTTGGCCGCCATCGACGCGCCGGGCCAGTCCGCGCTTTTCCTGAAGATTACGCCCTCGGCGTTGATCCTGAAGTTTTCCAGCGTGGGCCAGGTCAAGAGCGATTCGTAAGCGTAGGTGCCGGGCGTGAGCGTGACTTCGCCCCAGCCTTTGCGGTGGGCGGTCGTGATTTGCTCGAGGCAGTCGTTGGCGTTCCGGGCTTCCATGGGTTTGCTTTCCTGGTTGGGTGTCCTGGGGGTTGTGTATCCTCGTGGCGCAGTTCGATCCCGTACGTGCGCAGCGCGCGCCGTAGGTAGGGGAAGCGATGCAAGCGCGTCCATCCGTAGCACGTCCCGGCCGGGCGAGCGCAGCAATAAAGCAACGCTCGCCCGACGTGGGGATATGCCGCAGCCTCGAGCGGCCTACCGCAATCTGGGTAACGGCCGCGTCGACCTCTGTCCAACAAAGTGGCAAGAGACCAACGCGTGCGGCCTGACTCTCGGCGTCACAGCCGCGAGGAAGGTGACAGGTTAGAGACCTGTCTAGCGTTTAGAGACTTGCCCAGATTTCTTACACAGGGCTTTGTCGCGTGCGTTGTGATCGCACGCGTCTCAACCCGGTGGCAGAGTATACGCCGACTCGCTACCTTTGCAATAGCGCCGACCAATTTTGTTTTGCGAGGGCGCCCTCTTGCCTTACCTCCCCGCCGGCAACGCTTCCGCCGACGGTTCCGTTGTCCTCCCTTTGTACTACCTCTTGTTGATCACCAGCGCTCTCGGCGAGCGCCGCGGGGCGCTGGGGTTGGGTGTCCTGGTGGTTGGGTGTCCTCGGGGCGCAGTTCGATCCCGTACGTGCGCAGCGCGCGCCGTAGGTAGGGGAAGCGATGCAACTGCGGCGAGCCGTCGGCTCCTAGGAGAGAGAAGCGCGCGAGCGTGGGCGGGTCGCGCGTGTGCAAGCGGGCTTTGATGGCGCCGGTAAAAGCTTTCCCGTTGCCGCCGCTGCCGGCGAGGCATTCCCAGAGGTCGTGCTCGCTGAGCGGGCCTTGCACCACTAAGAGCGCAAAGCTCCAGGCGAGCCAGCCATAGGCGGTATCGAGCCGGACGCGGCGACGCACTTGCTCGGCGAGCTGCACGAGTTGGCCGCCGGTCGCAATTCCTTCCTCTCTGCGCGCCTCGACATTCCCGGAGTCCGCCGGCGGAGCCGGCGGTGGAGTGTCTAGTTGCGCTTCACCCGAGGGTGAAGGAATAGGAATAGGAATAGGAATTCGCAAATCGCGGGCCGTTTCGTCGTCGAGGCCGGCGACGATGTGCGGATAGAGCTTCGCAAAGTCCGCTGCACTCAGAGCTTGCGCATTTTCGGCACGAGGCGAAATTGTTTTGGGTGGCGGTGTTGTCGGGCGATGCGCAGTTGCGCCGCGCACGTGCGCCGCGCAACTGCGCGGCGCTGTTGCGGTAGTTCCATGGTCGGTGGCCTCCTGTGCGCGCACGCGGCCGGCGTCCGACTCCTGGTCGTCGCCTGTGGAGTCGGCGACCACTCGGAGCGCGGGCGGCTCGGCCACGTGCGCTAGTTCTGGGAAAAGGTCTTGTTGTCGGTCAGGTCGGGCGGCCGGCCGGGGTCCGATTCCCACGCGCACCAGGATGGGTCCGCGGACTTCCGGCCGGCTGGTCTCGATGATCCGCGCCGCCTCCAGGGTCTTGAGCGCGCTGCGCATCGTGCTCTCGGCGCAGTGGCAGCTCGTAGCAAAGTCGGTGCGCCGGGTGATCGTGGTGACGCCGTCGATTGCGCGTCGAAGCAGCTCCACGAGCACGTTGCCGGCCGCGGAGTTGCGGCCGATGTGGCGGGGGTAGAGCAGAGCCTGCGCCCGCCTTTCGACGGGGCTCTCGGCCTGGAGCTGTGCGGGGTTGTGGACGAACATTGGGCAATCCATGTCATTAGGCGGCTGGGCGTGTCTTCGTTTGTTGTTTGTCGGCGTCCAGCGGTAGCAGCTCGCTGCGCACGATGTGGACGTTGTCCGGTGCGGTGACGCCGAGGCGGACCTGGTTGCCGGTGATGCGCTTGACGTCGATTTCGATCAGGCCACCGGGCGTATTCAGCAGAATTTGTTGATCTTGGCGGCGGGTGAGTAGAAGCATGGTTGTGCATCCCTTTGGGTTTTGTGGTGGAAAAATGCCGGCCGGGGCTGTCAAGATCCCGGCCGGCTCACGAATGAAAAGTCGCCCTCGATAGATCCTCCCCTCGCGCTTGATACCGACGGTGCGCACAGCTCGCCGGGGCATCGCCGGCGGCCAGGTGGAAAAAACGCCGCGCCGAGTTACTTCCTGCGCCTCGACGCGGCACTACATACGCACGGGCGATCGTTTCTAACCGAGCGGCGGTGTCGGCATGGTCGGCCCCTCCTTTCTTGGTTCGTGTTCGAGCGTCTGGCGAGTTGCTTGTCGGGCAACGAAGCGGGTTACGGCGTGCCGTGGTACACGGCCACGCCTTTGGGCAATTTGCTCAACAGCCATTCCTCGAGCTGCTGATGCACCCAGAGCGCATTGGTGATTAAGTCGTCGCGGCTGGGCGTGAGTGCAAAGCCGCAGCTAGCAAAGTTGACGTCGAGCGCGACGTTCGTTTTGATCGCGAGTCGGTCGCCGATTTCGGGCGGGAGGTTTTGCCAGTAGCGGCAAGCAACCTGAAAATCTTCTGGCAGCGGTTTGTCGAGGTTCTTGCTTGCGAGGGCCTGCTCGATCGATTTGCCCATCGAAGTGCTGCCGTGCTGCACGTCGCCTTGCACCTGTTGGACGCTGCGAAAGTTCAAGCTGCGCAACACCAGAATCAAGTCGTGCAAGTGCGCTTCGGCCATTTGCACGCGCAACAGTTTGATCAACTCCGGCTGTGAGTACTCCTCTTTGCTGAATTTACGCAAGGCAACCAGGCAGTCGGATTCCTCCAGTGGAAAGGTTGCCGTGTCGCGTCGCCACAGCATGTCGTGGACTAACTGGATGCTGTTGGCGTTGTGCCAGACGGAGACGTCGGCCTCCAAGTTGTTCGCGGACAGCTCTCCGGCGAGCGCAAAGAGCGACCAGAGACTAGCGAGCTTGTGCGCCCATTTCGGCGGCGGCAGCTCGTGTTTATCGCAGCCGCCGCCCTTGCTGACCAGCACGTATTGCGGCTGGCCATCAAGACGTGTGACGACGGGCCGTGAGGCGTCGACGGCCGTGCTTTGGATCAGTTCCAAGGCCTTGCTGAGGTCCATCCTATTGTTCTCCTTCGGTAAGTTCGTCGATCGTCCGTTGCTGGTGGTTGTCCGGCGCCAGATCGGCGTAGACGAGGCGGTTGTTCTTTTGCACGCCGCAGTTGGTGATTTTGCTCTTCCGCGGCGGGTGCTTGCCCTTAACCGAGTACTCGACGTCGACGCCATCGACGTCGCCGGTAAGATCGGGCGGGTTGGGCCTCAACCTGATTGTGAGGACGATTTCGCGGGCAGCCTTTTCGGCTGGTCGGTCGCGACAATCGGCGACCGCCTTGGCCAATTCCAAGTCGAGCGCCAGGCCGAGAATTCCGCGGTCGAATTCGGCCAGCTTCGCGGAACTGACTTCAATCAAAGCCATGGTTTTCCTTTCGCAGTGACGGGGGTTGGTCGGTCAACGTAGACTTTGCGCTGCAGCTTGTTCGAGACTTGCGACCAATGCCGGCCGCAGAGAAAATGCTTGGCGCGAATCGTGTTGTGGCAACCAGGGACGGCGCAGACTCTGGGCATCGTGCTAGCTCCAGTTAGGGGACGGGAAAAGAAAAAAGCCACGCCTGGCCTCTCCGCTGTTCCGCGGTGAAGTGCGCCAGGCGTGGCTTGGTGAAATTCGCTCCGGCGTACTCCCACAGCGTGAGCGCGGGGCTCGTGAGCCTGCGCATTTGCTCGGTCTCGGCAACGTCTTCGACGACGTCGTCGGCCTTCAACAAGCGCAGCAGATGCATGGCGCGTCCATCCCATGGCGTCCATCCGTAGCACGTCCCGGCCGGGCGAGCGTTGCTTTATTGCTGCGCTCGCCCGACGTGGGGATCTGCTTTGAGCCTCAGCCCGAAGCAACCTGCGCGCGGACCGCAGGCCGATCGCCCCGAAAGGCAACACGACCTGCGATGCACGCGCACAAGTTGACCCCGCGCGCGAGGAACCTCCGCTCTGACTTGCGGCCTACCGCTAACACGGTGAAACGGCCGCGCCGAACTCTCCACGGGGTTGAAACCGAGGTAAGAGACCGACGCGTGCGGCCACTCAGATCAGACGAAGACCAAATGCTTCGTTAAGTGAGCGACTGGGCGCAGCAAGAGTGCAGCGCCAGCGTCATGAGACTTACCGTGTTATTTTTCAACCGGCTGTGCAGCGTGCGCGCACGCTGCACAGCCGGGGGCGGAGTCTACGCTCGCCTCGCTACCTTTGCAAGTAGCGCCGACCATTTTTGTTTTGCGATGGCGCCCTCCTAAAAATTGGCCGATCGATTCGTAGTGCAGCGCCAGCGTCAAGCGCATCGGTTACTAGAACCGATGCGCTAAGTTTTTCGCGTCGGTTCAAAGTCGCGATGCGTTCGCGCCGGCCGGTGGTGGTAAGTGTTTTACAACAACGAAGTTACGCCCGACAGGACGCGAACCTGTAACCCTCGGTTCCGAGTGGCGGTGCATCTATTGTGGTCGATCGCCTGGTGTCGTCAGCGATTTCGGCACATAGTCTCGGCACTTCGCACAGCAGGCCAGGCCGTCGAGTTGTTTCCCCAGGGTGCAACGCTCGTGCGTTTCACAAGCGAAGACTTTGATTCGCGTCTTACCGCTGCAAGCCTGACATTCGAGGACTTCTAGTTGTCCGCCGAGATAGAGACAGTCAGCTTTCGGCGCACGCTGCTGCTGTGGCTCCACCTCTGGTGTCTGTCGCACGCGCGGCGTGCCTTCCGCCGTGACGAGCGGCCGGCACGCGCGTGACGAACCAATCCAGTCTGGTTGGGCGAACAGCAACGTCCGCGGTCGGCCGCACGCTGAGCAAGTCCACCAGCCCGGCTCTGCGGTTGGTGCGCCTTCGATCCACGGCGCCCAGAGACATGTGGTCATCTTAAACCTTCACCACGCTGAGGCCGCTGGCGCCGGTGGCATTCAAGCAACAACCGTTTAAGTTTCCGCTCACCCAATCAAGATCAAACTCCGTGCAGGCGCCGCCCTTGTCGAACGCCGTCGTCGCCTCGAAGTAAGCTACGCCGCAACTGCCGCCTTGAGGTATGTATATGTATCCGAACGCCCGACAAGCGGCGGCGCTAATGGGCATGATTTGAATTTTGAGCCACATAGCGCCGGCCGCCGCGTCGTTGGTCAGTGCGTCGCAGGGGTTGTCAATTCCGGTGTTAGCCGTGATTTCCCAGTAGGCGTCCGATTTCCACGTCACGTTGCCCGTGAAGGTGCTGTTCAGGGCCGTTAGGAACGCCGAGTCGATTTCCGTGCAGTCGGTCAGGCAGTCGCCGCCGCCGTAGTAGGTGATCCCGTTAATGGTGATTTCAAATTCGCCGCCATAGCGCAGCGTCTCGTAGTCACAGCAGCCGGTCGGATCGTCGGGACCGGGTTCCTCGGGTGGGTCTGGGTCGGTTGGCGGATCGCTGACGAAGGTTTCACAGTCTGCGCTGTATTCGCAAGCGCCGGCGCCATCGAGGACCCACAGCAAGCCGACGACCACCTTGGCCGGTGCTGCGACGACTTCCATACCGACGCGCTGGGCGCCGGTGAAGGTGTACGGCCCGCTGCAAAACCAGCCGACGTCGTCCAGGCTTGGATTACTGCCGCGATGGTCCGCTACCGCTACGGCGACTTTGCCAGCGCCATCAATCAACACAGCGCTGATCTGCGCCGCTCCGTTCTTGCCGGCCCCTCCGCTGCCGCTGGCACTGACGACGCGATTCAGGACGCCGGCTAGTTCCGCTTGGGTGGTTTCGCTGCCGCCGTCGCGTTGAATTACCCTGACGGAATCGCAATTTTCGCCGAGCGTGCCGCCCCAGTCGCCGTACTCCCACTCCACGCACCAGTAGTTGTCCTCGTCAACGTAGTCCCACAGCCATCGCCACTTCAATCCATCCAGGTGCCAAATAAATTCGAGGTCGAGTCCGAGGTGGATTTGCGCGTAGTGCGCGTTCGGCGCGCGCAGCAAGTGTCGCAACAGCAGCCTGGCCGGTACGTCTTCGGTCGCGAGCCAGTTACCGTCGCCGCAAATAAACGTGGCGCCAGTCCACGGCAGCCGAGCACTCAAGTCAGGGTGCTCGAGATCCCAATCGCCGACGTCCTCCTCGTATTCCGCGCCGGGGTAGTCGCAGGCGGCGCGACTAAAGCAATCGTAGTGACCCACACTGCCCCGATCCCACGCGACGCCGTCGTCGAAGTTGGCGAAGTCTTGGTGAAATTGGAACAGGTGGCAGACGCACGGCGCATAGATGTGCCGGAAGAGGATTAATTCGCAGGCTGCGGTGTTCGCGTCCGTGCCCGTGACTAGTCCGCCCTGCAATTCCGTCAGCCCGTTGACGCCGCCTGGATCGAAGTAGTCGACGGAAACAGGAAACGCGGCGTCGTTCGCGTCGACAACCACGCCGCGCCAAATCCGCCCACCGGCCACCACTTTATGCGACAACCGAATAAAATATTCTTCGGCCGGGTCAAAATCGTAGGCGTTCGTGCCGCAACTCGGAGCGGTCGCGAGGTCGTGCGTCCAGGTTAGGAGCCCATTGTCGTAACGGTTCAAATTCAACCGGCCCGATGAGCCGCTGCCGAATTTCATGATCGCTTCGACGTAGCTATCGCCGTCGGCATCGAGGAAGAGGCAAACGCCTACACGGTCGCCGGCCGAAGCTTCGTAATACTTAGCCACAAATTCGCAGTCAAGGTCGGTGCTCGGTGTTTCAAAGCGAATTCGCTGGTCGCTAGCAGCGTGGTCTGGCTCGAGGCCGAGGGTCCCGATCTCCCAGTCGCCGACCAACTCCGTCCAGCCGTCGACGTCCGTACTGCTTGGGCTGGAGCTATAACTTTCAAAGGCGATCAGGCAGTCGCCGCCGTCGCAGCAGCCGCCGCCGTCGCCGCAACCTGGTGTATTGGGTTTGCCCATGGTTAAGCGCCGCTGCAGTCCTCGTAGTTGGCGGCCCACACGTCTTCGATTTCGACGATTTGCAGGTATTTGCTCGCGACCACGGCCGCGCCGCTGGCGTTGTACGCCGTTACCGAAAAGCCCGTCGTGGCCAGCGAGCCGCTGGCCAGGGTGTAGACGTCGACTGTGGCGCTGCCGGGCGTGTCGCCGCTGCGCGCCGGGATGCCGCTGGCGCCGCTTTTGGCCCAGAGGACTTGCGGCCAGGCCGGTCGCACCAGTGCGGTTTGCTCGGCTCCGGCGCCGAGTACTCGGCCGGTCGAGCGAAAGCCCGGGTAGCCTTTCCAGAGCTTTGTCGAGGAGGCCTTGATTCCCCAGCATTCCTTGGGGCCTGGCACGTCGGCGTCGTCGCAGAGCGCATACGCCGCGTCGAATGTCATTGCGCCCCACTCGCCGACGGCGATGGCCTGCTCGCCGATGATGGCCACGCGCTGCGGCCAGGTCGTGCCGAGGCGCTTGACCGTGAAGATTGTTTCGTCGCCTTCTTCGGTCTCGTCGTCTACCTCGGCGACGCTGTACGCCGGCAGCTCGGTGGCGCCGCTGTTTTTGCACGTGTACCAGCGCTCGGGCACGCCGTGCCATTGCGCGCGCCTGCTCGGCGGCCGGCCGTTCTGCCGCGTCCGCTCGGTGGCCAGCACGCTGTCTTTGACGCGTTTAAGCGCCGCTTCGCCGAGTGTATAGCCGACCATAATTGCTCTAATTGCCGCGGTAGTTGCGCCACAGCGTGCGCAGCACAGCGTGCGCAGCACAGGCTTAGGTATTCGGGTTCTGATCGAAATCCGCGGTAATCAAGAGCCCGGCGGCCTGTGCGCCGGCAGCTCCGGCAACCGAGATTACCGCTTGGAAGATGTCGCCGTCGACGAACGCCGCCGAGCTGATCACGCCGGCCACGGCCGTGCGAATCACGGTCGCGTTGGTGAGGCTGATAGGCGACGAAAGAATCGTCGCGAAAGCGCCGCCGGCGGTGCTCTTTTGCAGGTCGACGCTAACGGTGCGGTCGCCGCCGGTGGCTTGGGTCGTGATGATCGCCTCGAAGCCGACTACCTCCCCGCCTTTCCGCGCGAGGTGCAACAATTCCGACGCGAGCGACACGATCGTCGTGCCCGGTGCATAGAGCTGCTTGCTCCTGGAAAAGCGGTGGAGCACTTTGCTGGACGCGATGTTCGCCGCGGCCGCGACTTGCGCGTTGCTGACGACGGAGTTAGGCAACGTCACCGTTCCGGCGAAGGCAACTCCGCCTTGGAAGATCACGTCGCCGTAGAATTGCGATGCTTGCGCCATGGTGTTACCTATACCTAGTTCAAGTTGAGCGCGGAGAAGGGCCGGCGCTCGTAGGTGTTGAATTCAACAAAGACGGGTGGGTTTGTTAAGTTAAGCTCGACGGTGCCGTCTGCCTTGAGACGCTGCGGGCTCGTGCTGGGCAAATTTGTCTTTTGGTCGAGGATTATTTTGGCGCTGTCGCTCGCTGTCGGCCACTTGGCGAGGTAGCCGGCGTTGAGCCACGTGCGCGGGTTCCACTTGTCCGGTTTCACTTCGAAGGCAGCCGTCACTTCGTAGTAGCTGGCCCCGTTAATGAACGTTTCTTGAAAGCTGATTTGCTGCACCTTCAGATAGTCCGGCGCAAAAATCAGTCCGCGTACGATCCAGGTATCGCTGTTGACTTTGTCGCGGTAGTCCGCAAAAAACACGTAGTCGAAAGATTTGAAAATCTTCGTTACTACTAGCGTGGGCCGGCTGTCTTCTTGCTCGGGCACAGGATCGAAGACTTCGTCGGCGCTCGTCGCGATCGGGTTGCCGTCGATGTCGCGCTCGAGAGCCTTCATGAATTGGCTGTAGGTGCCGGAGATTTTCGGCAACCATTGCGTCGGGTCGGTGTTCGATTGGTTGTCGGACGCCTGCGTCGAGAATTCGCAACTCACACTCCAAATATTGCCGCCGTCGCCGGTGCGGCTCACCAGTGTCGGCGTGCGCTTCACGCACAGTGCTTGCGCGTCGCTGTCATTGCCGACTGCGTACGCCGCGTACATCGCAGGGATTCCAGCGGCCAGCAGCACGGTGGCTGGCCCGTCCTGCTTCGAGTCGCAATGCACCTCATACGTCACGGTGTACTTACGCGCGTACCCTTCCCCCTGCTCGCCGGTCCATTGACCGCTGTCGTTTAATTTCAGGTTGGTGGAGGTGACGGACATAGTTAGAAGTTAGCCACGGCGACGTTGACTCCGGCGGCCGCGGCGATTTGCTGGAGGTAGCGGGTTTGTTGCTGGCCTTCCGCGAGGGCCAGGCGGTTCAGGTCAGCGATTCGCTTCAGGTCGCTGCGTCCTTGGTTCACGGCTGAGATAGCTCCGCTGCTGCCTTTCTCGAGGGCCGCCGGCGCGGCGCTTTGAATTTCAAAGTTGCGCGGCTGGATTTGGTTGGCGTCGTCGAAGCTCTTTACGGCTTCCCGGGCGGCGCGGCTGTATAGGTCCCAACTGATGGCGCCCAATTCCAGCAGCTCGTTGAGCTTTTCAATCTCGATCGACAGCGCTTCCTGGGGCGTGCGCGTGGCTTCGAAGACGGCTTGCGCGTCCGTGCGGAGGCGCTCGGTGATTTGTTCTTGTTTGCGCGCGGCCTCGGTGACTCGCTTGTCGTGCTCGGCGGTCGCTTTGGTGAGCTGCTCGCGAGCCGCGGTCTCTTGGGTCAGTCGCTGCGTAGCGGTCTCCATTTCCGTGTTTTGCTTGGCCTGCGTAGCGGCCATCGCTGCAGCGACTTCCTGCGCGCGTTTTTGGTCGGCGTGGTACTGCCGGATTTCCGCGTTCGCCTTCTTGAGCACCAACTCCGTACCGTTGAAGCCCATCGTCACGGCCTTGCCGAGCGTGAGGATCTCCGCAGTGATGTCGGCCGCCGCGGCGATAAATTCCCCGAGGCTCAAGGTCATCGCGTTCCAAGCGCCTTCCCAGGCCCCGCTGACGCGCTCTTGGGCGTCGCCCAGTTCTTCCAACCCTTTGGCGGCGTCCTCGCGCAACACGACGCCCAGCGCTTCGGCCTCTTGGCGCTGCAGCTTGATGGCCTCGCTACCCAAGTTAATAAAGTTGGTCATGTCCTGGCCCGAGCGCCCGAAGACGTCCACAGCGATGGCGGCCTGGTCGGCTTCATTGCTGACGAGTCGTAGCGAGTCGACAACCTCCAAGAGCGCGTCGGTCAGGGAGAGTTTTTTCAGCCGCTCCGCCGAAAGTCCGATGCGCTCCAAGGCTTCGGCGTTTTGACCTTTGCCGAGCCGCTTGTTGAATTGCTCCAGGCCTTTGTCGAGGGCGGCGACTTCGACGCCGGCCTGTTTGGCGGAGTAGCGTAGCGCCGCCAGCTCTTCGGCGCCGACGTTGAGTTTGGCGGCCTGGTCGACCAGGTCGCTGGCGCGGGCGATCGCCGCCGACATTTCACCAAAGGCTTTGGCGCCGGCATAGCCGACGGCAGCCAGTGAGACGGTGATCGGGTTGATGGCCGCGGAGAGGGATTTCAGGCTGCCCGCGGCGCGCTGCATCCCGCTGTGAAAGCGCGCCGTGTCGGCAGACAAGGCGACGTTCAGACTCGCGATGGTGGCCATGGGATGCCTAGTCGAGTGTTTGCAGGCCCTTAAAGATGGCCAGGACTTGTTCGGCGGACTGAGGCTTCGGGATTTGCTTGACCGGCATAAAGTCGTCCGCCTGCAGCGCCGGCGCTTCTTTAGCGCGATGCACGTTGTGCAGAATCGAGGCGACCTGCGCCCCTGGACGCCAGTCGTCGCCAAACGGTTCGACGTTCGCAAACTGGGCCCACTCGCTCAGCTCGCGACTGTCGACGGATTCCAACAATTCCCGCACGGTGCGCCCCAGTGCGAGTGCGAGCCGGAAGTAAAAGCGGCGCTCCGGCCGCTCGGCTAGTTTTTTTCCAGTTCCTCAGCGTCGCTTTTCGAGAGCCCGTTGAGCCGAGACGCGACGGTAAAGAGCTTGGAGAGCACGTCCGCCGATTGCTGCCCGAGCTCGTCGACGTCGTTCTGGCTCAACAGCGGCTTGCCTTGCTCGTCGCAGACGGTGCGGACCAGCAAGCGGGCGCGGAGATTGGGCACCCGGTCGCCGGCCTTCTTCTTCGCGTCCAGGTACTCTTGCTCATAGTCGTCGCGCTCGGCGCCCGTCATGGTGCGCACCCAGACGTCGCCGCCCCATTCTGGCAGCGGGACCTTTTCCCGCTTGAGCTGGCGCGGCTTGAGTAGTTGCGTCCGATCCAACAAGTTCATTGTACTTACGGGGTGATTACCACCGCTCCACTGACTGTGATCATCAACGTGGCCAACACCAGGTTGTCGACGTCGGCCTCGCCGAAAGAAAATTTCTCGAGGTGACCGCTCCAAGCAATTTCAGCGGCGCCGGCGTCAGTGAGCACGATTTTCCAGGCCTCGGTTGTGCCGGCTTGAAAACTCGTCCAGAGCGCCGCGTGCGTGACCGCTGCCGCGCTGTATTGGAGGATCATTCCCACGGAGCCGCCGTCGGGGATGCTGGCCACGTTCGTGCGCCAGGTGTTATCCAGGTTCGTCGTGTCGATCTTCGGATTTTCCATTTCCGGCGGCGTGACTTGCACGCGCTGGCTGATCGTCGTAAAGACGGTCGAGATTGATAGCTGTAGGAGCGTGCCCTTGCCGGGAGTGAAACTCATGCTGGCGCCTTTGCTATTGGGTGGGCACGCTGACGGCGTGCTGAATTTCGTAGTCGAGAGCGATTTCGTGCGTGCCGACGTCGCCGCCCACCTGGTCGGGATCGTCTAAGTCAATTTCGTTCCGCAAGAGGACGCTCGTCACCAGCGTTCCGCTCCAGTCGCCGGCGAAGCCTTGCATGGCCTCCCTGACCACATCGGCGACCGCTTCCGCGGCCGTGTTGCTGAGCGCGAGCACGCTGATTTGCACTAACGGCTGTGCGTGCCCCGAGCCGCCGTCCAACAAGTGGCCGTAGCCCCCGGTGATGCGTGAGCACACGAGCGCGGGCAGTCCGCTCCCTTGCGGCCGCCGCTTCCAATAGAGGCGGCCGCTGACGAGCGCGGTGATTCCCGCTTCAGCTCCTAAGTACTCCAGCAGTGCGCCGCGCAAACTCATTGGCTTTTCGCCGCGTAGAGGACGCCCCGCGCCAGTTCCGTTTTGAGGGTCGCGAGCACTTTGTCTTGTTGGTTGGCTAGCGCCGGCCGTAAGTACGGCCGGGCGCTGATGTTGCGGCCCGCCGCGCCATACTCGACGACGGCGGGGTAGTAGCCCCTTTCATCCGATCGCAGCTTGAGTTGTTTGCGTGTCGGCGTGGCCACGCTGACCGACTGCCGATGGGGTGTCTTCTTGCTGCGGCCTTTGCTGCGCAGCTTCAACGCGTCGCGCAGTCGGCCGCTGTCCACCGGCACCAGCCGCTTGGATTCTTCCAGGACAGGCTGCCCGGCTTTCTTCAGCGCCTTGCCCAGCGTTTTGCGCTGGAGCTTCGGCTCCAACTCCAACAACTTTTTATTGAGGTCGGCGAGCCCGTCGATACGTACTGTCTGCGTCATACTGCCTCTTTGCAATCGATCAGCCAATTGACGGGGCGTTCTTCCGGCCGGGTGATTGCCAAAATGTTGAGCACCCGGCCGCCGAGCAACAATCGCCATGTGCTGGTGAGGGCGAGGGCGGAGTCGTAGCGCAGCTCCAGGCGGTGCGTGATGTCCGGCTGCACTTGCCGGGCGTTCCACAGCTCGCGCCCTTCGTTGGATTTGATTTCCGCAAAGCGTGTCGCCACGGTCGCCCAAGCTATCGAGGGTTCGCCCCGTACGAGGGTCTCGGTCGGCCGTTGGATCGCCACGCGATGCCGGAGCTTGCCGGCCTGCATGGGCTACTTCGTGTTCAGTTTGCGGTTTTGCGGCGCGCCGGGGCCGTGCTTGGCGGCCAGCTCGGCGCGACGTTGCGCGGCAATCTCCCGGCGCATCTGGGCGGCCCGCTCCTGGCTCAATTTCTGCTGCGCTTCGAGCTCGACCATTTTCGCGCGCGCCTCCTCATCGAGGGGTTCCGCGACGCCAAGCTGAATCAGCCGGTAGGCGTCGGCGTGTTCGATTTCGGCGCCGACGGCCAGGGGCCCGGCGGCGCCGGTTTGTGCCTTCGTAAGTTTGATTTTCATCCGAACCACTCCCCGTTGTCTATCCGAACCACTCCCCGTTGTCTAACAGGCGCAGCCAGCTATCGACGGCCAGCCAGACGTCTTCGGTGACTTGAGGGGCCGCGTCGCCGCGCTGTTCATACAAGTGCGCCAGCAACAGCAAAATCGCTTGCTTCGCCGCTTGCGGCACGGCCGCTGCGGCTCCGTAGCCGGCCACGGCGCGGACCGTCACGGCGTTCGGTTCGCGAATCACTGACGGAAAGCTGTAGTCGACGCGTGGCGTGACGCGTGCCGGCTGCCGCGTTACGTCGACGCGGTATTCCAGTGCGTTCCAGGTCTGCGGTGCGCCGGCGGTGTCGTTAAACGCGATCGAGGTGACGGACTGCGTCGGCCACTTCGGCAGCTTGAGCGCCTCGCGTCCACACGGAAAGCGCTCAAAGGTGAGGTCCCAAGTCGCGGTCACCAACTGCACCCCGGTGCGGGCCTCGACCAGCTCGCGAGCTGCTTTCGTATAGCCGTCAATCAAGCTGTCTTCGTCGTTGTGTTCAACGCGCAAGTGCGCCTTGGCCTCGGCCGTGGTCAGCGGCTCGGTCGCCGGCGCAGTGATCAGTTTCAGTCCGTAGCTCTGCATTAGTTGTCGACGTTGGGCGTGACGCTGACGGTGCGATGCTTGACGGTCGTCGCGTCGTCCGTGGTCGGCAGGTTGCGGGCGTTATATTGCTCGCAGACGATGCCGTCCAGGACTGTGTTCTGGGTGGCGCGTTCCACGCGGGCGCGCAAGTAGCGCTTCGAGGGCAGCACGCATTCGATGAGCCCGAGGCGGTTGTCGTCGGTGTCGGTCCAGTCGACGTCGAGGTCGAGGTCCTCGGCGTCCGACAGATTCGCCGCGTTGCCTTGTTGCAAGCGCAGCCTAAGCACTGCGCCCGCGGTGATCGCTCCAATCGAAAACACGAAGCGATGATTGGAAAAACCAACCGTATTGATGATGTTACTGTCGACCGTCGTCGCGCCGGCCGCGACGGCGTTGCTGACGCGCGTCGTTTTGATTTGAGTCGAAAGCGTTTGCATGGCGCGGCCGGGGTGCGGGTGTGTCGGGGGTTGCGGGAATTACTTCGTTATTTCGGCAACCCCACTATTTGCCGCGTTTCTTGGCCTTTTCGGCCTTGGGCTGTGTCGCCGGCGGCGGCGCGTCTTCGGTGAGGGCGGCCGTTTCGTCCGGCGTCTCAACGGCGGGCTCGGGCGCTTCCTCCACGGCTGGCGGCGTCTCGACAAGGGCCGCAGTACTTGCGACTGCGCTGACCGTTGCCGGCTCTTCGGTGGCGACGGCGGCGCCGCTATCGATCAGGCGTTGTGCTTCCGCTTCGTCCGTTAAGTCGTACACGCAACGGGGCAGGCGGCTGATATGGGGGCCAGCCTGGCTGACGATCATTTTAATTCGCATGGCACACACTCTTAGTGAGTCCGGCCGTGGCGCGACGCCGCTACTGTTGCGAGCACAGCGGACGCCGGCCAGACGGCGCGAAGGGTATTGAGAAGGGGGACAGTCCGACTGTCCCCCCTGAATTACGCTTGAATCAGGTGTTTGATCGGCGCGACGCCGGCGTCGAGCAAATCCGAATCGCTGCGCTTGAACATACAGAAACCTTGCTGGTCGCTGTCCGCATAGCGTTCGAGCAAACGCAGCACGCGAGTCTCGCGCACGTCGCGGATGATGAACTTTTGGAAGTCGCCGTAGAGCACGCTCTTCAGTCCCGTGGTCATTGCGGGGGTACTTTGGTTGATAAAATATTTGTCGCCGTCGATGGTGTCCGGCTCTCCGCTGGCCACGGCGGCTTGCCACAATCTTCGACCTTCGGAGTCCACCAATTTCTTGATGGCTTTCAAGGTGCCGTCCGCAAACATCCAGTGCGGGCTGACGCGGTAGGCGGGGTCGACGGAGTGCTTGAGGTCCAACAGTTCATCCAGCGTAATTGCCGTCGCACTCGCGGCGGTTTTGCCAAGAGTGCTGGCGACCACCACGCCACGATGCTGGGAGCTTCCCGTGCCGGTCGTGGTCAACGTGCCTTCAATTCGTCCCAGTCGCACGCCGAGCAGGGCGCCGAGTTCAGCGGCGAAGTTGAGTGCGCTGTCTTCCAGCAGCTCCGTGCTGACGCGCACTAACTTGGAAGTCGTCTTGAAGGCGCCGAGAATCAATTGTCCAAAAACAACATCGGCTTCACTCAAGGCGGTATTCTCCGCCAAGATCGCGCCGGTGTTGCCGGTGTCGTTCGTGGTCGGCATCGGCAAGTCCGCGCCGGTCTCGGTGCGGATCACTCGACAGACGCCGCGCAACGTGGCGTAGGTCAGCAAGGCCACTTCCAAGTTGCGCACGAAATCTTCTGGCACCGTGTAGTTGCCGGCCGCGTCGGTGGCGACGCCTTGCGCACGCTTTTCCAGTTCGCGCACACTGCGATAGGTCCGCTTGGGCAGGATGACTTGCAGCGCGCGGCTGTACGGGCTGATTCGCACCAGGTTGCAGGCTTCCTCGTGCTCGTCGCTGAGTTCCAGGCCTTCTTGAGCGCGGCACCAGGCCTGCATCGCCAAGGCACGATGGTGTTCGGTGGGCGTGCCGTGGTGATCGTCGGGCTTCAAGATTTGGCGGCCGAATTTGTTCCGCTCGATTGGTCGATTCTGGTCGTCCAGTTCGCGCTCGGATTCCTTGAGCTGCTCGGCGCGGGCGGCCAACGTTTCCTGGCGCTTGCGCGTTTCCTCCAGCTTCTTGAGCTTGCCGTCGGACGCTTCGAAGCGCGTCTCAAGTTCGGTGTACTTCGTATCCTCTTCCGGGGTCAGCTCGCGCTTTTCCTGGGCGGCCTTGGCCAGCAACTCGCTCTGCGCGTCGTGGATTTGTTTGCGCTCTTCCTTGAGTTCTTTAATCGATTTCAGGGTCTCGGCCATGGGGCTGCCTCGGTGAGCATGCCGGCGTGAGGCGCAAAGAGAAAATACGCGCGCGCCGTCACACCAAAGAAAGGTGGAGTTGGGTGCTTGAGTCCAGACGGCCTTCGCCGTTCGGCGCGCGCGTCGCTTGCCGGTAGAGCGGTCCGGGTGAGCCTGGCCACGTTGGCCGGCGCCCGTGGGGCCATTCAGCTTGCATCGTAGGGCGCGCCCGCCAGATCTGCATCTGAGCGCTGGCGGACGCTTTGACAAATTCGCCCGATTTCGCAATCCACGTTTACAGGCCGGCTTGGCGTGCGCGCAGCTCCAGCAGGCGCCGCCGCACGCCGACGGTGTTTTGCGGGCGGTCGAGGTGAATGCCGTGTCGCTTGGCTTCGGCGACCATGGCGCTGCGCACCTCGCTGGTGCTCGACGGATAGGCCGGGAAGACGACGGGCCCCACTTCCCAGAGCTGCACTTCGTTCAGCTCGCGGATGACGAGGTCTCCGATCTGCCGCCAGACGACGTCGCCCTCCGCGAACATAAAGGAGCTGCCGCTCACGTCTCGCCGGCGGACCGCTTCGAAGACGCTGCGGCCCAACTCGGTGTCAGGCGGCTCGACGTCGTAGCGCAGGCCGGTGGGGTCGATCGACAACGCCAGCGTGCCGGCCTGGTTGCGTCCTAGGATCTGGTTTTCGTCGTGGTTGAAAAAGCTGCGGACGTCGTCCTCGCGGATGCTGCGGTCGAAACAACCGGGCATGACGCGCTCGACGAAGTCGCTCCACATCGTGTATTCCGTGCCGGGATCCGCGGCGTTGTAGAACACCGCGCCGTAGCCGGTGATCACTTTCGGCGCTGCGGGCTCCTTGGCGCGCGTGGCGATGCTGACGGCGGCTTGCGGGGTGTACCGGGCCAGCGTGTAGCGGGTTTCGATGTTCGGCATGATTCGGCTTTCTAGCTCTCGGGGTTGTCCTCGGTTTCGCCTGGCTCCTGGCGCGTGGTTTCCTGGGCAACGCGTGCGGCGCGTGCCGCGATCGCGCCCGTGATTTCTTTGGCCAGTTCGGCAAAGGGCGTCTCGCGTACGGCCAGCTCGGTAAGGCGGTGCTTGGTGTCGAGGATCCACTCCGTCGCCAGCAGCCGAGCGCTCACGCCCGGCGCGATTACATCTAGCACGGGCAGGAGCGCCGATTCCAGCCGGTCGCGTTGCGCGTCGAGCGCCGGGAGAATCTTGGCGTCGAAAGTCTCGGAGTTCTTAGCCAGGCGTTCGAGCGCTTGCGCCTCAATACTCGCCATCCGCTTGAGCGTATCGGCCAGCAACGCCGCCTTGGCTTCCTGCTCGGCCGGCAATTTCGCCGGCGGCTCCTGGCCGGCGGGCGCCATGTTCAGCGGCACCAGGTACTCTTTGCCTTTGCCGCCTGGAATCGCGTTGTAATTTTCGGCGGCGCGGACTTCGTCCCGATTCAGGAAACCGTTGGTGATCCCGACGGCGTAGGCCGCGTAGCGTTCGGTCAGTTTCGATCGCAACAGCGCTTGCCGTTGGAATTCGATCACGTGCGTGTCGCGCTTGCGCTGGTCGCGCGTCAACAATTTGCGGCGGCATTCCTGCTCGATCGGTACAAACTGCCCGTCGAGAGTTTCAGAAATATAACTGGCGTTCTCTTCCTCCAAAGAATTATAAGAAACTCTGCTCGCATCGCCGAGCTTTGTGGCGGGCAAGCCAAACCAAAGCGCCGTCTCCCTGACCTGCTGTTGGCGCGTTTCCAGGAACTGCGCTTCGTCGGGCGGGATGGTGAGCGGCAAAAACTTCGCGCCTTCTTCCAACAGAATCACGCGTTGCGCTTTGTCGATGCTGCCGGTGTGCTTTTCCTCGAAGCTGCGCTCCAGGTTTTCGCTCGCGCCCTTGGAGAGGCCCTTCGGGTACATGAGGACGCCGCTGGCCTTGGCTCCGTTCTTATAGAATTTGCTCGCGAACTGTTCGGCGGCCAGCCCCAAGCCGACGGAGTTTTTGGCCAGGTGCAAGACGGAATATCCTTTGAGTCCGTCGAACGCCAAGCCCGGCACGTGCAACACTTCCTCGGGAAAAAAATATTTGTCGACGTTGCCGATGCGCGTCTTATACCAGAGTTGGCCGGTGGCCTGGTCGATCTCCGGCTCGGTCCGATCGGGCAACAGCGGCAACAAGGCCGTGGGGTTTCCTGCGCCGTCGGTTTCGATCAGCGCATAGAAATTACCCCACAACAATCGGTGAATGGTCATCGTCGACCAGAAAGTCGCCGCGGTCATCAGCTCATTGGGTTCGTAGCGCAACAGCTGGTAGGCCGGATGATCAAACGCGCGAATCTTGCCTTCGCCGCTCGTGCGCCGGTAGATCAGCAACGGAATCTTGGCGACGTCGCCGGCGATGAGGGAGACGGCGCGGAAGACCGGGCCATAGGTGAGTACGGTGTAGCTGTTGACGCGGATGCCGCTGGCGCTTGCGCTGCCGCCGACCAGTTCGCTAACGCGGTCGAAGTCCGTGAGCGGTACGCTCGGATCTTCTAAGGTGCCGCGCCGGTCGGTGTGGTCGCTGGGCAAGTAGAGGCCGGAGTTGCTGTCGAGTTGCATGACGTAGGCCGTGGGTTAGGTGAGGATTTCAACGGCAGTTACGCCGCGTGTGGCGAGCTTGCGGACGTTCTTGGGCAGGGGTTGGAGCTTTTCGAGCTGCACAAGCGCCAGGCTGGCGCTCGCCGGCGGGCTCGTTTTGGTGGCCATAATAAGTCCAACTCTTGAGGATGACGGCGACGAAGATCAGCAGGCAATACGCGATCGCGATTGCGGCGCAGCGGCTCTGCGTGGGGTCGTGCATTTGTTAGATCTCCAGTACGCCGCGGGTTTCGTAGACGCTGTCGCCGGTCGGGTCCTGCATCAGTCGCCCCAGCGCCATGAGGCTGCCGACAATCAAGTCGATCCGTTCGGTCGATTTCTTTTTCGAGGGCTTCATGCAGCCGGCGTCGTCCGTCTCGACGCTGACGTTGCTGGCGTGCCAGCGCATCACCGGGTTGCCGCCGTGGTGGAATTTTCCCTCCAGCACGAGCTGCTCGAATTCCTTGCACGGGGCGGCCATGCTCCAAAAGCCTTGGCCGAACGTGGTCACCGCAAAGCCGTCGTCTTGCAGCTCGGTGCTGAGCTGCGCGCCTTGGAACAACCGGTCAACCGCGATCTCTTCGATTCCGAATTCGTTGGCCAGCTCGTTGATGTCGCGCCTTACGGTCGCGTAGTCGGTGGTATTGCCGGGCGTCGTCTTGATCAATCCTTGCCGGATCCAGACCGAGTAGGGCACGCGGTCGCGTTGCTCGCGCTCGCGGGCCGTGTCTGCGGGGATCCAACAGACGGGCAGCACTTTGTAGGTGCCGTCGCCGATCGAAAATACCATCACGAAAGCCGTCAAGTCGCGCGTCGTGGCCAGGTCGAGACCGGCCTTGCACTTCTTGCCGCGGAGCTGCTCGCGATCGATCTTTGGTGTTGCGCCCTTGTCCCAAGCGCCCAAGTCGAGCCAGCGCACGTCGCTTTCCGTCCATTGGTTCAATTGCAATCTCCGAAAGGTGTTGACATAGCCGGGCGTCTGCTGCGCGCGTCGCGCCTCGCTTTCGAGGTAGTCGCGGCGCAGGCTGATATCTAGGTTTGGGTTGGCTTGCTCCCAAGCCTGGGGGTCGGCAAAGTCGCGGTCTTCGTCGGCGGCAAAGATCAGCGGCAGGAATTCGGGATCCGGGATGACGCCGTCGCGGACTTGCAGCGCGTATAGGTGCTGTTCGTAGCAAAGTGAATGGCGATCAAAGCCCGCCGTAGTAAACGCCGCGGTCAATGGTTGCGCGCGGGCGCCCGTCGAGGTCGTCAACACGTCCCATAGTTCGCGGTTCGGCTGGGTGTGGAGTTCGTCAAAGAGTATTGCGCTCGCGTTTAAGCCGTGCTTGGTGTAGGCCTCGCTCGAAAGTACTTTCCAGATGCTGCCGGTTTCTTCGATCACGATGGCGTCCTTATAGAGTTTGCAGCGCTGGCGTAGCTGGTCGTGACCCTCGACCATTCCTTTGCCGAGGTCGAAAAGCAGCTTAGCCTGGTCTTTGTCGCCGGCCGCGGAGTAGATTTCCGCGCCGGGCTCGCCGTCGGCAAAAAGCAGGTACAGCCCGACGCCTGCGCCCAGCGTCGTTTTGCCGTTCTTGCGCGGGATCTCCATTAAGGCCCGGCGGTACCGGCGCAGCTTGTCGCGCTTGCGGCGCGCTCCGAATAGCTCCCGCAAAAACGTCTCTTGCCACGGGGCCAACTCAAAGGGTTTTCCGGCCAGCGCGCCTTTCGTATGGCGCAGGTAGCGCGTGAAGAATCGCGCGACGCGGGACGCTTCGGCCTCGTCGAACCAATAGCCCGCCGGCTGCCGGTGGAGGTTTTTTGCAGCTACAGTTTTCGGTAGCGTCTTCATGCGCGGCGATTAAAAAAGGCCGTATCCTCGTCGGCGGGTTTGGTGGGCTCACTGTTCACGCGGCCGCGGGCGCTCGGCGTGAAGCCGAGTTCCGTCATAAAGCTGCGGAGCTGCTCGAGCGCTTTGTTAGCGATTTGCAGGTAGGGATTTTGGACGGGCATTTTATTGGGCGTTAATAGCACCGGGCCGACTTTGCGGAGCTGCGTTTCGGCGTTTTTCCAGCGCGAAAAGCACTGGCAATACGCGGCCAATACGGTGCGGTCGGTCTGCTTGAGCAATTCAGTACCGCTCATCAGGGCGGTGATGCGCTCCCACTCGAGCCGCGCATCGGCGTCGAGGTGGTCGGGGCAGTCGGGGATCTGCGCCGGCAGGTCGATCGAGCTTGGCTTGATGGGTCGCTTGCCGGGGTTTCCGGCCAGGATTTTCAGCTCGGCGGGCTTCGGTCGGCGGCCTCGCATCGTGTTTTTCCCCTGAACGGCCGGCGGCCCTTTTGACC
>Ga0163153_10001585_pt1 | contig 35662 bp, 26 predicted proteins | sample OliLakLV19MP6IB1_FD_148629 | JGI IMG/M metagenome (GOLD analysis project Ga0163153, IMG submission 148629) | Freshwater microbial mat bacterial communities from Lake Vanda, McMurdo Dry Valleys, Antarctica - Oligotrophic Lake LV.19.MP6.IB-1 | ecosystem: Environmental > Aquatic > Freshwater >... | reverse complement strand
GTCCTGAACGAACGAGGTTTCGGGCGTGATCTGATCTTTGCTGACGCCCAATTGCTCGGAGACAATCTCGATGACTCGCTCTTTAACTGATGCCACCTGGTCCGTCCTCCTGGAAATCCAATGTTCTCGATCGCAGACGCCCACCGATGAGGCGTGCCGTCCGAAGTTTGCGATGTTCCGCCAATGCCCCAAAGCCCCGTGGCATGGCAGACCGGAAGCTACCCAAAATAGGGCCGCCCCGATAAGTTGGTCAAGGTATACCCGGTTTAACGGCGGCTGTAAATACGGGATTGTCGCTTGCCGGCAGGTCGGAAGGCGATACGCCGCAATGGGTTCCGCATTATGAATGCAGAATGACGATTCGCTTCTCCAAATCATCGTTCGTCATTCTGCCGTCGCCATTTCCCTTACGCAGTCATCCCCCCGTCGACCGTGATTACCTGTCCCGTGATGTAACTGGCTCCTTTGCTGGCCAGAAATAACACGGCCGCCGCCACGTCTTCGGCCGTACCAATCCGTTTGGCGGGAATCCGCTTCTTCACTTCTTCGAGAATCGCCTCGCCCAGCTTCTCCGTCATGTCGCTGGCGATGAAGCCTGGCGCTACGGCGTTGACCGTCACTTTGCGCCCCGCCAGCTCGCGCGCCACGGTCCGCGTGAAGCCGATCATGCCGGCCTTTGACGCGGAATAATTCGCTTGCCCCGGATTGCCCATCAAGCCGGACACGCTGGAAATGTTAATCACCCGCCCGTAGCGGGCCTGCATCATCACGCGCGTCGCAGCGCGGGTGAACAGAAACGTGCCGCGCAGATTGGTATTCAGCACGTCGTCCCACTGCTCGTCCGTCATCCGCGGCAAGAGCGTATCGCGGGTAATGCCGGCGTTGTTGACCAAGATGTGCAAGCCGCCGAGCCGTTCCGCGACGTCGTCGATCAGGGCCCCAACCTTCTCGCCGCTGGTTACATCGCAGGCCATCACCTCGGCCGTACCGCCTGCTTCTCGAATCGCCGAGGCGGTGGCTTCCAGCTTTTCCACATTCCGCGCGACGCAGACCACCGTGGCGCCCCCCCGCGCGAGCTCCAGAGCGATCGCTTTCCCGATCCCTTGCGAGGCTCCGGTCACGAGGGCAATCTGCCCGGAAAGATCGACACGCAATTCACCGCTGGCTGGTTCAGGCATGGCAGGCAACGCAGTTCAAGGACTTCGCGGAAAACCGAGCAGGATACCGAAATCGGGCTGCAAAGGACAGACTCCAGTCATGCCAACCAAGGCGGATCGGTGCTTGGCTGTGGGAGGCGTCTCAGACGCCGATGCCAACGGTGCGGGCATTGAGCTTCGGGCGCCTGTTGTGAGAAGTGCCGAATCCATCGGCGTCGGAGACGCCTCCCACCGTCGTTCAAGCCACCCAGGTTTCGCCGGCTATTCCCCCACTCCCTCGCAGGCCAGCTTGCGGTCGATTCGCTTCAGCAGCCCGCGGAGTACGCGGCCGGGGCCGAGTTCGTAGAACGGATCGTGTCCCTGGGCGATGAGATAGCGCAAGCTGTCTTCCCAATGGACTGCGCTGACGACCTGCCGGACGAGCAGCGCGCGGATTGCTTCCGGATCGTCGTGCGGTAGCGCGTCGACGTTGGAAACGACCGGGATTCGCGGCGCGCTCATCGTCACGTCGCGAAGTGCTTTGGTGAGGCGCTCCACCGCCGGCTGCATGATCGCCGTGTGAAAAGCGCCCGCGACGGATAGCCGGACGTAGCGCACGCCATCCTGCTCGGCCTGGGCGACGAATCGATCAAGCGCCGCCGCGCCGCCGCTGATGGCGATATTGCCGGGACAGAGCAGATTGGCGATTTGCAGCACGTCGTCGCCCCGCGCCGCGTCGCACATGGCGGCGAGCGGTTCTGGCTCCACACCGAGCACGCTGACCATCCCGCTCGGACGCAGTTCGGCCGCGGCCTGCATCGCGGCGCCGCGCTCGGCGACAAGGCGGAGGCCGTCATCAAAAGTCATCACGCCCGCGAAGACCAACGCCGTGTATTCGCCGAGACTCAACCCGGCCGCGGCCTGACATTGCTCCACGATTTCGGGCGAATCGTACCGCAACTTTTCCAGCGCCGCCAGGCTGCAAACGAACAACGCCGGCTGGCTATGCACGGTGCTATCGAGCTTCTCCTGCGGTCCATCGAAACAGAGTTGTGCCAGGTCATAACCCAGCAGCGCATTCGCCCGATCGAACAGCGCCCGCGCGGCCGGCAGTTGCTCGGCCAGCGCCTTGCCCATTCCAACTAACTGCGCGCCTTGTCCCGGAAAGAGAAATGCAACCTTTGCCACGCCTTCACCCACGCTTTATTTGAGCCGAGAATCGTTACCGTCCCTTCGTTTCTACCAGACCGGTGCGGCACGGCAACCCGGCCGACGCGGCGCGCCTTGCGGTGTGGCGAAACGTCTGCCCATGATGGTTCTACGAAGTTCGACTCGTCCAGGAGTTCGCCGCATGCGCGCCGTGTTGGTTCCGTTGATGATCGCTCTATCCGGAGCGTTCATGTCCGTCGCCTGGCTGGGGCATTTGCGCATCCGGCACATGGGCTTTTGGGTCGCCTTGGGGCTGAGTTGGATGATCGTCCTGCCCGAGTACGTGCTGAACGTGCTCGCTACGCGCTACGGGCACGGCACGTACACCGGCGCGCAGATGGCCGGCTTCCACCTGGCCTCCGGGGTCGTCTGCGTGACGCTCGTCTCCCGCTACTTGCTGGGTGAGACGTTGAACACCCGGCATATTTCCGGACTCGTCTTCCTGACGGTCGGCATGCTGTTGCTGTTGTCCGGAGAACCCGGCGTAGAGGCCGCCGCAAAAGCGCGGTCAGTTCAAACCGGGGTGGCGCAACCGCCTGTAGCTTCGAGCGCCAAGTAAGCGGCGGACTATTTCCGCGTCGCGGATTCGGTCGATGCCGCGGCGTCTTGATCGTCGGGCTCGTCGATTTCCGCCGACTTCTTCGCCGTCTCGATCGCATCTAGTTCGGCGTCCGAAAGTGCCTTGTCACCTTCGCCGACGGCCGCCTTGGCTACATCGGCCATCGGCAACGCTTCATTTTCGGCGGTGACGAAGACGCGTTCGTCGTACAGCGCCAGGGCATGCAACGCGTGACCGAGGGGGCCGATTTTCCACTCCGCGCGGCGATCTTCCAGCAGCAACGTGGCCAGGAAGTCGATCGCCTTGGCCATGCGGGGATCGTCGAGATGCTCCTCGGGCACGGAGTAGGCGAGCCATTCCGTGATGTGCCCCGTGGTCTGCAACTTGCGGTCTTTGAGCTCGCGATTGCCGCGTCCGGCGAACCACTCCGTGCTAAACGACCCGTCCTCGTTCTGCAAACTGAAGGCGTAGCGATGGTAGTCGCGGAGATATTTGTCGGCGCGCAGGTATTCGCCGTCGATCGGTTGATCCAACTCTTTGCGACGACTTACCGCGTAGCTGATGCCCATCAGGCGATGCGTGCCGCCGCAGGCTGCGCCGCGAATCGGCGAGCCAATTTCGTCGCGCAGCACGCGTTCGATGGTCCAAGTTTCGCCGCGGTCGTTTTTCCACTTGGCGCCGGGTTCGAGGTAGTGCATGAAGGCCATCAGCTTGAACGTCAGCTCTTCGCCGGCGCGGCAGGTGCGCTGCTCAGTGCGGATCAGGTCTTCGACAGTGAATTTGCGCCCTTCGACTACGATCGGAAAATCGCGCGGGATGTCGCGTTGCGCGAGAATCGCCAGAAACTGGCCGTAATGACCCTGCACGCCTTTCGCGCGGCGGAGGGCCATTTTGCCCCGCTCCAGGTGCATCAACTGCATGCCGCGCGAAGGCTTGTTGTCGCAAAGCCAGCGGACGGCGTCGACTTTTTCGCCTTGCGGTCCGCCTTTGTGTACCAAAGTCTCAGGGCCGAAGGCGATGATCTGATGAAACATCTCCCACGGCGTGTGATCGCGCGTGTTGAGATGCCGGCGATAGTAGACGCCGAGAGCCGTGCGGACTTTTTTCTTGAGCGCGTCCACTGCGGGCGCAGTGGACTCGACGGACGCCTTATCCGGCGCTTCCTCGGTTTCTTCCGCATCTTCGGCGACGGCCGGCATGCTGCCGCCGTCGCCGGCCACCGCTTCCTCGTCATCGGGAAGCGTCTTTTGCGGGGCGCGTTGATCCTTGAACAACTCGGCGGAGAACTTGGGATCGATTAGCAGCGACTCCACGGCCTCGTCGAGCGCATTGGGCTGATCTTCTTGGTCGGGATCGTCGCTCCACGCGGGTGCGCCGACGGCCAACGTCAACAATCCGATCAGTACGAAGATCGCGCCGCCACGCGAAAGTCGAAACCACATGGATTGAAACACAGAATGCACGAGCGCCGCGCGTGGCATTATTTCCACCAGCCCCAGAGTTGGGCGGTGAGACTCGGCGATTCCACCTGCGGTTCCCGGCCCGAGGCGTACTCGCGCCAAGCGTTCACGTCATTGCCGAAGTTACGCCCGGAGACGGAACGCATCGATTCGACTGCTGTGATCTGAATCGCGGGGTCGTCGCTCTCCAGCGCCGGCTGCAAGGCCTGCACCGCGCTGCTTTCGCCGGTCGTGCCGAGCGCCTTAACCGCCGCCATGCGCACATCGAGATTTTCATCGCTTTCCACCAGGCCGGAGAGCACCTGGACGGCCTCCACGCCGCCGTATGCGCCCCAGGCATCGCAGCAAGCGATGCGCACTTCTGCATCGGGATCTTGCATCGCTTGCCGCAACGACTGCGCCGCCATCGGGCAGGCGTTCGCGCCGAGCGCCTTCACGACTTCGCAGCGGACAAGTGGATCAGTTTCGTTCGGCAGGGCTTGAGCCCATTGCGAGGCAAACTGCGCGCGCTCGTCCGCCGTTCGGGACTTCCCTAACGCGGCTTGCGCGCGGAGGTCTTCCATTCGTTCGGAGGGAGTCTTAATTCCTGAGGTGTTCTTTTCCGCGAATGGCCCCACGGCCGGCAGGAATTCGAACAGATCCGGAATATCGTCCTTCGCGCAGCCCGCGAGCGCGAGTGATAACAATAGAGTTGGCAAGCACTTGCGCATCGGATTCGTGACCCGGGGAGGATGCGGAGACGCCGGAAAGCGGCGGGACTATAGCAATCAGTGAAACCTGACGGAAGAGATGGTTCGCAACGACGGAAACCTAGGAAAACCAGGCGATACCGGTGAATTGAGATATGCATTTGGCGGCCCTCCGCGTAATATTCAGTGCGGGGGCAGATTGCGTTGCCAAACTGTGTGCATGGAGCATGCATTCGCTCGTCAATCGGGAGTTCTCCCAAGTGAATGGCCCACACGCCAAGACGATGCTGCATGTCGAGCGCTCGCTCGACGACGCCCTGGTGTTCTTCCAGGGCGATGAGCCTCTCGGCCGCTACAACGAAGACGCCCTGGATCTGGCCGAAAACGTCGAACGCCTGTGCGCTCGGCAGAATACTCCTGGCTGGAGCGAACGAGCTTTTGCTGTCGCGCGCCGCCTGATGAGTTGGCGACGAACTTCGCGCGTGGCGCCTTAGCAACTTGTCCTACCAGCCTAAGCTGCGCACCAGCCAGCCGATGGCGAAAGCGATTGCGCCGAACAGCGGGCCCGTGAACCAGTACGCGCGGTTCTTGTTGATCGCCGCCAGCACGCTGGCGACGATCAAACCCGCCACCAGGCAACCGGTGACGATCATGGCCCACACGAAGAGATTGGCCATCGCCAATCCACTGAAATCCGACGCCAGCAGGATGTGCATGTCTTGATCCTCCGCCGGCAGGGGCGTGTAGGACCCTCAGTTATCACGCACGCCGGCGCGCCGACGCGATGGCAGCGACCAGGCCGACGATCCCCAAGGCGATTGTCGCTGGCTCTGGGACGGGGGTGATCGAGCCGGCGCCGAAGTTGTTGCGTACGCTGTTCAGATCGTCGATGCCCACCTGTTGATCGTCGTTCACGTCGCCAGCGAGACCGTCGCCGACGCGTCCAAAGTTATTGCGGACGTGATTAAGGTCGACAATGTCGACCCGCTGGTCGTCGTTGGTATCGCCGGCGAGCACAGCGCCGGGTCCGAATTCCAGGTCGGCCGGCGCGAACAGCGTGGAAAAGGAATCGTAGACAAGCACGGCTTTGCCGCCGTCGATGTCCGCGCTCAGGATTTGTCCGCGTCCGTTGGTGCCCAACGTGTCGCCGAAGTACAACTGGCCGGCGTTGAAATCGATCGCCAGACCCGCGGGACGTCCGAAACCGCGGCTGACCAGCGTCGTCTGATCGCCGCCGGACAGCGATGACTTCTGCACCAGGCTGCCAGTCGCATTCGTCCAAAACACGCCGCCCGATTCCAGGTCCAATTTGATCTTGTTGATTTCGCCGGGCCCAGCGAGTTCGAAATGATGAACCGCGTCGGATGGGCCAGACGCGCCACCAGCCGGCATCGAATTGAGATGCCGCCCATTGGACCAATAAATGCGCCCGCCGATCCGGTCCAGGGCGATGCTATGTACGTCATCCGCGCGGACGAGTGGATCGACGCCCACGAGCGCATCCAGGATACCCTGGGAGACCAGCGTGGTCGCTCCGGCGCCGTCCAGCGTCGCCCGCTTGATCCCGGCCGTTCCTTCGACGGACCAGTACATGTTTTCCGCGGACATATCGAGCACGATGTCCGACGGCACGGAACCGCCGGCCGGTCCCAAGCTGGTGAGCCCCGTGCCGTCTAGATTGATGCGTTGCAGCGTGCTGCCAGACGAAAAGAACGCGCGACCATTCGCCCGATCGATGGCCAAGGCCCGGGGATCGGCAATCGTGGGGAAGGTGACAATCGGGTCTAAATCGGTCCCGTCGGTGCGAATGCGACTGACCTGATCGCCATAGCCAGGATCGGTGAAGTAGATCTGTCCGGCCCGAACTTGCGCCAGACTTGTGAGCACACAGAAAGCCAACGACGCCCCGAAGATTCGCGACATGCGACTGCCCTCGCCATGAAGAGAAGAATGCAGGGCAAAGACGATTCAAGCGAACGCTGACGCCTGCCCTCGACCGAGACAGCAACACGGGCGGGCGGAATCGGAAATCCAGGGAGTGGGTGGATTATGCGGGAGCGTCGCTCTTACACAGTCCGTAAGGGGCACCGTCGCCATCGGTAGCATCCGACAAGCAGTATCGCCGCGCCCGTGCTCAGCAGCCCAAGGCTGCTCGGCTCCGGCACAATCTCGATAGTGAAATTAGCGGGCGGCCCGCCGGTGGTGCCGACAGCGCTCAGCAGCAATTCCGCATTGAACGTACTGCCCTCGAGGACGGTCGCTGTCACCAGGCCTGCAATTCCGGGCGTGCCGGGGATTTCGAGAAACGTTGAGCCAATGTATTCGCCTTCGAGGTGCGGTCCGAAGTACGGCGCAATTCCAAGCGACAGTCGCGGATCCGTTGACCAGTCCGTCCCCGGTGGATTGCCTGTAAAGAAACCTTTCGGGTTCGACTCAATCAGGATGAGTTTCAGGTCCGCACCAATCAGGCCCGCGTCCCTATTGCTGTCCCATTTGGGCACGAGTCCGCCTGGCCGCTCGCTATCGAGATCAAAGGGCGGCGGACCATCGGGCACCCAACCGGGATACTCCATCGCTTGTTGAACACCGTCCAAGTCGATATTGCACACCACATTGCCGAAGCCAAGTTGGCCATCGACCAGGTCTTCAATCGTCATCAAATAGTCGAATTGCAAGACGTACTTAGCAGCGCTCGGTCGCAAGCGGACCGCTTCCAGCGGCTGAATCGACTTGATGGCCGACGAATCCGCCGGAGTGAAATCCGGTTTTAGTACCGCCGCCAATTTTGGGCGGACGTGAATCACGGCGGCATTCGACGAATCGGCCAGGCCGTAGAGAATAAGCAAGGTCGCCAAGCAGCGCTTCATACCTTGTCCTCCTGTCAGCTACTTCCCGGCCTGGTCATCTCGCTCCGGACGCACCGCCTCATCGCGAACCATTTCGACGTGTTGGATCGATGGCTGGGTCAGGCGGGTCAATTCATTAAACACACCCGAAGCTCCGCCGCCAGACGGCGGGTTGCGCTGACTAACGAGATAGCCGCGCTGGTCGAGGCAAGCGTAGGCGCGGTAAAAGAGCCACGGCGCCAGCACGAGGCCGGCGCATATGCCCGCGCGAAGAACGACGGACGTCATGGACATAGGCACCCCCGGCGCGCCGCAACGCGCCTCGTGCATTAAAGGCCGGCCGATTCCCGGCCAGAAAGCGGAGGGCAAGGGATTCGAACCCTCAACCGGTTGCCCGGCAACTGATTTCGAGTCAGTCCGCTAACCATTCGCTTACCCTCCGATCGAACGCCACCAATTTACTGTAACCCCCGGTAGGGGACAAGGTTCGCGCTCCCAACGGATTTTTGCCCGCGAAACACGCGAAACACGCGAAAAGGGAAGGCGGCGGAGAGAAGAATTGGTCCACTGAAAACACGGAAGGGCACGGAAGGGGAATGGCTGATGTTGGAATTCTGCTCTTCTATGGATCATTGCATCTGTGGCCGGAAAGGGACTCGCCGGTGCCTGCCCCGCCTCGCAACTATCCTTTCCGAGACCGTTCGTGTTTTCCGTGGACCGGTTTTCGCTCCCCTCCTTTTTCGTGTGTTTCGCGTGTTTCGCGGGCGCCCTTCCTCGGTCACCAGTCAAATTGTCGCTTCTTGCGATTGCCGTTAGAATCGCTCGCTTCGCTTTCAAGTGCTCTTGAACGCTCAACTTGCGATTTCAACCCGACGTACGGACCCACATGCCGCGCTATAACCCCGCCGTGATCGAGCCGAAGTGGCAGCAGTTTTGGGAGGGGAATCGGACCTTCGCCACGCCGCGGCTGCCGGTTGGCTCGAAGCTGTACGTGCTCGACATGTTCCCGTATCCCTCGGGGGATGGCCTGCACGTGGGGCATCCCGAGGGGCAAACGGCGACCGATATCGTCTGCCGATACCAGCGGATGCGGGGGCGTTCTGTGATGCACCCAATGGGCTGGGACGCCTTTGGGCTGCCGGCCGAGCAGCACGCCATCAAGACCGGCACGCCGCCGCGGATCACGACCGAGAAGAACATCGGTACCTTCCGTCGCCAGGAGAAAATGCTCGGTTTCAGCTACGACTGGGACCGGGAACTCGCCACGACCGACGTGGAGTACTTCCGCTGGACGCAGTGGATCTTTCTGGTGCTGTTCGACACCTGGTTCGATGTGGAGCAGCAAAAAGGGCGGCCGATCGCCGAGTTGCCAATTCCGGCCGACATCAAAGCGGCCGGCGCGGACACCGTGCGGAAGTATCAGGATGAAAACCGCCTCGCCTATCAGCTCGAAGCCCCGGTGAATTGGTGCCCGAACTTGGGGACCGTCTTGGCCAACGAAGAAGTGGTGCAGGGCGTGAGCGAGCGTGGCGGGCATCCGGTGATGCGGATTCCGCTCCGGCAATGGATGTTGCGGATCACCGCCTACGCCGATCGGCTGGAAAACGATCTCGAAGGGCTCGATTGGTCGGAGAGCATCAAGGCGTTGCAGCGCAACTGGATCGGCCGCAGCACCGGGGCCGAGGTCGATTTCTTCATTGGCGCGGAGGAAGATCGCCGTGAAGGGCTGCCGATCCGCCCGGCGTTTGATCAATGGACCACGGCGCGAGGCACGTCCGGCTGGCCCAAGCAACCGGGCGAGGACGTGGTCCGCGTTTACACCACGCGACCCGATACGCTCTTCGGCGCGACGTACATGGTGATCGCGCCGGAACATCCGCTCGTGAAACGGCTCACGATGCCGGCGCAAGCAGCGCGGGTGAAAGCCTATTGTGATCAGGCGCAGTTCAAAAGCGACCTCGACCGCACCGACCTGGCAAAAGACAAAAACGGCGTCTTCACCGGTTCGTACGCATTGAACCCGGTGAACGGCGAACCGGTGCCGATCTGGGTCGCCGACTACGTGCTGATCAGCTACGGCACCGGGGCCATCATGGCGGTGCCGGCGCATGATACGCGGGATTTTGAATTCGCGGAAAAGTTCGGCATTCCGATCAAGGCGGTGGTCGATCCCGGCGACGCTGCGGATGTCAATCGCAGCGCGGTGCTTGCCGGCAAGGAAGTCTTTGCGACGACGGGCACGGCCATCAACTCGGGCAAGTACAACGGGCTGCCCACGGCGGAGTTCAAGCCACGCATCGCCGCGGACTTGCAGGCGCAAGGGCTCGGTCGCAGCGCCGTGAACTACAAGCTGCGCGACTGGCTCTTTAGCCGGCAGCATTTCTGGGGCGAGCCGTTTCCGATTCTGCATGAATTGGATGCCGAGGGCAATTTTACCGGGCGGCTACGCGCGGTCGACGCGAAGGACTTGCCGGTGTTGTTGCCGGACATGCCCAACTTCAAACCGCACGGGCGGCCGGATCCGCCACTGGAAGAAGCGCCGCGGGATTGGCTTTACATCACGCTGGATGGGAAGCGTTACAAGCGCGAAACCAACACCATGCCGCAATGGGCCGGCTCGTGCTGGTATTTCCTGCGATTTCTCGATCCGAAGAACAGCGAGCGATTCATCGACCCCGAGATTGAAAAGGCGTGGATGCCGGTCGATCTCTACATCGGCGGCGCCGAGCACGCGGTGCTGCACCTGCTCTACGCGCGCTTCTGGCACAAGGTGCTCTTCGATCATGGCTTTGTAACGACGAAGGAGCCGTTTCAGAAGCTGGTGAATCAGGGCATGATTCTCGGTGAAGTCGAAGCGGAGACCGGCCGCGCGTTCAAGATGTCGAAGAGCCGCGGTAACGTCGTGAACCCGGATCACGTCGTGCAGGAGTACGGCGCGGATTCGTTGCGGCTGTTCGAAATGTTCATGGGGCCGCTGGAAGCCTCGAAACCGTGGAGCACCGAAGGCGTGAACGGGGTGCGCGGGTTTCTCGATCGCGTGTGGCGGATGATGGTCAATGACCGCGCCGAGCAGATCGAGTTGAACGCCGCGCTCCAGGACGTCGCCCCGACCGATGAGCAGAACCGCGTGTTGCACCGCACGGTACATGGCATCACGCAAGACATCGAGCGGATGCAGTTCAATACGGCCATCGCCAAGATGATGGAGTTCACCAACTTCTTCCTGAAGTGCGACGTGCGCCCCAAGAGCGCCATGGCGACGTTCGCACTGCTGCTCTCGCCGTTCGCCCCGCACCTGGCCGAAGAGCTTTGGCAGGTGCTCGGCAATCCGAAGACGTTGGCCTACGAGCCCTGGCCGACGGCCGAGGAAAAGTGGCTCAAGGACGACACGATCGAGATCCCCGTCCAGGTGAACGGGAAACTCCGCGCCCAGGTGATGGTCCCGGCAGACGCCGACCAGGCCGCCTTGGAGGCCGCCGCCCGGGCCGACGTGAAAGTGGCGGAAAACCTGGCCGGCAAAACGATCGTGAAAGTGGTCGTGGTGCCGAAGCGGATGGTGAATTTTGTGGTGAAATGACGATTTGCCGTTCGACGCGGGGTGCCTGGGGCTGGGGCAAGCGAATAAAGAAACCACGCCGATGGAGCTGGGGTATCGTGATGTTCTGCTAGCAACTCAAACGAAGCCCCAGTGTTTTTGCCATTGCGGCCACATCTCCTTTGCCCCTGCCCCAGGCACCCGCGCTACTAACCAGCTGCTAGCATTTCGCCGCAGTCCGTTAAATGTTACGACCCGACCGATTGACCGAACCGGAATCGTCGCATAGGGTGAGCTATGCTTCCTTGATGTATCGGCTGAGTCAATCCGAGGGCAGGTCGGATGTTTAAGGCCAAACGGCGCCAGTTGTTCGTCGATCCCAAAGTACAAGGCGCCTTGCTGGCGCGGGTGATCGCCTATTGGGCGTTTTATATGTTCGCCGTGGCGGTGCTGATGCTCGGCTGGCGCGTGCTGACGCATACGCCGGCGCCGTTTATCACCCATGTGCGCAATCTCTGGTTCGATTGCGTGCCGATGTTCGCCGCGTCGTGTTTGTTGTTGCCGTTCCTGGCGACGGACATCGTACGGCTCAGCAATCGCTTCTGCGGGCCGCTGGTCCGCGTCCGCGACGGATTGCGGGGTTTGGTGCGTGGCGAAGACGTTTCGCCGGTGTCATTCCGCAAGGACGATTTCTGGCAAGACTTGGGCGACGAGTTCAACGCCGTGCTGGTCAAACAGCGTTGCATGCAAGCGGACTCCGAGCGTTCGCCGAATTCCGCTCAGGCCGCCGAATGGGTGGGCGACTGATCGCTCGCGCTCGGCGAGAATCTTCGGTGGCGTCGCCGTGGGCGGTGCGCTCCAGGCGCTGACGCTGCTGGCTCTATGGCGACTTTCTACAGTTGCTGCTCGATGTTTCACTACGACCGGGCGCTGAAGATTACTCGAGCAAGCCTCGCGGTTGACGCCACGCATCGTCAGCCGCGCGGTTTTATCTCGCACGCGCATTCCGATCACATGGCGCGGCACGAGATGGCGCTCTGCACGCCGGCCACCGGTTTGTTGTATCGCCTGCGGATGAGCGGCGGCCCCGTGATGGAAATGCCGTATCGCCAACCGCTGGAGTTCGGCGACGTGCGACTGACAACGTATCCAGCCGGGCATTGTTTGGGCTCGGCGATGTTGCTGGCCGAAGACGGCGATCAATCGCTGCTCTATACAGGCGATTTCAAGCTGGGCGCCAGTGCGACGGCCGAGGCGGCGGAATTGCCGCACGCCGACGTCCTGGTCATGGAAACCACCTACGGCGTGTCGCGATATCGGATGCCGCCGCGTGAAGAGGTGCTGGACAAGTTCGAGCGGCTGATTCGCATCACGCTCGACGCGGGGCGTCCGGCCGTGGTGTACGCCTATGCCCTGGGGAAGGCGCAAGAGATCACGCGGTTGCTGACCGACCGCGGGTTGTTGGTGCGGCAGCATCCGTCGATCGCCGCGGTCAGCCAGGTGTATCACCAATGCGGCGTCGACCTGGGCCCTTACGAATTGTTGACGCCCGAGAACTGCAATCAGCCCGCCGTGGCGATCGTGCCGCCGCGGAGCCGGAGGTCGGGGGCGGCGTTCGACTTCATCGCGCCGGTCAAGTTCGCCGTTACCGGCTGGTCGATCGACGAGTCCACGCGCTATCGGCAGGGCGTCGATCACGCGCTGCCGATTTCGGATCATGCCGACTTTGACGAGTTGTTCGAGGCGGTCGAACGCGTCCAGCCGCGCGTGATTTACTGTACGCACGGTCCGGAAAGCTTTGTCGATCGTTTGTGTGAAGCGGGCCACGAGGCCTATCCGCTGGGCAGAGCCTGGCAGAAGCGGCTGTTTTAACGGCATTGGGCCATCCCGTAGGTCAGGCTTTCCAGCCTGACAGGTTCAAACGCATTTTTTGAAATGCGTACAAAGCGGGCGTCAGGCTGGAAAGCCTGACCTACGAAATCTCTGCGACCTGGCGGGTCTTTCCGCATAGTCCATTGTCGCGCGACATGCCGAGTTCAGCGGTGCGGCGCGGCATGCCGACTGTGCCATCGTCGTGGTGAGTTCGCGCGTCAATGTAATGTGAATTGGTTGATTGCGTAGATTGCGGCGTGACGATCGAACGTATGTCGCGACGTGGATGATGCTACGTCGCGATGAAGCCCTGCGAATTCACGCGGGCAGGTCATGGATGAGCGAAGGAGCGTACTGTCCTATGCGGCACGGCGGTGGAAGGAACTTTCCGACGAGGCGTCCCGCTTCCGCGACACGAGCGCCCGGTTGGTTGCGCGGCGCCGTCTTCTGCTGCCTGGGAAGCGCCGCTCCGGCCTTTGCCGCCGAGCCGCCCGCCGCGCTAACGGGACACATCGAAGCCATCGCGCTGACGCCCTGGGGAACCGAAACACTGCAGCCGATTCCCCGCCATGAGAATTTCGCTCGCGAATCCATCGACTTGCCGCTGGAGGATCCGCCAGGGCTCGATTCCCGCGAGGCACGCGGCCAATCGCAGATCACGGCGTTTGACGCCGGGCATACCGAGGCGATGGAACTGGTCGCGCAAGAAGCCGACGCGCATACGCGCCGTGGCTTCGACCTGGCCGGCCGCCGCGCTTACTTCTCCGCTCGGGAAGAATTCATTCATGCTTTGCGGACGCTTTCCCAAGCGCTCGACGTGGAACAAAGCGTCAACGCCCATAGCGCCGCGCTGGCCGCCGGCATGCGGGCGCTCGACGAAGCCGAGGATTTTGTTCCGCGCGGCGCGAGTCTGGAAGCCCACCTCGACGTGTCGATGCTCGTCACGGCCCATGCTACGCCGGTCTATCGCTACGAACCGTTGGAAGGTGTGACGCCGCTCGTCGCACGGCAACGCTACTACACGTATGCCCGCGAACAATTAGGCGTCTGCTCCGGCCGTGAGTTGGCCGGGTCGATGGCGCTGCACGGGCTCGGCAAGTTGTCGGCCGCGATGGCGGGCGAGCGTGGCGAACGTCTCAGCTCCACGGAAGCCGAGGCGATGGTTTACTTTCAGGCCGCGCTGTTGGCCTCCCCGCAAAATCACATGGCCGCCAACGATCTCGGCACGTTGATGGCGGCGAAAGGGAATTGGTCCGAGGCGCGAAACCTATTTCTGCAAAGCTTGGAATCGCAAGAAAGCCCTGTAGCGTGGGCCAACCTGGCGAAGGCGCACAAGCGACTCGGCGAAAACGACCTCGCCGCGCGCGCCGAGCAAGAAGCGAAAGCGGCGCTGGCGGCTGTGACGCCCAAGGCTGGCGTCAAGGCGCCGTCGACGGCGGTGAAAGTCGAATGGGTCAAGCCCGATTCGATGACGGCCGCGAAACACGAGCAATTCCTGAACAATCAACCGACCGCCGCGCCGTCCGCGGTCACGGCGAAAGAATCGCCGGCTGTCCAAGATGCGTCGCCGAGCGCTACGCGCGGATGGTGGCCGTGGAAGTCGACGAACACCGCGAAATAGTAACCTGATCGAAGGATCGTCCTCGATGCGTATCAAGTTAAGTCGCCAAAACTGCCTGACGACGTTCGCCGTCGCGATTGTTTCGCTGGCTGGCCTAGGCCTGACGAGTTGGTCCGTCTCGTCGGGCCGGCAGCCGTCCAGCGCTCCGCGATCCACGGCGTCGTCGCAGACGCCATTGCGCTGGCCTGTCGATCACACCGGCAAACCAATGTGGGCGGCGCTGACGCGAACGACGAGTCCGAGCGCCAACATCGCGGATCGAAACGTGCAACTCTGCCAGGCGCTCGGCCCGGCAGCGCCCCATGCGATCAACGGCGTCGATTGCACGGCGGACGGCAACTGCGGCGAATCGGGTTGGGAGTCGATGCGATTGATCGAGTGGCAGGCCTACGCGCAAGGCGAATACGTGGGGCATGCCCGCGAAGCACATGTGCCGGAATATCGGCTGCGCGTCGATGATTTGCTGTCGCTCGTGTACCGCGTGACGCGCGATGAAAGTGCGCATCCGTATCAACTTAATGTCGGCGACGAGCTGAGCATTGAATCGGTGACGGACAAGGAACTCAACCGCACGGTGATCATCCTGCCCGACGGCACGGTCACGCTCAAGCTGTTGGGGCAGGTGCGCGCCACGCGAAAAAACGTCACGCAGCTGCGCGATGAGTTGGAAGAACTCTACAAGAAGTTCTACCCGGTGCCCGCCGTCACCGTGACGCCGACGAAGGTGAATACCAAGCTGGAAGATCTCCGCGCCACGGTCGACAGCCGGTTCGGCTTCGGCGGCCAGACGCGTTCGGCCAAGGTGACGCCGGAAGGCACCATCGCGTTGCCGGCGATCGGCAGCGTCTGGGCACAGGGGCTGACGCTCGGCGAGCTGAAGCGGGAAATCGACGCGCGGTACGACCAGGAAATCGAAGGCATCGAAGTCACGCCGGTACTCGAGCAGCGGGCGCCGCGCTACGTCTTTGTCGTGGGCGAAGTAAAAAGCGGCGGCCGGTTCACCTTGGAGGGGCCGACCACGTCGCTGCAAGCGATCGCGCTGGCCGGAGGCTGGAACGTCGGAGCGAATCTGCGCCAGGTGGTCGTGTTCCGGCGCGCCGACGATTGGCGCTTGATCGCCACGATGCTCGACCTGCGCGGGGCGTTGTACGCTCACCGCCCCTGTCCCGCGGACGAGATCTGGCTGAACGACTCGGACATCGTCGTCGTTCCCAAGAGCGCCATGCTGGTAGCCGACGATATCATCAACCTGGTGTTCACCCGCGGCGTCTACGGCGTCGTCCCGTTTCAGGGCGTGGCAGTGAACTTTGCAAAATTGGGGTCGATCTAGCGGCCTTCAAAACCGCCGCCGTCATCAAAACAGCGAATTGCGCACCTGAACGGTCGAACTTCGGCCAACCCGAGCGCCCTTGCCGCGAATGGAACCTTGAGCACACACTAATAGTTGTCCGCCGTCGGTTTACGATGCGTCTTCTGTAGCCGAGGTCTGTGACCTCGGCCGTCGAATCCCAAAACGCGTCAACTCCACCGATCTCACAGAGGTCGGCTACTGAAGACAAGAATCCAGAATTGCATCCGACCAAGAGTCGGTTTTTTAGTACTGCAGCAAGGAGCGTTTCCCGGCCCGGATGGCCTTCGAAGTCAGAACGCCGCGAATCGCCATGTCGTCCATCAGGGAAGTCGTCATCACCGGCCTCGGCGTGGTTAGCCCGATTGGCATCGGCGTTGACGCCTTCTGGAATTCCCTGCTCAGCGGCCGCAGCGGCGTGAAGCCGGTGGCCGCATTTCCGACGAACGGGCTGCCAGTCCATTTCGGCGGTGAGATCACCGATTTCGATGGCAAACAGTACATTACGCCGCGCAAAAGCCTCAAGGTGATGTCGCGCGAAATTCAGTTCGCGGTCGCCGCGGCCGGGATGGCGACGCGGCATGCGGCGCTGACCCCGGGCGCCGTCGACCCGGAACGACTGGGCGTCATCTTCGGCGCGGAATTGATGCACACGCCGCCCGAGGAGATTGAGTCGGCGTATCGCGCCAGCGCCATGGATCGTCGCTTTGATATCCGTCGCTGGGGAGAAGCGGCGATGCGCGAGATTTTTCCGCTCTGGATGTTGAAATACCTGCCCAACATGCCGGCGTGCCACATCGGCATTGCCCACGACGCGCGCGGTCCGAACAACTCGATCACCCTCGGCGAAGCCTCGTCCTTGATGGCACTCGCCGAAGCCGCCCACGTTATCGAACGCGGGCAGGCCGACGCAATGATTGCCGGCGGCGTTGGCAGTTGGCTGTCGGCAACGGCTTTTGTGCGTTCCCAACAACTCGATGCTTCCCAGCGCAACGCTGCGCCCGAAAAAGCGTGCCGCCCTTTTGACAGCGATCGCGACGGACGCGTACATGGCGAAGGGGCCGCGGCGTTCGTGCTGGAGACGGCCGCTTCGGCCGCGGCGCGTCATGCGCCGGTATTGGCGCGGTTCATGGGCGCTTCGAGCGCTTTCGAACCCGTCACACCGAGTCGCCCATTGCGCGGCGACGCGATCCGGCGCGTGCTTTGCGGCGCACTGGCGGCAGCACGATGGGATTCCAAGGAGTTAGGGCACTTAAATGCGCATGGCGCGAGCACGCGGTCCGGCGACGCGATGGAGGCAGACGCAATTCGCGCCACGCTCGGTGACCTCCCAGTTACGGCCCCGTCCAGCTACTTCGGCAATTTGGGGCCCGGTGGCGGCGCCGTGGAACTGTTGGCCACGATCCTCGCGTTTCAACATGATTTGGTTCCCACGACTCTGAACTTCGAGCGGCCGGATCCATCGTGTCCGGTAAATGTGGTCGCGGATCAACCGCTCATCGGCGCAGCGGCGCGGGCTGTAACGCTGAACTATGCCCGCACCGGTCAAGCGGTGGCAATCGCTTTGGCCGGTAGCAGCCACTAGCTCCCATCAAAATCCTCGCACCATTGCCAGTTGCGCCGTGGGAGGCCGATTTACAGTGCCCGCGCCACGTCCCGGCTTGAAACCCAGCAACTGCCATGGCAAACTTGAGTGGGGTCTAGCTTTCGCAGGGGGTGGCGAATGCGCGGACGGTGCCGCCTGGCGCTCTTGAATTACCAGTTCGACAGGGGATTCCGCAACTAAATCTTGCGAATCCTGGCCAGGGAAACGAGTTCAAGAGCCCGCTGCCGGCTGAAACTTCATCGCCTTCGAGAACGCTCATGTCGACTGCCTGCCCCCTGTCCGAGGATACGCAACTCCGGACGTTGATGGCGCTCTCCGTTTGCCCCGAGTGCCACGGCCCGTTGGAATGCGTGACCACGGATGTCCATTTCCCCGACATGGTGCGCCAGCGGCTTAACGACCCCCTTCCGGGGGCGCTCAAGTGCGAACGCTGCCAGCGCGCCTATCCAGTGCTGACGGACGGAATTCCGGTCCTCTGGTCGGACGTATTACGCGAGTCGTTGCTCAAGGGAAGCGCTGAAACTGAGGCCGTCGATCGTGCGAAGGCCGCCGAGCAGGATGTGAAATCGGCGAATCACTTTGTCTATGAGCGGGTGATCGAGGAATACGAGAACAAAAAAATTCACGCCAACACGGCCACGTCGCAGCGGCTGGAAAGCGTCCTGGGGCAACTGCATTTGCAGCGCCCTGGCCGGCATCTGGACGTCGGCTGCGGTCCCGGCAATGTGCTGGAAGGCACGAGCGACTCCGCGTTCGCCACGAAGATCGGCTGCGACATCTCGTTGCAGGCGCTCCGCAAGACCAAGTCGAAGGGTTACCTCGGCATCCTGGGCGACGCCGAGAAACTCCCCTTCGCGGACAATCAGTTCGACCTGATCACGGGCTATTCCCTGCTGCATCACCTGTACGATCCGAAACGCTTCATGGGGGAATCGTACCGCGTGCTTCGCAACCACGGTGCGTTGGTGACCGATTTCGATCCCAATAAGCACGCCGCCAACTACGGGCCGCTGGCGATGTGGCTCTACCGCTCACGCGGACATCTCTACCGCTTCATTCCAGGCGCGCGCAAGAAGCGCTTTGCGCGCGGCACGAAGGAATTGGAACAGCACAATCGACTGGCGGAATTCCACAACGCTCCCGGACTCGGATTCGATCCGGACCAACTGCGCCGCGACCTGGCGAGCGTCGGCTTCCGGGTGCATCACGTCTTCTTGCACAACAAATGGGAGACGACGATCCTCGCCAGCCAATACTCGCGGCCCCAATTGCCGAACTTCGTCGCGCAATCACTCTCGCTGCGAAATCCGTTCGCCCGCCGCTACGCCGACGCCGTGCTGACCGCGTCCGAAAAGTGCGATTCGTAGTGCATTTTCGAACCATACTTGGGCATGCATAGTGCGCTTCTGTAGCCGAGGTCACAGACCTCGGCTACAGAAGAGCCTCCACTTTCACGAGGCTATGCCGACAGCCGCAGCCGCCAGTATTCATGTGCTGAAGGTAACCAACCGGCTGGCTCATGAAGTTTCCACGGATAGAGCCGGCGAAAGTGCATCCAGTCCGGCAGCACTTCGCGCAACGACGCCGCCGTCGCATTGCGGCGACATAGGTGGCGCATCCGCCAGAGTTGATCCATGGTGACGCCGTCGTCCGGGCGCAGCAACGGCAACCGCGTCCCGTCGGGCAGGTAGCCGTCGAAATAGAGCCGGCGGTCTAACTGGTTGGCGAAGAACATCGGGTAAATGCCGGCGGCCTCGAACTGCGACAGGTATTCGGCCATCGTGTAATGCGATTCGTAGCAGCCGTTGACCTTCGCGACCTTTTCCAGCGGACGCTCGGAGACCGGCATGTCGTCGGGATAGACGCCTTCGCCCGCCGCGATAAATCGCCCGCCTTCGTCGTGCCGTTTCAGCACGCGTTTGACTTCGCGCAATGTGTCGAACATGTTCCGTGGGTTATACCACTCGAACTCGTCCTCGCGATTCGGCGTGGCGTGGTGCAAGGCTGCGCTCACGAACACCAGGTCGAACATCCGATCCGGAAACGGCAGCCGGCTCATCAGCGCCACTACGCGCTCAAAATGTTGCCCGCTGTCTTCGATGTAGCGGCCGCCATTGTGGCACAGCCGGTAGGGAGCGAAGTCCAACGCAAAGCAACGGAAGCCCAGTTGCGCAAAGCGGAGCGTCAGCGAGGGATCGCCGCATCCCAAGTCGAGCACGTACTTCTCGCCGGGGGAATCGTAATCGAACGCCTGGAACAGAAACTCCGTCCGGGCGAACTTTTCCTCGTCGTGGATGCGAATCGCGTCAGTCAGTTCTGGCGAGAGCGTTTGCTCCGCAATCCAGCGATCGATCTGTTGGTCTGAGAGATCGATTTGCCGCTGGTCGACCGCCCGCGCGGGAGTCAACTCCTCGGGGACGATCAATCGCGGGGCGCCGTCCTCAATGGGGAACTCCGCGCCCGTGCGGCGCGACCGCAGCCGTCCACGGATTACTTCTCCGTTACGCCATTCCAAGACTTCGACCAGCTCCAGCGGACCACTGCCGTCGGGGCTGCGATAGTTGGGCAAAAATTCCGGATGCATCGCGAGGTCGTTCCGTGACCGTGGGGGACCGCCATGACGAAGCTTACCTAGACGTTTTCGACCGGGTCGCGGCCATCCGTGCATTTCCATGGCTCGCGCGGTAACCCCTGGCGCAACTGGCACATACGGGAGAAGCTAGACCGGTCGCTCCGCTCGGAACGAATGCACGGATCGTTGCGGAACTTTATTCGCATTCGCATCGTCTAACGCGGCGCGAGGTGGAATTGCGCGCTTGTGGTGCGTGAATCCTTTGCGGAGGCACGTGAGGTAGACAGGAAATCCAGCGCGGTAACTTATCCGCCCCGAGCGTAACCCGCAGAAATTCTCTAAGATGACGGCAGGTTGGGCGAACCACTTCGCATTGGCGGACGAATAATCGGCTGCGTTGTCAGGGTCGGACATGCGGATCTTCAGGCGAACTCGATGGAGCGAATTTCGCGGGCGCGGCGCTAGCCCCCTGCGGCTGGAAGCGCTCGAGGTCCGTCACCTGCTGACCGGATTCCCACTTGGCGGTGAAACCCTGGTCTCGCCATTCGAGCAGGCGGCGCTGTACCCACAGTCCGTGACCGAATTCACCGATCAGGCGGTCGCGGTCCACGACGACGGAAGTTTCGCGGTAGCCTATACCAGTCATGGCGAAGATGGACTGGGAGACGAAGTCTACATTCGGCGTTTTGGCGCCGATCGCAAACCGCTCCCAGACAATGACTTGCTGCGCGTTTCGACTGACGGCGCCGGCGACCAGAACAACGCCGCGATCACCACGCTGCCCGGCGGCGGGCTCCTGGTGGCCTGGTACGACCGCGGTTGTTCGTTGGGCCTTGATGACGCCTGTTCCGCCCCTTTCGATGGCGAAGATGCCATTTTTGCTCGTCGATTTGACGCATCGGGCGAAGCAGTCGACGCCGAACCATGGCGCGTCAACGTCGACCTGTCCGGCGCGGAAACTTCGCCGGCCGTCGCCGCTTCGCCGGACGGCGGGTATTCGATTTCCTGGGCCGGCCGCGATGCGGCGGACCAATTGGGGGGAGTCTGGCTCCGACGGTTTGACGCCACCGGCCAGCCACTCGACGGCCCGGAAGCGCGGCTTTTTTCTGGCGGCGCCTTCACGGAGTCGCCCACGCTTGATGTCGACAACGACGGTAATCTCGCAATCGCCTGGTCAGTCGTGGATCGAATCTCACTCGACCAGGGCAGCGAAGTACTCGGGCAGTATTTCTCTGCGGATGGCGGAGCCCCGGTCGATTTGTCCTTCGACGACGGATCAACGAACGAGCGGAAATGGCCTTCGCTCGATATGGACGCCTCGGGGAACTTTGTCGTCGCCTACACGCAAGCGGAGTCGAGTCACCAGATCGACGCGTCACACGACATCTTTGTCCGCCGCTTTAGCGTCGGCGGCGCTCCAATCGACGAAGTTTTAACGCCGGTCAACACGACCGTCGAGGGAGACCAACGCCTCGGTCGCGTCGCGGCCGCCGGGGACGGGAGTTTCCTAGTCGCCTGGACCAGCTCCGAAGCTCAAGAAGACGAAACCCACTATGTAGGAATTCTCGCCCGAGAGTTCGACAGCACCGGCGCGCCCTTTGGCGACGAGTTCAGTATCAACTCAACGGATGCAGGCGCGCAGACCTTCGCCAGCGTGGAGATGTCGCCCGAGGGTGTGGCCGTCGTTGTCTGGTCCGGCTTCGGAGATCAGGTCGACGCTACGCCAGAGTCCGGCGATCAAAGCGACTCGGCCGGAGTCTTCTTTCAAGGCATCCAGTTGCTCGCCCCGGTTGGCGACATCGATGTGCTCGGCAGTGGCGGTTCGATTCTCGATGGCGAGACCGAAACGTCGCTGGAAGCCGGCACGCGGCTGGGCGAAGCGCTGGCGGGCGAGGGTCGCACAAATCGCGAATTTGTAATCCGCAACGCCGGCTTCGGGCGGCTTCGGTTCGCCGGTGATCCGAGCGTCACGGTGGAAGGCGGTGAGGAGGGAGAATTCACTGTCGCCGATTTGGACGTGGACTATCTCGATCCCGGCGACAGCGTCGCGTTCGTGCTCAGCTTCGCGCCGGCCGCAGTGGGAATGCGCTCGGCAACGGTGACCGTCCACACGGACGACACGGACGAGGGTCCGTTCCAGTTCGCCGTCGTGGGCGTCGGGCTTGCACCGACCCACCCGTGGCGAAATCCCGACAATCCCTATGACGTCAATGGCGACGGCATTGTCAGCGGTCTCGACGCGTTAATCATCATCAATCGCCTCAACAAGCACGGCCCGCACTCGTTGCCGCCGCCAGACGAAGGCCAGAAGCCGCCTCCGTACTACGACGTGAACGGCGACAACAAGCTGACGGCGCTCGACGCCTTGCAGACGATCAACGTGCTGAACAAGCAGCGCCAGTCGCTAGCCATCCAATCGCAACCACCGCCGGCCGCCGCGTCATCGATCGCCGCAGTTTCCAGCGCCGAACGACAGCGCCGCCAGTCACTTGCCTCGAATTCCGCACGACGAACGACCGCCTCAACCGATGCGGTCTTCGGCAGTTGGTCCGATACATCTCTGGACCAGGAACTGACGCGCAAAACCGTTCGCCGCCGCGCGCAACTTGCGTGAGTCTGATCTCACTGAAAACTGAACACTGAAAACTTCCAACTCTCAAGCCGCCGCCGTCTCATCCTCATCGGCCGGCTTTAGAATCTCGCCCGTGTCGCTGACATCCTGAAAGCGCACGCTGACGCGTTTCGACACGCCGGATTCCTGCATTGTCACGCCGTAGAGCGTGCTCGCGCAGGTCATCGTCTTCTTAGAATGCGTGACGACGATAAATTGCGTCCAGGCGAGAAAGTCCTTGAGGACGCCGACAAAGCGCTCGATATTCGCTTCGTCCAGCGGCGCATCGACTTCATCCAGCACGCAGAAGGGGCTGGGACGGAACTGAAAAATTGCCATCAACAGCGCCACGCAGGTGAGCGCCCGCTGGCCGCCGCTGAGCTGTGCGATGTAGGCCGGCTTCGTGCCCGGAGGTTTGGCGACAATCTCGACGCCGCTTTCCAGAATGTCGACGCCTTCTTCCAGCACGATATCGGCCTGGCCGCCCCCGAACAGTTTGCGGAACAGTGTTTGAAAATTGCCTCGCACGGCGTCCAGCGTCTCGGCAAACAGTCTGCGGCTGTCGGCGTTGATTCGTTGGATGATCTGCTCCAGCGATTCCTTCGCCTCCGTGAGATCGCGGAACTGCCCCGCCAGATGCGCATGCCGCGTTTCCAAGTCATCCAACTCGTCGAGCGCCGCTAAATTCACGACGCCGATGGAATTGATTTTACGGCGCAAGTCCGCAATTTCTCGATCAATCGCTTCGCGCTCTTCCTGCGGCTGATGGGCGATCGCTTCGCTCAACGCGGCCAGCTCAATGTCGTAGTCGTCGCGGAGCCGCGTTTCGATCGCGCCGCGCTCCAACTGCAATTCGCCCAGCGACAACCGACGCTTGTGTACGCGTTCCTCGAGTTGCCGCTGCATGGAGCGGCCGTCCTGAATGCCTGTTTGCAAGGCCGCGCGCCGTCGGCGGTGCGATTCCGTCTCGTTAAGCAACCGCACGATGTCTCGGGAAAACTCTTCTTTACGCAGATACAACCCGGCGACTTCGCTTTCGGCGGCCAGGATCGACCGCACGATCTGCTCCGCCCGTCCGCGTCCGGAGGCGATCTGCCGATGCTGCTCGCCCAGCGAAGTGCGGCGATCGTCGTGATCGACTTCGAACTGTTGCAAACGATCCCGCAAGCTACGAAGCCTTTCGTCGCTTTTGGCCAGATCGATCCGCACGACGGTCAATTGCTGGTCCTGAGCACGACGTCGATCTTCCAACGCTTCACGTTCGGCGTTGCGCGCGCTGATCTCCTGCTCCTGGTCGGCGAGCTGCCGCTCGATGCCGGCCAGTTCCTCGCGCGATTTGGCGAGCTTGGCTTCGCCGTCGGCGATCTGTGTTCCGCCGGTGGCCAATTCGCGTTCCAACGCGCCGGATTGACGATCGACCTGGAGCGCGCGCTCCTGCGACGATTGCACCTTGGTGCGATGTTCCCCTAGCGAGCTTTGCGCCGCACCCAGCGCCTGTTGCGCCGCACGGGCCGCGAGTTCCGCGGTCTGAATCGAACTGTCCGTCGCGGCGAGTCGTTCCCGCTCCGCTCCGACGCGCGATTGCAAGTCCGTGAGTTGCTTCGCCAACGCGCGTAATTCGCTGCGGCGCGAGATGATGCCCGTCGCGCCCTTGCGCGCGCCCAGCGTCATCGTGCCGTCGGCGGCGACCACGTCCCGCGTCAGCGTGGCGAAATTCCAACGTCCGCCATGCGTCTCAGAGAGTCGCAGCGCGTCGGCCAATTCGCGCACGACCCACGTCGTTCCCAGCAGGCGTGAGAGCAACGGCACGTATTCCGGCGAGGCCTCGACCAACCGGTCCGCGCGCCCGACGACGCCGGGGTCGTCCGCAAACATGGCATCGTCATCGACGACGGTCTTCGCACGATCCACGCGGATAAAGCCGATCCGCCCCGCGAAATGGGCGTCAGCCCGGGTAAGATAGTCGCGGAATTCGTCGTTCGGTTCGACCAGCAGATAGCCCGATTGCTCTCCCAGCGCGGCCTCGATCGCCGGCGCGTATTCCATCGCCACCACGAATTGATCGGCCAGCAACCCGCGAATTTGACTCAACGGACCGCCAAGCGCGGCCCGGGCGCGAACCAAAACCTCTTTCGCGGCCGAAGTCAGTCCCTCCAGGCGATTCTCCAGCTCGGACAAGACGCCGGACCGTTCCGACAGCGCCGCGTGTTGCGTTTCCGTGGCATGCAGCTCCGCTTGTTCCGTGGCGCGGCGCTCGCGCAGCGTGGCGACGTCCGTGTCGGCCTGGTCGGCAGCACCTCGCGCAGTTTCGACCGCCGCCAAGCGCTCCTCCAACTGTTCGCGGAGCGATTCAAGCTCCGCGTCAAGCTTCTCGCGTTGTTCGAGCAACTCGACAAGTTGCGTCTCGCGCCGTTGCTGCGTAGCGCGCAAGCCATCGAGTTGCGAAGTGGCGCCGCTGATCTGATTGCCGATCGCGGCGCCCTGCCGCATCCGGTCCATATACTGCAATCGCAGCCGCTCGGTGGCTTCACGCGAAGCATTCGCGTCGCGGACCACGAGCTCCGCGGTCTTCTCGTCGTCCGACAGCCGCGCGGACAGCGCCGTATGCTCCAGCTCCGCCGCGGTCAGTTCCGCCCGCGTCTCATTCAACAAGCAGTGTAGGTCGACGGCCCGCTGGTTGATCGCGGCCAATTGCTGTTGCCGCCGGGCAATTTCTTCCTCGACGTCCCGCAATCGCGCGCGGCCTTGATCGATGGTCGATTCCTGGCCGGCAATCCGCTCACGATTTTGCGCGAGACGAAACTCCGCCGCGCGGATTCCTTCGTGCGCATCGGACAGCGTTACGTCGAGCGCCAACGCCTCGGCTTCCTGTGTTTCCACGGAGGCGCTGACCGACGCGACATCGGCGTCTAGCCCGTGCAACTCTTCGCGGAGCGCATCAATGCGTTCCGACAAATGCCGCCAGTCGGCCAGGCCGACTTGCGTGCGCAGGGATTGCAGGCGGTCGGTATGTTCCTTGTGCCGTCGGGCCTTGGCTGCTTGTTGCCGCACGCTCTTCAATCGTCCTTCGACTTCTTGGACGATGTCGGAGAGCCGCAACAGGTTCTGTTCGACGCGCTCCAAGCGGCGGAGCGATTCCACCTTCTTGGCCTTGAACCGGCTGATCCCGGCGGCCTCCTCGAAGATCGCCCGGCGCTCGCGCGGCGACGATTGCAGCATCACATCGACTTTGCCCTGCTCGATGACGCTGTACGCTTCCGTCGCCACGCCCGTGCCAGAGAACAACTCGCGGATATCCTTGAGCCGGCTGGGCTGCCGGTTGATCAGGTATTCGCCTTCGCCGCTGCGATACACCCGGCGAGTGACGTACACCTCGTCCGTATCGACTGCCAGCAATCGCCGGGAATTGTCGAACGTCAGCGTCGCTTCGCAGGAATTCAGCGCACTGCGGCTGGCCGAGCCGTTGAAGATGACGTCGGCCATCTCCTTGCCGCGCAAACTTTTCACGCTTTGCTCGCCGAGCACCCATTTGATGGCGTCGACGACGTTGGATTTGCCGGAGCCGTTCGGCCCCACGACGACCGTGATGCCGGAGTGAAACTCGAACCGCGTTTTATCGGCGAAGCTCTTGAAGCCGGCGAGTTCGAGCGCTTTGAGCATGGAGACGAAACGCCCAGGGCAGTCTGCTATTGCAATGAGGTGCTGCCGACGGCGACGAGAAGCTGTTCCTACCCGTCCCTTGAGGGGGGGGGCGGCGATTTTTCCGAATCGCTCGCCAGGGGCTAATCGCCGGCGGACCAAGGCATGATTTTATCACGGAAAGCCTCCCAGCGGCTAACCTGCTTTTTCTCCCCGTGATGCCCGGAAATGCCGTGCGCGTCCTCGCTTTTCTTACGCTTTTCCTTCTTTTCTGCGGGGGCGAACAGCTCCGGCGTGGGGTTGGAAACCTGGATTTCCCGGGAATCGAGCGATTCCTCGCCCTCCTCGGAGCCGCTGTCGTCGTTGCCGCGGTTCTCATACCGGCGATTGGCCTCAGGCAGGGCGTCGACCTCGAACCGGCCCGTCAGCAAGTCGCTTTGGGCGGCCTGCTGCAGGATTTGCACTACGTCGGGGTAGTCGCCTTCCAGTTCCACGATCCCCCGGATGACGGCGTCCACCGTGGTATCCACCTCGCGCTTCTGATCGACGCCGTTGACGTCGAAACGCGTGACGGTCACCACGCCCGAAGGATCTCCGGAGACCATGATCTTATTATGCGCGGCGTCGAACTTGAACGGCGTCTTGAGCCGCTGTTCGTGCCCGAAGACCACGATTTCCGGACGGAAGCTGCGCGTGGCGTGAATCATCGGCGGGCCGCCGGTGTGCAGCACGTGGTAGCTGAACTGATCGCTCAGCTTCTCGCCGCGGACCAGCGGATCATTGGCGTTCATCGCCCACATCGCACGGAACGCGCCGTAGCGCGTCTCGGCGCTGGGCACGTCGAGCAGCTTGCGCAGCTCTTCGTAGGCTGCGTAGTCGTCCATCGCGGAGAGCGCCGTCAGCGCGAATACGCGGAAGGCCGGTTCTTCCAACGCGGCTTGCCCCAACGGCGGAGCGGCCGCGCCTTCGTCAAGGTAAGCCAGCGCTTCCGCGGCATAGAACCGCACCTCGGGATCACGCGAGGCGATGCCTTTTTCCAGAACGTCGACTCCCTCATTGCCGATCGCTTCCAGCCGCAGCGCGGCCGTCGAAGCGGTAATCGGATCCATGAGCTGCCGTTCCAGCAAGGCCAGCCGGGCCAAACGTTCCGAGGAGGTTTCGCGGAGCGGGATCGCTCGCAGCACTTGCATGTAACGCGGCACGTTGTGTTTGTAACGCTCGTGGAGCAACAGGTCGACGTATTCGCCGGTCTTCGGCGTGGCGACCGGTTCCTTACGCCCTTTGTGGAACGTGTGAAACCGGCGATTGATCGCCGTGCCGACGGCGGCGCTCGTGCGCAGATTTTGATGTTCCGGCTTGAGCGCCAAACCGATCGGGCGTTGCTTGAGCAACACGCCGCCGCCGAGCACCTTGCCGCGCTTGATCGCCGTATCGTCGCCGGAGCTATCGGCATTCGGATCGACCAGCACCGGGCCGCCGCCGCGACCAATCAAATGGCCGTCGTAGACCTGGCCATCAATGTAGGCCGATTCCGTGAGCCGTGTTTCCATCATCCAGGCGCCGCGCAAGCTGGTGCATTCGCTGTTGGTCGGCAATCGCAACTCCAAATCGAAGTTGTCTCCCTGTTGCGCTCCCGGGCGGATGAATCCGCGCACCAACACCAGTGCCGTACTGGGAGAATCCATCACGCTCTGCGGCTTCGGCACCCCGCGTGATTGCAAGTCGCGCAGTAATGCATTGCGCTGTGGCGATGGCGGACAATCGCCGCCGGTGCCCGGAAGTCCATTGACGAGCGCGATGCCTTCCACCTTCTGAATCACCATGCCAAACGGCACGGAGTATTCGCCGACCAGGTGGGTATTCGATTCCAGCTCTTCGTCTTCCGGGCTTTGCGTGCGAATCGCCGGCGCGGTGCAACCGCTGAGCATCGTCCAACCGACGAGCCCGCACATGCTGGCCAGGAATTGGCGGCGCGGAACGCCGCACCAAACCGAGCGGCGCGCGAAGGCGCTCGAGTGAATTGTCAGGGAATGGGCGAATGAGCTGGCCACGGCTCCCTCCGAAGTTACGCCGAGCATCCTTGCCCGGATGATGCGGAAGCGCCGCTTCCCACCCGCCAGGGAAATCGACAGCGCGCCCGCAAAAAAGCTGGAAATCGGGGCGGACTCTAGCGCCGGCGCGCGGGCGAGTCAAGATCAAACGCACACCGTTCTCGCAATCTAAAGGCAGGCGTTCACCAGATCGCGAAATCTCAACGACTGCCGTTGACCGCGCGGTGGCGTGTCCCTAGTATCCCGCCCCGAAACGCCCCATCGGCGCGGTTTCGCACCGGAAAATCGGAGCGAACCTCAAAGTTTCGCTGACGGTCGCAGGCGTCAATGTCCGAATAACCTACAAATGAGCCCCGCACTCTAGGTCGTTGCCGGCACGCCGCGCGACGAACTAGAGGAAAGTTCCCGAACAAGCACCTGTCCTCAAGGAAGAGGGCCGCGACACGACTAGGGCACGACCGGCACACGGAAGTCCCTTGGCGACGGCGCTATTCTCCGCGAGGCCCTCAACAACCCCAGGGCGCAGTACCATGCAAGCTTCGTTCACTCGCACACTCGCGATCGTCGGGCTGCTGGCCGTCAGCACGACTGGCTGCCAGTCCTCCAGCTTGGGTAAATTCAGTTGGAAGCCGAAGTGGCCGTCATTCGGACGCAATAAGGACACCGCCGTGGCCAGCAACGCCACGACCGGTCCCGAGTCGACCGCCGGTCCCTGGATGCCGTCGCAAGGCGCGACGCCCGGCTACGGCGCGCCGGTCGCGAACAATGGTTACGGCGCAGGCGGACAGTACAACACGGGCTACGCCGGCATGCCGACCAGCTACACCGGCGCCGAGAATTCTCAAGGCGCCTGGGCTACGGCCCCGTCGACCGGTTCCCCGGGGGCGCCGAACACGCAATACGACGCCGCCTCGTATGCAGCTGGCCCCACGGGTCCCGCCGCGGCGCCGCAAGTCGGCTACTATGACGCCGGTCAGCAACAACCGGCTGCGGCGACGTATCCGCAGCAGCAGCCCGCGTACGGTCAGCAGGCCGCGTATGGCGCACAGCCCGCCGCCCCTGCTGCTCAACAGCCGATGAACTCGTGGGATCCGGGCGCGCAGTACGGCCCGGCGCCTTCGAGCTATTCGCAGCCGCAACAGTACGCTCCGCAGGCCGCGCCCGCCGCTCAGATGGCGGACAACACACGTTACCCGGCCGCCACGCAGTACGACGGCGGCCAGCAATACACGCAAGATCCGAACGCCGCACCGACCGGATATGAACCGGTGGCGCCGCAGCAACAAGAAGCCTGGCCGCCCGCGCAACAAAGCGGATACGGTCCGGCGACTCAGACGTCGTATCCTCAGTATCAGCAGCAGCCGGCCGCTCAGCCTTATCGCCCAGGCGGGACGACGGACTACAGTCCGGCGCCAGCCTCCGGCGTAACTCCGGCCAGCTATGATCCGTCGCCGCAAGGCGCGCCGAGCTATCAACAGTAGTTCGGTCTCGCAGTACGACAATTCGAATACGCCGCGAAACGACGGGTTGCGTTTCGCGGCGTTTCGCATTTCAACAGGGACGATTATTCACGCGGCTCGCTGCCTGCAGGGGGCGTACCGCCTCCAGCGTGAATGTAACGCGCACGCTGCGATGCGTATTCTTGAGCCGTCGGCTCCGCATCCTGGGGTAACCCCTGGCGACTGGCGGCGAAGAGCCGCTCCAGATAGCTCCGGCACCAGCCGCAACCGGTGCCCGCGCCGCCGCATTCACTGAGTTGGCTGGCGCGCGAGATTCGCTCGACGCGCAGGTAGTTCGCCAACTTGCGCCGGGAAACGTGAAAGCAGAGACAAACCTCGTCGTCGTCGTTCATGATTTCACGCAGGGAAAGTTATTTGCGGCGCAGACGCCGCTGCGTTTGAGCGACGGCGTCGACGAGGCGATCGATTTCGGCCCAGGTATTGTACAAGTAGAAGCTGGCGCGGCTGCTCGCCACGATGTCGAGCCGTTTGTGCAGCGGCATCGCGCAATGGTGCCCGGCACGAATGGCGATGCCCTCGCCGTCCAGCAACTGCGCCACGTCGTGCGGATGAACGCCCTCGACGACAAAGCTGACCACGCCGGATTTCTGCTCGGGCGCCGGGCCCAGTAACCGGACGCCACTCAATTCGGCGAACCTCTCATGCGCATGTTTCGTTAGCTCGAGTTCATGCGCGTGAATGGCCGGCACTCCAATCGCATCGAGATAATCGATCGCCGCGCCGAGCCCAATCGCCGGCACAATCGGCGGCGTGCCGGCCTCGAACTTGGCCGGCAATTCCGCGGTCTCGAAGCCTTCCCACGTCACACGGCGAATCATGCTCCCGCCGCCCAGGAAGGGCGGCATGGCATCGAGCAACGCGGCGCGCCCCCACAGCACTCCTACGCCGGTCGGCCCTAGCATCTTATGACCGCTGAATGCGACGAAATCGGCGCCGAGTCGACTGACGTCAATCGGCAAGTGCGGAACGCTCTGCGCGGCATCGACTAACACCATCGCGCCCACGGACTTAGCCTTGGAGATGATCGACTCCAACGTGTTCACGGTTCCTAACACATTGGAAACCGCCGTCGCCGCGACCAGCTTCGTCCGCTCGCCCAGCAGTTGGTCGAGCGACGATAGGTCGAGCAAACCTGCGTCGGTGATCGGGATGAAGCGTACTTTCGCGCCGGTGCGCGCGGCTGCCTGATGCCATGGGACGATGTTGGCGTGATGCTCCATTTCGGTGAGCAAGATTTCGTCGCCGGGTCGCAGAAAGGCCTCGCCCCATGACCTGGCCACCAGATTGATGCTCTCGGTCGTCCCCCGCGTGAAAATCACTTCCTCGCGACGTTCGGCGCCAATGAATTGCCGCACCTTGTCGCGCGCTTGCTCATACAAGTCCGTCGTACGGTCGCTCAACCAATGAATGCCGCGATGGACGTTCGCGTAGTGCTGTTCGTACGTGTCGACGATCGCCTGAATCACCGCCCGAGGACGCTGTGTCGTGGCGGCGTTGTCCAGATAGACCAGCGGCTTCCCGCTCGGCGACGAGGCGGACAAGATCGGGAAATCCGCGCGACAGCGTTCGGGATCGAGAACAGGTGCAGGCATCAGTACGCCGCGATGGAAAGTCAGAGGGGAGACAACTAGCGCAGTATACCCCTTTCGCCCCTGCTCCCGGACCCGCGTAAACGCCAACGGCCGACGTTTCCGCCGGCCGTGCATGTCAAAACTACTACCGAAGAACCAAAGCCCCGAGCCTCGTGGGAGCGTGAGTCGCTGGTTACCCGCAGGCAGGATGCGACGCTCGCTAGGCGCGCCTCGTATGTGCGAAACTCACTCCACGCCCTCGAGGCTCAACTTCCGACATGCCGAGCAGATCAAACTTTGCGCCTCCTTCTAACACTTCGGTGAGGGAACTCCTCGTTGCCGCGTCACCGTTTGTTTTTGCCCGTTACTTGGTCTTGCTCCTTCTACTCTTACTACGATTGCGGGGCAGAATCGGTTCTCAGAAATCCCAGGAAACGTCCGGCGATCGTATGGTCGCGCGCGGTGCGCGCCGCGTGCGCGCTTTTCGCACATCAACGTCCGCGATTCGCTCGTGGAGGCGTAACGTAGCTTGTGCCAGGCATAGTCGTTGCAATCACGCGTCGAATCGCCACAAACGGCCCGGATTTTGCAACTATCTATCTATTCACGAAATGAAACTTCTGCACAGTGCGACGGCCGGGCGTTCGCCCGGCGGCGGTCGCAAGGCTTTGAGGGGCGAAGCGAGGGTGCTTCGCAGGAGGTCTGTCATGGCACGCACAATGGTTCCTTGGACGGAGAGGCTGCCCCGCACGCTGGGCCGCCTGGAACGTGATTTTGGGCGATTCGTCGAGGGCATGCTCAGCGAAGATGATCGCTGGATGAGCCTCGAAGGCGCGTTCGTCCCCACGGTCAACGTCGTCGAGAACGCGGAGGGCGTGGAGATCACCGTGGAACTGCCAGGCATGAAGCCTGAGGACTTCAATGTGGAAGTCAAGAACGGAGCGCTGTGGATCTCCGGGGAAAAGAAAGAGGAGAAGGAAGAAAAGGGGAAGACATTTCATCGCGTCGAGCGGAGCTACGGTGAATTCCGCCGTGTGATTCCGCTGCCGGCCACGGTCGCCGAGGACAAGGTCGCAGCGGAGTACAAAACGGGCGTGCTGAGGGTGACCGTCCCCAAGACCGCCGAAGCCCGGCCGAGACGTGTTGAGGTGAAAACCTGAACTTTCTTGGCTGCGCAGGCCGTCGCCTGCGTAGAAGGTTGAAGGGAGCATCAACCCGTCAACTGAAACCTAGACGATGCGGACTCGCGGCGCCACCGCTCCCTGATGGCGCCGCCCCGATGAAGGATGTCGGCGCACCGAGCGTCGCTGACGAAAGGATGTGGGCCATGTTTCTGCTGCTAGAACACAATGACGACGCGGTCTTGACCCGAGTGGTCGAACGCCGCATTTGCGAACTGAGACGCAACTTGCGGCAGGAAAAGTTGCCCGAGGATTCTGCCACCTTGCAACACGAGTTGGCCGCACTCGAACGCGTAATGCACCGACTCCACGAGTCGTGCTACGACGTGACTTGCTGATGTCCCGAATTTGACGTCCGAGCCGGTGGAGGGGCAGCTTCGCTGGCTCGCCTTGTTTGGGCCAATATCGGCTTTTCCGAGGAATTCCCAAGTCGTTGTCTTCCGCCGTGCGGCAGTCTAAGCTGGCAGCGCTCCGGTATCTGAAATCACCGCGCTGACGAGAGGCGTACGTGCAACGACGAACCTTCCTGGCCCTGCCGTGCCTGGCGTATTTCACTCCCTCAGCCTGGGCAGCGCCTCGCGAGCAAATCCAACGCATTGCGGGCAAGCGCACCGTCAGAGTGATCGTCGTCTGCTACGATCCCCCGCTCAAATCGCAGGGAAACCAGCGTCTGTCTCAGCACATGGGCTGGAACGACCCGCGGCCGATGACCGAGAAGTTAATCGGCTATCTGCGCGAGTCCAGCGCCGGCTACGCGGACTACCAGTTGGTCGATTGGATCGACGTCGACGTCTTTTCAGCGAAGCGGGACGGCTTTCGCTACGACGACGAGTCGTTCCTGGCGATGTGGAAAAACCGCGAACTTGTACATCAGCCCGATGCGGCCAGTTACAAGGAATTGTTCGAAGACGCCGATCTCGCCAGGCGCGTGACCAGCGGCGATGTCGACGAAATCTGGGTCTGGGGCGCGCCGTACTTCGGCTTCGACGAATACGCGTTCAAGATTCCGGGCGACATCGTGCAGTACCAGTCCGACAATCCTTGGTTCTATCGCCCGTACGACATTCCCGATTGCGGCCGCACGGTCGCGGTGATGGGCTTCAACTACGAAGTCGGCGAGGACAACGCCCTGCATAGTTTCGGCCATCGCTGCGAAGGGATGCTCTCGATCACCGTCGGCCGCGGCGCTTGGGATACGAAAGACGCCAGCAATCCGTGGTCGCGCTTCACGCGGCAAGCCAAGGAATACCCGGACAACGCCCAGGTCGGCAACGTTCACGGCGGTCCGAATGCCGAGGACGGCTACGATTACTCACAGGTGAAAGAAGTGCTGAGCGCCGCGGAAGATTGGCTCAACTATCCGCACGTGACCGGCAAGAAGTCGATGGTAAGCTGCGCCACCTGGGGCGAGCCGCACCACCTCAACTACCAACGCTGGTGGCTGGCCCATCTGCCGAACAACCAAGGCGAAACCGACGGCTTCCACAACAGTTGGTGGCGCTATGTCATCGACTATGATGAAGCGATTCGCGCACTGCCCCTGCCGGGAGGGAAACCGGCGAAAGCCAAGACGGCGATGTATTAGGCGAGATTGAAGTGTTCAGTGTAATGGCCTGGACGAGCGGCGAAGATACATCCGCGCGCATAGCATCAAGATAAGGCCCGTCACAACGCTGACGAAGACCGCTGGCCGAGAATCATGTATCATCATATTGTTCGGCAAGGGGCGTGCAAAGACTTCTCCAATCGCTCCGCCGATCAAACAAGCGGGGAGCATCAGTAAGGAGGAAACGATGATCCTCCGCAAAACTGAACTTCTTAGGGACCAAGCGTCCGCCACTAGCAACTCAGAGCCAGCAAAGGCCGCCGCAACGTTCAATCCGATCAGATACAATGGATGGAAAAGATTGGCGTACCAATAGCGTGTTGGCATGTTGATGGTTTGTGCTACGGCATACGCGCTGTAGCCAAGCGTGCCAAGGACGATCGCACGCAAGCAACGAAATCCAAGCGACGGCGTTTCGCTTTGAACACCGTTGGAGTCTTGCGAACGCGGCGATTCGTAGGGGTTTTCGCTCACCATCGCGTTTATCCATTGGCAATGCAACTTCGAGCGCGGGTGCCTGGGGCAGGGGCACCGGAGGCGCGGTCGCCATGGCGCAACCACTGGGGCTTTGCTAGACGTGTCAACAAATCGCCGCGATTCCCCAGCCGTTTCGACTTGGTTGCATACGCTGCCTGCCTCAGCCCCAGGCACCCACGTTCTAGTGTAATCGAAGCGAACTACCCGCGGACATCCTGAAACGCCGCTTGCAAACAGGCCAGGGCCTTCTCGCCCGCGGCTCCGTCGACAACGACGTTCACGCGCACTTCGCTGGTATTGATCATCTCGACGTTGATGCCGGCGTCCGCCAGGCAGCGGAACATGCGAATGGCCACTTCCGTGTGACTGCGCATCCCGATGCCGGAGACGGAGAGCTTGGCCACCTTCGTGGCGTACGTCACGCCGCGGCAGCCAAATTGCTTGGCCAATCGCTCCGCCACTTCCAGCGACGTCTTCAGCGACTTGTGCGGCGCCGTAAAGCTCAGGTCCGCCTTGCCGCCAGCCCCGTAGCTCTGCACGATCATGTCCACGA